>PJEL010000672.1_pt1 | contig 39812 bp, 29 predicted proteins | sample 1853271 | NCBI WGS metagenome assembly PJEL01 (sample SAMN08108733, study PRJNA415343) | Invertebrate metagenome, whole genome shotgun sequencing project. | host: Globobulimina | place: Sweden: Gullmar Fjord | collected 2015-08
GGGGGGCAGCGCTCCTGCTCCTCACCGGGCTGATCATCTTTGCGGGCGTCTGGGCAACCTGGACGCTGGAAGACCGCGCCAAAGAGTTCTTCGTCTACCTGCTGGTGCTGGTCGGCGGCGTCTATGGCGTCTTCGTCTGCCAGGACCTGTTCGTCTTCTTCCTGTTCTACGAGATCGCGGTCCTGCCGATGTACCTGCTCATCGGGATCTGGGGCAGCAGCGGCAAGGTCGCCGAAGCGGGACCGTTCCGCTACGCCTTCCGCTTGCTCGACGTGGGCGGCAAGGAATACGCGGCGATGAAGCTGACGCTCATGCTGCTCATCGGCTCTGCGTTTATTCTCGCTGCGATGCTGGCGATGTACGTCGAAGCAGGCCAGACCTTCTTCATCATGGACCTCGAGAAGACCGAGTTCTCCCCAGCACTTCAGCTGCTCGCCTTCCCCGCTCTGTGGGTCGGGTTTGGCACCCTGGCCGGTCTGTGGCCCTTCCACACCTGGTCTCCCGACGGCCACGCCGCAGCGCCCACCGCAGTGTCCATGCTGCACGCTGGCGTCCTCATGAAGCTGGGGGCCTTCGGTGTCATCCGGATCGGCATGATGCTGCTGCCCGACGGCGCCCAGGACTGGGCCTTCGTAGTGGGCACAGTCGCAGTGATCAACATCGTCTACGGCGCGTTCTGCGCGATGAGCCAGAAGGATCTGAAGTACGTGATCGCCTACAGCTCCGTCTCCCACATGGGCGTGGTCCTGCTCGGCGCCGCCACCATGACCGTGAACGGATGGAACGGCGCCGTCTACCAGATGGTCGCCCATGGAATCATGACTGGCCTCTTCTTTGCGCTGGTCGGGCTGGTCTACGAGCGCACCCACGACCGCTGGGTGCCGAACATGGGTGGGTTCGCAGCCATCATGCCGTTCGCTGCAGGCTTCTTCACTCTGGGCTGCCTGTCCAGCCTCGGAATGCCGGGAACCGCAGGCTTCGTGGCTGAGTTCATGGTCTTCCTCGGAGCTTGGGAGTCCCCGCACTGGTGGTGGTCGATTGCCGGCGCTACCGGGGCCTTCATCACCGCGGTCTACGTCATGCGAGCCACGCGCCAGATCTTCTGGGGCGAGGGTCCGCCCGAGAAGTTCGCCAAGCTGCCTCCGGTGCGGCCTTCCGAGCACGTAGCGCTGTGGGTCCTCGGCGCCGCGCTGATTCTATTTGGAGTCTGGCCGCGCCTAATCCTCGACTTGATCGACGGGACGACCCCGGCCTACCTACACATGGTGGTCGAAGAAGTGGTCGCGCAGGTGGGCAAATGATCGCGCTCGACTTCCTCGGACCGCTAGCACCTCTGGGCGTCGATCTGATCGTCGCCGTGGGCGCCATGGCCATCCTGATTACCGACATCGTGCTGCCCCCCGGTGACAAGCGAATATTGGGCTTCGGTACGCTCGGAATCCTCGCCGCCGCACTCGTCGGCTGCTTCGTGCTCGACATCGACGGCGCCGCTCTGGGCGGGGCCTACCATGGCGACGCAATGGCCAGGTTCCTCAAGGTGATCTTCATCGCTGGCGGGTTCTTGGCCGTGCTCGGGGCCCAGGCCCACATCAGCGATGGCTCCACCCGCCGCCAAGGTGAGTACTACGAGCTGCTGTTGTTCTCGCTGCTCGGCATGACGATCCTCGCCGGCACCCAGGACCTCATCCTGCTGGTCGTGTGCTTCGAGCTGATGGGCATCCCGCTCTACGCTCTGGCCGCCTGGGAACGCCGAGACGCCCGTGCCGTCGAGGGCGCACTCAAGTTCTTCATGATTGGCGCCGTGAGCTCGGTGACGATTCTCTTCGGACTCTCCTTCCTCTTCGGACTGTCCGGAACGACGGCGATCCCCGAAATGGCAGCCTATGCCGCCGATCATCGCTCTGCCGGAGTGCTGGTCGGAGGAGCGATTGCCCTCGCCGGTATGGGCTTCAAGCTCGGCGTGTTCCCGTTCCACATGTGGGTGCCCGACACCTACGAGGGCGCGGAGACCCCGCTTGTGGCCTTCATGTCCGTGGCTCCAAAGGCCGCCGGGCTCGCAGCCCTCGTCCAGCTCCTGTTTGCCGCCGACGGCGCGCTCCTGAGTGAGGTCGCCCTGATCCTGGTGGCCCTTGCGACCGCGACCTTGGTTGCAGGGAACTTCCTCGCTCTGAACCAGAGCAACGTCAAGCGTCTGCTCGGCTATTCCGGCGTCGCCCACATGGGCTTCCTGCTCATGGCGATCTCGACGGGCAACGAGCTCGGTCTGCAGATGCTGCTGTTCTACCTGCTTGCATACCTGTTCACGAACGTCGGAGCATTCCTGGTCGTGCACGCGGTAGCAAAAGGCGGCGGCGACGACAGCGTGGCATCGTTCGACGGGCTTGGACGCCGCAGCGGCTGGCTCGGGTTTGCCATGCTGATCTTCCTGCTCTCCCTGGCCGGCATTCCATTCGTCGTCGGGTTCTGGGCCAAGCTCTATGTGTTCATCGCCGCTTGGACCGCTGGCCTGGGCTGGCTGGTGGTGCTCGGTGCCGTCCTCAGTGTGCTGGCGCTGTTCTACTACCTGCGAGTCGCCCGCGCGATGTTCATGAATCCTCCAGTTTCGACCGAGCCTCTGACGGTGGAGTGGAGAACCAACCTCGCGATTGCACTCTGCCTGCTCTTCGTGATTGGAATGGGATTGATGCCGCGCCCCTTTGTCGATGCAGCAGGCATGGCCGCTAAGGCATTCCTCCAAGGATAGCTGTTGACATCTTCTTGACAGTGTCCTGGGCAGGCGCCGACCGATGCAGACAATGCAGGTTGGAGTGACCGTGGAACACCGAGAGACGCGCAAATTTGACGCCAGACTCCTGGTCTCCTGGCTCGCGCATCGTGACGCGCAGCGGCTGCTTGGGTTGATGAACCGAGACCGCATGACAGCAGCGGGAGAGATCCTCGATGCCTATGTCGAGGACGCCTCCATTCACCTGGATCTGAAGGAGGCAAACTGCAAGGAGGCGATGCTCGAGGCGCTCGCGTACCGCATCTCTCCAGAGATATCGGACCCGGAAGAGGTCGTGACAGAGCTCATTCCTCGATATGACCGGTTTGCCACCGATCTTCGGGCCGCTTAGCACAGCCCCTAGTAGCGGTTCCTGCACAGGTGAGTAAAAGTGCAGGAATGACGCGCATCGCCCCACTGTTGTTGCTGCTCGCATGCAAGCCCGACCCCGGCGATACCGGCATTGACCCGCCCAGGGTCCTACCAGACGGGACCTGCTCCGGGGGTGTAGCCCCTACCGATACCGTTCCCGCTTTCTGCGGAAAGATACCGAAAAACCTGATTTTCATCTCGATCGACACGCTCCGAAAAGACCACATCGGCTGGTACAATCCCGAGATGAGCATCACGCCCTTCCTCGACGCCATCGCAGCGAGCAGCGTGACGCTGGACAACAACATCCAGTGCAGCAACTGGACCTTCGCCAGCACCAGCTGCACACTCCTGGGCCGCGATCACATCGACAACGGGTTCATGCCCAAGCTCGTCAGCGCCGAAGAATTCCCAACGGGTACCCCGTTTCTCGCCAGTCTCCTCGCGGACGAGGGCTACTACAGCCAGCTGGTGAGCGGCAACTCCTGGCTGAGCAACAAGTTTCAGAACGCCCAGGGCTACACCAAGTTCAGCACGCCCGGCGGCACGCGGACGAGGACGGTCTACAACCGATCGATGGAGATCTACGACGAGAGTCTGGCCAATGGCTTGGTGGGAGAACACTGGTTCATCCACATGCATCTGCTCGAGCCTCACGCCGCATACAATCCGCCGGCCGAGTACCTCACCGGGCTCGATGACCTCGAGGACCCGCCGGAGGGCTGGGACCTCACCACCCAAGACGAGATGTACAGCGTCACCGGGCGGTGGCCGTCGATGACCCCCGAGGAACAGGCGCTCCTCGAGTCCCACCTGCGCGTGCGCTACCAGGGCGAGGTCGAGTTCGTCGACAACCAGCTCGTCGGGGTCTGGCAAGGCCTGGTCGAAGACGGCATGCTCGACGACGCGCTGGTGGTGTTCTGGACCGATCACGGCGAGGCATTCTGGGAACACGATCGCCAGACTCACGCCTACTCCCTCTACGGCGTCGAAAATGACGCTATCGTGTACATCTGGGCGAAGAACATCATCCCACAGCGGTGGACGGGCCTGACTATGTCCACCGATCTGGTCCCGACGATCTTCACCCTCATGGATATGCCTGTGCCGCCGGAGATGACTGGGATCCCGCTCGGACAAGCTCCCGAAGATCGCATCCGCTACACGATGACCTCGGCACGGCTGGGCCAGCTCCAGTCCGTGATCTCCGACGGCTGGAAGATGACGATGCGCTGGCAGGGGGGAGTCACCGTGTCCAACCCCGGGGCCGATCCCGACGAGGTCGAGGATTTCTTCGATCCCGAGGATCCAAAAACCCTGGAGCTCTGGGATCTTCTCAAGCCAAAGGTCGAGGCGGCGGAGCCTCTTGTGCCCGAGTCGTCGGTCGTCTGGCCCCTGGGCCTGCCCTAGAGCACCGATCGACGCTCGCTTCTTCTGCAGAGCGGGATTGCGCTCACCACGAAGCCGCTCTATAGGGCAGACTTCAGGGAGACGTTCGATGAACCTCTGGATTCTCGCCGCGGTCGCATTCGCTGGCGCCGATACCGAAACCGATGTGGACTACCTCTGGCGCACCGGCCAGCAAGCAAAGGCGGTGGAGCTCATCGCCGACGCCTATGAAGCCGAACCCGAGAATCTGACCAACCAGCGTCTCAACATCGCGTCGCGGGTGCACGCCGGAGACGGCGGCGCCCTCGAGCTCCAGCACCGGCAGTACTACAACGACAACAACGACGATCTGCGAGTGCGCCTCGGACTGGCCAACGTGCTGGCCTACCGAAACGCAAAGAAAGGTCCATGGTGCAAAGACGCCGAGGTCCTGTTGCAGACCATCGGCGACAGCGACGAGGCACTGCACCAAGAGGCCGTGCAGGCGCGCATCCTGGTGCACGCGCGCTGCGAGATTCCGACCGACTCGGACGAGGCCGACTGGGTAAAGATCATCAAGTCCGGCCAGCTCGGCACCGCCGAAAAGACCGCCTATGAAGCCGGCGGTGGCTACGCCGAGGTGAACCTCGCGGACTCCATCAAGGTCACCCTCGCCAAGAGCCCACGCCACGTCGAGTACATGGTGCCGCTGTGGAACGAAGACAACGGCGGACCCGGTCTATTGACGGCGCAGAAGGTCTCACTGAAAGGCGCTAAAGCGGCCATGGCCGGCGACGATGCCCAGGCTGCGGCTGCGGCCTACTGGTTCTACGATGGCATCGAGAACGACAAGTTGGCCACCAAAGCGCTGGCGGCGTGGAAAGCGCTCGATCCGGTCGCCAAGCACGAGGAAAACGGCGCCCTTTCCGACATCTCGGACCCAAATATCTACAAGCGAATGGCCAAAGCAGGCACAGACGTGGCGGCGCTGGATGAACTCGCCGAGAAGATCCCGGAGAGTGGCTACCTCACTGCCTACTACCAGCACCTCCGCTACTTGGCGCTCGCCGAAGCGGACAAGGACGAGGAGGCGTTCGATGCGGCAAAGGCAGCCTATCAGGCAGCGCCGGACGTGATCACGATCGCACAGAAGTTCGGCCAAGCGTCGGCCGGACTCCAGAAGAACCTCAAGCTGGGTCTCAAAGCGATCGAGACGTCCATGGCCAATCCCGAGAGCAACCGGCACGGTGTGCGGGTGTTCATCCGAAGCCAGATCTACGTCGGGCTCGAGCGCTACCAAGACGCGGAGACCGATCTGCTCTCCCTCTTCGAGACCAAACCCACGAGCCGGCTCTACCATCGGTCCCTGGGCAAGCTGTACAAGACGATGGACGAGACGGAATCGGCCATTGTGCACTACACGGCCGCGATGCAGGACCCCGACGCCAAAGAGCCTCCGGCGAGGTCGGAGAAGCGGCGGAACAACCTCATGTCCGACGACAGGGGCTGGGTCGACGGTCCCAAGAAGCTCAAGGGCAGGGCCTTCCCCATCGAGCTCGAAGAGAGCCGCGCAACCGTCAGCGCCGTCGTCATCGGCGCCAGCTGGTCTGCGCCCACCAAGGCCGCTCTCGAAGACCTCGCCGACCTCGTCGACAGCCACGGCAAGAACGGCTTCAAGGCCATCGCGCTCCTCATCGACCGCAACGAGCCCGACATGGATGCGCTCGTGAAGGCCAATCCCAACGTCACGGTGGTCTACGCCGGTCCCGAAGCGGCTCGACAGGGACGCATCCAGACCATTCCCACCACGTACGTGCTCGACGACAGGCATCGCGTGCTCGGGGCGTTCAACGAAGGCGGCTGGACCAAGGCGGCGGAGCTCATCCTCTCGAAGGCGAAGTAGGCTCGGGCGGACATTTTGCGGGGTCCGACATACAGGGAGCCCATGCTCCTCGCTCGTCGCCGCAACGTCCGCGACTGCCTGGCCGCTCTGGACGGCGCCCAGAACTACGCGGTCTGGCTGAAGTGTGCCGAGGACCTCGATCAACTCCTCGGGCTCGCCGACTGGAGAGCCGAAGACGAGTCGGTCCACTACGACGCAAAGCTGATCCGAGCGGACATCGACAAGATGTCTCGTCTCAGAGAGGCGGTGGATCCCCTCTCTCTCTTGGTGCTCATTCAGGAGAGCCTGTACCGCCACCAGAACGAGCTCGCCGAGCCCGAGCTCTATGAGACCGCGTGGGCGGGTACCAAACACCTCATCACCGAGTACCTCGACGAGGCGGCACGGAGCATCAAGTGGCTCGCCACGGTGGACTATCCAGGCATCACCACCGAGATGCGCCGGGCTACCTTCCAGCGCTCCGCTCACGTCTATGGACAGAGCGCGCTCATGCTCTCCGGGGGGGCCACCCTGGGCTTCCACCACCTCGGCGTCGTGAAGGCGCTCTTCGAGAACGATCTGCTGCCTTCGATCCTCTCCGGCGCCAGCATGGGTGCCATGATCGCAGCCGGAATCTGCAGCCGCACCGACGACGAGATCACGGCGATGTTCGCCGATACCAGCCAGATCGCACTCCGAGGGCTGGAGCTGCTCGACGCGAGGGGCATCGCCCGGGAGCGCCACCTCCTCAATCCCGAACAGCTCCGCAAGACCATCGTGAACAACTGCGGAGACTGGACGTTTCAGGAGGCTTTCGCCCGCTCCGGACGGACCATCGCCATCTCCGTCTCGCCAACTCGACGGCGCCAGAAACCACGTGTCCTGTGCAACCTGACCACCCCGAGCGTGACGATCTCCAGCGCCGCATTGGCCTCGAGCATGGTCCCGGGCCTGTTTCCCCCCATCGCCCTCGAGCAACGGGGTCCCGATGGCAAGGTGCGCCCCTATGCGGGACACGAGCGGTGGATAGACGGCTCCCTACGCGGCGATCTACCTATGTTTCGGGTGGGCCGTCTGCACAACGTCAACCACTTCATCGTCTCGCAGACCAATCCCCATGTGCTCCCTTTTGTCGGAAACGGCCAGCAGCGTGGCTTTGTCGGCTGGGCCAGCCACCTCGTCGCGCGCGCCGCACACCGCCAGGGCGTGAACATCGTCAGCATGGCGCGGGAGATCGGCCATCGCACGCCACTCGCGCCCGCCCTCGACGTGGTCGAAGCTCTAGCAGCCCAACGATATCGCGGGGACATCGACATCTTCCCACCCGTCGACATCCTCGACTACCGCAAGATCGTAGCCAACCCGACCCGGGCCGATCTGCGCAAGTTCATCGCCACCGGGGAGCGAGGGGCCTGGCCACAGCTGGCGACGATCCGAAACCAGACCCTCATCGGCCGGACACTGCACCGCTGCCTTTCCGAGCTTTGACCGAACCCGTGTAGGATGCGGGCTGGAGTGTTCGATGCTAGCCCTTCTCCTCGCCACCCTGGCCTTGGCTGACGACTGTCCCGATGCAGAGCGCAAGATTGCCGAGGCGGAGCAGGATGTCGTCTCGTTCTACCTTCAGGACGCCGCGAACTTCGCTGCCGAGTCTGTAGTCGGCTTCGGCTGCTCGACCAAGGCCACGCCAAACCAGGTCGCAAGGCTGTTCCAGGTCCACGGCATGATCCGCTTCCTGCAGGACGACATCGACGGGGCCTCGCGGGCCTTTCTGAGTGCGCGCCAGGTGGACGCCAGCCTGTGGAACGAGGACTACGGAGGCAAGGCCAGAGAGGTCTTCGACGCCGCATCTGGCTCGGCCTCCAGCGCCCCCGCATCCGTGACCGTCAAGGGCCTCTCCGACGGAGACTGGCTTGTGGTGAACGGCGCCATCAAGTCGCAACCTCTGTCGCTGCCGCCGGGCATGCACCTGGTCCAAGTGGGCAGCGGTGGCGCCTCCCGTTTTGCGAAGATCATAGATGTGAAGCCTGGGACCGAAGTCATGGTGGCCGTCCAGGGGGGGGATGTCGTGGAGGTCGTGCCCGAGATAGGCGCCGTCTCCGTTATCGAGCCAGCTCCGACCGATGGCACCTACCAGGCCAACCGCGCAAAGTACCTGGCAGTGAAGCTCGAGATCGACGCCGATGCCAGCTCCGTGATCACCGGAGCAGATCCCGAATGGCAGATCCGCGATGGTCACGGACGCTCCCTGAAGGCCCGCGAGTTTGCGAAGCTCGTCGGCGACAGCGACACACACAGCAAGCTCCAGCGTCGATACGCCAGCAACCTCGCGGTGGCCGGCACTCTGTACACAGCGGGCGGACTCGTCCTCCTCGCCAGCCCGTTTGTGGCCATCGGCGAGGCCGCCGCCAACGATTTCTCCGGCGACATCACAGTTGCGCCAGTCTTGGCGTTGGTCGGCCTGGTTTCCTTGGGAGGAGCGACGATCCCGGCGGTGCGCGCACTCACCAAGCAGGAGCCGCGCTTCCACTACACAGCCGATGAAGCGACTGAGAAGTTGGAGGCCTACAACGCCAGTGTTCGCGAGGCCCTCGGAGTCGAACGGGAGGCGCGACTGCGGATCCGACCGACCATCGGACCCGCGGGGGCAGGGATTCGAGGCGTGTTCTAGACCAGCTTGTAAGCGCCCTTAATGTAGAGATATGCCCGATCCGACACCGAGCGGATCACGTTCGCCCTCGACGCAATCCACGACGAATAAGCCGTGGTTCTTCGGGATTTCTCGATGATGCCGACGACGATGTAGGGGATCCTGCGACCACGGGGCCCGACAACGAGGACGCCCATGTCGCCACACAGCCGGGCCGTGCTTCCGGTCTTGTTGTAGACGTGGGTGCCCGCGGGAATGCTCGGAGCACCGTCGTAGAGCCGATCCCGACCTGGGAGGTTCAGGATGCGGCGCTGCTCTTTGGATCGGGGGAGCTCGGATCTCCACACCGCGCGAAGGTAGCGTCCGTAGTCGTCGGCGCTGGCTAGGTTCTTGTAGGTCCGGCCGTTGGAGGCGATGCGCTCCACGACCGCCGTCTGCTGACAGATCCCGGCGTAGTGCTTGTCGAGGATCTTCTGTACCGCCGCGGGCCCGCCGATCTGGTCGATGGTCCAGTTCGTCGACGAGTTGCTGCTCCGCTGGATCATGGCCTCGAGTCGGGCACGGCTCTTCGCCCCATAGATGAACCTGCCTCGCGCCACTTCGTGGAGGAAGGCCAGCATGACAAAGGGCTTCACCATGCTCGCGCACTGTAGAGCTTGATCGGTGTTGATCGCCGCCAGGGTGCTGTCGGCCTCCAGATCGTAGATCAGCCACGCGGTGCGCTCGTCGCTGGACACCCGACCGCGACCGCGCTGCCCCTGGATGTATTCGTTGATCGTGTCCCGAAGCGACGAGACACCGCCTACCAGCGCGCTCTGTTCGGGGGGAGCCGGCCGAGGAGCGGCTACCGGCGCCGGTTCGACGGGGGAAACTGGCTGAACGGGTTCGGGTTCGGGTTCGGGCTCCACGATCTCGCCGGTGCCGTTGTACACGACGGTGAAGGCCTGCTCCTGGATGAAGGAGGCGCGGATCCCCTTCGACCTGAGGATCTTGTCGTGGCGGCCCGCGGCCGTACGGGTCCCCTCCAGGTCGCCATAGCGCTTGTAGACCAGAGCGTAGTTGGCGTGATCCGTCCTTTCAATCACCAGTTTTCGTGCCACATCATCGCCGAGCATTCGGGAGACGAGCGCAAAGGAGTCCACCAACGGCTGCAGGTTCGGACCGAGCCCGTAGCTGACGTTGAAGACCCGGCTGTACTCCTGACGCGGGACGTGAGTGGCGAGGGACTCGTCGGTCCCGCTGTGATCGGCCAAGAGCCCACTGTGAGCCGAAGCGAGAGCAATCGCCGCGTCGGAAGATCCCCCCAACCTCAGGACGACGCCGTACTGCGAGGCGTGTCGCACGATCTCTACCGCTCCCTCTGGAGCCTCGCCGATGGTGCTCTTCACGGCGTGGAGGTTGTCGAGAGCCTCGCCAATATCTTCGGTCCAACGGTAGTAAAGGACATCGAAGAGCCCAGACGCATGCGCGAGTTCTGACGTCGCGAGAGCGGCGATGGTTCCAACGAGCAGGCCTCTTCGGCTGATCACGTGTCCTGTCTCCTCCGCCCTGCATAGCGCAAACGGTTCGACGTCTGCCCCACCGTATCGATTCGCAGTAGAATGTACAGATGGATGACCTGTTCTCGGACACACCGAAGACACTCCGCGACAACCGGTACGAAGTCTTCGAAAAGGTCGGCTCCGGGGGGATAGCCACCGTCTACCGCGGTCGGGACCAGGTGACTGGAGATGAAGTAGCCATAAAGCTCTTCGAAGCTCCAATCCTCGAGAAGGAACTCGACGTGGTGAGCCGCTTCAAGGCGGAAGGGCGCGCCATGTCCCAGCTCGAGCACGCCCGCCTGGTTCGGGTCGTCGATGGTGCCAAAGAGCAGGGCTACTACTGGTTTGCAATGGAGTACTGCCAGCGTGGATCCCTCCGCGAGAACGTCCCGGAGACCGGCGTCGACGAAATGACTGCTCTCGACTGGACTTTTCAGCTCATCGAGGGGCTGGGCTATATCCACGGGAACGGCATGGTGCACCGGGACATCAAGCCGGGCAACGTCCTGCTGGACGCCGACGGCAACATCAAGATCGCCGACTTCGGCCTCGCCCGTCACCCCACCGGAACCGTCGCCTTCCACACTGCCACGGGCTCGGGCCTGGGCTCGGTCGGCTATCGCCCGCCGGAGATGTCGGTGGATGCGTCGAAGGTCTCACCCGCGGCAGACCTCTTCAGTGCGGCCGCGACCCTGTACTTCATGGTGACCGGACAACGCCCAGTCCGCTTGGCCTATGCCCAGGCCATGCCAGAGCTCCTCGACGGCATTCACCCGCAGCTTGTGCCGATCATCATGAAGGCCAGCGCCATCCTGCCCGAGGACCGCTACCGCACCACGCGAGCCATGGCAGAAGCGGTCGCCTTCGCCGGGGAAGTCATCGCCGCAACGAGTGGAAAGAAGCCGGTTTATGGCGAATGGATCGGGAGGTATGACCGCCTACTCAGCGGCCGGGACCCCACGCCCATGCCAGTGGGCGCTCGTTGGTTGGGAAGTCTTCTCCCGTGGAATCGTCGCCGTTAGCGGTCGACACTGAAGTCGAGATCCCACGAGACATACGGGAACTGGCCATAGCCGCTATCCCCGGAGGCGCGGCCGGAGAGATTGTCGATATTGAAGCCGCCACTCCAGTCGTCGGCAAAGGGGAAGGTCTGGTGCCCGAACTGGACCCGGCCCTCGGCGTCGGGGTCGGTTGTCACGGCGCCATTGAGGTCGACGGTCCAGGCGTCGTTGGCCGTCAGACAGTCCCCGGTGCCGACGATCTCATCGACAGCCAGGTGGTCGACGGTGACATCGAGCGTGCCGTTGCAGTCCGCGATCATCATCGGCCCCATCGGGCTGACCTGGGTCGTCAGACTCGCGTGGATCTGCCCGGTGTAGACACCTTCCCATGGCCAGGGGCCCGTGTCCGTCGTCGTCGGATCCGTGTCGGTATCGGTGTCCGTATCCGCATCGGTGTCAGCATCCGTATCGGCGTCGGTGTCGGCGTCGGTGTCGGTATCGGCGTCTCCGTCAGTGGCGACACTCGTGTCGTCTTCCTTGGTGCCACTCCCAGAGGTACAGGCAAAAACCAGCGGAAAAACAAGGAACAGACGATACACGGCCACCTCCGGCGCTCAGCATATATGAACTTTCCCGTCTTCGAGGAGCCAGGTTCGGTCCGACGGCTCGGGACAAACGAGACTCCCCGTGAGCAGCGCGCGCCTTGGCGGCGGAAGACCGTGAATCGCTGTCCCGCGACCCCTTCATCCGGTGGCGCGCGGACATCTTGCGCTCGGCCTCGTGGCGACAGCGACGTCTGTCTGCGAGCTGACTTCGGAGTCGCTTGGCACCCACGATCCCAGTCCACCCAGGTTGTAGGTGCAGATCCAAGCTATGCAAGACAGGATTGCGATCATAATAGGAGAACGAGAGGTCGCGAATAATCAAGGAAGACACAATACAATCCGAGGGCGGCAGAAGAAAGCGGCTGGCGACTTAGCGGATTGTCTTGCTCATGCACTTCTCTCGTGTGTCAGTTGAGTAACCGGTGCATCGTGTAGGACGCTATAGTGACTGAATGTGGGTGAGGTTGAACATTGCAGTGGTGGTCATGGCGTGCGCGTGCAATCCGCGCGGCGCATTGGACGCCACCGCAGTCGAGACCGCTGACACCGCCGATGACACGACCACAAAGCCCACCACGACAACAACCACTACCACCACCACCTTCACGGATTGTTCGGTGCCCTCGCCCGGCTCATTCTCGAGCATGCGACTAGACTATCCGGGCGAAGAGTTCATCTTCGACACCGAGGGAAACTTCCTCACCGCGGTGGACTGGGCCGGAACGATCGCGCGCATGACCCGCATGGGAAACTGGGACTTCATCGCTCCCTACACCTCTGACGAGCTCGCTGGCGTCGACCTGGACCTCGAGGGCAACCTGATCATCGCCGACGAGGCCAACGGCGCCCTGGTCTCCGTGTCGATGGGCGGTGCCGAGACCATCATCGATGGGTCCATCGTGTCACCCAACTCGGTCGTGGTGAGCGATCTGGGCCACATCTACGTCACCGCCTATGACGAGCTGTACAAGATCGACGGGAACACCGGCACCAAGACCCTCCTGGACCGCTACTCGGGGCGAGACCTCGACGGCCTGGCGTTCTCTCCCGACTTCAAATATCTGTGGTTCAACCACGATGATCGTGGCGAAATCCACCGTCTCGAGCTCGATGAGAACGGCGACATGGTGAACGCGGAGTACATCACCGAGTTCTCGCTATCCTGGAATCAAGAGATCGACGGGATGACCACCGACGCCTGCGGGAACCTGTACATCATCCGCACCGACGGACGAATCAGCCGCTACCTGACCGACGGCACCAAAGAGGCCTCCTACGTGCGGGTGAACGAGGCACAGTACGCCAGCGCCCTGCACTTCGGCTCCGGAATCGGGGGCTGGGACATCGACCACCTGTACATGATGGACCGCTTCGGGACCTTGTACGACATCGACGTGGGCATCCCAGGCGCGCCGGAGCCCCATCTGCGATAGGGGGCCGAAATGCCACTCGACATCATCGGTGCCGGACTCGGGCGCACCGGAACCGGATCGCTGAAGCTAGCCCTGGACCAGCTCGGTCTCGGGCCCTGCTACCACATGACCGAACTGATGCAGCAACCCGATCGGCTGTCTCACTGGCTGGATGCCGAGGCCCACCGGCCAGTCGACTGGGAGGCCCTCTTTGCTGGCTATCGCGCCGCCGTCGACTACCCGACCAGCCGCTATTGGCGACAGCTGTCCAAGATTTATCCAGATGCCAAGGTGATCCTCACCGTTCGGGACCCACTGAAGTGGTACGCAAGCGTGGCCACCACGATTCGTCCTTCGAGTCTGCGCGGTGCCGAGAAGGCCATGCCAATCTCCATGATGGTCAAGCGCACGATCTGGGATGGAGACTTCAGCGGCCGCTTTGGTGACCAGATCTACTCGATGGCGGTGTTCGAGAGCCACAACCAGCAGGTCATCGACGCCATCGACCCCGACCGCCTCCTGATCTTCAAGTCCGGTCAGGGCTGGGATCCGATCTGCCGATTCCTGGGCGTAAAAGTCCCTGACAGGCCCTATCCTCACAACAACACCCGCTCCGAGTTCCAGGCCCACATGAGGAGCTGAACTCAATCTTCTCTTGCCAACACGAACGGTCGTGCTATTTTAAGAATATGAGCAAAGGCGACACAACCCGAAAGGAGATTCTCCGCCTAGCCATGAGCGAGGCGAGTCGCTACGGTCTCGAGGGCGTCAGCATCGGAAGCCTCGCCCGAGAGGTCGGCATGTCGAAGTCCGGCCTGTTCGCTCACTTTGGCTCCAAAGAGGGACTCCAGATCGCGGTCCTCCAGCAAGCCTCCGACAGGTTCGCAGACGCCATCATCCGGCCGGCCATCGTCCTGAAGCGCGGCGAGCCGCGGGTGCGAGCCCTGTTCGAGAACTGGCTGCGCTGGTCGGAGTCCAAGGCAATGCCAGGCGGATGCCTCTTCGCGTCCACTACCTTCGAGTACGACGACCGCCCCGGGCCGGTCCGAGACATGCTCGTCGTGCACATCCATTCCCTTCACGACACCCTACGTCGCGCCGCGGCAATCGCCGTCGAAGAGGGCCACTTCAAACCCACGCTGGACATCAACCAGTTCGCCTTCAGCATGCACTCCCTACTGCTTGGCTTCCACGTGCAAGCACGCCTGTTTCGGGCTCCAGACGCCATGAAGATGGTGTCGGGTGCCTTCGAAGACCTGCTGATCTCCGCCCGAGCCTGAACCCCCACCAGAGAGGAAATCATGAACGCCGCAGCACACATCAACGCCCTAAAAAGCACGAACGTTCGTATTCCAATTTCGAGCATCGCCGCCGCCGGTTTCATCCGCCTGCTCGGAGGTGGCGCTCCCTGGGTCTCCACACAGCTGGCCCAATGGCTGTGGAATCGGCCCGCTCGCCACCCTCGACCAAGACGAGAGGCGGCCATCATCGACGGCGGCGAGCCCGTGAGGATTCCCTACGGGATGAACTCGATCCACGCTTGGAGCTGGGGATCGGGCCCAGTGATCCTCCTCGTGCACGGCTGGGAGGGTCGCGGCAGCCAGCTTGGCGCTTTCGTCGATCCCCTGGTTCGCGCTGGATTCCGCGTTGTGGCCTTCGACGCCCCGGCCCATGGTGACTCGGGCGGCGACCAAGCATCGCTCTTCACCTTCGTGGACGCCGTGCACACCGTCGCGCGCGCCGTGGGGGGTGTCGACACCGCGATCGCCCACTCCATGGGAGGCGCCGCCGTCCTCACAGCGCTGAACAGCGGTCTGGAGATGAAACGAGTGGTCTTCCTGGCCCCGGCAGACGCCAGCCAGGCTATCGGACGCTTCGCGAGCACCGTCGGCATGCCACGCGTCGTGCAAGAGCGCCTCGAGGAGATCGTCGAGACTCGCCACGGCGCTCCAATCGACACCATCCGAGGTGAGACGCTTGCTGCGGAACTCGACATTCCAGCGCTCGTATTCCACGACGAGACGGATCGCTTCGTACCCTTCTCCGACTCTGTGAGCATCTCTGGTGCGTGGCCTGGCGCCGTCCTCCGTCCAACTCAGGGTCTCGGCCACCACCGCATCCTCAGAGATCCCAAGGTCGTGGCGGCCACAGTGGAGTTCATCGCACCCGGCGCAGAGGTTCAGGACGCGATCGCGAAGCTTGCAAGCGACGAACTGGGACCCTTCTCGATCACGCTCGAAGAACTCATGCACGACCTGAACTGGGGCCGCGACGACTAAAGATCCAGGTGGCGCTACTTGTGCCGATCACTCCCCCAATGTGAGTTAGTCCGACGCATGAAGCTGCTGCGCGATCCCAACGACCTGCCGCCAAACTTCGAACCCGCCGGGGACTCGGCCCTGGAAGCCGTGCGCCCCTTCGTCGAGTGGATCCAGGACTACCACCGACACGAGGTCGTCGGCCTCGAGCGCATTCCCAAGGAAGGCGGTGTGCTGTTGGCCCTGAACCACAGCCTTGCGACCTACGACGCGATGCTGCTCGCCAAGGAGATCATCGACTATGGACGGGTGCCCTCGGCCCTCGGAGACGACCTGATCTTCCGCACACCGTGGCTGCGCAGACAGGCGAGGAAGCTCGGCGTCGTACCGGCCTCTCCCAGCCATGGTGAGGAGCTCCTCAAGCGCGGGCGCCTGGTCGTCGTCGCCCCGGGCGGTATGCGCGAGGCCCTCCGTCCCTCCGACGAGCGCTACCACCTCCGCTGGAGCAAGAGAAAGGGCTTTGTCCGCCTGGCGTTGCGCAGTCAGGTTCCCATTGTGCTTGCAGCTTGCCCCGACGCCGACCGCCTGTACCACGTCTATGAGAACAACGTGACAAAGGTGGTCTACAAGCAGTGGCGCATGCCCATCCCTCTCATCCGGGGCTGGGGGCTGTCTCTCATCCCGAGGCCAGTGCGACTGATCCACCTCATCAGCGAACCGGTGGAGCTCGAACCCATCGACCACGACCACTTCGAGGAGCAAGTCGACGAGACCCACCACCGCGTCGTGACGAGGATGGAAGACCTCATGGCCGAGGCACGGCGGATCTAGCTACTCCGTGAGAATGGCGCCGCCCTGTGACGCGGAGACGAAACCTTGGCGCGCCGGGAGTTCCTCGAGGGCGATCTCGTTCGGAACCATCCAGGTCTGGCCCGTGTAGCTGATGACGTTGATCTCCCAGAGCCCGGCGGGAATGGCCTCGGGACCGATGTCCGCGTCTCGAATGTCGATGTTCGGACCCTGACAAGTCACGTTCCGATCCGCTGGCGGCTCGCCCACGCAGTCGTCGTTCCAGGTCGGATAGAAGTGCGCGATGGCGGGCGCCCAAGCGACCTTGAGCGTGTTGGCGGGCGTGGGTGTATTCAGCTCCAGCGGCAGGGCGGTCCTAGCCTCAAGACCAAAGACGAAGTTCTCGGAGCCCCAGTACTCCCCTTCCTTCAGCCCATCCTTCTTGCCCGGCGGCGTGATGGTCGGGTTGCCGTTCTCGAGGATGATGTCCCCTGCCCCGTTGCGGTCTGGCACTCCCAGATACCGCAGATAGACGCGCGGCCAGATGTCCTTGACTCCAAGAGCCGGATCGTGGTCGGGGTGCGGGTCGACGACCCCGTCACCGTCGGCATCGACCGCCATGATCCAGAACGCAGTATCGCACGTAGACAGCGCCGGATCGCAGAAGTTGTGGAAGTTGGCATCCTCGTCGGGAAAGCGGGCACACGGTCCGGTGAGGTCGAGGTCGTAGGGGCCAGCTGCGTCCTTGACCCGGCCGTCGTAGCTGGTGTGCACCGCCAGAGCTTTGAGGAAGTACTCCTGGATGATCAGTTCCTCGGTGCCGTCCTGGAGATTCATCGCCGGGAACCCGCCGCGAACCTCGAATGCCGGGCGCTCTGTATCAAAGAACGTGTCGACCACGATGGTCACGTTGTCGACGTATTCCCCGCCTTTCACCGTCACACTCCCGCGCTCTGCCGCGCCGAAGTTCGACAGGTGCATGCCACCCCAGTCGCCGCAGGTGGCCCCGGCGAGCCCCGATGGACCGGGGCTGAAGTCACCGTCCACATCCATGAGTCCGTCGAGAAGCCAGGTTCCATCCGGCAATCCGGAGACGGTATACGACGACGCCCAGCCGCCTTCGACCTTGTTGAAGGAGTCGGCGTGTACCGAGGCGATGGTGACGGGCAACCCCGTTCCGTCGGGTGGACCCGGATCGTCGGCGTTGGACACCACGACGACGACAGTGGACGGCTCGTCGATCCCAGTGAGCACGACACTGCCATGGATGACGTTGTCGACCTCGGGCGCATCGGGCCTCAGCGGAGGATCGTAGCTGCAGCCCATGAGGACGAGCGGGGTCAGCATTGAAGAGAGTCTCATCATGTCGGGCCTAGAAACTGTAGATGAGGGATCCGAAGATCCGCGACTTGAGATATTGCCCCTTTGGGTGCTCCTCGTATCCCTCGGCTCCGGCGACCATGTTCCAGCCGGTGATCGCGACCTCGAGCCGGTCGTCGTCGGGCACCGGTCGGATGCCAACGCGCCCGGAGAGCATGAAGCGAGCGGGTACGGGGTCGGGAGCGAGGATGAGCGTGCCCTCGTCGTCGAACTCGCTCAAGGGCCAGACCTGCCTCGCCACATAGTGAGCTTCGACCGAGAAATCCGTCTGGAACGGTGCCCGATACATCGAGCCCACGTTGATCTTGGCGATGCCGGGCATGCCGAAGTTCGGGGTCTCCACGTCGTCGGGAACCGGGATCGCGGCGATGTTGACGTTGCTGAACACGTCGAAGCCATCCGCCGGGAAGAACCGGGTATCTAGCTCGGCGCCAAAGCCGCGATAGGTGGGAGGGGTGTTGAAGAAACCGGTGTAGCCCGCCTTGTAGCCGTTCACCGACGGGTCGTAGAAGTGGTCCTCACGAGTCACGGAGGGGATGTTGATCAGCCCCGTTATCTGGTTCATGTACACCACCAGATCCGCGACATGGTAGTCGGTCGACTCGTCGTGAATTCCCGCTTCTACCGTTATAATTCGCTCTGGCACCAGGTTCCTGTCGCCGGGCACGTTCACAAACGCACCCTCTGAGGTCGTCGCGAGGGTGAAGTTGGTGTAGGACTCGACCATGTTCGGTGCCCGGAATGCGGTGCCGCCGGTAGCTCTGATGCTGGTGTACTTCGCGACTCGGTAGATGAAGGCCGCACGAGGCGAGATTGTCTTGTCGAGGGGGATGAGGGGGTGACGGTCGGCCCGAAGACTAGCGACCGTCTTCAGCTTGCCCGCGGTGAGCTCTTCGTTGACGAAGGCCGAGAGGTGATTCTCGGTGTAGACGCGGTCGAATCCTCCCCTCAGGTAGTCGAGCTGGATTCGCTTGTACCGGTAGCCGAGGCCAATATTGAGCTTGTGTGCCACCGAGCCGGTGTCGAACTCGAAGGGGTTCTCGAACTCGACATCGATCGTGTCGCCGTCGATGGGTGTGTTGTTCCCGCGGATGGTGTTCTTTGGAAGGACCCACTGCCCGGTTGTCGACTGCTCGGAGTTCCAGAAGGCGCGGAAGTGAGTGCTGCCCCAGGCTAGATCCCCCCGCACGTAGTGGTGGGCGAAGTCCATGCCAAAATTGCCCAGCGAACCCAGGCTATAGTATTCCATACGGCCGTCGGCGTAGCCCGCCGAGAACGAGGTGAAACCCTTCTTCCCAAAGGTTCGGTCGACTCGACCGTTGGCCCGAAGAACCTGCATGCCCAGCGTCTGATCGTCGAAGAAGGTCTCGAGGGGCCCGTCTTCGGTGACCCGGTAGTCGCGACTCCAGCGACCGTGCTGCTGATAGCCGGCCGAGAATCGATAGGCATTGGGCCCGACCCGACCGGAAGTGAGCGCCGTCCCTCGCCCGAAAGCCCGGCTTCCCGCGTCGGCGTGGAACAACAGCGCGTCCCCTTCCCCGGGCAGGCGCGTGATGATGTTGATGACCCCTGTGACGGCGTTGGCGCCATAGACTGCCGAGCCGGGACCACGAATGATCTCGATGCGCTCGATCTCTTCCAACGAGAGCGGCAGCGCCGACCACAGGGTTGCACCGACGAAGTCCCAGTAGGTGCTCCGGCCGTCCATGAGCACGAGCACTTTGTTGTTGAGCTCGCGGTTGAACCCTCGGATCGAGATGTCGTCGTGTCCACCGCTCAGGGTCATCACGTCGAGACCCGCGACCCGGCGCAGGAGCTCGGGAATGGTAGTTGCGCCCGATAGGCGGATGTCCTCGGCGGTGAGCACCGAGATGGTGGAGGGCGAGTCGAGGGGATCTTGTCCATAGCGCGACGCGGTGACGACGATTCGCTCGTAGGCGTCGGTGACCAGCCCCACATCCGACTGCCCAGCGACGGTGACGTCGGGCACATCGGGGACGTCCGGAGCCGCGATGTCCAGTCCTTGGATCTCTAGCCCCACGGCTCGGCCCACGGCCGTTGCTGCCGAGGAGGTCGACTTGGCCTGGGAGTCGGAGCCGCCTCGATCCTTGAGAGCGATGGAGATCGCTTCCAGCTCACGGGCGATACCCTCCAGCCGGGCACGCTCCCCTTCTGACAGCGTGTTCGCTCCGTCCTGGGGAGTCGTGATGTCGGCGAGGGCAGCAGGAGAGCCAATACGGGCCTCCAACGCCGAGATCATGGGGTCGACATCGGCCTGGCTCTCGGCCTTCTCGTCCCTGAACAGCCGGAAGTAGGTCAGCGCGTTCCGGGGGTCGTCCAAGTCGAGATAGACCTGGGCGATGTTGTACAGCGTGGCGGAGTGAGGGTAGGCCTCCTGCGCCGACAAAAACCGCTGTAGTGCCACGTCGTACTCGCCGTCGTTGGCCGCCTCCAGTCCGGCCCGGAAGTGCCTTCGGGCGTCGTCCTTGGGCTCTGCCTTTGCCACTTGGGGCAGGGTCAATACGAGCAAGCAGAGAAGGGGGATAGATCGCAAGCAGGGTCCTTGGCAACCACGAGGATCTCAAGGGACCGCGCCCGCGTCAACTCAGTGTTTGCGAACGTCAGCCTTCGAGCACCTTGAGCGTGTTCGCGAGGATCGGCTGCAGGATCCGACGGTTAGGCGCTTTGACCTTGAGCCCCGCGTGAGTCAGGGTGTCCTCGAATTCGATCTCCAAGAGCCCGTAGCAGGCCATGAGAATGCCGGCGAACGCGGGCGTTTCGGTCACCGAATCCAACATGGTGTCGGCGACCCGGTCGACGATGTCGATGAGCATCGCCGCCGCATCCGGTTGGTTGACCACATCGAGGAGCACTGCGCGAACGATTTCGGCCTCGAGGTCGGGGTCTTCGGCGCACTCCGCGAGGTCCTCACCGATGACCATCGCGACGATATCCAGCGTGTCTTGTCTCGATCCGATCAGGAACCCAAACTCCGGGTGAACCGCCATCATCCGGACCACCAGTCGGTTGAAGATCTGGAACACCTCGCCGTCGCGGCGAGAGGCGAGCAGCCTGGGGATGTTGGGGATGTTCTTCATAGGCCCACCGTAACCGGCAGGCGCCCCCGTAAGCGTTCGTAATCGCCACCTGGACTCGCGATGCCTATGTGATCCCCGTCACTGGAGATCTCCGACATGCACCGCATCCTCGCCGCCACACTCGCACTGCTGCTGGCCACTTCCGCCGTCGCCGCCCCTGTGAATCTGCATGACAACCGCGGGGAGAAGGTCCTGAACGGCATCCTCTCCGACCGCGCATTCTGGTCCGACGCCGCGACGAGCCATCACAAGGGCAAGCTCTACGACGAGATCCGCTTGAAGCGGACCGACAGTGGCTACGTGCCGATGATCACCGGCGAAGGGGGCCAAGACTACGAACACGATGTTGTCGCCGACGTCGTCTTCTACCAGAACACGAGCCTGCCCGAAGAGATGGAGGGCGCCAAAGCCGTGATCGCCCTCGGCTCCGGCTACGACAAGACCGTCGGCGCGCCGTACCGGGACTCCTTCTATGTGCTGGATATGTCCGTCATGTACGTGGTCTTTCCCCAGCGCATGTACCGCCAGCACGATGCCGACCTCGGCAAGACTGTGCTGTCCTTCGAGAAGCTCGATGAGTCGTTCGTCGATGCCGAGACGTGGACCCGGTACAACCGCAAGATGAAGCACACGGTGAACGGAATGAGCCGCCGGGTCCTCATGAATGCGGTTGTCGAGGCCGACAACGTGTACGGCATGTTCATCGTCGAGCCCGGAGAAGACTACCAGTCTCGCGTCACCTTCGTCTCCAAGATCGGATTCGATGAAAATGCAGGTTGGATGGCCCGTCTCGGCAGCCGACTTCCGCCGGTTCTCAAGAGTGGTCTGAAGAGCGGCTTCAACGCCTCGGTCGTCATCGCTGCGCAGGAGAAGGACCGGCGCAACTAGAGCATCGGTGGGAGCGCACTCAGCGGGCCGAAGCTCAGGATCCGCGACGAGGCGTGGCGCTTGACGTTGCGTAGGCTCGGGAGGTTGTCGCGGACCGCTACGGGACCGGATTCGAGGCCCCGGGGACAAGCAGCAGCGGCCGCGGGTCGATCTCCCGGCACCCTGTCGACTCCAACGCCCATTGTCTCCAATTATAGGGGAAGCACTAGCGTTTTCCCCTCGCCTTAGGCTCACCCCTTCCGCCCGGCGTCCGGCGCGGTTCAGTACACGACCCCGACGTTCGCGTAGGGTCCATACCGACCGTCGACCCGGGCGTAGGTGTAGGTCACGTCCTCCCCCGTGGCCATGCGCGCCATCATCTGGCCGTCGCCGCGCAGTCCGCCCTGGGCGAAGAGCCCCGCCCCGTGCAGCCGCTTGACCCGCTTGTAGGCCACGATCCCGACGTCCAGCTGCACAGACATCGCGAGGGCGGATGCGTTGAAGGTCGCCCCGGTAGGATCGGTGAACTCTCCGGCGGCGCTCCCGAGGCCCATCTGTCCGTCCACGTAGGGACCGACGTGGGAGATCTCGTAGCGTCCAAGGTAGTTCATCACCGACCAGCCACCGATGACCGAGGTGATGGCAAAGTCGGCCTCCGTCTCCACTGCCCCCAACACCGTATCGGGCGCATCGTCCACTCCGGGAAGCACGGTGTAGACGTCCTGCGGCGCACCATAGGTTCGGTAGCTCGCCCCGAAGTATCCGTTGCTCTTCCCAACATAGCGGAGCTGGATCATGCGCTCGGAGATCTCGAAGCTCTTCACAGTGCCGAGGTCGTCTGTCCACTGACCGCTCAGGTCGGCGGCCCGGAAGTGCAGCTGCGCCTGGCTTCCGGGAAGCGGGATCTTGTCCATGGACAGCTTGCCGGCCAGGTTCTGGACTCGGTTCAGGGCCTGCACACCCTCGGATCCGCTGTTTCTACGCATGTACTCGAGGGCAAGGTCGAAGCGGCCGACTCTCCCGGCAAAGCCGCCCTCCAACGATAGACCAGGATCTACGTCCAGACTTCCCCCCAGCGCTTCAACGCCTTCTTCGAAGAGGTTGTCCTCCGGATCTGGAGCGCTGGTCCGCGCCTCCCAGAACGTGAACCATGCGCCGCCATAGGCCACCGCGTTGATGGATTGCCGATTTTCGGTCCAGTCTCCGGTATCGGGAAGCGCCTCGGCCTCCAGCGCATCCACCGAGTCGTAGCGACGGACGACGAGCCGATCCTTGGAGCGATTCAACATCGAGATGGCGACATTGCCGTTCTCCGCCACGGCCAGGGTTGGATTCCAGCCGATGTTCTCGTTCTCCTCGCGGACGACCGTGAACTGCCGAAAGCCGCCATCCTCGGCTTGCCTCGCCACGACGAGTCCCTTGTTGAAGGCGTTCCGGCGGTAATACCAGGTCGCCAGTGCCCGACCACTCGGGTCTAGGGCGAGGTCGCTGTGCCAGCCCGCTTCCTTGGTATCAAGTGACGTCGGCGCCGAGCCAAGGAGCCCGATGTAGGGCCGATCTTTGTTGGCTCGGTACATCAAATACCGGAGGCCGTCACGGCTGCGAACCGCCGACAGCGACTTGCTCGAGCCATCGGTGATCTTGGTCCGGGATCCCTCCGCATCCAGGTGGTAGACCACTCCGAGCCGCCGATAGAGAAGCTCGGGCTCCTTGGCCCCTTCGACCAGAGCCAGCTCGCCGATGAGGGGGTCGCCCTTGTGCCACTTCACCTCGTCCCCAGCCCCCTCCTCGAATCGAACGATGCCGGTCCACACCTTCTCCGCGGTGCCGCTGCCTACATAGTGTGCTGCCAGCGTCCATCTTCCGTCGTAGACACCGAGGCTCACCTCGCCATAGGTCCCGATCCAGGTGGGAATCTGCGTCGTCGTCCAGCCATCGGCCTCGCGCTCCGAGACATAGATGAAGGTGTCGGAGCCGGTGCCTTCGGGCTTCGGGAAGTCCTCCAAATACACGAGGATCGGCCTTCCTTTTTCATCGACTGTCACCGTCGCGTCGTGGAACTCCGATCCACCCCAGCCGTCGAGCTGGGACGGCGGCGGAATGGCCTCCTCGGACCAGGCACCGTCGGGATCCTGACGCAGGTAGACCATGTTCGAAGGCTCGGATGCCGGATCAGAGGCACTGGACACAATGCTCGAGAGGAACCGCTTTGCGGAAGCTGTTCGGCGACCCACGACGTGCAGCGTGCCGTCTGGCCCCATGGCGATGGACGGCGAATCCCAGATCCCGAGGGGAATGGGCAGGTCGACGCTACCGGCCAAGGCCGAGATAGAAAGAAGGCACAACCACATTTGAGACTCCAGATTCACTGGAGAAAGAGGTAGCTAGGCCCCTGCGAACGGTGGCCGAACAATCCCCGAACATTGGTGCCCTCGCGCTGCAGACTGGACGGCGAGCAGTGGTGCGGCACAGGCGAAATCACTCGCAATCGACGAGCCCAACTGTCGCAGGCTCCAGTTATGCCCCTCAAAACTTCACTTTAGTGACGCACTGCGTGCGCCACATCTGAAATGGTTCTGACCCGGTCGCTGCACAAGCACCGTCTAAACTGCGTTTAGACGGTGCAATGTGGTCGACCGCGCGCAGAAACCTGACATCCCGCTGACAATGCGTTATCCGTCCGTCGTTGTTGGGGATTCTCCGTCCAGGTGGTCCAACCAGCTGCGTGGTGACCTCGTCTCGGACGGGCGCCCACGGCACCCCTGACAGCCCGGCCGTCGCGCCCGGAGTCGCGGCAGTCCAAATGTTGGGAGACTTTCAATGCGCGCCTCTTTCCTATTGCTCGGGCTGTTGTCAGCCTGTGCCACTCAGAACCACGGAATCGTCCCGGTCGAAGACGGCCGGACCATCTACGTCGAACCGCCCGAGGACGGTGGTTGGGATGATCCCGCGGCCGCCAGCTCGTACCGCTACATCGCCGGCACGATCCAGGACGCCATCAACGCCGCCAACCCAGGCGACACGATCATCGTGCAGTCCGGAACCTTCACCGAAGACATCACCATCTCGGACGGCGTCCGAGTCGAGGGCTCCGGCATCGGCGAGACCTTTGTCGAAGGCACCGTGGCCATCGACGCCGCCACCGACGCCAACACCGGTATCGCTCGCCTCACCGTCATCAATCCGGCCGCTCCCTACACGGGAACAGGCATCGTGATCACCGGCGGCCGCGCGGTCGTCGAAGACTGCGAAGTCCTCGCCTGGGACATCGGAATCCAGACCAGCAACGCCAACGACGTCGTCATTCAGGGCAACGAGGTCCTGTTCAACAACTACGGCTTCTGGTCGGACGTCACGACCAACCTCGTCATCCAGAACAACATGTTCCGGTCCAACGCCCAAGCCGGCATCACCAACTACACGAGCGACGGCCAGGTCATCTTCAACACGCTCGTCGGCAATGCCTTCGCAGCCTCGGCACTGTTCGAGTACGGCGGCGCCCTGCAGTTTGGCAGCGGCGACACCGAGACCGTCGCCAACAACATCGTTGTCAACAACTTCTACGGTGTAAACTGCCTTTCCTGCGGCGACACCTTCAGCAACAACCTCGTGTGGGGCAACACCACCAACTACATCAACGACGCCTCGCAGATGGGTGACGACCTGAACACCGACCCGCAGTTCGCGAACGCGGGCGAGTTCGACTACGACCTCACCGTCTTCTCTCCCGGAGTCGATGTCGCCAACGGCGCCTACCCGACCGCTCTCGACCACACCGGCGAGGCCCGCCCGTCAGGCGCTGGCTACGACGTGGGTTGGGACGAGTTCACAGTCAGTGGCTACGATCTGGTGGTCACCGAGGTCATGGCCAACGCGACGAACGAGTCGGTTCTCGAGTTCGTCGAGCTCTACAACAACGGCGTCGCCGCCGTCGATCTGGACGGTCTCGTGCTGTCTGACGGCGACGAGGACGACACCCTCATGGTCTTCGCCGCTGGCACCACGATCGTGCAGCCCGGCGAATACGCTGTGGTGGTCGACCCGGACTACGACGGCTCCTACAACATCCCAGTCGGCGTCACGGTCGTCACGACCCAGGACACCGAGGTCGGCAACGGCCTCACGACTGCCGACCCCATCACGCTCTACGAGCCCAATGGCTCTACGGTCATCTCGACCTTCAGCTACCCGAAAGATCCGGGCGACGGCGTCTCCAGTGAGATGTTCTCGATGCCCCTGGGCGACACCAACGGCAACTGGCGCTTCAGCGTCTGCCCGACCGGTAGCTCACCGGGTGAGGTCCATTGCTTCCCGCCGAGCGGAGACCCCGCCGGCCTGGTGATCACCGAGGTCCTCGCCAACGGCTGGGACGAGGCCACCGACGAGTACATCGAACTGTACAACCCAACGGCCCTGGTCATCGACGCGGCCAACCTCGTGATCGACGACGGCGACAGCACCGACACCCTCCAGGGCTTCGCCAACAGCGCGACGCTCATCGGTCCCGGAGAGCACGCGCTCATCGTCGACCCCGGCTACTCCTACAGCTACTTCCTGCCGAACGGCGTGGCGCTCCTGACCACGGGCGATCAGTCCCTGGGCAACGGCCTCGCCACCTCCGATCCGGTGACCTTGTACCAGCCGGACGGGTACAACATCATCGACAGCTTCGGCTTCCCGGCCAACCCCGGCGATGGCTACTCGACGGAGAAGGTCGACTATGCCGGCGGTGACATCGCCGGAAACTGGGCCGACGCGACCCTCGGGTGCACCCGCGGACGCAGCCCGGGACGCCTCAACGGCGCGGCCGGCGGCATCTGCGACCAGCTGCTCATCAATGAGATCATGAGCAATCCGCTGGTCGAGGACACCGGCGAGTTCGTGGAGATCTTCAACGGCGGCTTCGACCCGGTCGACCTTGCCGGGCTGCTCATCGCCGACCCGACCCACACCGACACCATCACGGACTACTTGGGCGGGTCCACGATCCTCGACCCAGGCTCCTTCGCCGTGGTCGTAGATGCAGAGTACGCCGGCCAGTACAACATCCCAGTTGACGCACTCATCGTCACCACGACCGACACGACCATCGGGAACGGAATGGCGGTGCTCGACGAGGTCTCACTCTGGGAGGGTGACTACCTGATCGACGCGATGAACTTCCCATTCAACGCCGGTAACGGCTATTCGATCGAGCGGATCTGGGACCGCGCCACCGACGCCGCGGTGAACTGGGTCATCAGCCCCTGCCCGTCGGGGGCCTCCCCCGGCGACGTGAACTGCGCCGAAGGCGGGACCATCGGCGGCAGCGGCACCAGCACCATCGAGGTCGTCATCTCCGAGATCATGGCCAACGCCCTCGACGAGGACACCGGCGAGTACATCGAGATCTACAACTACGGATTGGTGCCGGTCGACCTGCATCTCTTCGTGCTCTGGGACGGCGACGCACTCGACCAGATCTTCGGCTACCTGATTCCGGACGACGCAGTCCTGCAGCCCGGAGAGTACGCGGTCATCCTCGACAACGAGTACGCCTTCGAGTACTCCATCCCCGTTGGCGCCCTCTTGCTGACCACCGGCGACACCACGCTGGGCTCCGGTCTGGCTACCACCGACGACGTGTTCTTCTTCGAGCCAGATGGGTCGACCCTCATCGACAGCTTCACGAGCCCGACCAATCCTGGAAATGGCATCAGCATCGAGAAGGAAGACCTCCTCGGCGGCGACGTGCTCTCGAACTGGCGCGACGCCGCCTGTGGCCCAACCCCCGGCGACGTCAACTGCCCATAAAGGAGGAATCATGCGAATCCATCAACTGACGATCCTCGCGTTCTTCATGGGATGCGGTGGAAACAAGGAAACGGAAACGGCGGATACGTCTACTACCGAGACAGACACGGATACGGACACTGACGCCGACACCGACGCCGACACCGACGCCGATACTGACGCCGACACCGACGCCGACACCGACGCCGATACAGACGCCGATACAGACGCCGACACGGACACAGACACAGACACAGACACGGGCACGGTAGACACCGCGGTCCCGGTGGTCTACCCGATAGCCATCGTGATCACGCCATCGGCCGCCGCTATCGACACCCGGGCGACGGTGATCTTCACCGTGGAAGCCGAGTATAGCGATGGCTCGTTCGCCGACGTGACAGCCACGACAGCGCTCACCTCGGGCAACGACTCGGTCTTGAAGTTCTACGCGGCCGATGTTGGCCAGCCCCTGGACGCCGGGCTGGTCACCGTGTCCGGGGACCACATGGGGCTGCTCGACGATCAGGACATCGATGTGACCCTGGTCGCAGCAACCGCTGGAGACCTGGTCATCAACGAGTTCCTCTCCGACGCATCAGTCGGAGACCCGAATGCGGACGGCTCTGTCGACTCTGTAGAGGACGAGTTCGTGGAGATAGCCAACATCTCCGACGCCACCGTCGACCTCACCGGTGTGACCATCTGGGAGACGGACTTCCCGTTCCTGGCGCGGCACACATTCGCCAACGGCGTTCTGCGCGCGGGCGAGGCGGTTGTGGTCTTCGGAGGCGGGGACACGTCCAACCTGATTGGAGTGAACTCCTGGTTCCAGACGGCTGAGAATCTCGACCCCGGTATCGAATACGGACTGAACCTCAACGACGACGGTGACACCATCACCGTCCTGGCGGCGGATGGATACACCAACATCACGACGCTGCCGTATGGGGATCACGATGTCGCCGGAATCGTGCCCGCAACGGCCGACGCATCGACAACGCTCGACCCGGACGTGTGGGGCTCGACCTATGTGGACCACTTGTCTGCGACGGGCGCTGTCGGCGACTACTCGGTTGGGACCTGGGTGGACCTGAGTGACTTCGAGGGACCAGACGGCCGCTACTGAGGCCCGAACAGCCCGGTCCTGATACCATGGACTTCAGGGGAAGTCAGGGTGGCATCAGGAGACGGCTTTTTCGGTGGACTCCGAAATATGATTGGGGCTGGAGACGCGACGGGCGACGATGACAAGCCGGCGCCTCCTCCCCCAATCGTAGCCCCCAACTGGATCATGGACGGCGTGGTCATCACGCCGCTCCACAGCGCGGACATCGTCGCCGGCAACCGAGCGGCCGAGATCATGTTCGGAGTACAGAAGGGCGATCTCGAGGGGCGCTCCCTGGTGGAGTTCGTCCCCACCTGTGAGGCGCTCGATGCGCAACGCCACCGGATCCGACGGACGGTGAAGAACATCGAGCTCGGCAAGACCTGGGACGTGGAGATCCAGCAGAGCGACGGCACGGTCTTCAAGGTCGAGCTGACCCGAGAGGGCGTGACCATCCAGGACGACCACTACCTGACCTATGTGCTCCACGATCCTCAAGAGCAAAACCGAGCTATTGCCAGGCTCACCAAGGCAAATGACAAGCTATCGCGGGCCAGAGACGACGCGATCGACCACTCTCGAGCCAAGGCGATGACCCTGGCGCGAGTCGCCGAGGTCCTGCGCACCCCGCTGTCGGCAATTCTCGGCTATGGCGAGCTGCTTCTCGAGGAGGCTGACGACCGCGGCATTCCCGACCTCGCAACGGATGTCCAGCGAATCCTCGACTCGGGCAACTCCCTGCTCTCGACGCTGCGCAACGTCTTGGACCTCTCGGAGATCGAGGCCGGGCGCATGAGCGTCGTCAGCCAGCCCCACGAGCTACCCGACCTCATCGAGCGGGCGATCTCCGGCTGCCAGAAGCTCGCGGAGACCAACGGCAACACCTTCAAGGTGAACATCCAGGACGACATTGGGAGGGCCTTCGCGGACAGCGAACGAGTCGAGCAGATCATCGGGAACCTGCTCAACAACGCCGCCAAGTACAGCAAGAACAGCGAGATCCGGGTCGAGGTCTTCCGCGACCGCCGCTCGGACAAACCCCAGATCGGCGTCACGGTCTCGGACACCGGCATCGGGATCGAATATTCCAGGCTCGCCGGTCTCTTCACCGAGTATGGCCTCAGCGGGACAGCCAGAGACGCGCGCGGAGCCGGAGTCAGTCTGGTGGTCAGCCACGCGCTGGCCAAGCTCATGGGGGGCAAGCTGTCCGCCGTGAGCGAGCTCGACCAGGGATCGAAGTTCACCCTGGAGATCCCCGCGGTCGTCGCCATGATGCTGCCGCCGATGCTTCCCGATACCGTAGAACCGGCCATCCAGCGTCAGTGGAGTCAGCCCACCGTGCGCGTGTGTGTCGACAACGACGACCTGCGCGCAAAGGTGCTCGAATCTCTGGACCGGGGCGGGTGGCCGGCCAACGAAGTCTATGCCTCCAAGCTCCACAATCTCTCCGATTCATCGCTGGTGGTGGTGGATCGCCTCATCCTCCGCCGCATCCCGCAGGCAGTCTCGGCACTCCTGGTCGTCTCCGAGCACCCCAGCTCGGCTGATCTGGACAAACTCGAAGAGCGAACCTGTGGAATCTGCGTGTTGGATGTCACGGCGACGGCTCTGGTCGACGATGCCCTGCACGGTGCGGTAACCCGTGCCATGATGGTGAGTGCCATGAACCGTCGCGTCGACGAGGAGTGACAGGAGCCGCGATGCCGAGGCTGCAATATCTCCAGAGCGCCCTGATCCTCGCAGCAATCGGCGGCTGCGCTAGCCCGACCATCGAGCTGGGAGACGGCTTTGGATGGAACGGCACCCAAGGCATGCATCTGCCGTGGGCAGTCGGCAGCGATGCGGTGCTCACTGCCAGCCTGCACCGAAAGCTGGCACGGCGAGGCGAGATGATCGAGGCGACCAGCTCCGACGAGGAGGTGTTCCTGATCACGGGGATCGAGTTCGACGAGAGCACACTCTGGATCGACGGAATCGCGGTCGGTCCAGGCACCAGTCAGGTCGTCGTCAGCAACGATCGTCGCGAGCTCGGAGCGACGCGCGTCGAGGTCTCCTGGATAACCGCGGCGGGCATGGTTCCGGCGGTAGCCGCCCTAGATCCCAACGAACAGGAGACTACGACCCTCTACGAGCAGCCTCGGGTGGTGGCCAAAGGCGAGGCCCATTTCCGGGTTCAGTTCTACGACGAGGGCACGCCAGTCTTCGGAGCCAGCATCGTCGATGTCGACGCCGCCAAGTCCCTGGATCTGCACGTCGACAGCAGCTACCTCGGCGTCGAGGGCCAGTGGATCAGTGTGCGCCCAGAGAAGAAAGGCACGTTTCCGGTCGAGATCTTGACCGATGGCCAGCCCGTTGGAAACCTGGAGCTCGACGTTGTCGGCGCCGCCGTCATCGATCGACTGGAGCTAGTAGGTGAAGAGCCGAGGAGCCCCACCGAGGACCAGCCGCTCCGCCTGATCCTGAGATCCTGGGACAAGGACGGAGAGCCGGTCTTCGGCGCGCCAGTCACCTGGACAATCGACGGCGATGAACCCAAGGAATCGAGCGCAGAGGTCTTCAGCTACACTTATGACGAATCGAGCGTGAACCTGGTGGAAGCCGAGCTCGGCGATCTGCGCACCAGCGCGACGATTCACGGCTATCCAGAGTCGAAGTGCTCCTGCGGGACCTCCTCCCCCGCGGGAGGATGGCTGTTCGCCCTTGCCCTCAGTCTTGCGCGAGTACGGCGGACAGCAACGGAATCGGCGCGAAAACCTCGGCGGTGACGCGACGGTTGGCTGCGCGACCCTCGGCCGTGGCATTGCTCGCGATGGGCTCGGACTCTCCGGCTCCAACAAGCTCGATCTCGCCTTCGAGACCTTCGCGAACGACAATCACCTGGACGGCCCAGGCACGTCCCAGCCCCATCAGCTCGTTGGCGGCCTCTGAACCGCGCGAGTCGGTGTGGCCGGTCAGCACGAGCTTGCCCTGGCCGTCGGCCGAGCGCGCGGCGTCGAGATCGCCCTGGATGTCGGAGACCAGCGTCGACAGCGCAGTCCGCTCAATCGAGGCTTGCCAACTGTCGAATGCGAACTGGACGGGCACGGTCCTGAGCTCGAAGGTCGGCGCGGCGACCTCGGCGGGCGCGTTGGCAGGATCGTCGAGAACCGCGTCGATGTGTGCGTTGGTCGCCTCTTGTCCCACAAGCTGCGTCTCGGTGGGCGCTACGACAACGTCCTGCTGGGGCTCCTCTGCCAGGGTGGAACCGAGCCAGACCACGCTGCCCACCACTGCGGCCGCCGCCACCACGAAGGCGAATGCCGCCGCGCTGGCCAACAACACCAGCAGGCCTAGGGGCGCGGACTCGGCTTCGTCCTCGTCATCGAACGGGACCTCGTCAGACCGAATCGGAGCTGGCTCCAGCGTTCCAAACAGGTCGATCTCATCGTAGTGCCCCGGATCGGTATCCTCGATCGCCTGCACGGCCTTGCGAACCACCTCTTCATCGAAATGATCGGTCGGCTCGTTGTCGGCGGCTTGTGTGGCTTGAGGAGACATCGAATTCTCGGCGTGTGATCAGCACCTTTCTCTGACGCGCCCGGATATCCGGTGACCGCCGATCCAGCAAATATCAGCGGCTTTCCGTTGGCGGCCTTCGAGGCCAGATCACGCGCACAGGGACATCCGGTACGGCCGTCGATCGGCACTGCTACCGGCTCAGTACTGGTCCGCTGCCGGCCAGCTCCCCACCTGGATGGACTGTGCAAAAGCCATTTCACCATCTGTGCCCTCACCCTGGCCCTCGACCTTGCCATGGCTTCCGAGGGCATCAAAGGAGACGGACACCCAGGCGCTCATGCTGTCGAACTCGGAGGGGTCGTCGGCGAAGTCGGCGATATCAAAGGTTCCTCCTGGAGTCTCCAGCTCTTGAGACCAGACGATGTCATCCACGGCCCACGCCTGCAAGGTACCGTCCCACGTCTCCGCAAACAGGCCGTCGTCTGTGTCCAGTGTCACGTGCACATCCAGCGCGATGAAGGGCGGGCAATACCCAGCCATCTCGGTTCCAGACCCGCCGTTGTCCCACTCTTGCTCGATGTAGTTGATGCCGCCGGTATGGGCGACCGTGAGGTGGTAGCCGGTCTTCGAAGCGTCGACATAGAGCAGCTCGTCGGTCTCGTCCACCACTGCAACATCGAGGGCCTCCTGGGCGGTGAACCCGAGGGCGTTGGCCTCGTCCGCCCCGAGTGCGGTCTCCGTGACGGCCTTGCAGCCCGCGCCGGCCTCCTCTCCGAATTGCCCACCGTCGCCGGCATCGGTGTCGTCGATCTGCTCGGAGTTGCACCCGAAGGAGATGGCAAAAAGTGCTGGAATGAGAACGCGCATTGTGGCCTCCATGCCCTCTTGTACACAATGTGCCCGGCCCCGATTGGCGTGTCCAATCATCTCCGCACATATCGTGGCACCATTCCACGCACACATGTGCGAAACTGTAAGACATGACACCCCTGAACTATGAGCAACTCGCCTCGGAATTCCTGCGCGCGGTCCGCGGAAAACGCTCCCAGACCGCCTTTAGTCGCCGCCTCGGATACCAGTCCAATGTCTCCTACACCTGGGAATCCGGACGACGCTGGCCCACTGCCGCGGTCCTGCTCTTCGGCATCTCCCGGACCGGGATCGACGTCCGCAACGCCCTCTCCGGCTTCCTACTGAACACTCCCCAGTGGCTCGAGAGCGGCGATCCCACCTCACCCGAAGCGGTCGCCGCCCTGTTGCGGGATCTGCGTGGCGGCACCCCAATCCTCGACCTGGCCGCCCGAACCGGACGGAGTCGATTCGCTGTCGCGCGCTGGCTGAAAGGCACTGCCGAGCCCCGCGTACCGGACTTCTTGCGAATGATCGAGGGGTCCTCACTGCGCATGCTGGACTTCATCGCCGTCTTCACCGATCCCGCAGGACTTCCGGCGGCAGCCAGGGACTGGAGGAGGCTGGAGGCTGCTCGCACGATGGCCGTCGAGACGCCCTGGGCTCCGGCCGTGCTGCTCTCACTCGAGCTGGCCGACTACCAAGCTTTGAAGCACCATGAACGCGGATGGATAGCGAGACGTATCGGCATCGGAATCGACATCGAGGAGCGATGCCTGACCCTGCTCGCCGAGGCGGGCCACATCCGCATGAGCGGGAGCAGGTGGATCCGAACGCACATCCAAGCCGTAGATACACGCCGACCAACCTCGAGCACCGAGCTCAAAGAGTGGTGGGGTGCGGTGAGCCTGGACCGGCTGTCCTCCGACCGCGACGGCTTGTACTCCTTCAACCTCTGCACGGTCTCCGAGGCAGATTTCCAGCGGATCCAAGAGCTTCAGAGGGCCTACTACCGATCACTTCGCGCCATCGTCGCCGAGTCCACCCCCAGCGAGCGCTTGATCCTCACAAACCTGCACCTCGCCGCACTCGACGCCACAGATCCGGTATAAATCGATCGGAGGGTCGGTGGCCTACACGCTGACGTTTGCCGAAGTTGGATCCGACGATCTCCCACTTGTCGGGGGGAAAGGCGCCAATCTGGGCGAGTTGACCCGGGCCGGACTGCCGGTGCCGCCCGGATTCTGTGTGACCACAGCCGCGTTCACCGCGTTCATGAGCGACGCAGAAGAACCCCTCTCGATGCTGGACGGCCTCGATGATCCGGAGGATCTAACTTCTATCCGGGCAGCTGGGGAGAGGCTGCGAGCCCGCCTCGGCGACATCTCCATGCCCGACGAAGTCACTACAGCGATCGTCGCCGCCTGGGAAGCTCAGGGCACCGAACGCCCCTACGCCGTCCGCTCCAGCGCCACCGCCGAAGATCTCCCGGATGCCTCCTTCGCCGGCCAGCAGGACACCTATCTGAACGTGATCGGGCGCGAGGACATCCTGGACGGCGTGCGCCGGTGTTGGATCTCGCTCTACACCGATCGCGCGATTCAGTACCGGATCAAGCACAGCTTCGACCACCAAGAGGTCTTGCTCTCCGTCGTTGTTCAGCGGATGGTGCTCCCCGATGTGGCCGGCATCATGTTCACGGCGGACCCCATCTCGGGACACCGGCATGTCGTGAGTATCGACGCCGGTTTTGGGCTCGGCGAAGCGCTGGTTTCCGGCCTGGTCTCCGCGGATCTCTACAAGTACGACAAGAGCAGCGGGACCCTCCTCGACAAGACGATCGCCGACAAGCACATGATGATCAAGCCGCTGCCCGGCGGCGGAACCGAGGAGATCGAGCTCTCTGAGACACAGCGTCACGCCCAGGTCCTCGACGACGACGCCATCAAGAGTCTCGCCGCGGTCGGATTGCAGATCGAGCGCCACTACGGCCAGCCCCAGGACATCGAGTGGTGCATCGAGGATGGCGAGTGTTTCGTGGTCCAGAGTCGCCCGGTGACAACGCTGTACCCGCTGGTCGATCCGGCACCCAGAGATGGGCGGCTGCACGCCTACTTCTGTTTCAACCACATCCAGGGCATGACCGACCCGATACCCGACATGGGCCGCGACCTGATTCGCATGGTCTATCCTTACGGAAAGGACGGTCAGACACGCTCCCACACTGCGTACCTCGTGGCAGCGGGCGGGCGGCTCTACCACGACGGAACCGAGATACTCCAGCTCTATACGGTGTCGCGCCGCTTCCCATCCCTGCTGGAGAACAGCGATCCGCTCATGGGTCGCGCCCTGGCGGAGGTGGTCGCACGAGATGCCTTCGATTCGGGCACCAAGAGCGAGCGGGTGTGGATGGCCTGGGCGGTGTGGCGACGGCTGATCCCGACCCTCCTGCGTTCGCTGCGGTTCATGTTCTTGGTCGACCCCGCCGGTCAGGTGTCCCGTCGAGCGACGACCTGCGACAACAACATCCAGATCTGGACGGATCGCCTGGATGAAGCGGAGAGCGGCCCGGAGAAGACGCGGATCATCAAAGAGATGATGGGCGACGTGTACGCAATGGCCCTCGCCCTATGGATCCCGATGATCTTCGCGGCGATGCTGTCCATGACCTGGCTGCGAAAGCTGCATCCCGAGGCTGGCGACGACGTCGATGCCCTGCTGCGGGCGATGCCGAACAACGTCACGACCGAGAAGGATCTCGAGATCACGGATCTCGCCGAGTCCATCCGCAATCATCCGAACCTGATCCGACGCTTGCGCGCCAACCCTCCGGAAGCACTCCCGACGGTCCTCGAGAATGTAAAGGGTGGACCGGAGTTTCTGCGTGGCCTACACGACTGGATGGCCTCCTACGGAGCGCGCGCGCCATCCGAGATCGACATCAGTCGGCCACGCTACAGCGAGAGCCCCGCCACCATCATCGAAGCGATCATCGCCGCACTCGACGACGAACCAGGCGCAGCCCGCTCCAAGCACCGCCAGCTCGCAGGCGAAGCGATCCAGGCCCGAGAGCGGCTGCTCGGACCTGGAGGGTGGTTGAAGACGCGACTCACGGAGCGGCTCTCCCAGGTCGGCAGGCTGTTGATGGCGGCGCGGGAGCAGCCGAAGTTCTATGGCGTGCGCTGCCTTGCCCTCGCCCGAAAGCATCTGCTGCTGCTGGGCGAGCGCCTCGTGGGTGAAGGCAAGCTGGAGAAGCCGGAGGACGTGTGGTTCCTGACCCTCGATGATCTGCTCACCGACGACGTCGACGTCTCCATGGTCCCGCAACGAGCCGAGCAGCACCGCCGGTTTGCCAAGCTCTTCCCGCCCCGCGTGATGACGAGCGACGGAGAAAACGTCATCGTGTTTCACAGCGCCGAGGGGATGCCAGAAGGCGCACTCGTAGGAGTCAGCGCCTCGGGCGGGGTGGTCGAGGGCCCGGCTCGTGTGATTCACGACCCGGCGGGAGCCAACCTCACCAAGGGCGACATCCTCGTGGCGCCCTTCACAGATCCGGGATGGACGCCGCTTTTCGCCCAAGCTGGTGGCCTGGTGATGGAGGTCGGTGGGCAGATGACCCACGGGTCGGTCGTCGCTCGGGAGTATGGGATCCCGGCGGTGGTGTGTGTTCCCCAGGCGACGACCCGCATCGTCGATGGGCAACGCATCAGGGTAAACGGCGACATGGGCTATATCGAGATCCTGGAGGGTCCATGAACTGGCGACAGGCGAAGGACTACTATCGGTGGGACATCCCGATGCCGGCGTTCCAACAGATCATCGTCGCGCTGTGGAACGCGAACCTCGATGGCGTGAAGCAGGTCGTCGAGGCCCATCCGGAGCTGATCGAGGCCGACGAGCTCCTGCAGACGGCGTCGCGGCCCCCGGGTCACTGGCACAGCGGACACGGCGGGGAGATACCGGCGGACAAGGCCCGTGATGAAGAGCGGGCCGCAATCGTGCGCTGGTTGATCGAGCGGGGCGCGGACCCAAATCGGCGATCACGCCGGCGACACGACCTCGGTCTGCACCAGGCTTCCCGCTATGGCCTTGGGGAGACCATCCGTGTGCACCTGGCCCTTGGCGCCGATCCGAATGTCCAGGCCAAGGATGGCGCGACGCCCCTTCATCGCGCCGTAAAGCTTGGATATCAGGAAGCGGCAGACGCCCTGCTGGCTGGAGGTGCCGACCCCAGCTTGGCCAACAAGGCCGGTTCGACCGCGACGGATCTCGCAGAGAGGAATGGAATCACTCTGGGGTGATCGCGACGCGGTCGTGGACAATGAAACCGTCGCGAGATTTGTTGCCGAGTATGCAAAGGGCCGCCCCTTTTCCACGCCCCTAATCGACGCGCCCAACCGTCGAAGGCTCCGGTTATGCCCCTCGAAACTTCACTTTAAGTGACACACTGCGTGCGCCACACCTGAGATGATTCTGACCCGCTCGCTGCACAAGTACCGTCGAAACTGCGTTCCGACCGTACGTTGTGGTCGACCGGGCGCAGAATCGACACTTTGTGGTCAACCGGGAGCCGTCGCAGGCTCCGGTTCGGAATCCCGACGCCCTCCACCATCCGGCCCCGGCTCGGGAAGGAAGCGCGCCACCAGAATCCCCATCGCAATCACCGATGCGGCAGCAAACGCCGTACATGCCCCATAATCCAGTGTCGTGTACACGTAGCCGGCCAAGCTGCCTCCGAGCGCGAAGCCGGTCTGTCCGCACGCCGAGGTGAGACTCATGAACGAACCGCGCTCACTCGCGGGCACTATCGCCGTCAGGAGCGACTGAATCGGCGGGACCCGCATCGATGCCGCGCCCATCGTGCCAAAAAACACCCAGTAGGACGCCGAGAAGTCCTGTACGAGCAGCGTCGTGAACCCCACAAGAATGGCGAAGACCCCGCAGGACGCCAAGATGAGGCCCTTTCTCCCCACCCGATCGGAGAGCCAGCCGGCCAACGGATTCATGATGACCGCCGCGACGCCACCGACCAAGAACATGCCGGCCACCTGGTTGCCACTCACCGCGAACTCCTCCTCGAGCCAGGCTGGCAGATACGCGATGTAGAGCGAAACGCCGATGAACATCAGTACGTAGGACGCAGCTGCGGCGGCCGTGTCCGAGCGCGTGAGCAGCGACCAGTATTTGCCCAGCGCCGAGCCGAAGGTCAGCGGGTCGTGCTCTCGCTCGACCTCAGGCTGGGGGAGCTTCGTCCAGGTCAAGAGACACGCACAGCCCATGAACAGTGCAAACGCCAGGAACGGCCATCGAAAGCCCAGGGTCTGCGCGAGTACCGCTCCGAGTGGGATCCCGATCACCTGTCCGAGGGCAAACCCGCTCATCACGACCCCGTTCGCCCAGCCTCTCTCCTCGTAAGGAAACCAGTCCCCAACATAGGCGACCGCCGCTCCCCCCAGGATCCCGCCAGCCGCCCCAGCAGCAGCCCGCACGAAGAGCAGCATCGGGTAGGAGCCTGCGACGCCATGAGCGGCGAGCGCCACTGCCATCCAGCCGGTGCCGATCAATAGGACCCGCCGTCGGCCGATCCTGTCCGACACTGGCCCGGCAATAAGGGCGAACAAACCGGCCATCAGCCCATAGGCGCCGATCAACGTACCGAGGAGTTCCTCGCGTACCGCCAGCTCTTCCCCGATTCTCGGGAGGATCGGCGAGATGATCAGGACCTGGCTCGTCGATGCGAAGGTCATCATCCACAGCGCAAGCAGGATCCACGTGTTTTGCATCAGGCCTCGATGTGCATTGCGCGTAGTGTGATGCGGGATCGCACCATATTCCTATGCCAATCTGGGTCAAGCTGCAGCGCGTGAACCTCGAGATCGCTGTGCGCGCCGATCGCACCATTAAGGATCACCGCGTGGAGTCCCAGAACTACCCCCGCCGCACGCCGACTGATGGTGTGAGAGCGCTCCCGGAATCCGACCGCTCGGTCCGGAAGTTCGACGAGAAAACACACACGGAGGAAGAGCAACAATGGCGACACAGTCCGGTCATACTACCGACTGGCAATGAAACACCAACACCTCGTTGGGCCGATCAAACTGCCGTCGGTAGCTCGGCAAACTGAACGGCCCCTCAGTTGAATTGACAACATTGGCCGGGCACTACGTCTAGAATACGCCCGCCTGAGCGTTGATGACACATTTTCGACACAATCGTTACAGAAGAGGGGTAGATGGGCAACATCGCTAGATTCGGGGCATTCGTCGCGGCATTCTTGGTACTGTCCGGATGCGTCCAGGCTGAACCTGAAACCGATACGAACGGCCCGCCCGGCGATGACACTCCACCGGTATGGGGTGAAAACCAGGACCCCCTTGATCTGCAACCGCCCCCCGGCGTGTGCCCAGGCCCCCTCGAGGGCGTGCTCACATGCGGCGTCGCCCAGGCCGACACGCTGAACGTCGGCGCCAGCGACATGGCGGGGCTCTGTGGCTGGACAACCCTCAACGAAGAAGAGGTCTATGAGTTCGTGTGTCCGAATGTCGGCGCCATCACTGCCGACCTGACCGGTCTCACTTGCGGCGACCAAGACTTCTAT
>PJEL010000673.1_pt1 | contig 39772 bp, 31 predicted proteins | sample 1853271 | NCBI WGS metagenome assembly PJEL01 (sample SAMN08108733, study PRJNA415343) | Invertebrate metagenome, whole genome shotgun sequencing project. | host: Globobulimina | place: Sweden: Gullmar Fjord | collected 2015-08
TGGAGTAGCAGGGGCATTTGGCATGGCAGTTGGTCGGAAAGCATTACCATTCATCGTCGCACTGTCAACATTCTGTCCAGTCTCCCTCTGTGGCACGGATTTAGGGGAGGTCTGAGGAGCAGTGCTTGGAGATTTTGCAATTGTGGCTACAGCTGCTTCAGCAGCCTGGTAGAGCTCTGGACAAGCATCCTTCAGGACTGTATTATTGGCTAACTGTTTTGCAAATGTTGGAAACTGATCCAATATATCCTTAAATTGCATCGACGCAGTCACTCCAAACTTGAAAAGCTTGTGTGAGGGTTCATTCTGGAGTGAATCATAAATATACCTCATTGCAATTCCCAAGCTGACAGTTGACACAAGTTTGTTGAAAATCAATTTTCCGAACAACAGAGCAGTAGTCTTTAATTCTTGCTCTGGATACTTGTAGAAAAACCGAAATTCGTCAAAAAGATTGTGAGCCATGCAAGCATACACATCCTGTTCTCGTGCCTCCATTCCAGCCTTATAACGCAACAGCAAGGAGATAACATCATCTACCGAGAGTTCACCTTGATACATTTTCTGGAAGGCTGCATTCGCTTCTTCTTCTACATCTTGTGGGAATGCTTCCATTACCCCGGCTTCAGAGATGACAGATGCTAGTTCAGGATGAGCCTGAACTGCAACAGCCTGAACAAGTTTAAGCTGCTGGAGAGTATCTGTAGGGACTTCTCCAGCATTTGCAGCAAGTACTCTGAGAAAAACTGCTAACGTTTCTACCGATATGTTTAATCGAGCCGGTCCACCATGAGTAGATGGCTGTGGATCCTCTCTAAGCTTTGCATCCAAGAATGAAACTGATGCTTGCATGAATGTCACACCGCGGCTTGTGAATTGATCACACAACCATTTTTCTAGATTTAAATATTCTCGTCTAGCAGCAAGCGATGCTAATTCGAGGCAAAATGATGCAGAGGTGGCTTCAAGAACAGCACTCAAAGACCGCAACTCTTGGCAGACATCAAGCAGCCTCGCAACAGAACTTGGATCCTTCTTCTGCAAAGTTGCCATACACCTCAGCACCATTTCCCTATTCAAAGGCCAGATTCTCTTTAGCACAACGCTTGAGTTTGCATTAGCTTGCAAATACGATGTAGCCAAGTTATCGATTTCAGATTGAAGAGGTCCCCACCCACCTTCCACAGCAGCGGCACCAAGCACAAAGACCTCTGGGCATACTTTTAGAGGATGCTCAAGAATGCCTTGCACATCGGAATCATATCCACTCGCAGCCAACGCTGCCAAAGTTGTATACAAATCAATACAGAGCCAGCATGAATTTGATGTACCGGCTGATGACCTGTCACTGGTAAGACCCTCCAATGGTTCCTGCCTCTTTTCTGCATGAGCCCATGAGAAGACTTCTGGCTCAGCCCTCGTAGCTTGCCTAAGAAACGATAACTGGCCCTCGGCATTCTTCCACAGTCCTCCAACAAGGGACGAAAGTGGAAATGTATCAGATATAGCCTGTCTCCATATCCTCATGAGCATTTCCAGGGCAACTTCATCTGGAACTTGAAAACCAGGAACATCCAAGTGCTGTGCCACATGATGCCAGTCTAACGCTGGGTTTGCCAACGCAAGCCCATCAACAAGAACAATAATGTTCCATGAAGGCATGTTCTTGCCAGAATTTCTCGTAATCATTGCAAGCACCTCAGCAACTGTGTGTTCTGTTGGTGCAGGGACAGTCTCAAGAAACTCTTGAAACTTGGTTTCATTCTCCGTGCAAGACGGACCTAGCTTTTCCATGGAAGAAGCCATCGCGGCCTCTTCCACATTATTGTTTTCGCCACCACCGTGTTCCATCTAAATTGGCGAGACCTACAATATACCGTCCCTCGGTATCGTGTCCTTTTCCAAACCTGTCCAATCCACTGCGGCCACTTGTGTAAAGGGGTAAATCTACAGTATCAAGCAGGTACAACATTAATATGGAATTCTCAAATAGCTCATGGACGAAAGACTGATCATTCACTCGTCTCTCTCGTACCAAGTGAAAAACGTCAAGGGGATTGGGGGATCACGTCCAACTCCACCCTCCACGGGTAGAGACACGGTCTCAAAGACATACCTGATAGAACTAGTACTATTCTGTATAAGAAAGGTGAACGATGCCTGTGTCGTGGGTTCAAAGAGACAACGAGCAGGTCTAGAAATGGTCTCGTCGACGACAAACCGTTCTTTCGTTTTCTTTCGTCCGGGGTATACCCAAATACGTCCAGTTATAATACTAATAAATAAATGAATCGATCAGACTACCCCGGTTGCCTCCATCACTCTTCCTCGGAGGAACTTTTACAAATTTTTTTCTCACCCTCCCTCCTGAAAGTATGTTTTCATCTCCCATCAAAGATGTTGTTTGATAGGTAGACTAAATCCATATGCGACGTTGAATGCTGCTGCAGCCTTCTGCAGCCTTCTTACAAATGATTCAGACATCTTGCGATTCCTTTGTATTTAATCGATCAGGATTCTGACATAAATATATCAGATCATTATGGTATGTCATCGTCTCTTGTTGTAGCCGTATGTTGTCAATCAGCATTCCTGATTATTATAGTTCGTGCTTGAGGGCGATTATTCCTCTCTCATCGCACATATTTGGTATATACCTCATGTATTTGATTGTAACTTTGCTTATGTTTCTAAAATGTAGGCGCTTCCAGGGCAAACAACACCGGACGGAGTTCCTTCCTTCAAGTTGGTTCTTGTGGGAGATGGAGGAACGGGAAAGACAACCTTTGTGAAACGTCATTTGACCGGAGAATTCGAGAAGAAATATGAACCAACTATTGGTGTGGAAGTGCATCCTTTGGACTTTACCACAAATAGGGGGAAAATTCGTTTCTACTGCTGGGACACAGCTGGCCAGGAAAAGTTTGGTGGTCTCCGCGATGGATATTACATTCACGGCCAGTGCGCCATCATCATGTTTGATGTGACATCTCGTTTGACATATAAGAATGTTCCAACATGGCATAGGGATTTATGCCGTGTATGTGAAAACATTCCAATTGTATTGTGTGGAAATAAAGTCGACGTAAAGAATCGTCAGGTCAAGCCAAAACAGGTTACCTTCCACCGTAAGAAGAACTTGCAGTACCACGAAATCTCAGCTAAATCAAATTATAACTACGAGAAACCATTCTTGTACTTGGCTCGTAAGCTTGTGGGAGATCCAAACCTCCACTTTGTCGAGCAGGTTGCTCTTGCACCACCAGAGGTGCAGATTGATGTGAACCAGCAGGCAGAGTATGAGAAGCAACTGGCAGAAGCTGCTGCTATGCCTCTTCCTGATGGTGACGACGACGAGCTTGTCGAGTAGATCACATTTGGTGTATTGATTGATTTCTAGGAAAAGGAAAAAAATGTAGACTGCATCAACCAGTATGCTGCACTGTTGCTGTATCAAGCGTTCCTATTGCATGTTCTTGTAAGCAACAACACAATAAAAAGGGTCCTTGCTAGGGAAAAGTAGTGTCGATAGCCGAGAAACGACAGACTGGTTGTTTGTATCTCCATTCTTTGGGGCTTCAACCTGTATGGGTTCAGTGAACCCAAGTTTCATATCCTCTGTCCTCACAGACATGAAGTATTGCTTGACGAGCTGCACCCTCCCATAATCATTCGAATCTCTCCACAACTGGACTGCCTTTTCCCAAAACATGCGATTGGTAAAGCTCACGATAACGACGCCGCCCGGTCGCAAAACCCGGTAGATTTGTGCAAAAATCTTTTCTGGGTATTGAAAATATTGTACACTACAGCAAATACATACAGCGTCGACTGAACAAGACCCCAATGCCCATGGATCATCTGGTGATGTGTTAAAGTCTCTGATGAAATATCGATCTAATATTGGGTTCTTTTGCAATTCTTCTGCATTCATTCCATGACCTATCACTGTATATTTTGGTGATTTGACTATGACATCAGGCATATGAGACACGTGACTGGACGCCAGATCCAAAATAACACATGATGGCTCTCTATGTAGAGATCCCTGATCAGGGTCTCTCCCTGCTAGGTTGGTTTTGTCTGTTGTCAGGTACTCTTCATACACGAGTTTCAAACTCTCCAGGAATCCAGCATCTGCATGAGTGACGAGCCTGGGAAAAGCATAAAATGCTGAATCAGGCCCTGTATTTTCCTTCATTCTCTGGGATGTCGAGAGAACCTCTCGTGTCTTTGGAAGACAACGACACACAGGAGAGGTTGTCCCGCATTGTCCCTGTACCCGGGTAAACCGAAGCATCATCATACAAGAGTACATAGATAAACAAAATTAAATCATACCCAAGCGTAGTAGATCATATATCCACATGTCACTCACGTGCTTTGATTCATCCCACTGAGTCAGATATCAGACCTTGCAAGGTCTCAGGAAGATGAGATATGTACCTCACCATTGATATATGATACATTGCCCATTCAAGATCTCATTCGAGTATTCTAAATGTCTCTAGAGACCTACAGTTGAATCATCCAATGACTTGGTGGATTGATAGCCACCAGCTAAGTCCACTCATGAGTGATCACTCCTCACCATCACATGATGGAGTCTCTAGAAGGACACTCTATCTATCCATTTGAAGGGCACAATAACCATCTGTCCATGAATAAAGCAATTGTAATTACTATTATTGTGATTTAAATAACATCGGAGACGTGCATTGTAATCCACTGGTATCCATCATGGTTGTGGCTTTGATACAGGGACGACATGCGGGATTCCAAACATCCTCCAGAAGGACCAGGACAGCCGTGCCACTTTCTCGTGGGCCGTTATTTTCAATCATTCATGCATATCGCTCTTGTAATATGGGGATGACACGCTCACGCGTTCACGTTCGGGCAGAGGTATGTTTGTGCAGACTCACAAAAGAGACTGACCTGTTTGTCTGACGGAATGTCTCAAAATGTAGGGCGACGGTGAAGCGGCTGCAGAGGAGATTGAAATGGATAGCACCACGCTGCAGACCGAGTCTGAGGAAGAGGAGCAGGCTGAGGAGAGTGTCATGTCAATGGCTGATTCTCTCATTGAACGTGCCCAAGAGGTTGCCAGTTCTGGTGTTGTTGATGAGGCATTTAAAGAAGTGTTTGTGGATGAGCTCCGACAAGAATTGCAAAGTCTGAGGCAACGTGCTGAATCTGCAGAGAAATCTGCTGTTGCATTCGAGGATACATTAAAGAGCACCAAGGAGCAGTTTGTGCGCTTGTCTGCAGACTTTGACAATTTCCGAAAGAGGTCTCAGACTGAACAAGAGAACCTGAAGAGCTCAGTCAAGGGGGATGCATTGCTTGAGTTGTTACCTCTTATCGATAACTTTGAGCTGGCGAAGCAACAACTCAAGATTGAGACAGAAGGAGAAGAGAAGATAGATGCAGCCTACCAAGGACTCTATAAGCAAATGGTAGAGCTCTTTAGGGGTCTTGGACTCGAGGCTGTTCCCGGTGTGGGATCTCCATTTGATCCTGAAGTACATGAGGCTATTATGCGCGAGCATTCTGACGAATTTGACGATGGCGTTGTAATGGAGGAGTTCAGAAAGGGCTTCCAATTCAAGGAGCGCTTGTTGCGTCCAGCAATGGTAAAGGTTGCATTCAAAGATGAGTAATCTTACAATGGTACCAGAGAATTTCTCGTATATCTATACCCTGTAGGAAAGAATCGTATTTTATTCCGTCGTATCGGCTGAGGTGATTTCTTGTGCATCCTCCTCAGTGCGAAACGTACGGCCCTTGACCCATTCTAAATTTTCACCTGCATATGATTCAAGAGGGGAAACCTCGACATACTTTTCTACAATGCCCCCATTTCTTTTCACCCAAGAGGTATGTAGATCGAGTACGTGTTGTCTGGCAGTATCAGGACTATCCCGTGCACTTCCTGGGGCATTTTTAACAGGGGAGAACTCCTCTTCCCTATTAACCTCCATCAGTCCCCATCTTTCGGCCATTCTAAACGTATCAAAAATAAACAATTCCAGCTTGATACCTGGTACCTTGGACCCTCTAATGGAAGGGATATTCTTCTTTGCAATATGATACGTGCCATCCTGGGAGAGTGCTTTGGATACTGACCGCAGCCACTCTCTCTCAAAATAATGAAGACAGATATTGCTCCAATTATATTTCAATACACCTGTCGAGGGGTCTTCCGCACTTGCTTCTAATGGATCCAATTCAGAATACTCTACTACTTCTAGCTTACCACACCGCTGGGCAAAGACGCCGACCTTCTCTTCAGGATATGATTTCGCTACTACTCGAGCCCCACACTGAATACGTTGTGATGCACAATATCCAGCAAACACAGGATCCCCAAGGCGAACAAGAATGTTATCCACACTGCAGCAATCAAGTGCTTCAACCCCATTCTCTTCCATATCGTCAAAAATCCCATGTTTTTCAAGGGCCAGGTATACACCACCGTTTCCATCTGGAGCCATGGCAATCTTACCCTCCTCTTCCATGATGATCTTGCCATCCTCTGTAAAGGCAGGCAACATCCCTTGACTGAAAAACACAACCTGGCATTTCTCTAGTCCAAAATACTCATGAGATTCAAAGAATTCTATCGTATCCTTGTGCGTCGCTGGGCTTGTCATAATGTACCAACGAATCCTCGCATCCTTGCATCCTGCCATGGTCTGCAGTCGCAGAATCCTTTCTGCCTGCAGCTGAAACAGACTTTTTCGGGATGGAAGCCCCACATCATAGCATCCTTTTGGCTTCAAGCTTCCTAGACGTGTACCTTGTCCACCAGCAAGCAACAGAATACCAAGTTTACCCTCGGAAATCATCTGCAACCCAAGACTCTGCCACCCCGTCCTCTGCTCCTCAGAGATATCCTTCTGAGCAACGATGCCATCGGCCACAGGCTCCACGATACCCTTTTCACTGGTATCTGAAGATGTACTCTTTTCAAAGATCTCATTCAATCGCTGTGGGGTAGGTCCATTCTCCACAAGATCCGTAACTTGCTGTAGAAGAACATTGAGCTGATCTCGAGGCAGATCCTTGACGTGGTCAAAGACATGGCCTTGGCCACATTCTTTGAATATCTGTTCTACAGATTCCATTGTTTCTTTTGGTATGAGCGTAGATTCGCAGAAGTTGCCGTATATGACGTTTCCAGCTGGCTCATCGACCAACGGGAATCAGGAGACCTATCGACCCATTGTGAAAGATTTGAATCCTCTCCTCATTCCATACAATATATACATTTATTTTACTTTATGGATATATATTAGCGTATAGAATCATGCCTGCTGCACCTCGCCAAGGATCTGCTCCGAAGAAGCGTAAAGCATTGGTGGGTTCTGCCAATTCGAAAAAAACAGCAGGTCGAACAACGAATAGTTCTCGAGGGAAGCAGCAATCTAAACATAATGGTATGAAAAGGAAACCTGAAGCAAAAGATAGTCCAAACTCTCGGGGAAAGAAGACAGCGATAGACATGGAGACGAAAGAGGTGAAAAAGGATCGGACGCCTGTCAAGGCAAGTCAAGGGAATGGAATGGAACCTTTGAGCGATTGCAATGCGGAACTGAATATTGTAGCGGGGAAGGAGATTTGTGGCAGGAAGGTGTCGTTGTGGGACGAAGGGTCCCAAGCTTGGAGAAAAGCGGATGTTGTTCGGTTCAAGCCGTCGTTGTCTCAGCATTTGATCCGGTACTTGGATAGATCTGAAGATAGTGTGAAACACGAGGAGGCTTGGATAGATTTTGCAAAGCAGAAGTTTCAATTTCTTGCGCCACCACCAGCTGATGCTCTTCCAAATCCCTCGTATCGAAAGGCACCCAAGAGAAAGGCTGCTGTGGGGTATAAAGTGCGTGTATTTTGGACTGTGATGGGTAAGTGGTATCTGGGGAAAGTGCTGGATTATGATGTCGAGAGCAAGACACATACAGTGAAGTACAAGGATGGGGATGAACAAAAGTTGTCGTTGAGGCATGAAGCAGTGGTGTATGTGTCCCCAGGAACTCCAACAGCAGAAAATGGAGGACATGGTAAAACCAAAGCAAGGGTTAACCATCCAGAGCCTAAAAAGTCTCCGAAAGAGGGGAAGAAGGGGAGAAAAGAGGATGGAGAGAAGCGAAAGGTAGCAGGGAAGGAGAGTTCACTGCCTGGAAAAAAGAAACGAAAAACGATTGATATTGAGAGAGAGCATGTATTGGGTTCATCAATCATTGGAGCTCGACTTGCATTGTATTCTGCAAAGAAGGATGGCTTCAGGAAGGGCATTGTTGACAAGTATAAGCAGGAAGGAGGCCAACATTGTATCCTCTATGACAATGGCGACATTGAAATGGTAACACTTGATACCCTTGAATTTAGATATCTTTCGCCAAAAACGAGGTCTGGTGGATGTACCAGTGATTTTCTGGCTGCTATGGATAGGTTTGGAGCTGAACAAACAAAATCTTCAGATGAGGTCACACACTCCTCTGGGTTTGCAGGAGCCACAAAGCCGGCAGAAACAATATCTAGAAGAGCACCTGTGAAAGACGCGTGCGTCGCCTGGCGCCTTTCAATACGCGGTGCTGATAAAAAGTGGTATTTGGGAGAAGTCATTGCATACCATGCTCCTTCTGACAAACATGTTGTCCTATATGATGATGGCGAACACGAAGTTTTACACCTTCCAAGTGAATTGATAGCATGGCATTGCTACACTAAAGATGTGAAAAAACTTGTTTTTCCTGGTAGACCAAACCCTACGGATAAAGTCCATCAGGCAAATGTGGTTGGCTGGAGGGTGGCAGTGTATTGGCCTGCAGAAGGGGACTTTTTCAAGGGCAAAGTTGCACAATATAATACAAACGTGGATGCATATGAGGTAAACTATGATGACGGAGATCATTCAACGATTCGATTCGGAGAGGACAAGATTAAGTGGATCTTCCCACCTGGGACATACTACAACCCCAAACCATTTTTGTATAGACCAGACGTACAGGTTATTGTGGACGATTCCTCTGGTGCAAAGTTGGAGGACGGAGAAGATCTATATAACGGAGAAAAGTCTACTAGGAGAGGACGGCCAAAGAATTCTCGAAACAAGCCAAAAACACCGCGATCTCAGGCACTGTTGTATCAACAAAAATCATTGGGAATTGGAGACAGTATTCATGCCCGAGCAAGGTATGCATCAAAGTCCCGACAAGTATTTGACACTGACCCAACATTTGTGAGGAACATATCTGCTACACCGACCTTCCCCGGACTGAATGCCAATACTGCACCTTCTCCAGTACAACAGTCTGCAATCGCTGTCCGGGTATACCTCTCTGATGGGCCTCGGCCTTTAGAAGCAAGAGAGAACTCGGACATCAACAATTTGGAAGAAATGATTCGTCGTGTTAGAAGAGCAGAGGAATCAATTGTAAGGGGCATCCCTACATATCTCCCCATGTCTGGTTCAAGAGGGCTCGATTCTTACAAGCGTAGATCTGGGGGTATGGCTGGTGTCAGCCCCAAAGTAGGGGCACAGAGACAATCCAAGCAAGGGTTCATGGATGATGATAGCGAATCTGACAATCTCAACAACTCTAGAGCAAATACAGCTCGAAATTTTTCGAGATTTAGAAAGACAAAGTATGTTTCATTAGCTTCAGCATTGCCAAAACTGCCCCCAGAGTCAAGCAGTGCATCATCATCAGATGAAGGTGAACAAAGTGATCATTTAGATGAACCTGAACTTGTCATATCTCCGAGAATACAGCAAGTTGGAATGGGAGGAAAGGTTAAGCCTAATATGTCCCTAGGATTGAAGGACAGTGAGACAAACAACGCCATCTTCAACCCAGCTGATGACCCAATTGCTCCAAATGCACCAGAGCCAATTGAGTCCCCATTTGATGATCAAGCTGATCGAATAGATGAGGCTCCCTTGGACATGGAACCTGTGCAAGGAGCCATTGGATATCATTCAGAGTCTGTGGGCAACCTGTTGGGTATGTCAAGAAACAGTTCTGAAGCCATGCTGCTCCAAAATGATTTTCAAATGGAAACAATGCATTAATTTATAATAATGAATATGTATGTGTAAATCGATGGAATGGAGTATGACGGGCCACTATTTAAAACAGGTACGCCAACAGATCGCACCTTTAAACATATGAAGAAACGTCTTACCTGTTGATTCACAATCTCACCTTCAACACGTGTATATGCAGTATGAGAGTGAGAGAGAAATTGAGCGTGTCATGGAGCTTATTGATGCCGAGCTGAGTGAGCCGTACTCGATATTCACTTATAGATACTTTCTGAGTCAGTGGCCTTACCTCTGCCATATTGCCGTCACAGAAGGCACGCAAGAGTATTTTGGCTGCATCATAGGTAAAATGGATCTTCATAAAAATGGTAGAATGCGGGGATATATCGGTATGCTCACGGTGAAGAAGGAATATAGGCACGTAGGGGTAGGAAGTAGGCTTGTGAAGAAATGTATTGGAGAGATGTTGAGACGGGGATGTGAGGAAATAGTACTGGAAGCTGAAGTTACAAACATTGGTGCATTAAAACTATATCAAAATTTGGGTTTCATCCGTGACAAACGTCTACGTAGCTATTATTTGAATGGTAATGATGCGTATAGACTGAAGCTGCGCATACCCTCCAGTCACCACGATGACAGTCCAACGGTCTCCAATATGATGGACAATCTTAAACTAGAGCATATTTCATAAAATAGGTGTCACGATTCTATGGATCTTTCGTAGAATCTCCCTGCAAAGTCATCCAGATTGCAAACCCAACAGGTGGTGAGCAGACTATGAGCAGAGCTGCAAGAGGGCTAGGATGAAAAGGCACGTCGCTGTAAAGAGAACCGTATTTAACGAGAGCACCACCTGCAAATGCCAAAACAAGTAGCTTTCCTGTAGTGGATACGGCACTGTCATCAGAAGAGGCAGCTGTGATATGTGTTGAGGCTCTTTCTTCTCTAGAAAAATTGGAGGCTACATGTTCTGCATAATGCGATGGGTGATATCATCTACAGTATGACAATAATATTTAAGTCGTAAATCATCCGTACCTTTGCGATCTATGATTCGCTGTCGAAGACAGGTCAGTTGAGTTGCCCGTCCGTGGAGGAAGTGTGGACTTCTAGGTGGAGATCGTTGCAAACCTGATACATTCAACATAATTATACCCCAGAGATATTTATTATTAAAATATGGCTGCTCGTCAGTGACTACACTATGGAAATACTTTCTATGAAAACAAGTTGGATCAAAAGCCCAACAGGGTACCATATCAGGCTTGATTTGTCACCATACGAACATATTTTGTTCTACTTGGATGAATATCAATATCTGCTGAACGATTGTAAGGCGTCCATACTGGTTCTCCTACGAATAGTCTCAATGCCTTGATGTAATTACCTTGGTCCAAAGTAAAACGGTGGTAAATCCCTTCTGGTAGAATAATCAAATCACCAGGCTTGCATGAAATGCGAATCCATGCATCATTCTCATCCCGAACATCAAAGTATCCAGATCCATCCAAGACGTAGCGAATTTCCTCATCTGTATGAATATGCTCCTCATAAAATGCCTTGATTTTCTCATCATATCCTGGTAGAGTCTCTGGGGATACATTGATGGTATCTTCGTACGAGTACCCTCGAACTTTTCGAATAGCTTTTAATTTTGGATCCTCGGGATATGCAGATGGATCCATCTTCCAATAGAGGACACCCAGAGACTGGAGTTTTTCTGGTGAACAAGGTTTGTTGGGAACACATCTGTGTTCAAGTCTTTGGTCCGTAGATACATCATCGTCCATGTACCATGATTCTACTTGAACTTGAGAGAGATCGTCGGGCTGCAGATGAACCAAAACGAGGTGAATGACTCCATTACTGGTTTGAACGAGAAAGTGTCAGAGTGTTGACAGAACGTACCTGGGCCAGCTGCTGTTCCTGAACGCTTGCCATTGTACTCTAGTATCAGAAAATTATTTGATTCAAATTGATAGCAGAGTACATGAGATATAATGGGTATATTTAGCTTGTATTCTCTTGGTGTGGTCAGGGAGTCAACAAAAATCCTATATAACTCTGCTGAAACCAAAAGGGGGTCAGTTCGATCCTACGCTGGTTTGAATGATCCAGTAATTACGTAGTTGTATCTGGAATTCAGATATAAGAGCATTGTATCCAGTACCCCAGCCATTAATATATCAAAGTATAGCATATACTTGCAATATAGATACTTCATTATATCACATTTGCTTTAAAGTACTCTTGGGTACCGTTGTGTCTCTAACGTCCCGCCTTTGATCGTTCAGCGAGTAACTTCAAAGTCGACCACATTGGCTCCTTTCAATCGCAAGATGTACTCTTTTATTCGCTCACTTTTCTTCTTGATTGTCTGTCTTGCGCTTACCAGCGCTGCGCCGGACTTGAAGCCGTCGTGGAAGTCACCAGGGAAACTCAGCAGGAGTCTGAAGACTGGTGATATTCCACAGTTCATTCTGTTCACCCATGATGACAACACAGACTCAAGGTCTAGTTACTATGTCACAGATGTTACCAAGGACTTTAAAAATCCGAACGGGTGCCAGATCAATGCAGCATTTTATACAACAAAGGCGTACAGTGATTGTCAGACTGTGAAGAAACTGTACATGCAGGGACACGAAATTGGGGGTCATACCATGACTCATAGAAAGACATCTTCTCTTTCTTCAAAAGAAAAGAAGCAAGAGATTGCAGGGGTTCGGAAATGGCTGATTGAAGAGTGTGGTATACCAGCAAAGGATGTCAGGGGACAGAGAAATCCATACTTGCTTGGAGATCCAGAAATGCGCCAATACATGGTGGAGGCAGGCTATGATTACGATACTTCATTACCTGAGCACTATAACTCCAAGTCATCTCCCAGTGCTGCACGAAGATTGTGGCCATACAACATGAAGTATGGAATAGTGCAGATGGATTCTTGCAAGTACTTTGGACAAAAATTGAACAAATGTTCCACAAAAGAAAAGCCAGATTTGGTTCAAATTCCAATGTGGATGTATCAGAAAAGTCCTGGCCGCCCGTCTTCTAGAAATCTTATGGATCCTCCAAATGCATACAAGGTCCTCAAAGCTGAGTTGAGACGGAACTATAAAGCACATAGGACTCCGGTAGGAATCTGGACACATTCTACATCAACGCGCTTTTTGGATCAGGAAAACAATCGAAGAGAGGTTAAGAAATTTTTGCAGTATGCAATGAAGTTAGATGGAGTATGGGTTGTCACACCTAGCCAGCTCTTGGACTGGATGCAGAATCCTGTTCCCAAGCAAAACATGGCTCAGTTTATGAGCAAGTACAAATGCAGTTGATTGTTCTTGTTTGTTTTTCCACATATTTATTCAAATTTTAACACGTCTATCGCAATAATTGTCTACTACTACTGCTTACAATGAAAACTTATTCAGATGCATCATCTAGAGAGCTATTTGCCATTTTCTTTTTAGACCCAGCTGATTGAGGATCACCGGGTTCTTTATTTGAGACAAATGTCACACTCTTGTCAGAGGCTGGTTCTTCATCTGCACTCCCCATGGCACTCCGTAAAGCACCGCTAATATTTGCAAGCAAGTTTCCATCTGATTCTTTGCTGCTTTCTTTGATAAAAAAACCAGCTCTGTCCTGAAACGTGTATATCTCCTGCATTGATGAGCGTTGATCTTTCTTTGACCCAGTTTCTTGATGTTCGCCTGCCAAATCATGTGCAAGATTTTCCATATCTCCTCTCATGGCTTGTGTCACGGGTAAAATCATGTCTGGACTCCAGCCAAGTCCAAGGGTAAGTCGTGCACCGAGATTGAGACCAGACTCTGCCTCTGATAGAACTACCTCTGTTGCGCCTGCAGCTTCTAGTTCCGATGCATGCTTAATGTCTATGGCCCTGGCCATGATGGGTGTATTAGGAAATGCGTTTCTAAGAGATGCCACTGCAGTAACAGATCGTTGTCTTGCTGCATAACAGACAGCTATACTTTTGGGATTTTCTATTCCTGCAGCATGGAGAACTTTTGGTCTGGTGGCATCCCCATACAGGACATTAAATCCAGTTTCTTGTGCTGCGACCACTCGAGGTACTGTAAGATCGAATGCAACGTAAGGAACCTCTAAAATTTCAAACATATTTGCTAATGCCTGTCCGACATCCCCAAAGCCACAGACAAGCACAGGGGCCTCCAAGTTGAATCCCTCTGTTCCTTTTGAGACATCTTCGTTATTCTCCACTAAAGTGGCGACAAACCTTCCAGCCTCTGCAAGTAAAGGTGTTGCTGCCATTGATAATACCACAACGATGATGAGCAGCTTGTTCAACTCTTCAGGAAGCACCTTCAATTGTGCAGCTAGAGCCAACAAAACAAATGCAAATTCTCCCCCCTGAGATAAGAAGAAACCAGTTTTGATCGAGTCTGATCTTGAAAGGCCAACTGTTGGTCCTATGGCAGTTATTAAGGTTGCTTTAAGAGCCAAAAGCCCAGCTAACAGACTCAGAACGGTCGGCCATTCTCGTATAAGAAGTGCCAAGTCTAAAGATGCTCCAGTTGTCACGAAGAATAAGCCTAGTAAGAGACCTCTAAATGGCTGAATATCAGCTTCTACTTGTGCTTTGAAATTCGTCTCTGATAACAGCACGCCAGAGACAAATGCACCAAGAGTATCTGAGAATCCCAACCGCTGTGTCAAAAGAGAAGCTCCTGTGACAGACAGCAGACTTAGCGATATAAACACTTCATCGGATTTAGATGCTGCTGCAACTTCAAAAACTCGCCTTAAAAATGTTCTACCTCCCAGAAGAACTAATCCTATTCCACCAAATGTCTTCAAAATTGTAGGCAATAATTGTGCAATCAATTGACCGTTATTTGCTATATCAGCAATATCACCACTTCCCTGGCCCTCGATCAAAGGCAAAAGGACAAGAAATGGTACAGTCGCTATATCTTGAAAGAGTAAAATTCCCAAGGTAGCCTGACCAGCCTTGGAACCGAGCTCATTTTTCTCCTTTAGCAGTTGCAACACAAATGCAGATGATGACAGGGACAGAGCAACTGCAATCACTGCAGCCTCATCCACAGTTTTCAATTCCGCAAGGGAGGGAGGGGCGTGCATAACTTTTTCTAAAAATAAAGACATGATGCCGTGGCCAGGAGGCAAGGCTACTGCAATAAATGCTGCAGTTGTCAGCAGCATTTGCAAAGATCCCATACCAAATGCATATTTTGCCAAGCTCTTCAACTTGTCAATTGACAATTCCAGACCCATCTCAAACAATAAGAATAGTACTCCCAGCTCAGATAGTTTATCAATCTCGGAAATATCTCTAAATAAACCTAATTGCCCCATAACGACTCCAGCAAACAAGTATCCCAAAACTGGACTCTGATTTGCAGATTTAAACACGGGAACGACCAACACCGTTGCTCCTAAAAACAATAGAAAATCTGATCCAAGAGCTACCAGTGCATCTGGAGAAGCCTTGGGAATAATATGCTCACGCCTCTTGCAGTCCCTGGTGTTGTATGATATGAAGCCACTAGACTTTGAGGATAAACAGTGTCCGTGACCTCCTAATAGCACATTATGGGTGCTTAATACTGCATGATATGTATGAGTGTCAGATATATCACATGTTTGACTATGTATAAGGCTAGAAATGCATACCTGGAAGAGACAACGGGACGAACCCCCGTCTCACGACAGACAGAGGTCCTGGCACTCGCATTGTCGCCCTGACAGGACTAGACGCATGTAAACAATACTCCAGATGCATCTTCTTATGCTCGGAAGAGATCGAGTGCTCTTGAGGAAGATCAATACAAGCGTATCCTTCAGAGAACTGTGGATAGTGTGGCTCCTCTTTTCTCAACCAAAGAAACGTGTACACGTGTGTTCAATTCCCATACTGACCCATTGAAAATGGAAATTACAGGTATTTTATGTAGAATGATTGCATATTACAGAGAAATATTTCACATATTTGTACCATCCTGGCCAGGATACGTGATGGTGTAGATTATCTTTTTATTTTTGCTCGCTTGGATGACAGTCCAGTTATATGGCGATTCATGTTGAAAAACACACAAACCCATTAATTATTTGTTACATATAGGGTTGATTGATAGATAGAGGTAGATTTGTCGACGCAGTGTCATACTGCAGAAAATCTGTCAGAGTTTCGACTCTCAAAGAGCAGATTTTGTTTCAATATCAAACTCTGTACTTACATCCATAGCATATGTACGCTTAGATTGATATTTTAGTTTGATACAGCATCACGGCGCATTTAGACTCGAAATTGATCAAATTCAAGTGTCCCTTGAAGAGCCAGGATGGGTACGCCAAGCAAAGAAGCGAGCAAGTTCAAGGCTTGGCGTGTGATTAAAGAAGCTTTTGAAAGATCTTTGGTTGAACCTACCGATGCATATCTAAATGCACGATATCAGAAAGAGTCAGCAGTCTCTGATGAATTCGGATCTGTATTGGGAAAAAATCAGCTGTATGTCAAAGTGATATCTGCTACCGGTCTGCTTGCATTGGATACAAATAACCTGAGTGACCCTTACACGGTTATTTCGGTAGGAAAAACATCATTCTCTACACGTGTCATTCGCAAAACGTTGAGCCCCGTCTGGGATGAGACGTTTGTGTTTGACTCAAAACTGGTTGTCAATGCAAAAGAGAGTGGTCAAGGATATGTTCATCTGCGATTGTTTGACTGGGATCAATTTTCTAAAGACGATTTCCTGGGTAGTACAGTAATATCCTTCCGCCAGCTGGAAAATTTATTGATGGGCAATGCAGAGTCGATTGAAAGGAGAGTATTGATTCGTTTGCCACTCACGGGTCTGAGAAAAGGAGTCGAAGAAGAACACGGACAAGTGCAAGTTTGTGTTTGGTTATCTCAAATGGTAGATCATGGAATATATTTTGCGCCCCAAATGGGTTTACTAGGAGCACCACGGCATCTGCATGGGCACGCAGGGTGCATTATGGAAGAGCCATACATGGTATCACTGTGTCTCAGCATACTCGAAATACGTGGAACGGACGATCCTTTCAAATTTCGTGGAAAGGTCTTGTATCGTTCATTGTCAAATGCGTCTACAACTGACGATAAATTGGTGGATCAGATGTCCGAATTTCAAACACAGCTCCGGGAAAAACAGATGCAGGATTTGTTTGGGCTTTCAGATGATGACTATGATGAAGCATCCACCCCGTGGAGTGGATCTGATACGGCCAGGGATGATGATGAATCGAATATTGGTTCATTTGCGTACTGTAGGGTAACCATGGGCTCGATAACGAAGACATCACATCTTGTCCGGCAACAAGGTTCTCAAATACCCATCAATGATTTACTCTGCTTCCTGTGTCATATACCTATGGTAGATAACGAAATACAGCTTCTTCTATATAGAACACACAAAAGCAAGGAGCGCGGACGTGCAACACATGTTGCAGTTTTCAAGACATATGACATCCTGCCAAAAGATGCAGATGACCCATCTGCAGATCTGAAGAAAATTTCAAACGTCGTGCAAATATCTTTAAAGCCCATCAGCTCAAAATTCCAAGAAGCAAAGGTTTTGATTCGGGTCACGTTGGCAGATATGGATTTTAGACGAAAAATGGCTCACCAGCCCATTATGCTAAAAAAGCCTATGGATCTTCGTTGCAGAGGAATGATCGCAGATCCAAGGAATATGATTCTGCCTCATACCAAGGGAGCATTGATCCATGAGGAAGACATATATCAGCTTGGTAAGAAAGACGATGAGCACTACCAGGAATACATCCAGCATCGCCAGAGGATAGAAAATTTACAAGAGAGGGTCACTGGGTTTTTGAAAGGATTTGCAGAGCGCCAGATGGAGAAAGCATATCGACTCGCAGGGATGACTGATACTGAATCCAAACAAGTATTCAATGATGCTATCCAGAATTCGTTGGAGAAATCCTACAACCTGCCGATGGAACCAAATGCACCCGGTCAGCCATATATTCCTCCAGTACAAGGCTTGCTCAACTTGCGGCTCTTTGAGCTGACAAGCCCTGTACTAAAAGCATCAAATGCAAAAGTTATATGCATATTGAAGTTTGAAAATTCATGGTTTCGAACTGAAGATTTACAAGCAAACTCTTCAGGTAATATAAACTTGGGAGATATCTCAATTGTATTGCCAGTGATGTCTCCTGGCTCCTTATTGAGCATATGCTGCATGACAAAATCAAGAAAAAAAGATTCGAAAGAAGTAAGTAGGGGAAGTTTCGCCGTCCTAGGTAAGTTGCGGTTCCGAATTTCCTCATGTGCAATGAATAAGCCAGTGAGAGTATGCCTGCCACTCCTAAGCCAACGGTCACAGGGAGGCAATCTTGTTGGCAACATTTCTTTGGAAATTTCACAGACCTTTGCATCAGAAAAAGTACGACTATCTGGATATTTTGCTCCTGAATATCCTCAAGAGAATTACGTCTATCGAACAATCCCTCTTATGCAATCACTTCAGAAGGAACGCCGGGATTTACTAGAGGATTGGATGCTCTCATGCAATCCTCCCTTTCCCAAAGAAGCAGTACAAGCTATTGAAAACGTCGACGTCACAATATTTTCTTTAAGTCGACTCCGATCAAATCTGAGAAGAATCAAGATAGCGATTAAAACAATAGGCGAGTTGAAAGTATTTTACAATCTCCTAGCTTCCTGGAAGTATCCATGGCTAACAAGACTGGCAATGTGTTTCGCATTTTTCACTGTATACCATCCCTTACCTGTTGTCGTGTTGACATGTTTTTCATTGTCATACAAATGCTATACTTCACGGCCAGATGATGCTGGAATTCCCAAAGGAATGGAACAAGACACAGTTGCCATCAGTGAGATTGACACCACGGAAGAACAGGAACTTTTCACAGGAATCAAGCTGGAAGTTGAATCGTCTAACCCAGTTGCGAAACTAAAGAGAAAGCTAGATAGTGTGACTGGGATACTTTTGATGGTACAAGGCTACATGGATTCGTTTGCATCCTTCCTAGAAAGGTGGATTGCTCTGTTAACCTGGAAAGATCCTCTTGCAACAACTGCTATTGTGTGCGTTCTCGCTGGTTTCGGTGTGTTGGTAATGATTGTGGGTATTAGATTTCTCATAGGATTGCTCTTATGTTTTCTTTTGCGGCCACCTCGAATGAGATCTCCCTGGACTCCAGGTCCAATTAGTTTGTTTTTGAAGCTCCCAACTCGGGGGGAGCGCCTTGCCTGACCTCCACAATCATCAAGGTGCACGAAATATGATCAAGATAAACAAAATACTCCGTTGATACAAGATGTAATTGAATTTTAAATAGCAATCACATGTAGTTTGATGTCTGATTCGATTCTTCGTTAGAGAATCCCCACTTCCCGTTAGAAGGGCAGAAAAGAATGGAAACTTTTGACAAGACTTTTGACGTCGCCGATCTATTTGAGGGCACGCAAGAGGAAATAAAGGGAATTCAATATACTGTTTATGGTGATCGAACGCAATCTCCATGCATTGCGATACCGGAAGTGGGTTTGAATCATAGGACCTGCTTTCAAAGCCTTTTTGTTGTCAGTGGCCCACAATCTTTGATTTTGAAGAACTTTTATACGATATTCATTGATCCTCCAGGATGTCAGGTATGTACATTTTTATCATAAAGATATTCTACTTGTCATTGACCCGTATACCTCATGACAATGTAGCCAAATGCAACTGATACCCCCAACATAAACCACCAAGAAGGATACCTAACAGCCATGATGGACAGAATCGCATGTGTCATGGAGAATCTCAACATAAAAGAATGCCTTGGTCTTGGTGTTGGTAATGGAGCCTATTTACTTGCAAAGTACGCTGCAGAGCATAGGAAAAATCCTTTCTTTGGCCTCATACTGTTGTCCCCATCATCATGCAAGAGCAGCTGGTGGGAGTGGACATCAGGGAAAATTGCAGCTTTTCGACTTTCAAAGTTCGGATGGTCACGTGCGGTAACTGACCATTTTTTGAATAGATTATTCTCGCCTGCAACAACGCAATATCTTGGAGGTGACTCAGATCTCATGAAATCATACGCCCGGGAGATCAAGACCATGAACCCACAGGCAGTTGCTCAATATCTCAGGGCAGTCTTGTCACGGGAAGATATACGGCCAAAACTGAAACAAATAACGTGTAGAGTACTATTAGTATATGGATCACAGTCAATATATATGGGAGAGAGCATGGAGCTCGCCAGCCACGTTGACAAATCCAAATTTGCACTTGTAGAGGTACAGCATGCTGGAACCCTTGTCAATGAAGAAAGACCATCAGAACTGTTGTCGCCGTTTCAACTGTTTCTGACTTCTCTTCAACTCGAGGGATATGGAATTGGAAATAGCTGTGTCATAGGAGAATAATAAATGCTTGTACATCTAGATGTTAAATTCTTTGGAAAAACTATCGTATCATCAATCCACAATTGTGGTATACTTGCAAGTATATTAAAAAGAGACCATCAGGTTCTTTTGTTCACCGTCAAAATTTTGACCTTTCAAGGATTTTTTTTTTCTAATTGGCATATAAATTAATCCTCGTCAACGAATTTTCCGCTTCCTTCATTGATGGCAGCAAAAAGAGTGAAGAAGATGAAGAAGATGAGAAGTGGCTCAGTCTCAGTCAATGGCAAACCAGTCTCAACATCGAACTGTGCAAGAATTCCCTTTCCAGTGAGGGTCTCTCCAATCAAGGAGATGGCAAATCCAAGCTGGGCCATACGTCCAACGAACAACTCGTTCTCCTTGGTGAATCCGAATCCGCTCACTCCAAAGAAGCGCTTGTAGTCCAAAACAGAGATGGTTGGATCCTGGAGGACACCATCTGGTCTCTCTTCAAGTTCATCCTCATCAGCGACGAACTTACCCTTGGTTGGGAGAAGGGCGGCAATGATGTTGAATCCGATCAAAGCGAGGATGGCATCATCGACCTCGAACAATGGGAGTCCAGTCTCCAAACCGAGCTGGGCAATAGCTCCCTTTCCGGTCAAAAGCTCTCCGATGATGGAGGAAGCAATTCCAAGCATGGCCATACGTCCAACGAACAGCTCGTTGTTCTTGGTGAATCCAAGGGCAACCTTGAGACCGTTCTTCTTGGTGAGTCCAATGTTGAACTGCTGGGCCTTGATATCCTTTCCAGATGTGAGAACCTTGGATCCCTTGGCAGTCTGCAAATATACATATTGTAACGATAAGATATATGATGCATTGTAATGACAAGGCTTGCTGGCAGATGGCTGTGATGCACCTCAGATGTAGTAGTGATTGTTGGATGCATCCATATGGTAGGAATTTCTAGGGTCAGAGACTGATGCTTCCCCCCACACGGAGGCTCGGGTGACAGAAACTGCATCTTGGGACCAACTGCGTCCTTTGCATCCAGACTTGGCTCCAAATAATACAAAAAGCACAATGTGCTATGAGCATGTGTATGATTTCGTCTGGATCCGCGGGAGCATGCCCACCCTCCACCGTCCAGTGTTGGAGGTGATCCAAGTCTACAACGCCAACGCAGCCTCGGTGCCTAGGAGCGCCAACCCTGGTTCAGATGTCAAATCAAGTAACATACCTTTGCTGGTGGAGCAGCCTTCTTGAAGAGGGCGGTGGTCTTCACGCAGAGTCCGCGTGGAGCCTTTGCAGCCAGACGTCCAGCAGTCAAGCTGGTTCCTCTCATAGTAGTAGACATGGTTTGGGCAATCATACTGTTGATAAATTAACAAAGACGATTATTAAATGTTCAAATGATAATTTAAAGTGCCTCCAAGGTTGGAATTCGACCACTGATGAAAAATATGAGGATTGTCATCAACTTGACAGAATGATCTGGAACCACTCAGTGACAGATGACCACACATGTGGTTCTGGTTGAATTTTTTACGATACCATTTTTATTTCTCTATGTATCTTTTTTTAAAGTAGCAAGTTTCGTTTTCACGAGTTTTGGCCATTGAAATGACTCAGATCCTTGCTGGACCACCATTACAATTAGTAATATTCTTTTGATACGTGGAGGACCAGGTCTACCTTCATCTGGTGTGGACCCTGGATCACACTGTTCAACACCATGGCAAGCACTCGTGTCCCACGATGCCAAGCATCCAGTTTACCATTGTCATGCATCTCAAATAGATCATATATTCAAAAATACTGCCTTAGAACGAGGTTCAGGATGGCAGGACGGGTTCATTCGTTCAAAGAGTCACCGTTAGAAGGTCTCAAGAGTTCTGCCACACATAGTGTTGAATCGGAAAAGATCAATGCAGATGTCAGACGAGCAGTTGAAACATCCATACGAACTAGGAACTATAGGGTCACTGTCGGAGATGTGGCAGCAGAAGCAGGTGTCGCACTTCCAGAAGTTCAGAGGGCCCTCTCAGCACTTGCCCTGGACTCAAAGGCTACCTTGGAGGTTTCCAAGCAGGGAGAGATTGTATACGAGTTTCCGAGGAATTTTGAAGACACTATCCGGGGAGCATCACTAAAGATTCGCATGGAGCCAGCACTGAACACGGCCACTCGAGTGGTGGCATATCTTGGTAGAATCACGTTTGGTGCAGCATTGATTGCATCCCTTGCGACTGTCACACTGGCCCTATCTGTACTGAGTAGCTCTTCGAGAAATGACGACTCTAGAGGCTCGGGGAGAGTTATATATCGCAGACCCCTGTTTATTGATTTGATGGACATGTGGTGGTACTTTGATCCATACTATTATCGCAGGCGAAGAGCCATGGGAAGCATGGGAGAGATGGGATTTCTGGAATCCATATTTTCTTGTGTATTTGGAGATGGAGATCCAAACGAGGAGTTTGAGTCTCAGAGATGGAATGTACTGGGAAGGTATATACAGAGTAGAGGTGGTGTCGTGACCGCAGAAGAACTTGCACCATTTCTTGATGCAACTATGAAGGAATTCAAAGGGGTGACGGATCAGGATGGTATTGTGGTACTAGAATCCTTCGTGCTGCCTGCCCTGACTAAATTTGATGGCGTACCTCAAGTCGACGATTCTGGAAGTATTGTGTATGTTTTCCCTTCTCTTCAGTCCAGTGCCCAGCAACGCCCGATGCCTGTCCCATATGATGCCGTCTTGGAAAAAGAATGGAAGCTCACGAGAGCTTCCACAGGGCAACAAATCCTCGTCGGGATTCTCGGCGTCGTGAACTTTATAGCTGTAGCTGCGCTTTCAGTGTCCCTCCAAAATCCTCAGAATATATATCTATTGACAGTGAATGGCCTCCAAGGCATCATGGGCTTGATGCCATATTTACAAGCATATGCCATGTCTTTTGCCATCATTCCATTTGTTCGATGGTTTGGTATACAGAGAAAGAATGCAGCGATACAAGATAGAAATACAGCCAGAATGACTGCTGCAAAAACATTGATGTCACCATCCAAGTCACTGGAGAGAAAGCTCAATGCCAAAAAGGCCAAGGCTGTCTTTAAAACAGTGACCAAGAACGACATGGTCTTCAGCAGTGATGATGATTTCTCCTCATTTTCATCGCGTAGAGAGGAGGATTCCATGGATGATTGGGAACGTAGGTTTGAAAAGAAATATAGTGACAGTTGAATTGATGCATTCATTCAAAGTCAACCGAACCTAGTGTGTTGGATAAAGATCCATCCAATTGTAGCAAATCTCCTGCTGATCCATCATGGGTAGGCCAGTCAACTTGAATGAATTTTCGAGATTCCCTTGTTTTGTGGATTGTTTTGAATGTATAAAAGAATTTAAACTACTTGTATTTTGTTTTATGACGTGTTAAGAAGGAAACACCATTGCATGCATGATGGTAGTCTCTCAGCAAGTTTCTACTCTGTCTCGACTCCAAGGCACTCACGTCATTCGACTGACCTCTTTCAGGCAGGGACACTGCGTGTATAATCATGGTATATGTAGAACGACTAAGTTGTCAGGCATGAGACAGTGTCAATCAAAGGCTGCGTCTCGACAGTCTTCTGGTGAGACACCAGAGCAAGCGTTGGAGAGGCGCTTGCGGGAGAGCGAGAGGGTCGATGAACGCGTGACGTTTGTGAATTCAATCGACGAACTTGAAAACGAATTTGAAAAGGCTGGTGAGAGATTGGTGGTTGTAGAAATCGAATCTCAGCAGGTGTGCCAAACAGGTTGGGAAGAGGAAGCTGAATTGCAATGGAAGGATGACCGTAAAAGAGCGCTAGAGCCTTGCTTGCAGTTGAAACATACGTTTCAAAGAACTGCCAGGGACTGTCCAGATGTGGTGTTCCTGATGGTTGAGGCTGATATGGAACATGGAGAAGAATTGTGTGATTTTCTTGGAGTGGATGTGCTGCCAACCGTTCAGTTCTGGAGACATGGGAAGATGCTGTGGGAGCATAAAGGTGTTCAAAATTTAAATCAGGATCTGGGCGAAGGTGTACTGTATTTTGGAGATACAGCTGGAGGGAATGAAAAGGCATCCACATATGTCACTGATTTGAGCTCAAGTGAGGAATTGCGATCCTTTGTCGCAGAAGAACAACATAACTCTACACTTGTCGTCGTTGACGTTTCTTTATCTGATGCGACTCCTTGTGTGCATATATTCCCTGCAGTCATGGCACTTGCTAAAAATTTCACTGGGATAGCCAAGTTTGCCAGGGTTTTGGCAGATAAGAATGATGATTTGAAACGTTTCATGTCTGATGAAAACATTACACAAGTTCCAACATTTTTGTTTTACAGAGAAGGGAAAATGGTTGGTAGACATGTGGGAAGTTCTCGAGGGGATTTGATTGGGCAGATTCTCTCCATGCAGAGTGCTGCTGGAATACCTCCTCCTCAACCTCCTGCAGGAAGTGGCCGACAACGATCACGTCGTGGCGCACGTGCATGATACATGTTTCTTTTTTGTTTCATTTCTCCCCTCATTATTTTCAAACCACACAGCAGTGTACGAATCGTACAAAATCAGTGCATTTTTTAGCATCGTTCTCATGTAATTCTGTATTCCTTTGGCTGGAGATTTCTAAGATAATATAACTTTGATCTGCGATATTTCTTTCTCTTTCTAGCGTCGAGAAGGCGCAGGTCCTTGATATGAGGAGAGTACAAGGGGAAGGACCTTTCTATGCCTCCAAGATTTCCAATAACATTCCTAAGTGTGAAGGACGTGCGCCATCCCCTGTTTCTTTTTGCTATACAAATACCCTTGAAGATCGTTTCTCTCCCTTTATTCTGGGGAATTGACAGCTTCAATTCGAGCATATCCCCTGGTTTAAAATTGGGAAAGGCTCTTGCAGCTTTGGCCTCCTCCTCCTTTTCCTTCTCTAATACAATCAACATATGTCCCATGCGCTTTGGAAGGGTTTTTCTCTTTTCCAGTAGGCGAGTAGGCGTCCACGGATGAATTGCGCTGGCCTGATGCTGAGAAATACCCTGCGTTGCTGCTACTGGTGTGCTGCTCCCAGACGATGAGGACGAGGACATGTGTCGGACACTTTCTCGTCCCATTGCAAGCCCTGCTAGAGGCACTATATCATTAGATAATTGCATAGTCCCAGATAAAGATGAAGATTCTAACGTGAAGCTTCTCAGAGCCCGGCACAAGAGTCCAAGTCTCGACATGTCTGAAGGACTGTGAAAGATCTTGGTCTATATATCCCTGCCTTTGATATAATGGAATGTAATTTGATATTTCCAAATGAATCAGATATCAGTATATCGCATGGTAAGAGAGAAATTCACCGGAGCCTTTCTAAATAACATTTTTCAAAAAAAGAGAAATAAAAATGTTATTCAGGGAAAATGCCTCCAAAATTTTGGTTTAAACCCAGGGCTACCAATATTGTCGCTGATCAAAACTGAAATAATCGATAATTAGTATACGATTAGTATGTTTATCGCCCGTAACGTTCATTCTCTTTACAGGGGTACGCGCATGCTTCTTTTCAGGATCATGATGTTCCTCCATGGCCTTGTGTTTCTTTGATTTACTTTATGTTCTTTACACTACATTATATCAGGTTTGGTATTGCGATCAACATATCAACGAGTGGTGGCCATGTCGACTCGAACGGAATACGATACATTTGGCCCACTGGAAGTTCCATCTGAGAAATACTGGGGTGCTCAGACGCAACGATCGACAATTAATTTCAAGATTGGTGGTCCAACTGAGAGAATGCCAGAGCCTGTGGTGAAGGCATTTGGTATTCTCAAGGGTGCTGCTGCACAGGTCAATATGGACCTGGGTGTTTTGGATCCAAAAGTGGGTACAGCCATTGTTCAAGCTGCAGGTGAAGTTGCACAAGGCAAGTTGATGGATCATTTTCCTCTCGTCGTCTGGCAGACGGGAAGTGGAACACAGTCAAATATGAATGCAAATGAAGTTATTGCGAACCGTGCTATCGAGATTCTTGGGGGCGCTTTGGGGGACAAGTCTGTGGTGCATCCAAATGATCATGTGAACAAGGGTGCAAGCTCAAATGATACATTCCCTACTGTCATGCATATTTCTGCGGTTGTAGAGATCAAGGAACGGCTTCTTCCTGCAATGCAGAAGCTGCACGATGCATTGAAGAAAAAATCAAACGAGTTTGCAAGTATTATCAAGATTGGAAGGACGCATACAATGGATGCAACACCATTGACTCTTGGGCAAGAGTTCAGTGGGTATGCTACACAGATGGAGTATGGCATCGAACGTGTTGAAAGAGCTTTGCCTCATTTGATGATGCTTGCACAAGGTGGAACTGCCGTTGGGACGGGCTTAAATTCCAAAGTTGGATTTGCAGAGGCTGTTGCAGACAAGGTTGCTGAAATGACAGGACATCCATTTGTGACAGCACCAAACAAATTCGAGGCTCTGGCAGCACATGATGCTGTCGTAGATATGGGTGGATCTCTAAATACGGTTGCTGTATCATTGATGAAAATTGGAAACGACATCAGGTTCTTAGGATCTGGGCCCAGATGTGGTCTTGGAGAACTTGCTCTCCCTGAAAATGAGCCTGGTTCGAGCATCATGCCTGGAAAGGTGAACCCAACACAATGCGAAGCTCTCACCATGGTATGCGCTCAAGTTATGGGTAATTGTAGTGCCATGTCAATTGGAGGATCTAATGGTCATTTTGAGTTGAATGTCTTCAAGCCGATGCTCATTGCTAATCTTCTCAAGTCCACCCGTCTCCTGGCTGATGCCTGCGAGTCATTTACAGATCATTGCGTCGTCGGGATCAAAGCAAATGAAGATAGAATCGCCAAGCTCTTACATGAATCGTTGATGCTTGTGACTGCCTTGAATCCACACATTGGGTACGACAAGGCAGCAAGCATTGCCAAGAAGGCACACAAGGAAGGAACCACATTGAAAGAAGCAGCCATTGCCCTCGGACACTGCACGGAGGGCCAGTTTGACGAGTGGGTTCGTCCGGAAGACATGATTGCTCCGAAAAAGTAGAGGAACTCTTACATATAACTATATGAAATCTTTGGAATATCATGATGCTCTGTCAGTGTTGCTAGTTTACTATTGAATTCCTCAATCCGTTGCCTATGGCTCTTTGCCGCAGCTTTTTTAGCTCTTTCTTCCTCATATTTCATCATGTGCGCATCGCGTCGCTTTTCTGCCTCAGTTCTTCTATCCTCCACCACTGGAGCATTCTCAACAGGAGGCATGGCATCCTCTGTCACATCCACAGCCTGGACAGAGACTTCTAGATCATTCCCTTTCTTCTTCTTCTTCTTGTTCTTTTTCTTCAGCTTCAGAGGATCTATACCCCCCTTCAGGGTAAGTTTACCGCCAGTGAACGACATTTTTCCCAGTGTGATGGATTGATGACCCTGTAGGTACCACCTAAATATCCACTTTAGGCTTTTTTCTTATCAGCAGGTGAAGTCTTTGGAATCACAATATGATAAACTGCCAAAAGAATGATTATAGCGCATGACAACAGGTTCTACAATAGCATAGAAACGGGTGAAAAATACAAGATGGGATTTCCTCTTGACGGAAAAGCAAACGTACAGCAAATTTACCCAGTTGGCCTTCCGTTATCTCAATCATTTTTGCTACGTGTAAGTAATAATAAAACTGAAATGGCCCGTAGAGGATTCTTACAAAAAGGGATTTTCGAGTTTTATTATGTTGATTTTTTTATTTTCCTCAATTGTTGGTTTCAGCTACAACAGGACGTCTCTGTGCAAATACACGTATATTGCTCCTTCCTGTTCCACAATTAATTTATAATAGACTTTAGGTACGTTCTAGATATCATCTGTATCCGAATCGCATGGCATGTGTGTGAGTATTTGACGGCCGCCTCCTGAGTCCCTTGGTTCACTGAGGGAAGCATCGCCGTCACATGAAAGCACTCGCTGGTATTGATTAACAGTGCATAGTCATCATTAAATAATCTCATATGTGTATTACTCTGTATTCTATAGGTGTCTGTCATAAAGAAGAATCCAATATGGGTCGCATGTATGGAAAAGGAAAGGGATTGAGCCGCTCCGCTCTCCCTTACAAGCGCAGTGCTCCATCCTGGTTGAAGATCGCCCCTACTGAGGTATGTTGTTGATTATACGTGGTAAATTACTAAAGAAGACTGTCGTCGTGGATCGTTGCGCGTGCGTGGCCGTATATATATATATATGTCAGGTGGCTCACAGTCTCGTTTTTACTTGTGCAGGTGACTGATATGATCTCCAAGATGGCCAAGAAGGGTATGACTCCATCTCAGATTGGTGTTATTCTTCGTGATCAGCACGGTATCGCCCAGGTCCGCTCAGTGACCGGAACCAAGATTCTCCGTCTTCTTAAAGGAATGGGACAGGCCCCAGAGCTCCCAGAGGATCTTTACTTCTTGATCAAGAAGGCTGTAGCTATGCGTAAGCATCTTGAGGCCAACAGAGCTGATAGAGATGGCAAATTCCACTTGATTCTTGTGGAATCCCGCATTCATAGACTTGCTCGTTACTATAAAAAGGCCAAGAAGCTTCCTCCAAACTGGAAGTATGAGTCTGCCACTGCCAGTGCTCTCGTCCAGGGTTAAGTATATAAATATTACAATGATTATATTATACTGCTGTAATAGCCAATTATAATGTCGCGGTGGCAAATTCGTCTAGAACATAGTGACAACAGGTGCATGTTATGAGAACACCCAAAACATCCATCAACACCTGAATGCTCGTCCCTGCGTTGGCCGGATCTTGTCCCACGCGAGCTATACCAAACGGTAGTAATGTTCCTACTATGACTGATGTACAAACTATCAAAAACAAGGAGAGTGCAATTGCACTCGAATTGAGAGCATCTCCATTCGTAATATACACTCTAAGCCATCCTGCAGCCGACAGACTGGTGCCAAGTATCAATGCAACAGCAACCTGCTGCTTTAAAACAGATGTTAAAGAATCTAATGATTGACTAATCGAGCCCATGGCCATCCCTCGTATCACTTTGATGGCACTTTGGTTCCCAGCATTCCCTCCTGCTCCGACAAGCATTGTCAGAAACAACGTTACAACGAGATGTTCTCTAATTAGGTCTTGGTATGAGTCAAGTATAAATGACGACGATGATTGCAACACCAAGAGTCCAATGAGCCATTTACCCCTATCATATGCTTCCATCACTGCAGATTTCTGCCTTTCAGCTTCATTTCCTGTAAGAACAACAGTATCATCATCTACACCATCGTCAAAAGTCGTCGCACAGAGATCAATTGTTGGATCTCCACTATCACATCGATCAGTTTGATCCATCGACGGCGTTTCCCCACGACTTTGAGCCATGTGAACCAACCTCCCATGTTCTTGACCAGAGTTGAGAGTTGTCTTTTTCTTTCCTGCTCCACAATTTCTGGAGGATGTATCATAATTATAGTGTATATATCCCATACCATGCTTGCGTAGATCACGAGTGTACGTTCGAGGGTAGTTTGGTGTTGTTCTCGGTCCACCATGGACCGGAAGTGACATTGTCACGGGATGCGATTGTGTCATACCAGGAGCATGAATAGACCAATATTTATATTGGATTATGCAACAAAGGGAAATATGATACGGTTTCTGTGCATAGAGAGCTTGTTTAGCAGCGAAAAAAAAATCTGGTATTTTTTCAAAAAAATACAATCGTGTCGACGTCTCGTCTCAAATCTTGTCATGTCCATTTGACTGAAATTCTCCATTATGAATCCAAAATTTACATATTTATTACCACAATAACATCCTTACTCGAGAAGGTATCTCCGATTGAACCACTGTGATGTTGGGTTCCATGCACGGTGATGAAATCTAGAGTCAGAGACGTATATTTATTCTATTGAGGATTGAAAATAGTACAAATAATATTCATAAAAATGGTAGAGAATGGAGATCATGAACGTCGAGGAGGTGGAAAGAAACGTGCGTCAGAGGCTTCTGCGTTTCGACGGGGACTGCCAGTTGCCACCAAAAAAATTGGCGATAAGAAGCTCAAAGGAAAGCTCAAATATACTGAACGTATCGTGAGAGAGGCACAAGAGAATGCGGCAAAAATCAATGAATGGTTGTTGCCTCAAGAGGCAGGTTCTTTGGAACCAGAGGGTCTTGAGCAGACCTGGAGATATCAGCAGGCTGACATTGTTGCTGCGGCTCCAACCGGGGTGCAGCATAAGGTCTTTAATTTGGATTTACCCGAGTTGGGACCATACCGTATTGGATACTCACGGAATGGCCGTCATGCCCTTCTTGGAGGGAGGAAAGGTCATCTCGCCATGATGGATTGTGAGAGGCTTTCTATGGTGTGTGAATTGCAGGTGAGAGAAACTGTTAGAGATGTTCAGTTTTTGCACAATGAGACGATGTTTGCTGCGGCACAAAGAGAGCATGTATACATATATGACAAACGAGGGATCGAAGTGCACCGCCTGAAGGATCATACAGTTGTGAATCGGCTTGAATATTTGCCATATCATCAGTTGCTTACATCTGTTGGCAAGGCAGGGATCCTTCGGTATCAGGATACTTCAACAGGACAAATTATTGCTACGCACAAGACAAGAAAGGGTCCGTGTGATGCTATGACGCAAAATCCTTGGAACGCAGTCATGTGCCTGGGTCATGGAGATGGGCAAGTGACCATGTGGACACCAAATTTGACAACCCCTGTGGTAAAAATGTTGTGTCATTATGGACTCATCAAATCTGTAGCCGTGGATCCAACAGGTCGGTATATGGCAACTTCTGGAGTAGATAAAACCATTCGTGTATGGGATATTAGAATGTACAAGCCACTGCATGCATATGATACTCCTGCCCCGGTAGCCTGGATGGATATTAGTCAAAAGGGCATGCTTGCTGCCGGGTACACCCGGAGAGTGCAGGTATGGAAAGATGCTCTGGGATACAAAGCAAATGCTCCATATTTAAATCATGAAGTGAAGCAAGGATTGCTACATGACTTGGCGTTCCGTCCATATGAGGATGTGCTTGGCATAGGTCATCAGGGAGGTGTGTCGAGCATGCTTGTCCCTGGCGCTGGTGAACCAAATTATGATTCATACGTGGCCAACCCATATCAAACGAAAAAGCAACGACAAGAAGCAGAGGTCCATCAACTCTTGGATAAATTACAACCTGATATGATTGTATTGGATCCTGATACCGTTGGACAGGTTGTCAAAGAGCCAGCAGAGGTACAGAAGCAGAGGCAAATGGAAGCTGAGACGGCTAACAGAGCAAGGAGTAAGGCCCGACAAGAGAAAGCGGATAAGAAGTCCAAGATGAAAGGAAAGAATAAACCAACTAGGCGACAACGTAAGAAACAGCAAAATATAATTGAGGAGCGTAAGCCAAAGATTAAGGCTGCTATGAGGGAACAGGGTCAGACAGCAGAGAGAGGGCATTTGCAATCTGAAAGACGAAAGCAAGAACTTGCAGAAAAGCTGGAGAGTATCCCTAGGGCACTTCATAGGTTTTATAAATAAATTATATGTAAGTATGACCTGTAATCATCGATCAAATTACCCCCATGCGTCAACCTGACGCAACTACATACATGCATGACTGTGGCAGTACAAGGGAAGCATATCATCGCACATTGGACAATCAGGATGATTTCATGTCATATTAATAGTAATATGTATGGATCAAAGATGACGGCAATCTCTCCGAGTCTCCATAGAATGAGATCATTTACAGCGCTCAGAGCCTCTAACGTCCTTTCCTCTGCTCAGGTGCCAACAGAAGATCTTGCACAGTCATTGCATGGTAGATTGATCTTAGCACCTCTCACAAGAGGAAACAACCTTCCATTTCGTAGATTATGTGCTGAAGATTTTGATTGTGATGTCACAATGTCTGAAATGATTTTTGCTCGAAACCTGATCAAAGGTGAGCCTCGTGAATGTGCATTAATCCGTCGATCTGAAGTAGAAAAAGTGTATGGAGTGCAAATAGCAACCAAAACTATCGATGAGGGGTCCAAAGCAGGAATTTTGGCTGCAGAAGCTGGCGCACAATTTCTTGACCTCAATTGTGGGTGTCCAATATACGAAGCGACCCGGAGAGGTCTAGGATCAAACTTGTTGAAAAAGCCGAACAAGCTTGCTCGCCTTGTTCATGGTATTGCGAGTGAAATACCAATACCAATGACTGTCAAAGTCCGTATAGGTATAGATACGTTGAATATCGAGAAAATCGTGGATGCATTGCAAGACACTGGTATAGCAGCAATTAGTATTCATGGAAGGACAGCACAGCAGCGATACAAGCGATCTGCAAACTGGGACATCATTGACGAAATGTCCCAGCGATCTAAGATACCCATTATAGGTAACGGCGACGTCTTGGCGCTCCATGAAATACGTAATAGAATGGACAATTTTAGATGTGCGGGAGTTATGATTGGTCGAGGAGCTTTAACCAAGCCTTGGGTGTTCAAAGAGTTTGCGGAGAATAGAGAAATTCTTCCAACAGCTGAAGAACGCGTGCAAATATATCGAAAACTGGTTCAATACCAAAAAGAGCATTTTGGGGACGATGAGTATGGCAAGAGAAAAGCTTGGTATTTTCTTCCATGGCATCTTGGTTTTTTCTGCCGTTACAGACCCCTTCCAAAGTCACATTATGAATCTTTAAGTAGTATTCAACCATTAATATCTACTCGATGGGACACCGTGGCATGCCAAGAGATTGGAGAAACAGTGGAAGAGCTTCCATGGCTTGAGCGTCTTCTGAGATGTGAATCAACAGAGGCCCACGAGAGCATGGCACATATTTTATGGGATTCTCATTCTGATGAAGAAGCTATAGAAAAGTTGACGTGTGATGCGGAGGCACATGTCGTGCAGTGGGAGGAGCTTGCCAAACAGGGTGATGAACCTGATGAGAAGGCAGTTGAGGGCTGAAGGTGACATGGCATTTAGAAGGATTCACTTACATTTCAGCACCGTAACCGGATGAGCTGCCAAAGCGACCTTGTCGTGTTGAATACGTATTTTTGGTATCCAGACGCAATTTCGGGCAGTCTGCAACTCTATGGCCAAGGCCTCCACAGTATGCACATCCTCGAGTACCTGATGCAGCTTCAATTTCCTGGAATTCATCCATTGGGTCATATATAGTCTCTAAAATCGCTGGAATCTTTTGTTTCGCCTCTTTTAAGACATGTTTCAAGTCTAGCATTGCAGACTCTGGCGTTTCACGGGTCAAAAATGTCGTCGCAACTCCTTTTTGACCTCTTCTCCCAGTTCTGCCAATCCTATGCACATAATTTTCAATTTCTTCAGGCATATCATAGTTAATGACATGCTCAATGTGAGGAAAATCGAGTCCTTTTGAAGCAACATCTGTGGCAATGAGAACATCCTTCTTGCCGGACCTGAATGAATCAAATGCCCACAATCTCTCAGCTTGATCTTTGCTTCCATGGACAGCGACGGCCTCTACTCCCTTCACAAGAAGGAATTCGTGTATAGTGTCGACATCTTTTTTATTTTCTGCAAAAACAAGTACTGGAGGAGGGGTCTTCTGCAAAGCATCAAGCATTGCCACGAGCCTCTCATCAGATTTTACATATTCAACCTCCTGTGTGATGTTCACATTGGTTGATCCTGCTCTCCCGACATTTACTTCTATTGGATCATTGAGTGCACTCTCGGCAAAGGTTTTAATCTTTGCAGGCATAGTTGCTGAGAACATAGCAGTCTGTCTTTGATCCTTGAAAAATGAGAGAATCTCCCTGATATCCTCCTCAAAACCCAGGTCAACCATTCTATCAGCTTCGTCAAGACAAAAGTATCTACAGATATCCAGATTGATTCTCCGTCGTTTCAGCAGATCTTTCAATCTACCTGGAGTCGCCACAACTATATGAATACCCCGCCTTCGAGAGGTGTCTAATTCATCCTTCATACTGAGTCCACCAATAGCAAGCATGGATCGAATTTCTGGAAATCGATCTTTCCTTTGTAAAGCTTCTGTGAACTCAACTATGATGTCATGCGTCTGCCTTGCTAATTCTCTAGAAGGGCAGATAATAAGACCAACAGGACCTTCTCCTCCTTCGAGAGGCATGCTTAATTCTTCCTGTAATGCCATCATGATCATTGGCAAACAAAATACAATAGTTTTTCCAGACCCTGTGGTTGCAATGCCAATCATGTCCCTACCACTTAGCAGCACAGGAAGACCTTGAAGTGGAATTGGCGTTGGCTTTGTGATTCCTTTACTTACCAAGATATCCAAAATCGCTTGCGGGAATTTCATATCTTGAAAAGCCATGATTGGTGGAGCAATGTCACGACCCTGACACACAACATGATATTTGGACCTGATTTTTTCATTCTTTGTTTCCCTCCTTTTCCTAATTCTCAGTGGTGGTTTCCATCCAGTCACGACACAATGATTCTCGTATTCAATACCCTGAGCCAGCTCCTGATTTCCTTTCAATGCTCGTTTCTTCGTCACAGCATTCATAATATCCTCCTCTTCCCGAAGGAGCTTTTCTTGTTCCGTCTCGGGTATTTGATCTTGCATCGTCTTTGCTCTCTGGACCAAAAGACTTTGTTTCTCCTGCTCTTCCATTTCAATCCGTTCAGCTGGTTTCTCCTTTCGTACATCATTCTCGCGCGACGCCTGCTTTAGTGCACCAAAACTCCTCTCCCTACGCTCCTTGATTGGCACATAATCCTCTCCTTCAGACTCTCCTTGCTGACATTTCAGCGCATTTTGCCACGGTGTATCTTCCTCTTCTTCATCCAATTCAACCCTTCGATATCTCTTTCGTACAGAAGCCTCCCCTGATTTCCCTCCCATCGTTCACAACACTCTTTGCAATACTTTACTACTCTATTGTGTGGGTCTTTGACTATGTATTTGCTTCGATCCCCAGTCTCTCACTTGCTTTCCACATATATATAACTATGGTAAATATATAGGTAATAACATAACGAAATATTGTATGTCGAGTGCATACAGATGCAATACGAGTCCCTCCCGGTTTGTTTGCAATCAAACCTGAAACTGAACACGGTCGTGAATTATCACTGGTGTCCAACACTGTTCAGTCATTCAATACTGGAAATCAATAGAAAATTCTACTGATATTTTTTACAGGATAATAGAATAGACGCGAAGTGAGCTCATTGTTCATTTCTGTAGTCTGATACTGATGGGTATTTTCAGAACCTCAACAGTCCAAACAAGCTAATGTAGAGTTATCCACCATCTCATCTCCATATTGTACCACATTGGAATGGCTATATCATAGGGTGTATCCAGCAGTATTATGGTCGACATCCAATTGAGAGTCTATTCATCTATCTACCCCCACGAAGAGCTAGAACCAAGTGAAGGACAGATCCACCTTCCACATGATATTCCTTTGCCATTTTATCATCATTCATTTGCTTTCCAGCAAAAATAAGTCTGCAGGTAGATATCGTCCATGTGTCAGGATTCACTCGTCAATACGACATTGCAATTATCACAAGACAACATACCGTTGCTGCACAGGTGGGATTCCCTCCTTCTCTTCCACTCTCTCTTTAATTCGCTCGACAGTATCTGATGGTTCAATATCAATCTCAATCTCTTTACCAGTAAGGGTCTTGACTTTAATCATCATACCTCCCTGGAGAGAGCAGCATTCAAGCTGGATCACAGAGCACTCTTCTACACCATACTCTCCGAGTGTTCTTTTTCCATCCCTCAAGCATCGCCCATTGTACACCAGACGAGAGGATTTTGGAATTGGACGTGACCAGATTTTTGAAAGAGTCGTTACCAGACTATCCACGGTATCATTTGAAGAGACACCTTGGAAACTTTCTACAAGTTCTTGAGCTACCTCTGTGGAACAACCTTCTCGTCGACCGAGACCGTGTCGTACAAAAATCTGCATCTTTTATGTTATATTTGAGCCTTAATGTACTCTAGAAAGGGTGGATATGATAGAACCACAAGCAAGTGTTTGAATGGTGACTGGAGATCAAGAAGAGTCTATGTCTCTCTTTCTTTCTCGACTGTCCCTGACACCGATGCAATCTAAAACGTGCTCTAATTTAACAAATATGAAAATAGTGAGTTGTGCTCACTGAAAGAACAGAAGGCAGAATACCATTTTTTACGGTTTTAACTTTTTTTAACTCAGACATAGCGGAAACCAATTAGGCGAGTTTTATTTTTTGTTCCAGAGTCCCTTTTTATAGAATCCATCTCTAGTGAGGCTATGTTGAATACATTCGTATGAAATATTTGTTTGAATCACTCGGTACGTGTATAGATATGCAGAGATGCTGCATGCAGTCCTGTAGGACTTTCCGATGGTCCCTCGTCTGTCGGTTGGTTGAGATCTCTCCTTGTCGGACGACACATACTGACCTCGTACGATATGGTGTAGGGTATATATTGAATATTTGATTGATTGACTGTATTTGGATAGGAAAAGAACATGGCAGCCAACGGTATTCAGTACTCTGAGCGATACTATGACGACGTTTACGAATATAGACACGTTGTTCTTCCTCCAGAGATTACAAAGAAGGTTCCTAAAGGGCGTCTCATGTCTGAAACAGAATGGCGCTCCTTGGGAGTACAGCAGAGTAGAGGATGGGTGCATTATGCCATTCATAGGCCAGAGCCCCATATCCTGCTGTACCGCAGACCAAAGGGGTATGGACAAAATGGAGGTGCTGCCCCAATGCAGCAGTAGTTTTGAGTTGTAAAACGTGTGTTTTCTGGAATATGAGAACAAATTACACAGTGTTGTTTGGACTTGTAACGTAGTATTGGTGCTGTAACATAGTACTCTATATTGGTGGGATTGCATCTGCATCATCACCTTCAAGTGACAGGACAAATGCACTTCCTTGTGAGGTGGCAGCTAGGAGTTCTTTTCGTCCTGGGTGCCATGCAACAGCTGAAATAAAGGGTTTCTCTCGCAATTCCGCCCCTGTGTATGGAAGGGCGATTCGAGTGATTGGCTTTGACAATGGCTTGTAGTACATGCAGACCTCATGGTTCTCACTACCACATGCTATGAAATCGTTGCTGACTGCAAGACCTACGAAATTTTTCTCGTTGATATGTCCCCTATATACCCGTTCTTCCTGAGATGACAGTGGTGAATCTACTTTCCACAACCGCAATGTGGAATCAGTTGATGCGGAAATCAGCTCATTGGGACTGGACCACCGGACATATGACACTGCTTTTTTATGCCCTGTAAAAGTCCTGAGGCATGCATCGTACTTTCGTAAATCATACACGTATACAGAATGATCGGCTGCTCCTATAGCTATTTCATGTGCAGATGTAGGATGCCACTTGACCGTACACACATTGGATTTCAAATCAAATTGTGCAATGGCTGATGGGGACTTTGTACTCCATACCTTGACAAATCGATCGTCCGACCCCGTTGCCAACAGCGCTGGATCTGCACAGCAATTATCAACCGACCATATTCGTTTGGAATGTGCCTCATATTCGTGTAGCAAATTACCCGTCGATGCATCCCAAACATTCATCACGCCCTCGTAATCTGTTGATGCAAGCTCGTTGCTAACAAACTTGTTCCAAGATATACAGCTCAGCTTTGATCTTGTGACCATCTCCACAACTGGGCAATGTGCTATTTGAAGTCCTTGCTTCGACATTGGCAGAATGCTAGTGTAGTCAAAGATTGATATTCTTTTTGAAACCCCAGCTGTTGCAAACAACTTTCCTTGCCTATCATACTCTATTGATGAAATGATTGCAGAGACATTTCTCAATGCTGGTCGGGGAATCTCGGTTATAATTCTCAATTTATTAGAATGAGCTAGAGTTCCTAAAATCCTGCTGAACTTTTTCAAGCCGTATCCTCCCTCCTCCTTTGCAGAGGATCGACTGGCTGATCCTGTTGATGGCTCTCCGACCATCTCACTATCAAGTGTTCCCCGGGACATTTCACCAGTCCTCAACTGCAAGTATACATTTTGCAAATCTTCAAACTGCGAAGCTATCCTACGTCGTTTCTTGGAGCACAACAGAGACGTTGGGCCATCTTTGGGAACCTTGTCTTCATCTTCACAGCTACACGGGACAATGGTGAGTCCATGTTCCTTCAAGTCACCCTCGATCTCTACATTACCTCGCCCATGAGAGACATCATTGATAGCGTCCCTTTGCATCATGCCATCTTGCATACGACTTTTGACACTTGTCGATCGACGCATGCTACCGTGTTCCTGACACATGTGAATGTCAGAATCCAAACAGTCAATCTCTTTCTGGAGTGCTTCCAACCTTTTTGCCTTCTCTTCCTTGCTTTGATTTAGAAAGTGTAGTAGAAGAGTCATATTGCCAGTCTTTTCTCGCTTTTCTGTTTCAGCCTTGTACTCATGAAGCTGAGCAAGAAGCAAGTCGATTTCATTGACATTCAGATGTTCTTTACTTTGCGTTATCATGTGCTTTAGTGATACATACGGACTAGTTTCCTGCGAATGATGTTTATTCTGTGATACAATATTAACTACTTTGCTAAGAGCAAAACTAGGATTCAGTCGATCCTTTGTGATCAGAGCACCACATTGTGGGCACAGTGCCTGTCCCTCTTGTTGTGACAGATGTGTTGCGATACAAGAGTGACAAAAAACATGACCACATGGCGTCACAAATGGATCTACAAACAGAGATATGCAAATTGAGCATGTCAGACAGTCCTCCAGGTGTTGACAGCTCGCCATGCCTCGTTGCTTTTCCATCCTCTGTCCTTCCTTCACTCCACCACTGCCAACAAGGCACGTGTCTTTCTGGCTCGTGATACGGAATATACTTTCTGGCGCCATTTTTGCTATATAAGACTATAGATTATGATGTCCCTGCTTCTTGTGGAGTCTGTTTGTCCGTAAACATTGAAAACGAAACGAGAGAAACGTGTCAGAATACATTGCCCAACAGCAGCCTTGCAATACCAGTTTCCCCTGCAGAATACCACATTCTCACCATATGCCTCTGAAAAATAAAATTATAGTGAAAATGTGAGTCAACTTTGCAGTGCGAAGGACCGTATCTGAACGATTCTCGGAGACGATCGCAACACAGATCCATTGTAACCAGACTAACGAAAAAAAAAATATACATTTTATGATCCCGGACTTTGGCCCAGTGGATAATAGATTTCACTCTTCCTGTGTTACTATGTTTG
>PJEL010000674.1_pt1 | contig 39761 bp, 35 predicted proteins | sample 1853271 | NCBI WGS metagenome assembly PJEL01 (sample SAMN08108733, study PRJNA415343) | Invertebrate metagenome, whole genome shotgun sequencing project. | host: Globobulimina | place: Sweden: Gullmar Fjord | collected 2015-08
TAATCCCCTTCAAAACTGCCCCAAATCAACCGCGTTTCCGCGTCGTCTCAGTGCCGTGTCTCGTTGGCGTGAGCCGGGTTATAAGCGCATCAATCAAACCCGTCAAACCCTTTCTTGAACTTTTTTGACAAAAACCATTTTTTATCAATCCAGTCCTTCGCAGATGCACAAAAAAGGTCAGCAAAACTGCCATTTAACCTCTTCCATCTAGAAGAAGATAATGTGCAAATTTTTCTGCAAGGAGATTGAACTCAAGCAAGAAGGATAGGATTCAATTCGCGGAAATCAATAGGACCTGGGCAAATCAAGCTCATGCTCAGCAATATAAGAAAGGATAAGGTTCGTCGATATAGGGGCGATCTGATAAAGGCGCGTTTCCCTGTATTTCCGCTCCACATCATATTCTTCGGCAAATCCAAAGCCACCGTGAGATTGCAAACACGCCTCCCCTGCAGCCCAAGAAGCTTCAGACGCCAGCATCTTGGCCATATTGGCTTCCGCCCCGCAAGGAGTGCCATCGTCATATAGACCATACGCCTTGTGGACCATCAGCTTCGCGGCCTCCATTTGGGCGTAGGATCGGGCAATTGGAAATTGCACCCCTTGATTCTGGCCTATGGGCCGGCCAAACACCTGACGGTCGCGAACATAGTTGGATGCGGTTTCAATAAACCAGCGCGCATCCCCAATACATTCAGAAGCGATCAGAATACGTTCAGCATTCATACCAGTCAGGATATATTTGAATCCCTTCCCCTCTTCCCCGATAAGACTATCCGCCGGAATACGAAGATTATCAAAGAAGACTTCGGTTGTTGCGTGATTGATCATCGTCCGGATCGGCTTGATGGTCATGCCGTTGCCTTTGGCTTTTTGCATATCAACCACAAAGACAGAAAGACCGTCGGATCGTTTCTTGACTTTATCCTTCGGCGTCGTCCGCGCCAGCAGGATCATTAAATCGGAATATTCGGCGCGCGATGTCCAGACTTTCTGCCCGTTAATGACATATTCGTCCCCCTCTCGCACCGCCATAGTGGTGATACTTGTTGTATCTGTGCCTGCGGTCGGCTCAGTAACTCCAAAAGCTTGAAGGCGAAGCTCACCCGTTGCAATTTTTGGAAGGTAGGTTTTTCGTTGCTCTTCGCTACCATGCCTTAAGAGTGTTCCCATCGTATACATCTGAGCGTGACAAGCTGCGCCATTACACCCCCGCGCATGGATTTCTTCCAAAATTGCCGAGGCAACGGAAAGCGGCAGCCCCGCCCCGCCATATTCTTCGGGGATCAATGAGGAAAGCAGGCCCGCATCGGTCAAGGCCTGAACAAATTCGGTGGGGTATGCCCGCCCCCTATCTTTTTCCTGCCAATAAGTTCCGGGGAAATTGTTGCAAAGCTGAGCGACTGTTTGCCTGATCTGGCCGACTACTTCTGTATCCATTATCTGGGGTTTACCTTAAAATCCGTGCAGGGTGACAAATTCGTCAAATTCTTCGCGCTTGGATTGGAGCTTGTTAATGACGGCCTCTTCATCCATGTGTCCCAGTGCCATGCCACAGAAGATCATTTCATTTTCGGGAAGGTCAAGAAATTGACCAATCGTTTTGGGCCATCGCGACCAAGCCTCCTGTGGGCAGGTATGCAACCCTTTCTCTCTGGCAAGCAAGGTGATGGACTGCATAAACATACCTAGATCAACATACTGACCGATCTCCATTTGTCGGTCCATAACGAAAAACAAACCCACTGGAGCCCCAAAAAATTCAAAATTCTTGGCAAGCTGTTTCATTTTGCCCACCGTGTCTTCTTTTGGAACACCAAGAAGATCATACAAGTCCTGACCAAGAATTCGCCGCCTTGTACGGTAAGGTTCGGTCAGCTCAGGTGGATATATATCATATTCCGGATCTTCCATTTTACCGGCGAGGAGTTTCTTTTGAACATCGCTTGTAAAACTGGATAAGGCTTCACCAACCAGGACATGAACTTTCCAAGGCTGAAGATTGCCACCAGAGGGAGACCATTTTGCCGTTTCCAACAAATCGCGAATGATGGTCTCACTCACGGTTTGGTTTGTGAATTGCCGCACAGACTTGCGGCTCTTAATAGCGTCTGTAATTTTCAAGAGTGAACTCCCTGAACAAGATAAGGGGCACTGACCTCATTGGATCAGTGCCTGTTGCTTTTTACTTTATCACAGCATGGCCGTTATTGAGAACAACCACATCCCTTTCCTTGACCCGACTCCTAAAGGAGACTTCAGATCCATCTTTCCAGATTTCGGTGACAATTGTCTCACCGGGATAGACCGGAGAGGTGAAGCGCAGCCGCATGGATTTGAAGCGATCCGGATTGTATCCGCATGCATCTTTCAAAATGGCATGGCCTGCGGCCCCCAATGTTGCCAATCCATGAAGAATTGGAGCCTTGAAGCCAGCGGCGGTTGCGACCCGCGGATCAGCATGCAACGGATTGAAGTCTCCGCTCAACCGGTAAATAAGAGCGGCTTGCGGTAAAGTCGTTAACTCCACAACACTATCCGGGTCACGATCCGGTAATTCATGAGGTTTGGGGGCCTCAATTTTAGGACCACCAAAGCCACCATCACCACGAGCAAATGTGGTTGACGTCAGCGTACACAGCTTATCACCAGTTGCTTTTTCATATACTTTGCGTTCGGAGAAAATGAGAGCGCCGCGCCCCTCCCCTTTGTCAATAATCTCCGTGATCTTTGTCTCGCCGACAATATTGGCCGCAGCGGGCAAGGTTTTATGAATTTGAAGTCCTTGTTCACCATGTAGAACCTTGACCCAATCCACACCAAATTCTGGCCGCTTCAGGAAAAAGCCTGGCCCCGCCAATACAACTGACATAGTCGGCAGCGCAAGTTGATCTTCTTCGTAAGTAAAACGCAATTGGTCCAGATCAAGGGGATCCGCAGAAACACCAACCCCCAGCGCATAGAGAATACTGTCTTTGGACGTATAGCTTTGTTCAACCGGGTCAAACTTCCAGTTCAATAACTTGTCATAATCAATAGGCATGATCGTTCCTCCTTATACTGGATCCCAACAGAAAACATCGCCAGAGCGTTCCAATGGTACGAGGGAGGATTTGATGGCTGGCCCGACACGAGCGGCAACAGTCTCTGGTGTCCAACCGTCTGAGTTATGAAGATTACGAATTGGGCGTGGTTGGCTCATCAAGCAAATCTCATTATTGCGAACAACGAAAATCTGACCTGTTACCTCCGCAGCCTGTTCACTTAAGAGATAGACTGCCATCGGCGCAATTTTTTCAGGTGTCATCTGCTGGATCTTCTTCACACGTTCCCGCTCAGCATCTGTTCCTTGAGGAATAGTTCCAATCAGACGCGACCATGCAAAAGGAGAAATACAATTCGAGCGAACGTTATAACGGGACATATCAAGCGCAATTGATCGAGACAAGCCAACAATACCCATTTTAGCCGCGGCATAGTTTGCCTGCCCAAAGTTACCGATCAAACCGGATGTTGATGTCATGTGAACATAAGAGCCGCTTTGTTGTTCACGGAAATAAGGTGCTGCTGCTTTACTGACGTTAAAGCTCCCCTTCAGATGAACCGCAATTACAGGAACAAATTCATCCAATGTCATTTTGTGAAAAATAACATCGCGAAGAATACCGGCATTGTTGACAACGCAATCGATACCACCGAAATTTTTGCGGGCATCTTCAATCATCTGTCCAGCGTCATCTGCATCTGCGACATTGCCAAAATTGGCGACGGCCTCTCCGCCTGCATCAGTGATTGTTTTAACCACTTCCATAGCCGGAATCTGATCGCCGCCCTCGCCTTGTTCTGTACCGCCCAGGTCATTGACCACAACTTTCGCACCCTGCTCAGCTGCCATTATGGCAATACCGCGACCAACACCGCGACCAGCGCCAGTTACAACGACAACTTTTCCTTCAAGCATCTTTTCTTCGGACATTTTGCTTCCATTTCTTAATTATTGTTTTTCGGGTCCGGGCGTCGCCGGACTAGCGACCGCCATTATAGACCCAGTGTTGGGCGGTCGCAAAACGAAAGTGAAATGGATGGCTGAATTAGTTAGCTTGCGTACTATTTCTGCGAAATTCTCTTGAAGCATCTAATTTGGACATAGAAAAGAATGGGGTGCTTTGGAGAAATTTAGTGAATTTCCATGAATCGCAGTGATGGTTGCCACTATTGATGATCTCGGCTGTCATGTAGTTTATAGATATTTTGCTCTCCAAAACCTTTTAGTTTTCGAGTTCCGGCAGCATCCATTAGAAACTCACTATTAAGGGCCTGGTAAATGGATTCACTGACGGTAATTTCCATTGTGTCAGAACAGTCTTGCAAACGGGATGCGAAATTCACTGCAGGACCAAAAATGTCATAGACATATTTTTGTATTCCCACAACAGACCCAACCACAGAACCGGAAGCCAGGCCGATGCGACAGCGCCATATATTTGGATGGCTCAAATTTCGTCTTTCGAGATATCGGATAAACCTTATGGCCGTATTGGCAACAGAATTGGCGTGATCTGGTATGGGATCCGGAAGTCCCGCAACGGTGATGTAGGCATCTCCCATCGTCTTGATACGCTCACACCCATATTGCTCTCCAATACGATCGAATGAACTGTAGATGTCGTTGAGTTCACTCACCGTCACACTAGGATCGGCGGAAACTGCCATTTCAGTAAAGCCGACAAAATCCAACATGAGAACTGATATGGGATCATAAAGAGTAGGAGTAACAACCCCAAAGGTTTTAAATTCCTCATAAACCGACCGTGGCATCATATTGAGGAGAAGTTTCTCAACCTGCTCTTTCTCTCTCTTCAACTCTCTTGTATTGCGCTCCACCATCTTTGAATAGCTGTCAATGATAGATTCCATTTCGCGAATTCGGGAAATATTTTGGCAGACCATCACGACGACCGGTTTTTCATTCTCCAATGCATAACTGAAATCCGCAGCAAAAATCATTGTGCGCCGCTTTTTCTTGAAACTGAATTCAGCGGTAAAGCTCTTGGTCTCCTTTAGCTCCTGCATCAATGCTTCAAATTCAAGTTGAGGAAACAATTCTTCAAGAGACGGCTGCTCCAATTCAGAGGGGAACCAATCCAAAAAAGTATCATTTTGAAAAGTGACTGTCAGGCTTTCAGCATCCAGAAGGGCAATTCCAACACCAATCGCCCTTAAGAGTTGTTCATTGATTTTTGCGATCGACATAATTTAATGGACAACCAAATTGCGGCGTACCTCTAGTGCGTTAATAACAATGTCATTATCCACATCGTTGAAACCATGATCACTGAGTGTTTGAGAGAGGACAGCTTTCATCTCGTCGAATTGATTGTTCTCAATGGTTAGATTGGCATGAATTTGTTTGATCTGTGCATCTGAATATGATGCAGGACCGCCCAGAAGAGAGGCGATAAATTTGGTTTGGTGGTCCACGAGCTTCCCTATATCAACGTCATCGAAAAGCGGACCTACTTCATCACTATCAAGGAGTTGGTCATAAAAACTAAGGACAACTTTGCTGACAGAAGAAAACCCGCCATATTTTTCAAAAAGAGTACGTTGGACCATGGTGTGTACATCCCTAATTGACCATTCTGCAGAAAAAGTCGTTTCCCGAGATAATCCAACAATACTATATTTTTATTACATAGGATAATTTATTATAATATTTTTCTAATATTTATAAGTAAAACTCTACGTAAAAACCCTCTCAAAAGCTCTTCTTAGTCAATCCAGATGCGGGGGCATGTATATTAATATCCGCGTTGCCGGTTTACGGTTTGTGGCAAAATGCCCTTTTTACGATAGAAAACAATATTCTCTGCAACAATTTCACTGGCCGTTTCCATGTTAGTCGGCGCGGAAATATGCGGCAGCACTGTTATGCTATTATGATCCCAAAGCGGGTTGTCATTTTGTAAAGGTTCCTGTTCAAACACATCAAGGACAGCATGAGACATGCGCTCCCGATCAAGGGCATCGATAAGATCATCAGTGACCACCACAGCGCCCCTACCAAAATTGATAAATCCGGCTTTTTCAGGCAACATCTCCAGCACAGATGTGTTTATCAATCCTCGTGTTTGGTCTGTGAGCGGCAGCAAATTCACTAAAATATCGGATTTTGAGACAACATCAATGAGCCCTGCTTCACCTGATCTGGTCTCCACATTATCGATCTGTTTTTGAGAGCGGCTCCAGCCGATTACGTTAAATCCAATCTCGGCCAACAATTGGGCAGACGCAGAGCCAAGCGTCCCAAGGCCTAAAACACCAACCGTTCGGTCAGACATTTTGGAATAGGGCAATTCCCGCCAGATTCTTTGTCTTTGTTGCTGCGCATATTCTGGCATATCCCGATGTAGATAAAGAGACCATGCCAACACGGCTTCAGCCATTGTTCTTGCAAGTTCAGGATCAATTAGTCTGACAATTTCAAAAGGCTGATTTCCCAGCTCACTAACAAGCCTTTCAACACCGGCCCAGACACTGTGAATCCAAGTCAGGTTAGAAAGTTCAGAGATTTCTTTTGGATTAGGGTTTGCAACAATTGCAATTTTCGCATTGAGCTTCTCAGAATTATCGAGGTTGGCAAATCGAATAATTTTTTCATCTGGTAAATGAGCTGATAATGCCTCAATCCATTCTTGTTCTTCGTGCATGTCCAACTGGCTGACAAACGGGATAATATCACTCACGCGGCAAATACCCCTTCAAAATCAGCAAAACCTTTTACTTCAATTGGGTTTCCTGATGGATCTCTGAAAAACATCGTCCATTGCTCTCCCGGTTCGCCTTCAAAACGCACAGAAGGCTCAAGAACAAAATCCATATTTGCATTCTGCAGGCGCGCGGCAAGGGTTTTCCAGTCCGCCAGAGGCAAAATCAGACCAAGATGAGGCATAGGGACCAAAAGGCCCGCGACTTCACCTGTATTCTCCGTCTTGAATGGCACGCCCTTATGAAGGGAGATTTGATGCCCATAGAAATCAAAGTCCACCCATGTATCGGTACTGCGCCCTTCGTTGCAGCCCAGAGTATCCTTATAAAAGCGCCGAGCTTCTTCCAGATCCAGAACATTATAGGCAAGGTGAAACAATGACTTCATATCTGGATACTCCAAAGGTGGATGGCTGCGCGTTATATAAACGCGGTTTTCAGATCAGAAGCACTATATAAGTGATTATATTTCCGTCAATTGCCAGAAGTATCGTGCGCTTCCACAATACGCTGAAGCAAAGGGGCATAGTGAGCATAATCCGGCGTTTTCACGCCTGCGACTTTTCCTTCATCGTCCCATTTGCGCACCTGAACTATTCGGTCCAAAAAAGGATGGCTTTCGAACTGCTCAACCTCTTCAGGACTCATCGCTCCGCCTTGTAATTTCAGAGTGTGAATAGAGGCATCGGATAGACAACTGAAATATTCTGGATCAACCGCACACAGATAACGCTTTGCCGCGACATGCTGCCGAACACAGTCCGTTACAGATTTGGGGAAGAAATTTTTCAAGACGCGAGCGCCCGCCTCATCATGAAAATTATTAACACCTTTTTCCAAAGCATCTTCAGGAAATTCATTCGTGTAATGACCGATGTCATGAAGCAATATTGCGGCGATAGCTTCATCGCCTGCTCCTGCTTGCTCTGCCAATTGTGCGCCTTGCAGCATATGTTCAGACATCGTGACATCTTCACCAAGATAAGAGTCTGCACCGCGGCGCAGGAAAATATCACCGATAAAATCAACGATATTTTCTTTTGTCAGTTTTGAAAAATCAGGTCTTGTCATTTTACTGCTCCGATCTCATTTTCAATGACAACGAGACGGGACAGTAATCCATCTTTGTCTGCATAACATCCTTGCAGCCAGCGATAACCCGTTCCTTCAAAACTCTTCCGTGCATGCAATATCCTCGTATTATCGACAATAAAACACTCTCCTGCTGACAATTTAAAGCTAACAGCCATAGCCGGATCGTTGACGATATCGCTGAAGTGACGATAGGCCATATAATAAAGCTCCATCTCGTCAAAAGGGATATCGGACAGCGGCGCGCAGGATCGGTTATTGAACCTTATTGCGATGAGTTCGCCCTCAGGGGACAGTTCGATCATTGGTCGTTTGGATTGCAGACAAACCCCATCCTCTCCAATATATTCAAATCGGGCAGAATATCTGCTCAAGATATCAAAATGCTCTGGCGCCTCTTTTTTAACCTGCTCCGCAATTTTAAAGCCATCCACGACAGAGCTGTCACCGCCCGTTACAGAATTTTCCAAACAATAGAGAATTTGCAAAGTCGGAACGGGATCCCGGTAAGGGTTATCGGTATGGGCCTGAAGTCCAAGCCCCGTATAAGCCAGATTGGTGGGATTGACCTCTGATCGAACGTCGAACCATTTGCCATAATTGGTTTCCCGTACAAATCCAAAAAGAGAGACTACATCAATAATAGCACCGGGGGATTGGCTCCCCCCTGTTATTTTTGCAAATCCGTATCGCCTGACATCCGACAACCAGCGCCCCAAGCAATTAGTCGAGTTTTTCAGATCTGAGAAATCCGCCACAGGGACGTTATCTGATAACGTATTGTCCCAGCTTTCCACATAATCGGGCAGCCTGCCTTTTTCAGTTTCAAAGGCGCAGTCATATATATTGTCTCGGAGCCAGCTTAAATCAAAAGTGACTCTTTTTCCCTCTGGCTCAAACAAGATCGCAAGACCGCTATCGTCCAGTGAAGCTTCTGACATTTTGATGTTAGCTGGAATGTCAGACACTGTTATCAGTTTTTGCCCATTTCCGGTGGAACGGGTTTCAGGATCAGGCGCATTGTCGCGCAACCATATTGCATGAAATCTAGTTGTCTCACCCTGACTGTTTTGCAAAGCTACAATTTTGCCGGCTTCGTCAATGTTAGCCGCAGTAAATACACCCATTTTCAGTCTCCACTCTGAATTGATCTTCAATTTCTAACAAATCTGAGACATAATCAGAAATTATTGCTTTCACGGCTTAGGGGTCAAGTATCTTATGGCTAAAGACGATCGTCACTCCCTCCCCCCAATGGAATGGTTACGTTCTTTTGAGGCGGCAGGACGACTTGGAAATTTTACAGCTGCTGCGAATGAAATTGGGCTTACTCAAGCTTCTGTTAGTCAGCATATTCGCGCGTTGGAAGGACGGTTAGGCATTCTTCTGTTTCGGCGGCTGGCTCGCGGAGTAGAGCTAACGGCCGACGGTGAAGCCTATCTCCCTCATATAGAAACGGCCCTTTCCGTGATCAAACACGGCACAACTGATTTATTTGGACGCGCAAAAAAGAGGATATCTATTGCGGCTCCCGCTTCGGTTTCATCCCTCTGGGTAGCACCAAGACTTAAAACAATAGCTGAATCCAATGCGTTGCTAGAAATCTCCCTCGCATCTATTCACCGGGAAGTGGATTATGAAGCCATTGAAAGTGACTATCAAATCCGTTATGGCAATGGAAATTGGCCGGGCTTAAATGCTGTTCTTTTATACTCCGAAATTTTGACCCCTGCTTGCTCACCTGAAATACTGGAAAATGCTACGAACGGGGACTGGAAAACACTTCCAATTCTCAGTGTCAAAGGCAGACGAGATGGATGGCGAGAATGGGCCAAAGCAAAAAATACCTCTCCTGTCAGGGCACCACATCTTCGTTTTGATAGCTTTATGACAGCCTTAATCGCAGCGGAAGCGGGTGCAGGTGTTTTGCTGGCCTCTCTCCCCTTAATCCAACAGCAACTGAAAACCAAATCCCTGACACTGCTGGAGAAAGATTCTCACAAAATGTCAACAGGCGCCTGGATTACATGGCCTCAACAATATCTGCCAGACAGAAATCATGAAAAATTAATCGATCAACTTACGTCGGGTTCTTGAGGGATTTTCTTATTTTAACATGTGATTTTGGATACATTTGTACTTTCTCAGCTTGAGAGTCCCGTTTCATAGCAGTATGATCAGGACGTTTCCTAATTGTAGGAAATGAATACTTGTTCTCAGGGCAGGGTGAAATTCCTGACCGGCGGTATTTTTTCTGATTTGACTTTCATTTTGGAAAAAGAGCCCGCGAGCGCCTTTAGCAGCTATGTTTCAGGGTCAGCAGATCCGGTGAGAAACCGGAGCCGACGGTAACAGTCCGGATGGAAGAGAACGGGAGCATCAGACGTGACGGCACAATTGCGCCGTATTGTTTGGTGAAGGCATAGGCTTGTTCCTAGGAACAATCCTCTGTGACTTTCCGAAAATGCCCTGGTTTCTGGTTAAACCTTTTATGGAGTGAAACCATGAGTCAGATCGCAAATGATCAATCTTTATTACTGAATTTTGGAGACCCTGAGACACGGGTTGAAAAAGCTGTTACCCAAATAAAAGCCGGAAAAGGGGTTCTTGTTGTTGATGATGAGAACCGGGAAAATGAAGGCGACATTATCTTCGCCGCGGAAACCATTCAAGCTGAACAAGTCGCGTTGATGATCCGTGAATGCAGCGGTATAATCTGCCTGTGTTTACCAGACGAAAAATTACGCCGCCTTGAATTGCCACAAATGGTTGAGGATAACAGCTGCGTCAATGGAACCGCGTTCACCGTTTCCATCGAAGCAAAAGAAGGCGTTACAACGGGTGTTTCCGCAGCAGACAGAGCAACAACAATAAGAACTGCTGCTGCGGATAATTGCAAACCATCGGATTTGGCAAGGCCCGGCCATGTATTTCCACTGCGCGCCAATGCGGGCGGCGTTCTAGCCCGCGAAGGTCACACAGAAGCCACCATTGATCTGGTGACTATGGCCGGTTTGAAACCTGCTGGAGTATTGTGTGAACTGACTAATCCAGATGGGACAATGGCTCGGCTGAAGGAGATCGTAGTCTTCGCGCTTGCTCACGATATGCCGGTTGTGACGATTGAGGATCTTGTATCCTATCGCCTGAACCTACAGGAAGCCGCTGGATAAACAGCAAAAAAATACCGTATGCGGTCTTACCGCCGCATACGGATAATTCACGGCTTTATAGGGACTTATTAGCCAGATTTAGCGAGAGACTGGATTGCTGAAGAGGCAACCACTTTTTTGTCATTCACATATGCCTCGTGGTTTTTCTCGATGTCTTTAAGGCTGTAATAGTAATTCACCAATAATCCTGCGGATTGCTTGAGACCATTTACAGATGTATCTCCAAGCCAGTTGATCCGTTCCAACCGGGCACCATTTCCAAGATGAAACCGAGATACGGGATCCAGTGGGTTTTTACGAGATTTTTCCTTCACCAAATAGTGAGCAACGAGCTGCTCCAAAGGTTCTCTAACTTGCTCAATAACCTCTGCGTTGGTGTGCCAGTTTTTCTCTTGCAGTAAATTCTTCACTTTGGTGGTTTTACCTGCAGAAACACGCCCCATCTTTCCCTTTTGACTGCTGAACCATTTCATAAATCCAGGTATCGGTGACAAGGTAGAGAAATGCTTCAGGTTGGGGAGCTCTGCAGAGAGCTCTGAGACAACCTGTTTGATCAGGAAGTTTCCAAAACTGATCCCTTTGAGACCGTCCTGGCAATTGCTGATGGAATAGAAGATGGCTGTATCGGCGGTCGTTGGATCCAGGCGTTCTTCATCTTGATCCAGAAGCGGCTGTACGGCGGAAGCGAGCCCCTTAACCAGTGCAACTTCCACAAAAATAAGAGGTTCATCCGGCAAGGCTGGATGGAAAAAGGCAAAACAGCGACGGTCTTTATCAAGCCGACGTCGCAAATCCTCCCAACCGTCAATCTCATGAACCGCCTCATATTCAATCAGTTTTTCCAATATAACAGCCGGTGTCCGCCAGTTAATTTCCTCAACTTCCAGAAAACCACGATTAAACCAGCTGGTAAGAAGATGCTTTATATCCTGATCCACTTCTTTCAATTCAGGATGTTTGCGAAGCTGGGAGACCAGGAATTTCCGAATATCGACAATCACGGCAGTTCCGCCCGGCGCAAAATTAATCCGCCGCATCAACTCCTGGCGCGGGGCTTCCAAAACGGTGGAGAGTTTTCGGCTGTTTTCCAGACTCTTATCGGCCTGATAGGCTTCCATGGCGACATCAATCAGTTCTGGATCCGTCCCACCCTCTTGCTCCAGGAAAATGAGAAAAGCCAGTTTTTCCTTATCATCGAGCTTCCCCCACAAATAAACCACTTCACGGGCCAGCGCCATCCCAGATGCTTCCCCCCGTTGGGTTAGCAAGTCCCGGCATACCCCTTCGATCGAATGGCTACGGGATTTACCGGCCCCCCGGTCCAGAAGATCACGCCCGGCATCGGCAATCGAATTGAAAATCTGTGATACAAACGTCTGTCTCATTTACTATTATCCCATAACTGCAGTCGGTAACCAGGTCGCTATTTCAGGGAATATACATAAAATAATTATTCCGACGACCATACAAAGCATGAAAGGGAGCGCCCCTTTTAAAATGGTTGGTAACGATATCTCCGGTGCGATCCCATTAATGACATATAGGTTCAATCCAACAGGTGGTGTTATCAATCCTATTTCCATATTTATGGTCAGGATGACAGCAAACCAATAGGGATCGAACCCTGCACTTATAATAATGGGAAGTAATATTGGCGCTGTCATGACAATGACGGCTACAGGTGGCAAAAAGAATCCCGCTACCAATAAAAAGATATTGACCATTAACATCAACACCCAGCGGTTCACATCCAGGGCGGCTATATATTCCGCGACAGACTGGGTTACGAACAAGCTGGAAAGAGTGTAGGCAAACAACGCGGAAGATCCAATGATCATAAGGATCATGACACTTTCGCGGGTTGAATCGCTTAAAATCGCCCAGATTTTTTTCGGATGCACGATTTTGTAGATAACCGCCACAAGGATAAGACAGAAAAGCGCTCCAACACCTGCCGCTTCAGAGGGGGTCGCCACACCACCATAAAGCACAAATAGAATACCAACGATGATCGCCATAAAGGGCAAAACACGGGGTAAAATTTCAAACTTCTGTTTCCAGGAGAAAGCACCAATTTTCCCCCTAAAATCATATCCCATTTTCCAGGCATAAAAAATTGACCACGCCATAAAAAGAACGGTCAACAAAAGCCCCGGAAAAACACCTGCCAAGAACAGGCGGCCGATGGATGTTTCTGTAGAAATACCATAGACAATCATAGTGACTGAGGGCGGTATCAAAATGCCAAGCGTTCCGCCTGCCGCGATGGACCCCGTCGCTAGACTGTCAGGATAACCACGCTTTTGCATTTCAGGAATACCCATCTTCCCGATTGCTGCGCAGGTTGCAGGAGACGAGCCACTTAAAGCTGCAAAAATAGAACAGGCTCCAATATTGGAAATGATAAGACCGCCAGGCACCCGAGTGAGCCAACGGTCCAGCGCTTCGAACAAATCCTTACCAGCCGGAGAAGAGGCAACAGCAGCACCCATAACAATAAACATCGGAATAGAGACCAGGGAAAACTCTCCGATACCGGAGAAAAAAGTTTCTGCGACAACGGATAGACTGTCTAGTCCTTCGAAAATCACTAGAAAGACAATGGAAACAAGCCCCAACCCAAAGGCAACGGGCATGCCGGTTGCAAGGAAAATAATAACAAGAATTGCGGCAAGAATACCAATCGTAAGCGGCTCCATTATTCGCCCCTCCCAGAATTGTCAGGATAGGCGATGGAACGGGGTACCTGATTGAAAGCCGATTCCAGTATTTGCGCAATATATTGAAGACAGAGCAGAAACAATCCAACAAACATAGGCAGATAGGTTATCCACAGCGGAAGTTCCCAAATCGTATCGGTGACCCAACCTGCCTCATACGCTTCCAAAAATAATTCATAGGATTGCCAAGCCAAAACTGCACAAAAGACCAACGCCAAAAGCGACGCGACAATTGCGAGGATTTTTTTGGGTTTTGGCGACAAATAATGCGGCAACAAATCCACATTGACGTGCCCTTTGATAAGAAGCACATAAGGACTGCCTATAAAAGTCGCGGCAACGATGGAATAAGTAACAAATTCCGTTTGCCACACAGTGGATGCGTTAAGAAAATATCGCATGACGACCATTTGACAGACAACCAGAATTGCAAGACCGACCAATGCTGCGGCAGTCATCCCGAAAGCTTTTGATAAATTTTGGATTAAACGAATGAAAAGCGCCATAAAAAAGACCACTATGTAGGCTTAGAAAACAGAACTTCCGACCTGAACCCTGTCAGAGCCGGAAGTCTGCGACAGGTATTTTTATTTAACGGCCAGTGCTTTTTGGATCAGCACGTCGCCGCCTTTAACCTTCTCGGAAAACATCTTGTAGGACGTTTTATTGGCAATATCCCGCCATGCCTTGGCTTGATCGGCTGTCATTTCAACAACTTCAACGCCCGCATCCTTGTAGGCTTTAACCAATTTGGCATCGAGCCCTTTGGCGGCTCCAAAGAAGAAGTCTTCGGCTTTTTTACCGGCGGCCATCAAAGCGCTCTGCTGCTCTTTGGACAGTTTTCCAAAACTCTTTTTGGACATCAGAAGCGGTTCATACATAAACCAAAGCGCATTGGCACCTGGTGCGGTCAAACATTTGGCTTGCTCATAAATTCGGTAGGATACGAAACTGCCTGAACTGGTGTTGGCCGCATCCAGAACACCGGTTTGTAGAGCACTATAAATTTCAGAACTTGGCATGGAGGCGATAGAAGCTCCTGCGCCCACCAACATTTGTTCAAAGGCCTTCCCAGCAGCACGGGTGACCTGACCCTTCATGCTATCAGGACCCAAAATACAATTCTTCTTGGAAGCAAAACCACCTGCAAGCCAAGCATCCGCAAGCACAACAACACCCGCATCATTTATGATTTTCTTGATGTCATCCATAAAAGGAGAATCATTTAACCGCTTGGCATGATCGTGATTTTTGACAAGGCCCGGCATCAAGGTGGAATCAAATTCAGGATGTCGCCCTGCCGCGTAGGCCAACGGGAATGCCGAAATATCAAGCTGCCCCTTCACCATCGCCCCCCATTGTTCCTTGGGTTTATAGAGGCTTTTTCCAGGATATACTTTTACATCAATCCCCACATTGGCTTTGCCAACTTCGCGGGCAATAATCTGGACCATTTCATCGCGAACATCTCCTTTGCCGCCCGGCCATTGATGAGATGCTTTCAATGTCTTCGCAGTTACGGCCCCAGATGTCAGTGCCACCATGGCGACAGTTATGGCAAGAGTGGAACGAATAAGTACCTTTTTCATTATTTCTCTCCCTGTTTTTGCCAGATTTTGGTCCGGCTTATTGTCCGCGCCCCTAAACGCGTCTATACCGATGGACGGTATTTAACAGGATTGTATGGTAGAATATTATTCTTGTATACAATAAAGTATTTTACGTACACACAGAAAATGTTACTGTCTGAGTAATTGATTATCGGGAGAATAGAGTGAATGTCTCGCGCGCAAGCGAACTAGTACCCATATTAGAGCAAGAAATTGTAACCGGCTCCTTAAAGCCCGGCACAAAACTGGACGAAACCCTGCTGGCAGAGCGATTTGGCGTATCGAGAACGCCCATTCGAGAAGCTCTCACCCGCCTTGCTGCTGGCGGTCTTGTGGAAATCCGGCCGCGCCGCGGTGCTGTCGTTTCAACCATTACCATCAAAGATCTTATGAATATGTTTGAGGTTATGGCCAATCTGGAAGCTGTTTGCGCACGTTTTGCGGCACGGCGTATCACGCCAGAAGAAAAAGAAGAACTGGTTGCCACTCACGGCCTGTGCTCAGCCCTTTCCGAAACAGATCAGTATGACGAATATTACAAACAAAATATGGTGCTCCATGGCTTGATCTATAAAGCAGCTCATAATGAATATCTTGAAAAGCAAACACTGGATTTACGACTGCGGCTCTCTCCGCATCGTCGGCTTCAGGTGAGAATACCAGGCAGAATGCAATCTTCCTCCAAAGAGCATGGCGAACTTGTCGCCGCTATTTTGGAAGGAAATGCAGAACTTGCAGAAAAATTGACCCGAGATCACGTTGCCATTCAGGGGGAACGGTTTACTGATTTCCTCTCCACTCTCCCTTCTCACTATGTCCAGGCAAGTGCTTGAATAACCAATAAAAAAGATCATTATGACAAACGAAAATCTTTATAGTCTCTTTGAACAGAAATTTCCCGAAGACAAATCACAAGTTGCCTTTGAGCTGAGTGATGGAACCACCTACAGCTATCAGGATTTGACGGAGACAAGCGCCCGAATTGCAAATTTCTTGAAAGAAGCAGAAGCAAAACCCGGCGATCGCGTTGCCGTGCAGGTTCATAAAACAGTTGAAGCCGTCTTCCTCTACCTCGCCTGTTTGCGCTCTGGTCTGGTTTATCTACCATTGAATACGGCATACAAATCAGCAGAGATTGAGTATTTCCTCAATGATGCAAGTCCGGCAATCGTTGTTTGTGACCCGGGAAATGAGAATGATCTCGCGGCAATAGCAAAATCTGCCAATGTGAAGCAAGTCTTAACCCTTGATGACAAGGGACAAGGCACGTTGATTGCGAATTCAATAGACTGCTCATCCGAATTTGAAACTGCGGACCGTCAAGCAGATGACCTTGCCGCCATTCTTTACACGTCAGGCACAACCGGGCGGTCCAAAGGCGCAATGCTGACCCATAACAATCTGGCAAGTAACGCAAAAACACTGGTGAAATATTGGGGGTTTGAAAAGCAAGACGTGTTGCTTCATGCACTCCCCATTTTCCATGTTCACGGGCTTTTCGTCGCCCTTCACTGTGCGTTCCTGAGTGGCAACAAAGTCATTTTCCTCAGCAAATTTGATGTGGATGACGTTATCGAAAACATGCCCAGATCAACCGTCTTCATGGGCGTCCCCACTTTCTATGTACGCTTGCTAGCAAATGATAATTTCGACGCAACTGCATGCAAAAATATGCGTTTATTTACAGCAGGTTCTGCGCCACTATTAGAGGAAACCTTTAACGAATTCACGAAGAGAACCGGTCACACAATTTTGGAACGATACGGCATGTCCGAAGCAGGAATGATCACTTCAAACCCCTATGAAGGAGAGCGCATCGCCGGATCCGTTGGCTTTCCTCTGGATAATGAAGTTCGCATTACCGATGAAGAGGGACGCATTGTTAAAGACGGCGAGATCGGCATATTGGAGATAAAGGGTCCTAATGTTTTCAAAGGTTATTGGAATATGCCGGAAAAAACAGCTGCCGAATTCCGAACTGATGGTTATTTCATAACTGGAGATATGACTCGCAAGGATGAGAACGGATATTACCGTATTGTTGGTCGGTCAAAAGATCTGATCATATCTGGTGGATATAATGTCTATCCAAAAGAGATTGAAAGTTATCTGGATGAAATGCCGGGTGTGTTGGAAAGCGCTGTCGTTGGTCGCTCACATACTGATTTTGGTGAAGTTGTCATCGCATTTATCGTCCCAGATGGGGAAACTTCTATAACAGAACAAAGTGTCACAGATTATGTGAAAGACAGGCTTGCCAATTTTAAAGTTCCCAAACAGGTATTCCTGATCGAAGAGCTTCCGCGTAATACGATGGGCAAGGTCCAGAAAAACGAACTGCGCAACCAAGCCCAGGCAGGCTAGACAAGACGTTCCAATAGATAGCGAACAATAAGACGATGGAAGGGGGCGATGACAAACATGTATACATCCCCAAACCATTCTTTGGTATTCACAACTGACGTCATAAAAATCTTCTTCTGATCTCCCTCCCCCTCGATAAACAGGGAAAAACTGGAATCCAGATGACGGTCGTTTGCTGTTACGACCACCTCCCGATCATCCAGACTGACAATTTCAAAAAAACCAATATGCCCATCAACAACTAGGTCTTCACTCTTCTGCCTGGAAGCCTCTGAGAGGCTTGAGCTCGTTTTCAAGCCAAAGAACTTAACAATCCAGTTCCTGATAGCCATTAGAACCATTATCCAGCCTGGCATCGGGTAAAACATATCCTGAAAAAGATCCGCAGGGTTCCTGCCTTTGTTGAGAACAAGATTTTTGGAAAAACAATCCTGATAACTTGCACTATCGTAATCTTGTGCCAATCGACTTTGTTCTGGCACCCTATCCTGCCTAACCACGTTTAACTCCATTTTCCAATCCATCCCCGAACACCTTAACCAAGTTACGTATTTTGCGAATGTGGCATTTAGTCTCTCCCTTTTTCAAAAATTACTTGAAAAAGCGCCCATATGGTTGCATATACAACTCTACAGCCACTTTCGGAGATGATCATGAGTGAAGCGACTAAACAGGCACTGAATATTGCAAGTGAGTGCTTCGCTGTCCGTCTTAGAAAACTAAACCGAGTTGTAAGCGCCCTCTATGATGAGAGTTTACGCCCCTTTGGCATTACAATTGCACAATTCAATCTTCTCATTGCCATTGGCGCACGCGGGCAATCAAGCCCAAGCCAGCTCGTAAATTCCTTATCCCTTGAGAAATCTACGGTGAGCCGCAACATAGAGAAAATGAGAAAGAACAACTGGATCTGTTTTATCTCGGCAGAAGATAAACGGAGCCATCTGCTTGCTCTTACACCAGAGGGAGAGAGCATACTCAAGAAGACTATACCCGCATGGAATTCAGCTCAGAAAAAAGCCGAAAAAACTCTTGGCCCCCTCTCCCCTTTAATTAAAGACGTACCTATTTCATAAATTTTTGCCATTTAGTTGTATATACTACAAAAGGAAATTCAATGTCTGACCTGATGGAAAAAGAAGATATTACAACGCCGCCCCTGAACCGGGATTGGTTGCGCCAGCTTTGTTTAGAGTGTGGCGCTGATGATGTGGGTTTTGTTGAGTTTTCCCGATCCGGTCTTGATGAGCAACGAGACGATTTAATCACTGCCTTTCCCAAAACAAAAACCTTGATTTCCTTTGTGATTAAGATGAGCCGGGAAAACATTCGAACCCCCAAGCGATCTGCAGCAAATATTGAATTCCATAGTACCAGCGACGATATTTTGCACACCGCTCGAAAGATCGTAAAGAAACTCGATGACTACGGTGTAAGCGGCATGTATCCCGCGATGGGCTTTCCAATGGAAATGGACAATTTTCCCGGAAAAACATGGGTCGTGGCGCACAAACCGGTGGCAATCGAAGCTGGTCTCGGACGCATGGGTATCCACCGCAATATTATCCACCCGAAATTTGGGAACTTTATTCTCCTTGGTACAGTCCTCATTGACCGGGAAGTTGACGGCTATGGGGAAGTTTTGGATTATAATCCTTGTATGGAATGCAAACTTTGTGTGGCCGCCTGTCCGGTTGGTGCAATCGGTCCTGATGGGCATTTTGATTTTGCTGCTTGCTATAACCACAATTACCACGAATTTATGGGAGGGTTTACAGCGCTCACCGAGAAAATTGCTGATTCCAAAAATGCCAAGGATCTTCGCACCAAAATTAATGACAACGAAAGCGCTTCATGGTGGCAAAGCTTGTCATTTGGTGCCAATTACAAAGCGGCTTATTGCCTGTCCGTTTGTCCCGCAGGCGAAGATGTTATCGGCCCTTATCTTGAAAGTAAGGCAGACTTTAAAAAAGATATCCTCAAACCGTTGGTCGATAAAGAAGAAGCTATTTATGTGGTTCCGGGAAGTGATGCCCAGGACCATGTCACCAAGCGTTTCAAGCATAAAACCGTTCGGTTGATGAAATCCCATCTTCGCCCGACTTCGATTGCAGGATTCCTTCGCAGTATGCCGTTGGTTTTTAACCGCAATAAATCAAAAGGGATTGATTTAACCTACCATTTTATTTTTACGGGAGAGGAAAAGGCAAAGGCAACTGTCATCATAAAAGACCGGACACTCAGTGTCACTGAGGGCATTCAGGGAAAAGCAGACTTTACTCTGAATGCCGATGGTCATGCCTGGCTCAGCTTTTTGCGAAAGGATCGCTCCCTGCCTATGCTGTTGCTAACACGAAAAATTCGTCCTAAAGGCCCAATTGCTCACCTAAAAACATTCAGCAGGTGTTTCCGCTAAGCTTCTTGACGTTTCAGATAAGCATTCACTTTTGCGCGGTTGCCGCATGTTGACATAGAGCACCAACGGCGGCGGCCATTGCGTGAATTATTGACGAAGAACAAATCACAATTATCGCTTGCGCATTGGCGTACTTTGTCCAGTTGGTCGGATACAAGAAAATCTGCGATTTCTTTAAGAATAGGATAAAGAAGCTGTTCAGGTCCTTGTTCTGCCAATTGCTCGGTGAGTGCCATACCTGTCTCGGTTGGCATAATTTTCTGGAAGGTTTTAAACTCTTCCAAGTGATCATTCAATTCACTGATAAAATTGGGATCAATAGGCCAACCACTTGAAGCCTGACCTAGAACAGCCAAAAACCGAGCGCGGATCTCTCGCAGCCTTTTCATTGTCTCCAGACAGCGTTCGGGATTTTGAAATAGATACATGTGATAGCTGGACGCATCTTCTTCGTGCAAATGATCCATGGATTTCAGAAATGAAAGGAATTCTTCCAATTTCTCAAGTCCTTCGCCATCTTTTCCGAAACGCCTTGAAGAATTGGCAAAATCAACGGCTGTACGACCACCAACAGTATAAAACCCTTCTGCATTCACGACCCCTGCTTTTGCAAGAGCATTCAATTTCGCCACCATTTTCTCCGTTCAAAACGCAACATCTAACGGGACACTTCTGTTCCGCATAGAATCAATCGGCGCAATCTGCAATAATTATGACGCGACGACTACAACAAATTTAACACAAATTCCTGTATTCTATATATAAACCGGTTTAAAATGATAAACAAGTGTGTATTGTAATAGTTTGGATCTTATTTGTGGCCAAAATAAGCCGCCCTAACATATTGTTTTTGCTATGAATAACAAAACCCTCCGATTTTCAGGCCGGAGGGTTTGTGTATTTGAAATTTGTCTATCTCTACTGCTTAGGTGTCCAATATTTCATGGCTTTCATCTTCATCATGCGCTTTTCTTCGCCAGATGCTTTCCAGTTATACCCAAATGCAGCACCTTCCCATGATCCGTACATTGGGTTTGCAATGGTAATCCACTTGCTGCTCCAATTGTCTTTGTATTTAGCCAGGATTGCATTGCGATCATCGAGGGTCGCTTTTTTGGCATCTACGAAATCGCCAAGATTATCACCGAGCAAGAGCAAAACGCGGAAATCTTTTGCAACATGTGCACGGCGTGTGCTTTTGGCTGAGCCCCATTTTTCCTGTTCACCGCGAAGAAGAACTGTATCAATCTTGTCATTCACATAATAACCGAGATTTTTCAAATTCTTGCGGGTTCCAGCTTCACCGGGTGCTTTACGGTTCGATACATAGAAAACTTCTACGCCTTTAGATTTGGCATAATCGATAAATTCTTTTGAACCGGAAATCGGTTTAGAGATTGCATCGTCTACATACGGCATCCAGGTTTTAGAGCTATAATTCTTTTTCGCTTTGATAAGCCAGGCTTCATATTCTGAGTTATCCAGAACAGTTTCATCAACATCCAGAATTACTGCGGGTGGTTTTCCCTGATAATTGTCGCCCTGCTCTAAAGCGGCAGTCCAGTTTTTATCGGCAAGAGCCTTGTCGAGCATAAGTTCTGCAAGTTTATAGGCTGCCATTGCAGATGCATTGAATTCTACTGAAGTTTGCGTCCATAAAGTGGCATTCAACAGATCACTTTCTTTAGACATTGAATCGTCTTTTGCTGAAGCCGATGTAACGCCTCCAACAACGCTGACCAGCGCAATAGCCGCAACTGTAGTGCGGGCAAATTTGTTTATTTTCATCTTTAAACTCCCTGTAGAGTATATGTCATCTTTGGTCATCGAGATCTATTTATGAAACCCGTTCGATTAACCAAGTTGACCATTTGGTCAGAAAAAAAGATACATCACAACTATTAAATCGAAACATAACAACTTCACACTAAAGAGTAGTCACAGACTACTGCTGTCTTTCACTTTTGAACAGTCTTATAAGAAGAAAACCAACGCAAATATGAAAAGTGCTATAAATATTGTTTCCGATACAACCAGCACCACAACAGGCCACCCCACCGTCGCCAGTTCTTTGAGAGATGTCTTCATCCCAAGTCCCGCAATAGCCGTTACCAGGCACACTCGCGACAAGTCGGTTAAGCTATCTGTCGCAATTTTTGGCAAGTAATTCATGCTATTGAGGACAACAAAACCAATAAAAGCGATCAGAAACAAGGGAGGTAATAATCCTTTTTTAGTGGAAGCGTCCTCTTTGTTTTTTCGGGAGCTAAAGATCAAACTAAACACCAATACAATTGGCACCAGCATGGTTACGCGAAGTAGTTTTACGACAGTTCCAATATCCCCGGTCTCGTCAGAAATACTATACCCTGCCCCAACAACCTGGGCGACATCATGAATGGTTCCCCCAAGGAATATCCCGGCTTCTAGATCGGGCATTCCGAACTGTTGCGTAATCAGCGGATAAACGACCATCACAATTGTGCTTAAAGTCGTAACAGCAACAACGGTCACAATAGTATTTTTCTCAGAATATTTGTTCTTTGGCATGACCGCCGATAACGCGAGTGCAGCAGATGCACCGCAGATCGCCACGGCTCCGCCAGACAACAATCCTTGGGATTTTTTTAAACCAAGCAATTGTGCTGCCCCCCACCCAAACAGAATAGTCGCAATAATTGCAAGAATAACACCGATGATCGTAAATTCCCCAAGGCCTACAATCTGATCAACCGTTATGCGAACACCAAGGAGCGCAACGCCCAGTCGCAAGATTGTTTTAGAAGCAACCTCAATACCTTGAACGCATGGGCCTTCTTCAGACAAAAAATGAAATGCCATTCCAAGTAAAAGGGCAAACAACATTACAGGACCACCATAGTGATCACTTAGAAAGCTGGCCGCCATAGCGATTGTCAGGCAAACCAGTATACCCGGAAACACCCCTCTACCCCAGTTTACGATCACGCCTGACTGGATATTACTTTTATTTATCATGCAGGTACCTTCTCCCTTGATTCCAGCATAATGAAAGTGATTTTTCATAAATCCCAGCGGTCATATCACAGGCAATATGCCATCAGCAATCGAATAACTTGCGGCTTTTATCTGAAAAAAAATTACTTTTTTCCTATTTGTTATCGTTTTATTCAACTTTGCTGTTTGAATATATTGGCCATAACTACTAATATCAAAGTTTGATAGCTCGGTTTACTTGTTGCTATCCGAATGGATGCAACCTCATTATTATAGGGTTATAGGTGCAGCAGGTATGACAGTAGCCAGAAGGCTCATTCTTTCCATTGTAGGCTTTAGCTTTATCGTAACTCTCTTGAGTACCGGTATTCAGCTCTATATCGACTACAGAGACTATCTTGCAGACATCGAAGCTGGGTTCGACGATATAAAAGAGACCCGCCTTCCAAACCTGACACATAACGTATGGGTATTGGATGAAGAGCAAATCCTTCTTCATCTAGAAAGTCTGATCAACGCCTCAAATATCGAATTTGTTTCAATTTCCGACAACAATCAGACCCGCTGGCTCTCTGGCGTTATTCGATCAGAAAAAACCCTTACGGCAGAATTTCCGCTTACTTTGGCAAATAACGGGCATCTCTTTGAACTGGGCACGTTGAAAGTCGTTGCCGGCCTAAACCAGGTTTTTGATAACTTGCAGGAAAAAGCAGTTATCATCCTTGCAAGTAATGCTGTCGTTATATTCTTGATTGCTGGCTTCTTTCTTTTTGTCTTTCAATATCAGATTTCGCGGCATTTATTGACGCTCTCCAATTTCGCTCGAAATATCAAATTGGAGAGTGATCAGCCTCCCCTGCAACTCATACGCAGTCAGAGCTCCGATAGGGCTGACGAACTTGATGATGTTGTGTCCGCTTTAAATCTGATGCGTCATAACATCGAAACCTCTTTCCTGGCATTGCGGGAAAGCGAACAATATAACCGAATGCTATTTGAACAGTCCCCGATCGGTCTTGCTCTCAACTATGTAGACGGTCAATTTGTCGACGTGAATCCAGCATTTGCAAAAATCATAGGCTATTCCGCCGAAGAGCTATCCAGAATGACTTTCTGGGACTTAACGCCAAAGGATCAGCACGAAAAAGAGATTTTTCAAATGCAGGCCCTCAAAAAGAAAAGCCCAACCCTGCCGTTTGAAAAAGAAGTTATTCATAAAGACGGACAGCTGGTTCCAGTTCAAGTTTCCTATCACCTTCTTGAAAGAGAGGGGCTGCAGTTCATCGGAACCAGCATGGAAGATATTTCCGAAAGGAAGGCCTCAGAAATTGCCTTGGCCAAAAGTGATGAACAACTTCGTCAATCGGAAAAAATGCGCGCTGTGGGAGAGCTTACCGGTGGTGTCGCTCATGACTTCAATAACTTGCTCGCAGTTGTTATTGGGAATGCCGAACTTATAGAAGAACGCTTGCCCGAAAAAGGCCCTGAGCATGATCATATCAAGACGCTCATCTCTGCAGCGACACGCGGCGCGGAACTCACAAGACGCCTTCTTGCGTTTTCAAGAAAGCAGATGTTGACCCCAAAAGTCACAGATGTAACGCAACTTGTCGACAACATGGCGGACATGTTGAAACGGGTATTAGGTGAAACCATAGAAGTCATCACCCACTATGACGAAAATCTGTGGAAATGTGAAATTGATCAGGGACAACTTGAAAACGCAATCCTCAATCTGGCAATCAATTCCAGAGATGCATTAGGGGCTACATCTTCGAGATCAGGCAGACTGGTTATCGAAGTGTCAAACACAATTGTCGATGAAGATATGGCAACCGATCAGGACGATGCAAAACCTGGGAAATACGTCATGCTGTCTGTATCTGACAATGGATCTGGCATGTCACGCGAAGTTCTGGACAGAGTATTTGAACCCTTTTTCACGACGAAGCCAGTCGGAGAGGGAACAGGGCTTGGTCTTAGTATGATTTATGGATTTGTAAAGCAATCTGGTGGTATCGTAACAGTTTATAGTGAAGAGGGTATAGGAACCAGCGTTAAAATGTTCCTCCCCAGAGCCACCGAAAAAGAGAGTGAGAAAGTAATCGAGATGGATGATCAACAGCCACAAACCGGTAATGAAACAATACTTGTTCTGGAAGATGATCCCGATGTTCGGGAACTGACAGTATTGCAGCTGGAAAGTTTGGGATACAACGTTGTCCAGGCTCACGATGGTCAATCAGCTCTGGATGTTATCAACAATGAAGAGAAAATAGACCTTCTTCTTTCAGATGTGGTCCTTCCGGGCGGTTTGAGAGGACCGGAAGTTGCTCAAAAAGCAAGACAGACAAAACCGGGGTTGAGTGTCCTCTTTATGTCTGGCTATACACAAAACGCTCTGGATTCTCACCCTGAAATTGGAGAGTCTTCCCTGCTTCTCAACAAACCTTTCAGAAAGAAAGAGCTTGCTGAAAAAATCAGAGAAGCGATCGATTACTGAAACTGAAATTCATTGGCCTTAGGGGATTAATGTTCGTTTGGGCGTTTTTCTACCAGCTTTCAGCGATCAGAGAATTGAGGCAGTTTGTAGATAACAATATCTCCTCAAGCTGCCGGTTCTTCTCAATTTTTGAAAAGCGATTTTTAAGTGCGTGAAATGATCTCCCTGGATATTTCATTGTATCCTGAGTAAATGCCTCGCCCTTTAATTCTGCTGTGAATGTTGGCTCATTAACGAGTAATGCCTTGGCATTCGCTTTTGCCCAAGGCATGTATAACTCACCGACCTGCTTCTTTATCAAAGGCTCAAGGGTTGGCGCTAACGACATCCATGTCTCCCAGTCCCCTTGATCAACAGGATCAAACATTAGAGAGATCCAACCCTCTACATTGGGATGCGCTTTCACCATTTTCAGTGTTGTTGGTTGCTGGGTACACCCATAAAGTTGACAGAAGAGCCCAAAATCACCAAATGATGGCCGGCCTCCAAACAGGTAAGGCCTTCCGTTCAGATGGATTTCAAGCAGACTTAAAAGCTGGTCCAGTGAATTTTCGATTGTCTCTCTGTTTTGCTCAGAGGATCCCACAAAACTGAGGCGCGGAACCATGCGTTCCCGTATTTGTTTTGCAAAACCCTCTCTCTCTTCTTCGCTGTCATTGGGAAGTTGACTATCCGCAAGCCCTTTCGCCACAGCAACCTGATCAACATCATGCCACCAGCGATAATGAAACATCGGCTTGTTTACCCACTCATCTCCATATTCTTCCAGAAGCGCTGATAGAAAAGACAATTCTGTACTTTTGGGATGAATGGAAGGCGTTGGATATACTTCCTCCATTTTCTCGATTATTGGCGTGCTATCTTGCAGGACCGTTCCATCAGGGGCAATGATCAGAGGTACCAAAGGCAATTTGGCGTGCTCTTTATAATGCGCAAAATTATCTTTGTTTCTTGGCCGCCATTCATGAGGTATTTTCTTGTACCTGAAATAGGATCTAACCTTTACAGAAAATGGCGAATATTCAGATCCATAGATAATGTATTCATCTTGCTGCATTTGTTTTCCCCTGTTTAGATTTGTTCATTTTATCAGGTACTTTTGAGATATTCCCGTTTCTCGAGAGTGTAAGCAAATTTTATGAATTGTCCAAAAAAGATGAAATGAACAAAATTGTTTGGTATAAAACAGGATGACAATGTGACTAGGGAGTATCCATTCAATGACTGTAACTGATTTCTTTTCCGCAACCTATTTGGAAGCGCGGCACAAATTTCTGACGGCCTGTGCAAATAGAAACGTCAAGGTGACCAGTCATCTGAATGATCACGCGAAAGGATCTGAGGGCGAAGATCTCTATATGGATGTTGCCCGATTTGGCAACAACGATGCAACGAAAATTCTGATAGTCAGTTCAGCTACTCACGGCGGTGAAGGATTTTGCGGATCGGGTGTTCAGGTTGGCTTGCTTCAAGAAGAATACTTCGCCAATTTGCCTGACGATACAGCGGTCTTGCTTATTCATGCCATAAACCCATACGGATTTTCGCACATTCGCCGCGTGAATGAGAATAATATCGATCTCAATCGCAACTTCAGAGATTTTTCCAAGCCTCTTTCAGACAATGCAGCGTACCGGGAGGTCCATGATATGATTGTGCCTACGGACTGGTACGGACCGGCCTATAAGGTGGCTGAAACCGCCATGAAAGACGCCATAGAGACACGAGGCATGGCGTCCGTTCAGGCTGCTGTAACTGGTGGGCAACATATCATACAAAATGGCCTTTTCTTTGGTGGCACAGCAGCGTCGTGGAGCAACGAAACACTTTGTGCCGTTGTCAAAGAACATGCTGCGGATGCAGAACATCTGGCTCTACTTGACGTTCATACCGGACTTGGCCCCTATGGCTTCGGTGAATTGATTTATGTTGGAGATCCGAATGGTATTTCACGTGCTATGGAGTGGTATGATGGTGAAGTGACTAATCCTGCCGATGGTACATCAACCTCCGCAGTTGTAGAGGGCACCATCGAGGGAGGTGTCTGCGGGATGGCCCCGAACGCCACTCATACCTGCATTGCCATCGAATATGGAACACTGCCCTTTTTGGACGTTTTGCAAGCCCTCCGCGCTGACAACTGGCTCTACATCTACGGTGACCTAGACAGCGATCTTGGCAAAAACATTAAGAAACAAGCCCGCGACGCTTTTTACTGCGACGCTGATGACTGGAAACAAATGGTATGGGAGCGGGCAAATTCAGTTGTGAGCAAGGCCTTAACAGGCCTCTCAAAATCTTGAATTGCGGATGAAGCAATCGCCTCAGGCGTTCCTCATTGCTGCCCAATTGTCTTGCTGTTTGCGAGTAATTGGGCGGTGCTTATTAAGCCCCTGAGACACCCGCCGACAAGAATGCAGAGCAAGAAAATCATGCACAAAAAAAGAGGCCGAAGCCCCTTTTATTGTATAAATTTACCGCAAAGTGTTTAAGAAGTTTCCACGTCTAAGCCTTTGTGGGACAACTTATCCAGCCTTGGCATCAGCCTCAGAAGTTCTTGAGTATAAGGTGCTTGCGGATTTTCAAACAAAGCTTCGGTTTCAGCGACCTCAACAAGTTGACCCATTTTCATAACCCCTACCCGATCACACATTTGGCGAATAACAGGCAAGTCATGACTGATAAACAACATTGTCAGCCCAAGTTCTTCCTGAAGATCTTTGAGAAGGTTCAGAATTTGAGCCTGAATGGATACATCCAATGCTGATGTTGGCTCGTCACAAATGAGGAAGCGGGGCCGGGTTGCCAGTGCGCGCGCAATAGAAATACGCTGACGTTGCCCGCCTGAAAACTCATGAGGAAAACGCACCGCGGCCTGACTGCCAAGTCCGACATGATCAAGAAGGTCCGTGACGATGGTTTCCGTTTCCTTATTGCTCGACGTCAGCTTGTGGAAGCGGATAGGTTCTGCAACAATATCCATAACCCGCATTCGACCATTAAGGGACGAAAATGGGTCTTGGAAAATCATCTGCATTTGGCGCCGGAAATGATCCATTTCTTTATTGGATTTGATCTGTGTGAGATCGGTGTCTCCAAATTTGATAGAACCGTGAGCGGGTTTATATAGTCCCGAAATCATGCGGGCGACCGTGGATTTACCGCTCCCACTTTCTCCGACAAGGCCAAAGACTTCACCTTGTTTGATCTCAAAAGATACATGATCAACCGCATTAAAGGACTGTCGATTTTTCTTAAGAAACGCAGGCTTGGTAATGAACGTCATCACCAGGTCATTCACCTCAATCAGTGGGCCATCAATTGCTTCAAAATCTCTGGCCTGTCCAAGCCAATGAGTAGAGATATCAAGCAGGTTTTTGCGATCTTCTTCCTTTTCAATGTAATCCACCATTGGAAAACGGTGCAGGCGTAAATCGGGGCGCGGAACCGCGCTGATCAAACTTTGCGTATAGGGATGATCCGGGTCACCGAGAATTTTGGCTGTTGTGCCCTCTTCCACCAGATTACCGTGATACATCACGGCAACACGATCAGTGATATCTGCAATCACGCCCATATCATGGGTAATGATCAGCATGCCAACTTGTTTTTCACGGCAGAGCTTGCGCATCAATTCCAGAATTTGAGCCTGAATAGAAACGTCCAGCGCCGTTGTCGGCTCATCAGCAATAATGACTTCCGGTTCAGCACAAAGTGCTAAAGCAATCACAACTCGTTGGCGCATACCGCCGGAGAATTGATGCGGATAGTTTTTGATCCGAATTTCAGGTTCAGGAATACCAACCTGCCGAAGCAGATCTACAGCCCGTTCCTGCGATTTTTTCTTACCAAGCTTCAAATGCAGTTCAATGGTTTCAACAAGCTGTTGTTCGACTGTCTGCAATGGATCCAATGATGTCAAAGGATCCTGAAAAATCATGCCTATTCTGCGGCCACGAATTTTACGTTTCTTTTCCGATGGCAGATTATCTATCTGTTCGCCTTTAAGGAATACATCACCGCCAGTAACCTGACCAGGAGGATCTAACAAGCCGATCACAGCATTGCCAATTGTTGACTTTCCGGCACCGGATTCGCCGACAACCCCAAGCACTTCACCCGGATTTACTGTCAGGCTAACGCCATTAACAGCAACAACTGTACCCCGTCTGCTTGGAAATTCGATTTGGAGGTTTTTGATTTCAAGTAAGCTCATCTTTTTCCTCCTAGCGCAATTTCGGGTTAAGGGCATCACGTAGCCAGTCACCCAAAAGATTTACGGCCAACACCACAATCACAAGAGCAGCCCCCGGGAAAATTGTTATCCACCATTCCCCTGAGAATAAATACTCATTCCCGATCCGGATAAGCGTACCAAGTGATGGTGTAGTTGGCGGTACTCCGACACCCAAAAATGAAAGTGTTGCTTCTGTAATAACGGCAATCGCCAAATGGATAGTCGCAATAACCATCACAGGGCCCATGACATTTGGCAAAATATGCCGCCGCAATATCGTTGCGGGACGTATGCCGATAACGCGTGCTGCCTGAACATATTCTTTATTTTTTTCAACCAACGTCGATCCACGGACTGTTCTCGCATATTGAACCCAACCAGAAACTCCAATTGCAAAGACAAGTACATAAACGGCTACATCTTCGTGAAGTTCTTTAGGAACAATGCCGCGCGCCACACCGTCAATAAGAAGGGCAATCAAAATGGCAGGGAAGGAAAGCTGCACATCAGCAACACGCATTATGAATGCATCCACTCGGCCGCCAACATACCCACTGATTAACCCCAGAGTAATTCCAACGACCATGGAAAAAATAACGGCTGCAAAACCAACAAACAGTGAAATACGGGCACCATACATGATCGCCGAAAGGATTCCCCTTCCCTGATCATCCGTTCCCAAAAAGAAACGTGGATCCCCACCTTCAGCCCAGGCCGGTGGCATACTTGCATCCATCAGATCGATGGCAATCAAATCGAAGGGATCATTTGGAGCCAAGAACGGGGCAAAAATGGCACCAAACATAACGATAAATGTCACGATTGATGCGATGATCGCTACCGGACTTGCCTTAAAGCTATGCCAGACATCACTATCGAGAAAACGCTCCAAGCGTGTTTTTTCTACTGTATTTTCCATTAAACCTACTCGCTATCTGCCCGGAGACGTGGGTCAACTATGTAATAAAGAAGATCCACGATCATGTTGATCAACACAAAGAAGAAGGCGATGAGCACCAGATAGGCAGCCATAATCGGGATATCTACATCCGCGATTGCCTGAATGAAAAGTAGTCCCATGCCAGGCCACTGGAAAACACTCTCTGTAATAATTGCAAAGGCAATCAACGAGCCCAGCTGAAGGCCTGTAATTGTAATCACAGGGACAAGTGTATTCTTTAGAGCATGTTTGAAATGCACCAATCGATCTGGCAGGCCACGAGCTTTGGCAAATTTGACAAAATCTGTTCTTAAGACCTCAAGCATTTCTGACCGAACCAAACGCATGATAAGTGTCATCTGAAATAGGCCAAGTGTAATGGACGGCAGTATCAGAGATTTAAGTCCGGAGGTTGTTAAAAATCCAGTACTCCAAAAACCCATCTCGATCACATCTCCGCGGCCGAATGTCGGCAACCAACGCAATACGACACCGAAAAGCAAAATAAGCAAAATACCGATCAGGAATGTGGGCAAGGAAACACCGACAAGAGACGCGGTCATAATAAATTTTGACCCAATCGCATTTCGTTTCAAAGCGGTGTAAACGCCTAACGGAATTCCTAATGCTATTGAAAAAATGGCGGCAACAAAAGAAAGTTCCAAAGTTGCAGGCATGCGTTCGAAAATCATTTCGCTGACAGAAACTTTGTACTTATAGGACGTACCGAAGTTTCCTTGAGCAGCATTAAGGATAAAATTGCCATACTGAACAATAAAAGGATCGTTAAGTCCTAGTCTTTCGCGAAGTTCCAGGCGTTCCTGCTCTGTCGTCTCCTGACCAACCATATTGTTGATCGGATCTCCAACAAACCGAAACATTGAGAATGCGATGAGTGCCACTGTCATCATAACGATGATGGATTGTAGTAACCGCTTAAAAAGAAATGAGGCCATTGTATAAAATTGTTTTTAAAATAAGAAAAAAGGCCTGCATTTAAATGCAGGCCCCATAACGTCTGTCGTCTTACTAGTTGACGACAACATAACGGAAGTCAAGACCGTTATCCGCACGCTGATTCACAGTCACACGATCACTAACCCCCCAAGACAAAGGCTGTTGGTGAATTGGCAAATAACCATAGTCATCTTGAACCGTTTTGAAGGCTTCCTTGATCATAGCATTCCGTTTTGCCTGATCAGTTTCAGAACCAATTTTGACAGTTAGCTCATCAACTTTAGGATTACAGTAGTTACCCAAATTAAAGAGACCCGCTTTGGTTTCTTTATCCTGACACATCATCAGAGGATTAAGAGCAGCTTCACTATCCATTGTGCCTGGTGTCCAACCAAGAAGGTAGAAACTTGTGTCAAAGTTGTTTGTTGACAAGACCTTACCAAAATATTTGGATTTAGGCTGCGCCAAAAGATCAACTTTCACACCAACTTTTGCAAGCATTGAAACCGCGGCCTGACAGATTTTTTCGTCATTAACATAACGATTGTTCGGGCAGTCCATTGTAATTTCAAATCCATCTGGATAACCAGCTTCAGCAAGCAAGGCTTTCGATTTCTTCGGATCATAGGCGTACGGATTGTTCAATTCAGCAACATAACCATTGATCTGAGGTGCAACCATCAAACCGGATGGAGTAGCCGCGCCGCGCATAACTTTTTTCTTGATCGCTTCAAGATTAAGAGCATGGGCAAATGCCTGGCGCACACGGATATCCTTGAACGGGTTTTTGCCTTTGATGTTGGAATAAAGCAGTTCATCGCGGCCCTGATCCATACCAAGGAAAATTGTTCGTGCTTCTGGACCGGCAAGAGCTTTCACACCATCTGCATCGTTCAAACGCTGCCAATCCTGAACGGGAACCGGGTAGACCAAATCAAGCTCACCGGAAATAAGTGCAGCGACACGAGTCGCAGCTTCTTTAATCGGAGTGAACTCAACTTTCGTCACGTTTGACTTCATTTTACCCCAATAGGAAGCATTGCGATCAAACGTTGTTTTAACATCAGCTTTATGGCTTTTTACGATAAATGGGCCTGTACCATTAGCATTCAGGTTGGCATAGTTACCCGAATTATCAGCAGCGGCACTTGTCGCACCCACTGTTTTATTCTTTTCTGACCATTCTTTGTCCATGATGTAGATATAGACAAGATCACTGGTCAAAATTGGATTTGGTGCAGGTGTTTCGACGATGATTGTATAATCATCAACGATTTCGATTGCTTTGATTTTTGATGCCCGTGGTTTTTGATCAGAACCTTCGCTCAATGCGCGCTGCCATGAAAAGACAACATCGGCTGCTGTGAAATCATTTCCGTTATGAAATTTCACCCCTTTACGCAGATTAAATTTCCATTTGGTTGGCTCAATGGTTTCCCAGGATTCCGCCAAACCCGGCTGTACACCTAGGTTATCGTCATAAATGCTTAAACCTTCATAGATATTACCAAGTGTTCCAAGAAGGAAAGTCTCATTCAGAGAATGCGGATCAAGTGAACTCAAATTTCCCTGAAACGCATATTTAAAAGTTTCGGCTTGTGCTACAGGCGCTGCAACTGCAAAAGCAGCTGCTGCCGCAGCAACCATAAGACCGTGACGCAATTTCATTGATGTCTCCCTTTTATACTTTAGGTACCTAAAAAATCTTCTTATCCCTTATCGGGACTTTACTTTGCTTTCCACCTCTCCCAGGCGGCAAGCAAATCTGAAATCGACAGTAACCGATAGTTTTCTCACTGTCTATTGTAACAACCCGGCAGAATTACTTTGCCAAATCCTCAATTAGTTTTCGAATAAACACTTCAGATGCCTTCACTTGAGACAGTTCTATGTATTCATTCGGTTGGTGTGCAATTCCTATTGAACCCGGTCCGCAAATAACCGTGGAAAATCCAGCTTCCTGAAATTGGCCGGCTTCGGCCGCGTAAGATACGGACAAAGTATCATTCTTGCCTGTCAGTGCTTTGCACAGCATTTCAGCTTCGCCGTTCACTTCGGGACCAAGGGCAGGAGTGGATGAAACGATTTCCGTTTCAATCGAACATTCAGGAGCAACAGCCTTCATCGCTGGAAGGATCACTTCTTCGCAATAAACGTTAAAACGACTGATGAAATCCTGTGGATTATCATCGGACACATAGCGGATATCCCACATAAATTCACATTCGCGTGAAATGATATTCATGGCTGTTCCGCCATTGATGACCCCAACATGTAAAGTTGTATAACCCGGAGACGGTGCATAGGCACTGATTGGATCAGATTTGGCCTTATTTTCAGCCATCATATCGGCAATAAAATTGACCAGCCGCGTCGCTGTCATCACCGCGCTGACCCCGTCTTCAACCAGACTTGAATGGGCTTCCCGTCCGGTGACTTTCGTTTTCAACCCTACAATTCCTTTATGGGCTGTAACGATATCCATCATCGTTGGCTCACCAACAATAACCGCTCTTGGCTTTACGTTCTGTTCAGCAATATCACGGATCATTCTGGGAGAACCAAGACATCCAATTTCTTCATCATACGACAAGGCGAAATGAATGGGTTTCTTGATCCCTTTCTCAATCATCTCCGGCACCATTGAAAGCGCGATAGCTGAAAAGCTCTTCATGTCAGACGTACCGCGCCCGAAGAGTTTTCCGTCTTTTTCGACAATTGTGAAAGGATCTGTATCCCAGGGTTGCCCATCAACAGGCACAACATCCGTATGGCCCGATAGTACAATGCCACCTTCTACATCAGGCCCTACAGTTGCAAATAAATTGGCTTTTGAGCCATCATCATTAAAGATCTTTTGGGCAACAACCCCGTATTCAGCCAGGTAATCAGCAACATAATCGATTAAATTCAGGTTAGAATTTCGGGAAACAGTATCAAAGCTAACAAGTTTCTCGATCATCTCGATCGGGGTTACTTTCGTGGCCAAAGGGCTCTCCTGAGTTTGTTTGACTTCAAATGAATTATCGGACTCTATAGCAGAGTTTGGTCGAGTAAAGTTAAAACCGCGCCTTATCCACAAAAAATTGACATAAAACCGACATATTGCAAACGTATTGTCAAATGTTACCCAAGAACCAGTATAAATATTCCGAAAAGTACAAGCATGATACCCCCCGCCTCTATTCGATTGGTTTTTTCTTTGAAATAGAAATAGGAAATCAAAAAAGTGAACACCAATTCGATTTGTCCAACCGCACGAACATACGCTGCATTTTGAAGGGCCATCGCGGTAAACCAGCCAACTGAACCCAACATACCTGTCACGCCAACCCATATGGCGACCTTCCAAGCCTTCAACACTGCCCGTAATTGTCCCCTTTCAAATAACTTCAGGTAAAGTGTCATTACAATCGTTTGAAAGGCGAGAACCCAGACAATCGCAGTTGCCGCTTGCATGACGACCCCCTCCCCACCGAGAGACAGCGAAGCGCCACGGTAGGCAACAGCAGACACCCCAAACAAACCACCAGACACCAGGCCATAAAGCGCGGCTTTCCCCGTCCAGCCGATCAGAAATTCTTTGATCGAGAGTTTTCCGCCTGAAGCCGAAATAAGCATAATACCGACAAGGCTAATGCCTATCGCTGTTAATGCAGCATTACTTAAACCATCCCCAAGCAGGACCATCCCAAATATGGCCGCTTGAACAGTTTCCGTTTTCGAATAAACCGTTCCGATGGCAAAATTTCTGAGGCTGAAAAGGGCTACCAGCAGCGCAGTTGCCAATATCTGCGCCAAGCCACCAACAACGACATAGGTGGTAAATTCTGCATTTGGGACAAAAAAATCGAAACCACCAATCCGGTTCAGACCAATCACATAAATAACAGCAAAAGGAAATCCGAAGAAAAACCGGACATAGGTTGCCCCGCCCGTGCTCAAACGTCCTTTAAGGTATTTTTGCAGTGCCGTTCGTACATTCTGAAAGAATGCGGCAAAGATTGTGATCGGGATCCAGACTTCCATAATCTACTCTTCAGCTTTCATTTTTCTTGATTTTAGGCTGAGAAGGAGACTGTTTTTCTGGGCAGCTGTCAATTGTCGCCCATGCATGTCAGCCATGCATGGGCATATCAAATCTGTTTAGTAATCACACTCAACATCACCAAGCTCAACATAAACGCTTTTAAGCTCAGTGAAATAATCAAGGGCAGCAGCACAATTTTCACGGCCAATACCGGATTGTTTTGATCCACCAAAGGGAACACCTGCAGGTGTCAGATTGTAATTGTTGATCCAGCAACTGCCAGCCTTCAATTTTTTGACCACACGATGAGCAAGCGGTAAGTTTTGAGTGAAGACACCAGCCGCCAATCCAAAATCCGTATCATTGGCACGGGCGAGCACTTCGTCTTCATCCTTGAAGCTTAGAACCGACATTACCGGTCCGAAAATCTCTTCCCGGCAAATCCGCATATCATCCTGACAGGCCGAGAAGATCGCGGGAGAAAGATAACAGCCTTCCTCCTTTCCCGGTACTTCAATTTTTTCGCCACCGGTGACAAGATAAGCCCCTTCTTCGATACCAAGGCGAATATATTCCTGAACCTTATCCATGTGCTGTGGGTTAATCATCGCTCCCACATGAGTAGCAGGGTCAAGTGGATCACCGACCACCATTGCTTCTGTGCGGACTTTCAGCAAAGCCACAAAATCATCATGAATATCTTCATGTACAAAAACACGGGTACCGTTTGAGCAGACTTCTCCCTGACTATAGAAATTTGCGTTCATTGCAGCAGAGACCGCATTATAAAGCTGTGCATCACTGAATATGATAAGCGGCGATTTTCCGCCCAGTTCCATAGTGACATGTTTCACTGTTTGAGCTGCATCGGTCAAAACCTTTTTCCCGGTTGGCACAGAGCCGGTAAAGGAAACCTTGGCAATTCCAGGATGAGTGGCAAGCAAATGACCGGTCTCTCCCATTCCATGAACAACATTAAAAATGCCTTCAGGCAATCCTGCTTCAGCATAGATTTCAGCCAACGCCATTGTCGTACTAGGCGTTTGTTCAGATGGTTTGAAAACCATTGCATTACCAGCCGCCAGCGCAGGTGCCGATTTCCAGGTCGCAATTTGCAAAGGATAGTTCCATGCACCAATTCCAGCACAGACACCGAGTGGCTCTCGCATGGAATAAGCAAACGATCCATCACCAAGGTCATGATGATCCCCTCTGATATCCGCGGCCAGTCCGCCAAAAAATTCCAAAGCGTCAATAGCACTATCGACATCTGCATACGGTGTTTCAGAAATTGGTTTTCCAGTATCCAGGCATTCCATTTTGGCGAGTTCATCGCGTCTTTCGCGCATGATATTAGCCGCACGCAATAAAACGCGTCCTCGTTCCAAACCTGGTGTTCCAGCCCATCCATCAAATGCTTCACGAGCAGAGGACACGGCATGATCAACATCTAATTGCCCGGCAATATGAACAGTACAGATCAAGCTTCTATCGGCTGGATTTCGGTTTTCAAAACGATCACCACTTTGTGCATCAGTTTTTAATCCACTGATATAAAGGGGAAGATCCGTTGTTTCGGTCATTAGAATGTCCTTGGTTGTAACGTCACATATTGCACGCTCTATTTTGCCCGCGTTTTACCCCAATTGGCCGGGAATTAACAAGCTTACTTAATATATTAATAAACAAAGGAGGTGATTTGCGCTGTCGACGTGACGACATTCATTGGGCATTGCGCGCCATTTTTGAAATGGGATTTACCAAAAAAGGGGAACTTATATTAAGGATAGTCAAATGCTGGGTACATTGCTTCGACGAGATCTGCAGTTATGGATAAACCATCGTCATCAAAGCTGTATTTTGTCGTGCTATTATTCATTGTTGTTTCAAGCACAACACGCCGTCCCCAAAGTAGATAAATATGTTCCAGCGTCTTTTCTGCATATTTTGCTTCCAGCTCCCGGCCATCAAATTCATGGGTGAGGTGAAGGGTTCTTGTATTATTCGCATCACAATCCACAATCGCAATATTTGGAATTGAAGCAAGTCCAACTGAGTTGATAAGAAGATCACGTATGGGTTTCCAGTTATCCTCATCCGACACCCTTGAGATAACCCAGTCCTGATGTTGCGGCGCGGCTTCAAACAGATCCAGTTTCTCCATAGTCTCCCGATCCATAAAACGCCGAATAAAGGACGTATCCCGATCTACTTCCCTGATCTCAAACATCTCATCTCGGGTATTCTGTTCCTGCCTGTCTTCGTTATGATTACGGGCTTTCCCCAGAATAACTTCTTCAATCCGATCCCATAGTGTCAGTCCTATACTATAGGGGTTTAGATCACCCGGAATGGGCCGTACAACCTGATTGTGACGTACCAGAAACTCCATATGGATATCCGATGGCAACTCCAGGCTATTCATGATTTCTCGGTGCCAATAGCAGGCCCAGCCTTCATTAATAATTTTAGTCTCCATTTGCGGCTGAAAATACAACGCTTCTTCATGGACAATTGTCAGAATGTCTTTTTCCCATTCAGAAAGGCGAGGATTATAATCGCGGATAAATAAAAGGATATTTTCTTCCGGCTCCAGCGGTATTTTATGGAAATCCGGCTCCTCCTGCTCGCTTTTCCGGCCGAATGCCTTTTCTTTTTCTTGCTCAGATATAGTGTCAATTACTGCCCGCGTTATCTGTTCTTCGCGGCTGCGACGCTGGATGGCTTGATTTCTCCGACACTGAAAAGACAAAGCATGGGCTGCATCCAAAATTCGCTCAACCGCGTCCTGTCCAATGGAAGGATCTTCCACATAGCTACGAATGCGATCCGCATGGGATTTAAATCTAGCGACCACGAGATCCGCATGAGTGTGATGGAAGGTGAAATTATTTTTAAAAAAATCATTATGCCCATATACATGCGCCATCGTCAGAATTTGCAGGCAAAGCGAATTGTCCCTCATTAACCCCGCTATGCAGGGATCGCTATTGATAACCATTTCGTAAGGAATACCCTGCACACCATGATCATAAAATGTCTTGGTTCGTTCGAATGATTTTCCAAAAGACCAGTGCGGATAGTGAGAGGGCATACCATGATAGGTCATCATCCCCAGCATTTGAATGTGATCACAGATCTCAAATTCTTGTGGATAACAATTCAAGCCAAATTCTTGAACCTTGTCAAAAATCTTAGCTTCCCAATTTTGCAAATCACTGACATCGTAGCTACGGCCCATCGTTACTCTCTTCCCTATCCTGTGGGATCAAATACATTTGATGTATGACCAGATTTTTCCCGTTCCCGTGACAAAAAGGCTTTGAATTTTGGCCAGACATCCGCTTTTGAAGAAATACCAACGGTTGTAAAATTATCAACGCTGATATCATCAAAATGCTTCAACATCGGTGTTCCCCAAGAAACACCGCCGGTCGGTTTAATCTCGCCATATCCAAACAAATTGCAGCATTCACAAAGTTCTTTTGTAAGCGCCATTGTTTTGGGAATATCTTCTTGAAAATTATCCCCATCAGAACAATGAAAAGCGTATACATTCCATAAAGATGGATCAAACCGATTATGTATAATATCAAGTGCCTTTTGATATCCCGATGAGATCATTGTTCCACCGGATTCGCCCCTATGAAAAAAGTCATCTTCATTCACTTCTTTCGCCTGTGTATCGTGGGCGATAAAAACGAGTTCTGTGGTTCGGTATTTCAGCCGGACAAATTGATACAGCAGGAAGAAAAAGCTTCTGGCCAAATATTTTTTCATGACATTCATGGAGCCGGACGTATCCATAATGCAAATGACAACAGCATTGGATTCATAGCGAATATCTGGTTTATGACGGTGATACCGAAAGTCTTTTTGAGTGAACGGAAATTTTTTCTCGTCTTCAAGGTCACTTTCCATGGGAGCGTCTGAATCTGGGCGTACCTTTTCAATTCTTTCTTGCGCAAAACGGCG
>PJEL010000675.1_pt1 | contig 39758 bp, 31 predicted proteins | sample 1853271 | NCBI WGS metagenome assembly PJEL01 (sample SAMN08108733, study PRJNA415343) | Invertebrate metagenome, whole genome shotgun sequencing project. | host: Globobulimina | place: Sweden: Gullmar Fjord | collected 2015-08
CGACGGCCCTCCAGAATCTGGAGGATATGTACGCCAGCTCACAGCCCATGGGTTTGACTCCGGACTTGACCACACGCCGTGCACTGGAACGCTAGCGGTGACAACCCACGGCGTGGAAAGCGCGGCTCTCGAGCACAGTGCCCGCCCCGTCGACGGCCTGCACCACATAGGCCCGCCCCCCGTCGTGGGTGCCGATGAGGATCTGACCGCCCGCGGCGTCGACCAGCTTGGGATCCGTCGCCCCGCCCGCCGCGACAGTCGTGGCCCAGATCATCCCGTCCGCGAGGCGGTCTCCGGCGAGCACGTTGTCGAGGACTGCCCGATGAGGGGATCCCAGGTGTGCGGTGCTGATCCCGATGATCGCGTTGCGTGAGGCTGCATCCGCCGGCGCGAGGACGTCGAGCCAAGGCAGCGAGTTCGAGGAGTCGCGACCATGGTGAGCCAGGTGCACCACATCGACTCCGCCCGGGTCGAGGTCCCCCGCCGCCAGGATGTGATCGGCGTAGAACTCCTCCACCGCATCGGAGTCCGAGCTCGCCGCGGTGAGGTCGCCGCTGATGAGCAGTCGGAAGGCCCCATGGGAGAGCACACCCACGGCGCTCCGAGCGTTCTCCCCGTTCAGATCGTCGGTGCGGATCGGTCCGACCTCGGCCTGAAACGACGTCCCTTCGATGTGCCCATTGATCGCCACGATCTCGAGGTCCGCGCCCGCCCCGAGGGCCAGACTGGAGCCGAGGCCAGAGCACCCAGACGACGGATAGGTCCCGCTCCAGACGCCTGGATCACAGCCTGGAACCTCGGTTCCGTCGCACAGAGGGGTCGAAGCGCCCGGCGCAAGCGCGAGAGACCGACATAGCTGCGCGACAGTGGCCTCGTTGGCGGCGTCGGTGATGTCGAGGAGGCCCCGATGCAAGATCTGCCCGTCGACTGCCACATCGCCTAGCAGATCCTCGAGCCCGTCGGCGTGGTCGGCGTGCAGATGGGTGATGACGAGATGCTCTACCGCGGCCGGGTCGCGAGGAGTGAAGCCCGCCTGGTTCATGCGCTCGGTGACCGCGGCGAGAGCCCCAGAGACGTCGTCGTCGTGGGAGTCGTTGCCGACATCGACCAGGATCCGGGTACCGTCTGGGCCGACCACCAGGGCCGATTCGCCGAGAGAGAGCCCGCCCAGCCCGATCTGGGCGTAGAAGAGCTCTCCAGGCTCGGGCCAGATCCGCCCTTGGGGGGCAAGGAGCTCGGTCTCACAAGGATCCGCGGAGGTATCGGTGGTCGGTATCGTGTCGGTGTCGCTGTCTTCACTCGTTGTGTCGGCCGTCGTCTCGCTGTCGTTCGGCTCCACATCGGGCTCTGGAGAGTGACACGCAAGCAACAGGGAGAGAACAACGAGCATCGCCGGCTTCTAACGGACGATCGGCTTCGTCGCCTCCAAGGTAGAGATCTGTGCTCTCGGCGCCCGATAGGTGACCATCAGGTCTGACGAGGCTTGCTGCAACTCGACCTTCCTGTCCCCAAACATCGGTGGAAGCTCGACAACCTCCCCCGGCTGCAGCGTGAGCTCGGCAGCGTCGCCGGTGGGAGGATCCAAGCTGAAGTAGGAGCCCGAGGCAGCCACGGACAGCGACGAACGACGATCGGCACCGGGAACCGCGAACTGCAGTGGCTCGCCGCTCACATTGCGGACGGCGACGGCGAAGTACTCGTTCAGATCGATCTCTCCTTCCTCGACCGGCTTCTTCTGGAGGATCTGCAGCTCCAGGGAGGGGAGGATCTCGACAACGACCTCCTCACTCCGGATCGTTCCCTGGTTGACGGCGAGGAGCCAGAGCGTCTCCAGTGGCCGTGCGTCCAGGAACGGCTTGTAGTCGAAGCTGTACGCCAGTCTCACGCTGTAGCGCCCGGGCCTCAACATCGGCAGATCGCGCGGCGCGCCGAGAAACCCCTCCGGAACTGGCTTTGTCTCTCCAGGACCGAGAGCAAACACGTCGGAGGGCCGCCACGGGTTTGTGTTTCCACACCCTCTGCCGACGCGGGGGACTAGACGCTGGCCCGCCCGGCTCACGATCCACTCGTAGGTGACCATGCGCCAGCCCTGGTCGCTGCCATCGATTGGCGCCGCCAGGGACGCCGCTCGCCAGCCATCGTTGATAAAGGACGGTTCTATCGTCCATTTGCTGCCAGACAGGACGGGCTGCTCGGGTCCTGTGAGCTCGATCCTCACGCTGGCGAGCTCGTCTGTGGTCGCCCAGAACCCACAGAGTCCGCAGCACGCAGCGAGGGTCGAGACCGCGACGGCAGCGGAGATTTTGGTGAAGGTGGACGACGACATGGCTCATTTGACCACGCCGGCGTCCGACGGGTTCTAGAGAGCCCCAGCGAGTGTGCTGGAGGAGTATCCAGAGAGCTGGGCCGCCCGCTCGATATTCCCGATCAGATCGGCATCTTCGTCCTTGCCGCGATCGGCGTCGTGAGCCAACCCGATGAGCTCTTCCCAGGAGGTCTCCGCAGCATAGGGCGAGCCCTTCAGCTTCTGGGCGAACTCTGCGGCCACATAGGCGATGCGGAAGTCCGGACTTGCATCCGTGAACATCTCCGAGGTTCCGGTGGATGGGAAGTGCGTGGTCCACTCTCTGGCTGCGACGTCGGGTCCTGGGCGCTTGGCGCGGATGTGAACCTCGGCCAGGGCGTCCCCCCGATAGCTCTCGTTCCGCACCACGTCGTACAGGGCCGTGACGGAGTGACCAGCGCCGATCTCCCCAGCATCGACCTTGTCATTTCGGAAGTCCTTGTCGGCGATGTCCCGGTTCTCGTAGCCGATCAGGCGATAGGCGTGAACGGCGTCGGGATTGAACTCCACCTGGATCTTCACGTCGCGGGCGATGGTCTGGATGGTCCCGGAGAGATCTTGGCCGAAGACCTTCTGGGCCTCTTTGAAGGAGTCGATGTAGAAGTAGTTTCCATCGCCCTTGTTCGCGAGCTGCTCCATCATCGTGTCCTGATAGTTGCCCATCCCGAAGCCCACCGTGGTCATGGTGATGCCGCGCTTGGCGTGTTTGTCGATGGTGGCGAGGATCTGGTCGTGGGAGGTGGCGCCGATGTTGGCGTCGCCGTCCGAGAGCACCACGACGCGGTTCTCCGAGCCCGAGAGGTACATGTCGCTGGCCATCTCGTAGGCCATGAGCATGCCAGACGCCATGGCCGTGCCGCCGCCGCTGCGGAGCTGATCGATGGCCCGATGGATCTCGTGCCTGCGGGTGATGGGCGTCGGTCCGAGGACCTTGCGGTTCGAGCCAGCATAGGTAGCCAGGGCGATAGTATCCTCCATACCGAGGTTATCCACGAGCTCGTGCAGGGCCTTCATCGCCAGGGGCAGCTTATCGGAGGAGCTCATGGATCCGGAAGTGTCGACCAGGAAGGTCAGGTGCACCGGCCGGCGCGCGCCACTGGGGACCTTGCCCTTGATGCCGACGCGAAGGACCTCGCGATGAGCCATGAACGGATTCGGGGCCGACTCGAGGTGGACCGAGAACGGGGCGTTGGAGTTGTTGCGCGGAGGCTCGTAGTCGTACGGCAGCCAGTTGATGAACTCCTCGGGTCGAACGGCGGCCTCACTGGGCAGGCTGCCCTCCGTGAGCTTGCGACGCGAGATGGTATACGAAGCGGTGTCTACGTCGATTGAGAAGGTAGACTGGGCATCTTGCTCGACATCCGTGAGCCCGTTGATGCCGTACTCGGTGTAGTTCTCACGGTTGACGACGTCGTAGGTCACTGGCGGAGGCGGGGGCGAACGATACGCGACGGGAGGAGGCGGCATCGGACGGCGGTGGGCTCTCGGCTTCGGGCTCGGCCTCGGCCTTCTCGGCACTGGACTGGCGGCGGCCTCAGGAGGCGGCATCAAATCCGGCGCGGGCTCGGGCTCGGGCGAGGGCGAGGACTCCTCCGGCGCGGGCACCGGATCCGCGGCGACGGCCATGGGCTCTGCGACGGCTGGTTTTGCTTCGACGAAGTGCAGCGCCCTGGCGGCCAAGACAACCGCCATCGGCGCGCCATTGTCCACCAAGCACTGGATCAACGCCTGGTCCACGGCCCCTTTCTCCTGGAGCCTGGCGATCACTGTGAGCGACGAGTCGCCGCCGTTGAGCATGCCGACGAGCTCGGTGCAGCGTGGACTGGCGTGAGCGGGGGCGGTGAGGAACCCGAGGGCACAGACGACAACAAGGGAACGGACGAAGAGATGAGACATAGGACCTCCGGCGACACGGGCGATTGGCGTGTTCGGAGGGGGTAGGGCCGAGGGGCCAGAACCGTTTACAAGCTTTTTTGATGGGCCGTTGGAGTCAGGGGGAGGGATCGGCTCGGGGGTGGTTAGCGAGCGTCGTCGGGTTGGGAGATGCTCCGTTGCGAGGGCAGGTGGCGTTCGAGTTTGCGGCGGCGGGGGAGGGGCTGGGAGAGCTGTGGTGGGATCGGATTGGGAGGTGCGGGACGGTCGGTGGCGGCGCAGGGCTGCATAGAGGGCCGAGTCGACAGGTTCCAGGGGAGCTACCGTTAGAGGGAAAACTGCGTTCTCCCTCCGGCTGCGCCTCCTCCCTCTTGCTGTGTGCGACTATTGTTGGTTTAGAGGCGGAGAATGGGCGAGGTTGGCTGGCTTCCTACACAGAGGACGCGCGAGGAGTGGTGGGCTGCGAACGGTGGTTGCCGAGATGCTCCGTTGCGAGGGCGGGTCGCGAACGGCGGTTGTCTTCGTGGAGGTGCTCCGTTGCAGGGGAGGTGCGGGGTGGCGAGCTTGGGCGGATCAGCGGGGATCGAGCACAACGACGTTCGCAGGCGGTGCCCAGGTCTTGAACTCGTCGGCGTAGTACGGATAGGCCTGCGAGGCGGTGCTCGTCCAGGTTCCAGGCACCTCGGCAGTCAGATCCACCGGGACCTCGACGACCTGCCCCGGCGCCAGATGGCGGAAGTGCACGATGATCTGGCGCGGTAGGGTCTCCCAGGCATCGATGACGCCGCGCTCCACGAGATCGTCGAGCTGACGTGGACTGAAGGACAGCCCGCCTCCATAGCCGAGATGCACCGTAGTCACCGGCTGGCCCCGGTCTCCTGGATTGCTGATCACGCCGGTGAGGCGGGTGGTCTCACCCATTGGGACCGCTTCCCGGGAGAGGCTGGTCGCGATCTTCACCGGGCCCGCCGTGTCGGGAGGGGTCCACGTTGCGTAGGTGACGCCGGCCGTCCACGGCAGCTCCAGATCGCCGCCATCGAGCTCGATCTGGTGCTTGCCCGCCGTCAACGGGAGCCCGAAGGCCGCGGGAATGGTGGCATCGCTTCGATAGGTCAGGGCGCCGACGTCTTGTCCGTTCACCCGGATCGCCAGCGAGCCATCGGTGACCTGCTCGTCGCCATGGTAGTCGGCCAACAAGGTGCGCAGCGCCAGCACGGTAGCCTGGGTCTGTCCGAAGCGACCGTAGCCGTCCCGAGCGCTCTTCAGCCAGAGCATGCCTCGCGCTACCTGGCGCGGCGCGGCGCCAGATCGGAACAGCGCCATCGTCGCAAGTGCCGTGGTCTCGACCTCGAGATTTCGGCCGCGACTCATGGTGATCGAGTGTGCTGCCCGTCGCCAGCCGCCGTCGTCGTCTTGCTTCTCAGCCAGTCGAAGTGCTGCGGACACGCCATACTCTCGCAGTCTCGGGACCCCCAGCAAGGCGTTGGAGAGCAGCGCCAGCACATACTCGTCGTCGGTCTTGCGGGCCTCGTGCACTGCGAGGTCGAGCTCCTTGTCCAACGCCCGGCCATAGCCACTCTCGACCAACGCCCAGGTGACATAGGCGTGCGTGACCTCGTCGCTGGCGCCCCACCTGTACTGGGTACTTGCGTGGAAGCCGCCCTTGCCATTCGCCTTCGACAGCAGCCAGCCTGCGGTCCGATCGAGCATCCTGCGGTCGACCCCGGAGTACACCGCCTCCATGTCCGTGAACTGGATCAAGCCATAGGCCGTGAGCCCCACGTGTCCAGGCGCCTTTCCGTACCAGTCGAAGCCTCCGGTCCGGGTCTCGAAGCCCGCGAGCCGCGTGTAGCCGACGTCCATGTACTCCTGGGTCCGCTTCCACAGGGTCGGATCCATCGAAGCATCTCGCTCCAGGAGCTGAGAGATCATGACGTTCGGGTAGTTGGCGCTGCTGGTCTGCTCGAAGCAGCCTCCGGGGCGGCGAATCATGCCCCGCATGCTCTCGGTGAGCCCAGTCACTGGCGAGGGATAGAGCTTGACCTCGGCCAGCACGGTGCCGGGAATTGCCGGTGAAAAATCGCCATCAAAGGACACTTTGCCGCCCAGCGTCCCAGCCGTGGACCACTGGACCTCGAAGCCCGCAGGGGTGACGTCGATCTCCCGGCGGATCTCGTCGGTGAGGCCGTCGGCGGTAGCGCGGAAGGTCACCGGCACGCTGCCGCGAGCGTGGGTAAAGGACACATCGAAGAGCTCGGTGGATCGACCTCCAGGTCCGAGTGTGACTGTTCGATGCAGATCATCGGCGACAGCCATGTCTCCGAGCACCGCGTCGAGCTGCACATCGATGGCGACATCGCGCTCGTTGGAGATCACCACGGGCAGGCGGGGTCGATCGGTATCGGCCGCGGAACCTGGGATCTTCACGTACAAGCTGAACGGGAGCTTGGACTCGAGTACCTCTTCGACGTGGCCGACCTCGCCCCCCGCGTGGCCTTCCGCCGTCATCCGGAATCCTGTCACGGCGTCCGACAGACCGAAGTGCACGGTCGCCCGACCTTCGGCGTCGGTCTCGATCGCCGGATCCCACCAGACGGTGTCGCGGAAGTCGGATCGAACTTCGCTGGCCGAGTGTCGCGGGACAGGGAACTCCCGCACGGTGGCCCAGGAGAGCGCCGGACCGCTGACTCCAGCTCCGTAGCGGACCGTGACATTCGCCCGGCGTGTTCCAGCGTTTCTGGGCTTCATCCCAACAACTCGGGCCTCCAGGCACTCGATGACAGCGGCGTGCCTGGGGTGCGCGTTGACCCGCACCGACCGGCCCCCGGCTCTGGCCGCGGAGAACCGGAGAACCGCCACGCCGGCGATCTCCGGCGTGCGCACAGCCTGCTCCGCCCAGCACTGCTGCAGTGTCTGGTGCTGGCTTCGCGACAGCGTCGGTGGAGGTGGAGCGGGAGAACGACTTGCTGAGGAGCGACTCGGCAGCCCGCTGTAGTACCGATAGACGTTGGGTGCGCGACCATCAATCGTCTGAACGCTCGCCACGACAGGCAGGCCGGACCGGTAGTCGTGCTCCTGAGGATCGTTGCGGAGGGGCGAGAACGAACGCCGCTCAGAGACCACTGTTGCAGGAAGAGCATCGAAGTTGAAGTTGACGGAGAAGTTCCCGGTGACCGGGTCCGTGATGTTAGCCCCGTCGAGCATGTAGGTGTTCTCGTTGGATGCGGCCGCGCTCGGAACTCTGCTGGCGCTGACTCCAGGCGAGAGGGAGACGGCGGATTGATAGCTTCGGCCCGCCGGAATTGACTGGAGAAAGTCCTTGGTCAGGACTGTCCCCTGAGCCACGTCGGCGACGGGAGCCGCCTCGATGCTTGGTGGGGGCAGAATCTCGAACGCCTCATCTGGAACGGCGTGTGCGAGGTGGGTGGGCTCGCGCACGAAGTGCCTCCAGCCACGGACGCCGACGAGCAGCTCGAGCGCTTCGGCGGAGTCGGGCTCGTCGGGATCGAGGTACTTGGTGGGGTCTTCGATGCCCGCTCCGAGAATCGACTCGAGGTGGATCGCGCTCCGAATGTCGCCCTGCTCGTCGTCTGCCCACGACAGCACGGTGTCGTCGACCACCGACATCGACAGCAGTGCCGGGACCGGGTGGCCATCGGCGTCGCGGGTGGTGATCTCGACCTCCACCTCGTCTCCGGGACCGTATCGCTCCGCCGTCGGCTGCAGCGAGATCTGCAGGTCGCGACCCCTGTTTCGATACACGATGCGCTCGGCCACTGGCTCTCCGTCGGCGGTGAGAACGGTGACGCGCGCCACGCCCTGTGTTGCCCGGAGGTCGCCGGTCGTGAGCAGATCGACCGTCGCCCCGTCGGCGGGCACGTCAACGCGGGCGGCATCGAGGAGCTGGCCTCGCTGGCTGCCAAGCACGACGAGCTGCTGCGGCTCACTGCAGGCCACGTCCACACCCAGTGCCAGGCGCTCTCCTTCCACGTTGTCGACCGTCCGGAGCACGCAGCCCTCTCGTCTGGCTTCTGGCAGTGGGATCGCTTCTTGTTGGCCCTCGGGCTTGGTGACCACCAGCTCGTAGGACCGCCCGATCCCAGGCGTCAACGGCACCCGGCCCAGACCGTCGCGCACCGTGCGCACCTCGGCGAGCTTGTTGCCTCGATCGTCGGCGATGTAGCCCTCGATATCCGCGGGTTGCCCGTTGAGGTCCCTCGCTTCGAGGTACACCCGGGACTGGAGCCCGATGACGAGATCGCCTCCCTCGGGGAAGAAGTCCACGCCCACACCGGCGAGCACGATCGGAATGTTCTTGGAGATCGACTCGGTGATTCCGCCGTCCGAGGCCACCACCGTGAGCAGGCCATCCACCGATGACAGCCCGTCCGGAAGGGAGAAGCGCACAAGTCCCCTGCCCTCGCCGTCGGTTCTCACGTCGGGCCCATCCACGTCCTGCCCGTCGATGCGGAGCATGACCCGCAGGTCGGTATCGGCCAGGGGCTCTCCCGTAGCGCGCTTCACCTCGACGTTCGCCGTGACCTCGTCCCCGGGACCATAGGCGTCTCGCTGGAACTCGAGGTCCTTCTTGATCTGGGGAGCTTCATAGGACAAAACCACGATCTCGTGATCCGCTACCGTGCCGTCGATAGCGGTGGCACGGACCGTCCAGGGACCGCCGCGGGAGGACTCCGGAAGCTCGAACGACGCCGAGCCCTTGCCTCGTCGCTCCCTCACCAACATCTCCTGGACGGTGGCACCCACAGGATCGAGCAGGGTGTATGTGATGCCCGGCTGCGGACCCTCGCCGTAGTCGTGACCTCGCAAGGTGCGGCCATCGAGATCGACAGTGGCCATCCAGATCGTGTCCCCCGGCCGATAGAGCGGCTTGTCGGTCTGGATATGGACCCGGCGAGGCGTGGCGCTGGCGAATCGCGACGTGATCTTGTCGAGCAGGCCACGGTCCCCGGGCCGGAGTTCCAGTCGTTCGGCGAGTGCGGGGCGAACATCGGTGTCGCCGGTGGATGGGATCTGGGGACTGACTGGGCGGGCGCAGCACACCACGCCCAGCGCGATCAGGACGCGCGGGTAGGGAAACATGAGGACCTCTGCGAACAACGGCGGTCGGGCCGACGGTTCTGCTCAGTTAGTGCAGAGCTCTCGGGCGTTGTTCACTTCGACCGCCTCGAGCCGCTAGCCGGCGTCGTCGTCCGCGCTCTCGGGAAAGAGCGTCTTGTCAGCCAGCTCGTCTTCATCGGTGAAGAACGGCTTGGATACGTCGATCTCGACGGTATCCGTCCAGCCATGCGGGCGATCGGCGGTGGCCGTCATGGTCGATTCCGGCAGGAAGGTCGCGTCGCCGTCGTCCCGAGACGGGTCCGCCAACCCGATCGAATCGGCCGGCTTGCCCGCCTTCGCGGCGTGCAGGATAGTATCCACAAGTATCTCGCCAATATCGGCGTAGATCTTCGCTATCGCCTTGTCAGCGCCTGCTTCGCTGGGCGCCGCCGGGTCGTCTTGAAGGCCTCTGGCGCGCTTGGCCAGCTCGATGAGCACTAGCAGATTCGGGGGGAGTGTCAGATTCATGGTGGCCGTAGCCTACCCGATGGCGCCGGCGGAGTGTTCACCTAGCAGCCCGGGTCGTTGGGACTGTCGTATACTACCTGTGACACTGTGCCCGCCTCGACGAAGGCGTCCACGCGGCTCTGGCAAAGATTGACGTTGTCGTGAATGAACATTTCGCCCACCCAAGTGAACCCGTAGAGGCCGTCGATGTCCCTCAATGCGTCGTTGCCATTGATGCTCATGTAGGACACTTGGCTGGTGATGTTGGCTAGACCGTCGAGAGTGACCAGCGCGTCGTTGTGTGAAATGGTCACCTCTTGGCTCGCAATCGTGATGCCCGCGAGGCCGTTCAGGTTGGCCAGCTGGGGGTTGCTCACTATGTGAATGAAGGCGACGTCGGTGGCCCCAGCCAAGCCGTCGAGGCTGGTCAGGACCGTGTTTCGTAGGATCGTGAGTGGAGCAAAGTCGCCCGTCACAGCGGCGCCAGAAAGACCATCGATATCAACCAGGGCGTCGTTCCGGAGGATGCCGATGTTGCCCACTTCGGTGAGGTTGGAGAACGCGTCGAGAGACTCAAGCGCGTCGGCATCGTCGATGTTCAGGGAGCTGCGTATCCACTCGACGTTGGAGAGACCGCTGATGTCGACGAGGGCAGGGCTGTCGATGATGGAGAGAAAGCCGTCTATGTCGGTGAGGTTCTCGAGGCCGTCCAGATCGGCCATATCGGTTCGGATCCGAAGGCCGCCAACGACGCCGCAGTACTCGGAGAGCTCGGCGAGATCCTCCTCGTCGTTGAGCGTGTAGTGGCCGTACCAGATGAGACACGGGCGGGTGTCGGTCCCCGTCGGGATGTCGGTATCGCTGTCGATATCGGTGTCGGTGTCGGTGTCGGTGTCAGCGTCGTTGTCGACCGCGTCGTGGGGGAACTTGGACCTGCAGCCGAACAGGAGCACTGCAACCAAGAGTCCGCCTCTCGCCTTGAATGCATGCACGCAACCTCCAATCGCCGTCCCTCTCCTATCATTGAGATCTTCGAGGCCACTGCTAGAGTCTCTCTATGTTGATGAGGCTGCCGATTCTACTGTTGCTCGCGTCGAGTGGCTCTCCCGCCCTCGCGGCGCCGACGGTCGACGAGCAGATCAGCGCCATCCGCAAGCAGTACGAGGCTGCCGGAGAGCTGCAGTCCGACCCCGAACATCCCAAGGGAGAAGCCAGCCTCAGTGTGGTCCTTCCAGGCAGCGGACCACAGACCACGAAGTTGCAGTTCGTCTATGCCGAGCATCGCAGAGACGAAGACCAGACCTACCCAGACTACGTGCTGCGCAAGGTGCTGAGCAGTCACAACGTCGCCGCCGGCAGCTACGAAGCGGAGTTCCTCTACGACGGAGCAAAGCCCCAGCTGGTCTTCGTCTTCGCCCAAGGTCCCGAGCTCGCGCAGCGGGTCTATTGGGCACAGGGGAAGCCGATTCGCTTGAAGACGAGCCCCTCAGCACATTCCTCGGATCCGGACGGGCCGAGCGAGCAGGTCTCGGGGGATCTTCAGCAGGCACACCTGGATCTCGCCAGCGATCTCGCCGAGCGCGGTGCGGCCCACGCCGAGCTCTTCGAGAAGCTGCTGCGCTCCCGACAGCTAGAGCAGTAGGCAGTATCGACAGGAACTCCGGTAGAGTGCGCCACCAACGGAGAGTCCAATGAGTCTGCAGTCCCAGATCCCCGAATCCTGGCAGCGCGTGCTTCGAGATGAGTTCGCCAAGCCGTATTTCGCCGAGCTGGAGGCCTACGTCGAAGCCCAGTACCGGGACAACACGGTCTTTCCGGCACGGGAGCACATCTTCACCGCCTTCGGCACACCCTATGAAGACGTCAAAGTGCTGCTTCTCGGCCAGGATCCCTACCACGGCCCCGGGCAAGCTCACGGGCTGAGCTTCTCGGTCCTGCCCGGCGTAGCCACCCCTCCGTCGCTGCGAAACATGTACAAAGAGCTCGTCACCGACTGTGGCTGCAGCGTCCCCGACAACGGCTACCTCATGCCGTGGGACGAGCAGGGAGTGATGTTGCTGAACGCTGTGCTCACCGTGCGCCAAGCCGAGCCCGCGTCCCACAAGAAGCGCGGTTGGGAGCGGTTCACCGACGCTGTCATCACGGCGCTGAACGAGCGAGAGGAAGCACTCGTCTTCCTGCTCTGGGGCGGCTACGCAAAGAAGAAGGCCAAGCGGATCACGCACGACAGGCACATCGTGCACGAGAACGGCCACCCCTCCCCATTATCGGCGAAGAAGTACTTCTTTGGCACCAAGCCCTTCTCGAAGTGCAACGAGGCGCTCGCCGAGATGGGCAAGACGGCGATCGACTGGCAGATCCCCTAGCTCCCAGACCTCGCCCGGTCGCGGGCCGCCCCCCGCCGAGCGTCGACACCCTCACCCTGTTGCGGGCCCAACAGGCCGTGTGTTCGAAAGAACTCGCCCTGTTGCGGGCCCAACAGGCCGTGTGTTCGAAATTATTCGCACCTTTCGAACCGCCCGACCCAGGTCAGCGTCGGCGACGCTCCTGGGCGCCCGGGAGCACGATCACTCCTCCGTTTCGTCCTCCTCGTTCGCGCGCACTGTGCGGATGACCTCACCGGCGGCGTTGAATTCCTGGGTGACGTCGACGGTGCCATCGCCGTCGATGTCGCGCTCCATCTTCTTCAGGATCGGCTCGCCACCATCGGCGCTGGAGTAGTACTTCCAGACGTTGGGGCCGCCGTCGAAGTCGGTGTCGTACTCCGACTTCACGCGGACACCGCCCTTGTAGTAGTCGGTCCAGTCGAAGACCCCGTCATAGTCGCCGTCCATCTCCTCTTGCAGCAGGCGTCCCTGCTCGTCGAAGTGGGAGATCACATCGACCTTTCCGTCGCGATTCAGATCGATCTCCTTCTTTACGAGGAGGCGCTCTTCCTCCCCTCGCTCGCGATAGAAGTTGGAGATCTCCGGGTCTTCGTCGCCGTCCAGATCGATGGGTTGTCTCTTCAGCCCGATCTCCGAGGCTGGCTTCTCTCGGAAGCCGTCCTCGGCGCCATCCGCCGCAGCGGTCTCCACCTTCTTCTTGCCGCAGCCAGGCAACAGCAGCGCGAAGATAGCAATGCTGAGTAAGGTCGTGTTCGTCATGTCCGGACTGTAGCAGCCCAGGGTGTCGGCCGCCGACAGGTCTCGTACGTTAGAACCTCGTGGGGGAGGCCCATGGCTTTTCACGATTCCCTCAACAAGACATTCGTCGCTCGCGCGGCCAGTGCGGGGCCGGCTCGCCGACTCCTCAACACGTCGGTGCGCCTGCAGACCGTCGCGGCGTTGTTCGGAGCCTTCTGGACGATCGGGCTCCTCAAGGTCGCGCTCAGCGGCTATCTCCGAGAGACCGCAGAGCGCATCGGAATGATCGATCCCGCCGGCTTCGACCGAGTCGTGCTCGTCGCCGGAGTGCTGAGCTGCGTGGCCGTGGTCCTCTCGGTGGTCGTCTTCGCCCTCGCCCGCAGCCGCGCCCTGTCGGAACACCACCTTCTCATGACCGGCCTGTTCTTCGGCGTGGCGGGCGCTTACCTGATCGCCTTTTCCGAGGTGCAGGTCCCCATCGCCACCCTACCCATGCGGGGTCCCTCGTGGACGGGCGTGTGGCTACTGCTCTTTCCCATGGTGGCCCCCGCATCGGTCGGCCGGGTCGCGGTGGCACTCCTGGTGGCGATACCGGCGATCAACATCGCGACCTGGACCATGACCTGGACGGGCCTGCCGATGCCAGATCCGGTGATCTTCTGGGCGTCCCTGGCGATGCACACCTTCCTCGGTGCGATGGCCCTGGCGCCGGTGGCCGTCTACTCCGCCATGAAGGCCCGCCTCCACGCAGCCGAGACTGAAGCCCTGCGATTGGGCAGCTATCAACTGAAGAAGAAGCTTGGCTCCGGAGGCATGGGAGAGGTGTGGATCGCCCACCACGACATGCTGAGCCGCCCCGCAGCCCTGAAGGTCATCTCCCCCGATGTGCTGGGCTCCGACCTCGACAATGCCCGAGCGCGCTTCGAGCGAGAAGCCCAGGCCACCGCCGAGCTGCAGTCCCCACACACCGTCGATCTCTTCGACTTCGGCATCACCCCCGACGGCCGGCTCTACTACGCGATGGAGCTGCTCGCCGGCATCGATCTCGGCACCCTCGTGCAGCGCTACGGGCCCGTTCCGCCAGAGCGCGCCATCTTCATGCTCCTGCAGGTCTGCGACTCCCTTGGCGAAGCCCACGACCACCACCTCGTGCACCGCGACATCAAGCCCGAGAACCTCGTGGTCTGCCAGTTTGGACGCTCGATGGACTTCGTAAAGGTGCTCGACTTCGGGTTGGTCAGTCGCGAGTGCGAGTTCGAAGGCGGGATCGAGCTCACCGCACGCGGCATGATCCAGGGAACTCCTGGCTTCATGGCACCCGAGATCGCCCGCGGAGACCCGCTCGACGGCCGGGCAGACCTCTATGCACTGGGCTGTGTGGCGTGGTGGTTGCTCACCGGGCGCCTCCTCTTCGAGCGGGACACGCCGATGAAGACCGTGCTCGCTCACATCGAGGATCCGCCGCCCTGGGACACCCTCGACCGGGAGTTCGACGTGCATCCGCAACTGAAGGCGCTGCTGGAGAGGATGCTCGCCAAGTGTCCCGACGATCGGCCGGCTCACGCGGACGATGTCGCCGCCGCGCTCAGAGAAGTCGACGTCGACGATCCGTGGTCGCGGCCGCGGGCTGCGCGGTGGTGGCACACACATCGACCCATCGGGGGCAGCGCAGAGGGTCACAGCTGAAGGGCTGACCGCTCTTCTTCAACGAGATACCCCCGCCAGATGCGCACTCTGATCCCCCTGTGTCTGATAGCCACCGTCGCTTGCCACAAGGACGAAGCGTCCGAGACCGCGGACCTGGTGTTCATCAACGGCGTCATCCACGTCGATGTCGACACCACCGCCACAGCTCTGGCTGCCAACAAAGGGGTCATCGTCGCGCTGGACGGCAAGGCCGAGGAGCTGAACGGCAAAGGGACCGAGGTCGTCGATCTCGATGGAGCCCACGCTTTTGCCGGTTTCCAGGACGCTCACACCCATTTGCTGCCCGGTAGCTTCGTGCTGGACCGACTCCTGATCCGCGGCGCCAACTCCATGGATCACATCATCGGCGAGGTGGAGAAGTACGCCGCCGAGACCCCAGACGAACCCTGGATCGTGGCCTATGGCTGGCTCGCCAACGACATGCTCGCCGACGACCCGCGCGGCATCGATCTCGATCCGGTGACCGGGGACCGCCCTGCCCTGCTCGTCGATGCTTCGGGACACAACGCGCTCGTGAACAGCAAGGCGCTGCAGATGGCAGGGATCAACGCCCAGACTCCTGATCCTCCGGGTGGAACCATCGCCCGCGACCCGATCAGCGGCGAGCCCACCGGACTGCTACAAGAGAACGCCCTCAGCCTCGTCAGCGAGACCGCCATGGCCGACTACGACGATGCGCTGCTGGGAGCCGCGGTCCCCGGAACCCTCGATGACTTCTCCGCCGCCGGACTGACCGGAATCGCCGACGTGATGGCGAGCCCTGGCTTCAACGTGGCCCGCCCCCAGATCTACGCCGATCTCGAGGCCGCGGGCGAGCTGCCGGTGCGCATCCACTACTACACCCCGATCTTCACCGTGGACGACGTCGCGGTGGCCGAGACCTATCGCGGGCTCTACGACGGGGAGCTGGTGCGCTTCGCCGGCGGCAAGCTCTGGGTCGACGGCTCCGCTTCCTCCGGAGAGGCCTGGATCACCGATCCAGCGGCAGACGACCCCGACAACTACGGGTCCCACTACTTCGAGATCGCCCAGCTCGCCGAGATCATCGGGGAGGCCGAGGCCCGAGAGATCCCACTGAAGCTCCACTGTCAGGGCGACGCTGCGGTCAAGGCCGCCATCGACGCCTTCGAGCAGGTCGCCGGGACTGGAGTCCTCACCCAGCAGCACACGCTCGAGCACCTGTCGCTGGTCGATCCCGTCGATCTCTCCCGGATGGAGGCCCTGGGACTCATGGCGAGTGTGCAGCCCATCCTCGCCGTCCTGGCCGGGGCCGGAAGCCTCCCGGAGGTCTGGGGAGACGAGAGGTTCGAGGCCTCGAACGACTTCCGAGGACTCGTCGATGCCGGCGTGCCCATCGCCATGAGCACCGACTGGCCGGTGTGGCCGACCGGCGACCCCATCGTCAACATCTGGGGCGGCCCGATGGCGGCACATCCCATCACCGCAGCCGAGGGGGTGTGGGGCTATAGCGAGGGCACCGCGCGCTCGGTGGGCCGCGACGATCTCGGTCGACTGGACGTGGGCTATCAGGTCGATCTGGGCGTGTTCGACGCCGATCTCATCGCCATCGATCCCGCCGACATCACCAACTATCGTCCGACGGCGATGTGGGTGGCCGGCCGCCAGGTCTGGTGACCAGCGCCGCGTTTTTCAGCCTTTGGTGACACGCTCTGGCGCCGTGATGGCTCTAGGAGGTGTACGGCCCCCAAAGGAGGCAACCATGGCAACGACGCAGATGACCAACGACAACGCCGAGACACTCTTGGCGGCGAGCCCCACCGTGATCATCGACTTCTGGGCGAGCTGGTGTGGTCCCTGCCGCTCCTTCGCGCCGATCTTCGAGAAGGCCTCCGAGCGCTATCCCGACGTGGTGTTCGCCAAGGTCGACACCGAGAAAGAACGGGAGCTGGCAGGGATGTTCAACATCCGGTCCATCCCGACAGTCGCGGTCTTCCGGGACAATGTGCTGTTGTTCATGCAGCCCGGCATGCTGCCCGAGGCGGCACTGGACGATGTGCTCAGCCAGGTCGCCAAGCTCGACATGGACGAGGTCAGAGCTGAGATCTCCGCGAAAGCAGCGGTATAGGACGCAAGACGTCAAACCGGCTCACGGCGGGGTGATCAGTATATGGCGAAGCCCACTGTCAGCTGCGCGCCCCACTCGTTGGGGCCGACCAGCCCGTACTCGCCGGCCGCCTCGACAAAGACGTAGTCGGCGGCCTGGATCCGCAGTCCACTCCGGGCCGCCAGGCTGAAGCTCTCCGAGGTGTAGGTCGCCGCGTCTCCGGCCACCGCCAGATCCGTGCTCACCCAGGCGATGTCCCCGACCAGATCGACAAACGGCGTCACCTTCCCCGTCGGAGGCTCGAGCCCCAGGCCAAAGCGGAGTTCGTTTGCCCGTAGTCCGCGAGCACTCGCCGATAGCTTCTCGCCGTCCACGCCGGTCGCGCGGGTGCTCTCGAGGCCTTCCCAGGTCGGGTACGGGCGCTGATATCCGAGGGTCATGCGGATCTGGGAGAGCACCAGGCGCGACTCCCAGCGGGGGCCGAACACGGCACTGTCCTCGAAGGGGATGAGCACGAAGGGTTCGTCGAGGCCGGCGAGACCCTCGTTGTCCGAGGCGATGGCAAACGGCGCCGATCCATAGGAGCGAACGCCGCCCATGAAGCCGACCCCGATCTCGAGGTGGGTCTCCTCGGACATGATGTCGCCGGCTAGCGCGGCGCCGGGGAATAGGAAGAGAGCGGCGAGTGCAAAGCGTTTCATGAGACCTCCGTGCTTTCAACATCACCACCGGATGCGGAAGGCAGATGAACCGGAATTGAAACCTCGCTGTCGTCACGCGTATAGCGACCGCTCCTGCAAACCCTCCGCCCTTGACCCCTGCCGTCCGCCCTAGCAGGGGCTCGAGCAGGGCGGCGTGGTTCCGATGTCGATGGTCCAGTCGATGTCCTCGTCGGCGTCCTCGACATCCTCCCCGGTCTTGATGAAGACGTCGATCAGGGTCGATGTCTCGCCCAGCACCTCCCCGTCGAGACACTTCTGCGCCAGAGCCAGCAGGTCCCGCGCCTGGGCGAGCGCAACCGCTGTCATGCGGAACTCATGGTTCATACGGCCTTTCTTGCCATCGTCGAACGCGACCGTCAGCTTGGAGTGCGTCTCGACATTCGCCTCTTGCAGCCGCTTGGCTTCGGCCAGTCGGGCCTTCAGACACTCCAGTATCCCGACATCGGAGTCCGCTGTGTGCTCGTTCACCAGGGCGGAGAGGGTCGCTACTACCTCGGAGATCTCGACGTCGGCGTTCGTCGCATACTCCACCATCGGGGCGGTGGTCACCGGCGATGGCAGTGGAGCCTGGGCGATGGCGGTTCCGCCACAGAACATCAAGACCACAACCGGTAGGCCCGCGAGAAGTCGAAGAGTCATTGTTGCCCCACACCTCCACTAATCCCGCCAGACAACGCCACTGTCCATGGTTGCCCGGAGGTGGTAGGTGTCCACAGCGACGTTGTTGCCATGCAGACGAGGTGGGAGATGTGGGTCGCGATCTTGGCGCTGACAGCAATTGCAGGCGATATCTGTGTGGAGAGTGCGCCTCCCGAGCCGACGCGAGGCGCGAGGATGGGCACACTAGACTTCGCGGATCCGCCGGCGGTCCTGATTCCAGTCGGGTGGTCAGCGACCCAGACCGTTCGTGCCCGCGGCAAATTCTACGATGAGAGGGGCCTCCGATACCGATTGCGCGATGTCGGATGGTTCGTCGTCTTGTATGTCGACGGTCTGACCACGGGCCGCGTACGACTCACAGCGGCCCAGCTCTACACCGGCACATTCTCGTGGGAGGAAATTACCTACAGAACCAAGTACGGGCTTCAGACAATATCAAACAGGATACCCGACGATCGACCAGCTTGGCGCCGAGCAAAGAGGGAGGCCAGGGCTGGAAACCAAAGAATCGCGGAGAATCGCGCAGAGAGTCGGCGTGAGGATCGGGAGCTCGGGGCCGACGAGCTCTTCCGTGTGTCCTTGTGTCAGTACAATCAGAACCGCGCCTCTGAGGTCACCGCTCTGCATGAGGCGGAACAGCGCCTCGAGGAGGCATCCTCTGCTCGTGACAGCGCCGACTCCAAAGTGCCACTCGCAGCCTTCAGCTTCGCGAGCCAAGTGTATGAAGCGCTGGGGATGCAGCCTCCAGCCGACGCGGCGACCAAAGTCGAGGATGCCATGGCGGTCTGGGAGAGCGTTCGTCGCTTGGGTGGAACGACCGCCGCCCTAGATGCCGCCAAACATGCGCAGGAGACCCTGGGAGAGGGCCACACGCTGAGCCAGCTCGTGAGAGCCGCGCCGTACCTTCCCTAGAAGCTCCTCGACGGGTCGGTGGGTGCGCGCGGGCGCAGCGCAGCAGCGCATTTGTGCACGAAGTGGTGGCCGACCATGTATGTTTTGGCCATGATCCTGTTGTCGGCTGTCCTCCTAGTTGCTTGTACGCCTGCTCCTGCACCGGCAGACACCAACACCAACACCCCAACGGGCACCCCCACCTCGACCACGGACACTGGCACCGCGAGCACCGGCACAACGGCCTGGGCCAACGACCCGCCCGCCGACGCGGCGCGGGGCTCGATCTCACGCTGGAAGGTCAACTGTGGCCTGTTCGACGGCGTCTGGGAGATCGACTTCATGAAGGGCGACGACGAGAAGTGGCACCCCCTTCTCATTCCCCCCGAGGCGATCTACCCCGAGATGGTGCCCTGCCTCAACGACGGCGAGCAATACCTCATCTGGCACCCCGACGGCATGCTCGAGGTCTACACCGATCCGCTCTACCACGAGCTCTTCCCCACCAAGACCGAGCACCGCTGGCTGGGGACCGTCTGGCCCCTGGAGAACACACCTCAGTGCGCAGCCGGCGTCGCAGCGCTGGGGCTGACCTGGCCGGTCCACCTCTCCATGACCATGGTCGATCTCACCGAGCCGGAAGACTGACGCTTTCCACCTAGAAGGTGCAGCGGTCCAGACGAACCCAGCAGCTGAACTCCAGCGAGGGCGCCGGTTCCTCGTTCTCCACTGCCAGCACAGGAGGCCCCATGTATTCCCACTCGCTAGACGTGCAGAACATGGTCGCCACGGGAGCGAACCAGCTCGCCAGCGTCACATGCACGGCACCGAGCCCGTGACCGTAGTCCCGCATACTCACAGAACCGTGCTTTCCAAGCCGATTTCGAATGGTAGCGAGCACAGCACTGGCCTGGGGAAGATCTTCCACGACGAAACCTCCGATCGACTCATACAGGATGACCCCGCACGATTGGATCCACAACTGATGAAGGGGGATTTGTGCCTGTGGACCTCTGTTTCCCCAGAAGCTCCACAGACACCAGGGGGGTCGAGATCCAGTTCGGCAGCGCCGCCGTGAGACTTCAGGCGAACTTGCTCCACAATGGGATTATTCTGTCCACAGGCACCCGTCAGTCGTCGCGGTGGGCCTCCAGGAACGCGCTCACGAGAGGATAGATCTCGCTCTTGGAACTGGCGCCCACGACTGGATCGATGTGGCCGTAGTCGAAGCTGAACCCGTTGGCGACGGAGAGCTCGGTGTAGCTGCAGTCCTCGAAGCGGTCACAGGTGGACGCCACATCGGGCTCGGAGACGACCTTGTCCTTGATCCCACACAGGACCATCAGTGGAGTGTCGGTCGGCTTCACCCAGGGCTCGCCGTGCAGGTTGATCAGCTCCCCCGACTTCACCCAGGTCAGCGCCTGCCGGACGAGGGGTTTGGGCAGATCGGTCAGCGCGTACCTGGCCATGCCCTTCACCATCCCCCAGTCCAGGTTCTTTCGGTTCGCGAGGCGGCCGACGATCAGGTTCGACTTGCCGAAGGGAGCGGCGAGCTTGGCTACGGACTTGAAGCGGACCCGGCCGTTGCCACCCATCGTCCAGCCAAAGGCCTTGCCGAGCTTGTAGGCCTTGAGCGGATGCTGAAAGGAGGAGGGGCTGCTGATGGCGACGCCGGCGATGATCTTCTCCGGGAACTGCGCCAGGGAGGTGTACAAGAGCATGCCGCCCATCGAGTGGCCCACGTAGAAGAGTCGCTCGGAGTCGGTGGCCTCCAGGACGGCGTCGACAATCGGCGGCAGATCCCCCAAAGCGTAATCGTCGAAGGCAATCAAGCCGCGGGCCTTCTTGTGGGGCGGTATCGAGCCCGGATCGCCGCGCAGCTCGGGAACCCAGACATCCCAGCCCTGCTGCTGCAGGTGGTGGGCCAGGGACACGTCGGGGTGGTAGTCCCAGTTGTAGTGGTTGGCACCCATGCCGTGCACCATGAGCACGGGCGGACCGTCTCCCGGAAAGTGGCGGATCTCTGCCGACCAGCCGTCCGCCGTCTGGTAGGTCACCACCGAGTCCGGAGCCATGGCCGGAGGGATGGCCTTCACGCATCCTCCCGCCGCAAACAGGAGCATGAACCCGAAGAGGATGGCGATGAGCAGCACCAAGAGGTGGGGAACCGGGCGACGCTCGCGCTTCGGCTCCGGCTCCCGGAGGTGCTCGGCAGTCGCCATCACCTCGACGGGGGGAGGCGCCTTGTACTCGAGGCCCGCCGGTGTCCTTCCGAGAGCGATGGGTCGGAAGGCGACCGAATCTGCGGAGTCTCGGCGCAGGCTGCGGACCTCGTCGGCGATCCTGCGCGCCGAGGACGGACGCTGGGCGGGATCGGGCTCGATCAAGGCGTCGATGAGTGCGGCAAAGCGCGGGCTGGTGTTGGCCACCTGGCGCCAGGCCTTTCGGTCCTCGGTCACCAGTCCCTGGGGATCCAAGCCGGTGATGAGCCCGATGGCCAGGAAACCCAGACCGTACAGATCCCGACTGGGTCCGGCGTCATTCGAGGGCAGCTCTCGAGAGCCACTCCCCACCAGTTCATAGGTTCCATCTGGATTCTGCACCAGGTTGTCCAGGGACACATCCCCGTGCACAAACGGCGGTTCGCGCTGATGCCACTCCCGCAGGATCCCGAGCACGTCCTCCAGGATCGCGAGGACCTCCGCCTCCACCAGCGGCTCGGGCACTTTCATTGGTCGGAGGCTACATAGGGCGGATCGAAGACCCCGCCGCGAACCCCGGCACCGAGAGCGGCGATGTCGGTGTGCATCACTCGGTCGTCCTCCCACCGGGTGACGAGCTCGCGGACCCGACGGTGGACCTCGAGCGAGCCGATGCCGGGGCGACGCTTGGAGACCTCCATGAGCATGCCGTCGTCATCGATCTTCTCGCCGTTGAGCCTGAAGTCCAGACCTTGTGCGCCACACAGGAGCTCGATGGCGATGACGTCGGCGAGCAGATCGACGACCTGGAGCGCGGAGCGGGCCACCACTGGCCCCATGGAGACGTGGTCTTCGTGGTGCTGAACGGTGGGAATGGAGTCCACCGAGCCCGGATGAGAGAGGCCCTTGCACTCGCTCACCAGGGAGGCCGCGGTGTATTGGGCGAGCATCAGTCCGCTGTTCACACCGGAGTTCGGCAGCAAGAAGCTCGGCAATCCCGACAGCTTTGCATAGGTGAGACGGAAGATCCGCCGCTCGGAGATCGAGCCGACCTGAGTGAGGGCGACCTTGAGGTGGTCGAGGACCAAGGCCACCGGCGCCCCGTGGAAGTTGCCGGCCTCGACGACGTCGGCCCCGGTGAAGACCAGCGGATTATCGGCCGCAGCATTGAGCTCTCGCTCTACGACCGTGGTGACGTAGACCAGGGCATCGCGGGCGGCGCCGAGCACGGCTGGAGCGCAGCGAATGGAGAAGGAGTCGACGTCTCGCCGGGCGTGAACGAGCTCGGAACCCTCCACCAGGCGACGCAGGCGGGCGGCGACGGCGATGCCCCCAGGGTGTCGGCGGGACTCGGTCGCGAGGCTGGAGAGGCTCCCCAGATCGGCGCGCACGGCCTCCATCGACAAGGCACACGCGGCTTCGGCAGCGGAGAGTGCGCGCTTGGCCCGGGCACAGACCAGGGCGCCGAGGGCGGTGGTGAGGGTGGAGCCATTGATGAGGGACAAGGCCTCTTTCTCGGTGGGTTCGAGGGCCTCGATCCCGGCCATCGCCCGGCCCGCGGGCAGTCGTCGGCCGTCGACCATGGCCTCGCCACCAAACCCACAGGCCACCCGCGCGATGTGGGCCAGAGCGCAGGAACCGGCGGCCCCAACGGCTCCCTGGCTGGGCACGACCGGCACGACATCGGCGGCCAGCATCTCGAGCAGAACCTCCACCGCGCGAGGTCGGCACGCGGAGTGACCGACCGCCAGGGTGTTGGCTCGACAGAGCATCACCGCACGCACCAGCTCGGTGTCCAGGGGTTCGCCGACGCCGGCGCAGTGCCCCTCGATGAAGGTCTGTGCCGTGAGGGTGCCCGGCGCGTCTCCGCCGATCCAGGCCCACTTCTGGCGCACGATGTCGGTGTCTCCCCGCTTGTCGAACCACTCGTACGATGCGGTCATGCGCGCGTGGGCCTCGGGTGCCAGGGCCACCGGTCCACCAGCCGCCACTGCCGCCACATCACCCACACACAGGGTCTCGCCGTCCAGTCTCAGCACCGGACACCTCGCAGGGAGCCCACTGCGTCTTCGACGGTGCCGAGGATGCGTCCATCGCGGACCGCGGCCACCAGCTTGTCGATGTCGTCGGCGGGCACCGTGGACGCCTTCCGGCCGCCGAGGATCGACTCGACCGCCGCCAGCGCAACCTGGGTTCCGGCACCGAGCTTCACACCCGGCTGCTCTTGGTCACGCAGCCAGAGCGCGTTTGCGGCAACGAGCAGCTCGATTGCGACCACTTGCTGACTGTTTGCGAGGACCTCGGCAGCGCGACGGGCAGCGGTCGTCGACATGGCGACGATGTCCTCTTGATCCTCGCAAGTGGGGATCGAGTCCGCCGAAGCCGGCCACGCGAGCTGTCGGTTCTCGCTCACCAGGGACGCCGCCGAGGTCTGCGGAATCACCAGACCGAGGTGAGGTCCAGTGCGAAGCAGCGGCGGTAGGGTTCGCGACAGCGTGCCGGTAGTGAGCCGGTACAGACGACGCTCCGAAACCGCCGCCAGCTCACAGAGCGCGAGCTTGAGGTGATCGGCGGCAAAACCAATCGGCTCCCCATGGAATAGACCGGCGGAGAACGCCTTGTTCTCGTCGTCGGTGCCCAACAGGATCACCGGGTTGTCGGTCACCGCATTCAGCTCCACCTCGACCTGGCTCACGGCGTAGCGGAGTGCATCGCGGACGGCTCCCAGGATCTGCGGCGTGCAGCGAATCGAGTAGGCATCCTGGACCTTGTCCGGCACCGAGTCCGTGAGCGCGCTGCCAGCCATGAGATGCCGCAGGTTCGCTGCACAGGCGATGGCACCTGGGAACGGCCGCAGGCGATGCACGTCGGGATGAAGCGCCCGAGTGACGCCGCGCAAGGCCTCCCAGGACATCGCTGCCGCGATCTCTGCCGTCTTCACCAGCTGGATGGTGTCCCAGCACGCGAGCGCCGCGATGGCACAGGTGAGCTGCGCCCCGTTTGTCATCGCCAGCCCCTCTTTGGGACCGGGCACCAGCTGCTCGAGACCGGCGCGAGCCATGGCGGTGGCGGACTCGAGGCGCTCCCCGTGGTAGCGAGCCCACCCACCTGTCGAGCCGTCCTCCCCCTTGAACACCACCAATCCGAGGTGGGCAAGGGGCGCGAGATCGCCCGATGAACCACAGGATCCGCGGCTTGGAACCACCGGAGTGACGTGGGCGTTGAGCATCTCGTTGAGGCGTTCCACGAGCACCGGCCGGCAACCCGACGCACCCTTTGCAAGCGCGTTGGCCCGCAGGATCATCATCGCCCGCACGCTCGCCACCTCGACCTCGGGCCCGACACCGGCGGCGTGGGACCGCACCAGGTTCCAGGAGAGCTGGCTGATCTGGTGGGTATCGATGCGCACCCGGGCCAGGGAGCCGTAGCCGGTATTCACCCCGTAGACTGGCATATGGGACACACCAGCGACCCACTCGTGGCTCGCGACCATGCGCTCCCTCGCGTCAGCGGCGAGGGACACCGTTGCATGGTGCCGCGCCACGGACACGACATCGCCGAGAGTCAGCGAACAACCATCGAGGACCACGTTGGACAATGCTGCCTTCCGTAGGAGGGAGCACTCCTACCCGAATCCGGGTGTTTCTGCACCCAGCGGACCTCGACGTACGCTTGGCCACGTCATGTCCCGACAGCCACCTACCACTCGAGCGGCTGCGAGGATGCCTCCTAGGCCACTGGAATCCTCAGCTCGAAAGTCGCGCCCTGGCCCTGTCCGTCGCTGCGGGCCGCCAGCTTCCAGCCCATGCTGTTCGCGGCGTTTGCACTGTTGTGCAGACCAAAGCCATGTCCCTCTCCCCGCGTCGAGAAGGTGCTGCTGAACATCTGCTCCAGGTCGTCAGGGCCGATGCCAACCCCGTTGTCTTCGACCTGGATGAGCGCGTCGGTACCCTCCGCCTTCAGGCGGACCGCAATCGAGTGCTCACCTGCTTTTGCTTCATCTCTGGCCTGCTCGGCATTGCTCAGCAGCGCGATCAGGATGTGGATGATGCGGTGCTTGTCGACGGACACACGGGGCAGCGAGTCGAGATCGCTCGCTAGCGTGCCTCCTGGCTGGGGCAGCGCAGCACGATGGATCTGGATCGCATCGGCGACCACCTCCCTGAGGTCGCACGGCTCGCTGAAGCTGTCCGCTGCGGCATAGGCCTGTTGTGACTCGACGATCGCCTCGATCTGGTGAACGCGCATCTCGAGTTCGCCCATCAACTCGAGGGCGTCGCGTTGCTCCTGCGTCAGCGTCGTGCCGAGCTGATGCAGGTATTGCAGGGCCTTCTGGCCGCGCGGGTCGGCTGTGAAGAACCCGCCGAGATCGTCGGAGTTCGCGTCGACCAGCTCCATCACCTTCTGCACACCTCCCAGCTTCGAATCAGACAGGCCTTCTCTGATCATGCCGACTGACACCGTCACCCCGTTGAGGGCGTTTCCCACGTTGTGCAGCACGCTGCTGGCGATATCGGCCATTCCCGCCTTGCGCGAGGACTGGACGAGGCGATCTCGGGTCTCCATCAGCTCGGCAGTGCGTTGCTCGACGAGCTCTTCCAGGTGCTCCCGGTGTCGCTCGAGTTCCGCCTCGACCTTCTTGCGGGCGGAGATGTCACGCAGCGCTGTGACGCGCACGGTGCGACCCCGGAAGTGGGTCATCCTGGCTTGAATCTCGCACGGAAAGGTAGAGCCATCCTTGCAAACTGCGGCGGCCTCGTAGGGCTCTTCGTTGCCGGCAAGCATGTTGCGCTTCACGACCTCTTTGAACTCGGGGGTGATCACATCTGTCCCGAAGATGCCGATGAACTCCTCGTGGGTGAAGCCGAGCAGCCGCTCAGCCGCCTTGTTGGCATCGATACACACCCCTCGCACCGAGAGGAAGATAGCCTCGAAGGTCGCATCCGAAAGGCCGCGCAGCCGCTCTTCGCTCTCCTGAAGACGCCCTAGGAGATCGTCCTGGCCATCACTACTAGGCATCTGTCTCTCCTACCCCGGAGCTGCAAGCTCCGGCCTTGACCACACCTCTGGTCAAGAAACCCATCGGCCAAAGCCTCCCACAGTCATGCGAATCTTCAACTTGGGTTGATGGAACGCGGCGAAACGCATGCGCACACACCTCAATCAACACCGGTACGGGCCGATACTGAATGGGTCTGTGGAAGTGATGTTGCCTGTTGGATTCCAACATCGAGTCATTTGGCTCGCCAGCCGCTTTGTCCGTCGGCTCGAAGGCTTGGTCCCAGACCTGACGTCGAGTCAGGCCCAACTGCAGGAGCGCGTCAAATTGCTGGAGGCCCGCGTCGAGGAGCGCACCGCTGAACTCGAAGAGAGCAGGGCGTCGCTGGCTCGCACCCGTGACGATCTGGTCATCGCCTCCAACCAGGCAGGGATGGCCGAGGTCGCCACCAACCTCCTCCACAATGTCGCCAACGCCCTGAACAGCGTCAGTGTCGCCACCTCCACGCTCCAGGGCCAGCTGGCCGACTCGCGGTCACAGACGCTGTGCGCCGTCGTCGATCTGATGCTCGAGAAAGGCGACGACCTACCGCGCTTCCTGGCCGAGGATGAGCGCGGGCGCCGGATACCCGAGCTGCTCCAGGCTGCCACCCAGGTTCTCTTGGCCGAGCACACCGAGATCGGGGAGGAGCTGAACCGCCTGGATCAGCAGGTGCGCTACACGACCGCGATCATCAGCACCCAGCAGGCCTATGCCCGCGGAGCGCGCGTCGCGGAGCGAGTACTCCTGCACGAGGTCGTCAAGGACGCGATCTCTCTGCACTGGGACTCCCTGGCGGGGAACGGGATCAGGATTGAGGAGCGGTACGAGGACAACCTGCAGGTGGTTGTAGAGAAGAACAAGGTGCTGCAGATCCTCTCCAACCTCTTCAGCAACGCGCGCGAAGCCATGGGGGAGGGGTCCAACCCGGACCGCGTCCTCACCTTGGTTCTGGAGTGCAGGGAGCCGGGTTGGGCGACGCTGGAAGCTCGGGACACGGGGGTGGGCGTTCTTCGCGAAGATCTCGACCGCGTCTTCGCGTTCGGGTGGACCACCAAGGTGGATGGGCATGGGTTCGGGCTGCACGGTAGCTCGACCGCCGCCCGTGAGCTCGGCGGCACCCTCGCGGCCCACAGTGACGGGTTGGGAGAGGGCGCGACTTTCACCCTCACCCTTCCGCTCGAGCCAGCTCAACACGGTGGAAGCCGCGAACCCCTGACAGTTCGAAGGGAGAGACATGACACCCGAGGCAAGTGACGAGACCTGCGGCACTTTCCGCATTCTCATCGTTGACGACAACCCAACCATCCACGACGATTTCTCCAGGATCCTCGCGGCTAAGCGGGGGGACCCCCGCACGGATCTGCTCAACGAGCTGGAGGGGTTGCTGTTCGGTCCCTCCGGCTCCCAGGCCATGGCACCTGAGTTCGAGTTGGATCACGCACACCAGGGCGCCGAAGGGGTAGCGCTGGTCGAGGCCGCTGGCGAATCTGGACGTGCCTATTCGCTCGCGTTCGTCGACATCCGCATGCCTCCCGGCATCGATGGGGTACAGACCGTCTCGCTCATGATCGCGGCTGACCCCTATCTGCAGGTGGTGCTCTGCACGGCCTACTCCGACCACACCTGGGCGGAGCTCCGGGAGACCTTCGGCAACACGGATCGCGTGCTCATCCTCAAGAAGCCCTTCGACGCGCTCGAGGTGCGCCAGCTCGCGCACAGCCTCGCCCGAAAGTGGGAGCTAGCGCTTCAGATGGCGGCGCATCTCGAACACCTCGAGAGCGCGGTTCAGGCTCGCACCGCGACCCTCGCCGGTCTCAACGACCGCCTGAAGGCTGAAATGGCCATGCGAGCGCAGAAGACCGACGACGTCGTCAGAATCCTCGAGAACATCGAACAGGGCATCTTCACTCTGCAGCCCGACCTCACGCTGCATCCAGAGTATTCCGTCCATCTGGAGCACATTCTCGGCGAGTCGGATCTCGCCGGGAAGCCACTCATGGAGGTGCTTCTCGAGAGGTCGGACCTCGGTGTGGGCCGGATCGCAACGGTGTACAACACTCTTCGGGTGAATCTGGGCAACCTGGCGATCCTGTGGGACTGCAACGCACACGTCTTGCCCAGCGAGTTCACGTTCACTCGTCCCGACGGTGATCGGCGACTTCTGGCGGTCAGTTGGATCGGACTGGCCAATGACGAGGACGACATCGGATCGATCATGGTCACGATTCGGGACATCACCGAGCTCACCGCGCTGCGTCAGCGAGCCGAGCACCAGCGCCAGAACCTGCTCATCGTCGGCGAGATCCTCGCCCTTCGGACTCAGGACTTCGAGCGCGTCATCAACACCAGCCATGGGTTCATCGACCGCAATCTGCAACTGATCGAGCTGGGAGATCCCACCGCGGTCTCCGAAATGTTTAGGAACACCCACACGATCAAGGGGAACGCCAGCCTCAGTGGGCTCTCGAAGCTGAACGACGTTGTGCATGTCTGCGAAGACACCTACCGCCGACTTCGTGAGGGAGCGATCGCCTGGGATCCGGACCAGCTGCGGCAGAACGAGGAGAAGATTCGCGCCGTCCTCGAGTGCTACGAGCACGAGTATCGGGTCCGGCTCGCGGGGTGGGGGCAGCCGTCTCCGGAGATCGATGTCGAAGCCCTCAGGAGCGCGATCGCGATCGGTGAAGGGACCGGTTCCATGGACGCGGTGCTCGACCATCTGCGGGACCAGGTCTTCATCGCCGACTCCGTCGATGTCTGGAACCTGCTGCGACGTCCCCTCGACAATGCCATTCGCATCGCCTCTGAGCGCGGAAAGACCCAGCCGAACTTCGATTTGCGCGGCGATGTGCGGGTGCCTCGGATCCTGGCAGATCGGATCGCCGACGTGTTCATGCACGTCCTGCGCAACTGCATCGACCACGGCATCGAGCCGCCCGAGGATCGGCTCGCGGCGAACAAAGACGCCGCCGGGACCATATGCATCGCCGTGAGGACAGTCGGCGACTGCATCGAGTTCCGGGTTCGGGATGACGGCCGAGGACTGAACGTAGGCCTGCTGCGCGAAGTGTACGAAGCAAGACACCTCGTTGCCCCTGCCAACACCGATCAGGCTGCGCGGATGATCTTCGATTCGGGCGTGTCCACTGCGACGTCGCTCACCGATGTCTCGGGCCGAGGCGTGGGGTTGGACGCGGTCCGGGCCTTCCTTGCTGAAACAGGCGGCAGTGTAGTGATGGTGCTCGACGATTGTGCGTCCGTCGATGACGAATTCCGCGGGTTCAGCCTGGTGCTGACGTGTGGTTCGACTCTGGCGGCCCAGTCCGCAGACGAACCTCGCGATCTGGTGGCATAGGACCGCGTTCTGCAGAGCGCTCCCGCATCATTCGTTCCGGGGCGGGTACTTTGTACACCTCGGATTGGGCACTCCCTTCTCCATCGTCGGATGTGTTGCCCGGTCGATGATGTCGCACACCACATAGATCACATTCGCCGGCTCGGGCCGCTTCGACTGATCCGCCACCCGGAAGTCGAACTCCGTCGACAGCACGCCCACCAGGTTGTGCCGCCGGTCTATCCACGGAACAAACCCGAACTTTCCTGGGCAGCTCATGAGCGCCACGTCGCCCGCGGCGTCCTCGATATCCCTCCACACGCCCAGGCCGTACAGATCGTGATGAGTGTTGGTGTGCCGCGCGGGGATGTGACCGGTTCGCGGCACCATGTGGGTCTGGCCACGCTCCATCTCGGCGATCATCTCCTCGGACAGATAGCGCTTGCCGTCGAGCTCGCCGCGATTGAGGAGGACCTGGAGGAAGCGCGCAAAGTCGCTCGCCGAGGTGTTCAGGTTGCCAGCCAGCCCGGGGTTTGCGCTCTTGCCGAAGCGACCGAAGCGGGTCTTCTCGAGCCCGAGTGGCTCGACCAGAGCCTCCTGAAAGTAGTCTCGGTAGGGTTTTCCAGTGACCACCTCGGCAACCCTGCCCAGCGCCTGGATTGAGAGACTGCCGTACTGGAACTGAGTGCCCGGCTCCGAGTCGAGCTTGAGCTGCGCGATGGTCTCGACGCAGTCCCGCAGGGTGCCCTTGTAGTTCCTCATGCAGTCGTTTCTGGACGGAATACCTGTCATATGGGACAGAGCTTGCCGCACTGTGATGTCCCGCTTGTCGTCGGTGTCGAAGGAGGGCAGGTACTTGGAGAGCTTGTCCTCGATGCCGAGCTGACCGCTGTCGATGAGCATGAGGATGGTGGTCACCGAGGGCCACTTGCTCGCCGAGCCGATGGTGACGACGGTGTCCACTGTGAAGTCGCCATAGTCCTCATGGAAGACCTCGGCGCCATCCTTGATGATCAGCATTGAAGCGCCCGTTACGCCGGGACCTGAGACCATCCTCTCCAGCGCTAGGTCCAGCCTCGAGAAGTCGTAGGGACTGTCGGGAAGCTCCTTGGGAGCCGGCTCATCCACGCCCGCGGCCGTAGACCCGTCGGGCTGGAGGACGAAGAACGCCGAGCCACCTCCCACCAACACGAGACCCAGGACGAGGGCGGCAACCAACCACTGCTTGGAGTTCACGCAGGCCTCGTATGGAGAAACAGGTCGATCAAGGCTGGGCGCGCTTTCTGGAGGATCATGGTGATGAGCTCGATGGCCACGAAACGACGCCATTGTGCCATGGGCTCCGACAGCGCCGCAGCGGTGATCTGCCCGTCTTTGTCGGGCTCGGCCAGCCGACGACTCACCTCGATGGCGAGAATGAACTCCCCAAGCCCCTCAGCGACGCCACCCCAGACCTCGAAGCGTTTCCCGAGGATGTAGCTGCGAAGGAGCAGATTGACCCAATCCTCGGCATCCTGTGCGAGCGGCGGCGCTGGATCCGCCGAGGTGGCGCTCACGGCGTCGAGGCGCTTCACCGATTCCTGCGCAAACGCAACGCGGTCGGGATCTTGCCCATCGGACCGTTGCAGCGTGTGGCGCATGATCATGGCTAGGGCGGCGACCGTAGCCTGGAGTGCTGCGACCCGCTGCTCGGGCCTCACCGCGGGCTCGACGGTGCCGGTCTGGTTGTGTAGCGAGGCACGCACATGTTCGATGGCCGCCTCGAAAGGCAGGGCGGCGACCTCTACGAGCAGAGAGCGCTCCATGGCCATCCAGGCGTCGACGGCGACCGAAGCTCCGTCCAGAACAGACACCGACTTCGGATGAAAAGAACGACGCGGCGCAGCCCTCGGCAGGGCGGCGATCGCCTCGACCTGGTCGTCGGCGAGATCTCCATCGGCAAAGCTGTGGTGGAAGCCGCGGCAGGTGGGACGCACGACGGCGACCAGGCCGGCCGGATCCTCTACTAGATGGTATGGAAACTCCCGGCAAAACCCCGGCTTTCGCTCTGCGCCAACGAGGTCGTGCACCGCGCAGCGCAGGTCCTCGCGCAGAAAGATGCAGTGCCCGTCCACCGTGTCGAGGAAGGCACCGGCAGCCTTGTCGTGGGACCAGCCCGCGGCGGCGGGTTCCCAGAGCTGGCCGATCCCGGCGGAGGTGAGGTCGGCGATGACCTCGGGCTCGACCGGTCCGAGCTCGTACTCAGAGGTACAACAGGACCCGCAGCCGCCGCAGCTCCATCGCAGACCGTGGGGCGTGCGAATCACTGGTTCTGCAGCCGCTCCATGCGCAGCTCACCGGCAAGGGCCACCGCATCCCACAGATCCGTAGCGTTGAGCTGACCCTCGTGCACGACGTAGCCCTGCTTGTTGATCAGGTAGATTGTCGGGATCGTGCTCGGCTTGATGGCCCGCTGCACAAAGGCTCGGTAGTCCTCGAGGACCCGGAACGGCGCGGATGCCTGGATGGCGAGATCCTCACCCTCGTAGTGCTCGGGCCGCGCGGCGTCGCGCACCGTTCGATGGGTGATGACGTGCAGCTCGTAGAGGAACTCCCCAAACCAAGCTGCGTAGTTCAAATAGCGACGCATGAACTCGGAGTACTGCACGTTGCCGCGGAAGCCCCCGAGCAGACACACCGCCACCATCTGCGTGTCGTCCATGGCCATCAAGCTCTGGTACAGCTTGTTGTTCGCGCCGCCGCCATCGACAGCGTCGAGGTTGTAGTCAGGGAAGCGCTGGCCATACCAATATTGGTTCGACGGTCGCACCCCAGCCATCTTCTCCACGGCCTCGGCCACCCGGTCGAGGGGCTCCAGCGTGTAGGCCTGGACCAGAAGATCGATGGCGAGCTCGTCCGAACCGCCGGCCGCCTTCTCCATCGCGACGTAGAAGTGCGCTACCGAGAGGTACTTGGAGGGCCAGATGTGGCCATACTGCACCTTGAACTCGTTGATCTGCTCCATGCCCTCCTTCTTCTTGCCCTGCTCGACGAGGGCTGCGCCGTGGAACAGGAGAGCGGGGGTGTTGCGGATCTTGATCTTGCCGGTGCCCAGGAAGCGAGCGAACAGGCCGGTGTTCAGCATGCCCGCGGCGCCGCGTTGCTGGGTGAGCGTGCGCCAGGAGAGCTTCTCCAGGCAGTCCCAGTCTCGCTGTCTCCACAGCTCCAAGAGTCCCGTCTCGTCGGGCTGGAGCGGATTGTAGTGCTCCATCAGGTGCTCGGAGGTCCGCACGAGCTCGATGCCGACGTTGACGCCGGTGGTCGTGAGCTTGATCTGGTCCTTGCCGTCGGGGCTCGTGAAGATGTAGCGGCGGCGATCCCGGCCGTGGCGATAGAGGTGGGGATCGGCGAGATCGTCCTTCATGTCGTCGGGCACCTCGCAGAAATAGCCAGGTTGAACGCCCAGCTCGGCGGCGATGCTTGTCTTGGCCACGCGGTCGACCACAAAGGACTTCACCGGATCGGGCACCGCGCCAGAGCCCCGACTCGTCTCGATCGTCATGTCCTTGATGAACCGAGCCAGGATGGGATCGGTCTTGGGTTTCTTCTTTGCGTAGTCCGGAGCCGCCGTGCGCTCTTCGGGCACCGGAGTAGCCGGAAGAGACTGCTGGACTGTGTTCAGGCGCTCACCGAGGCCGCGCTCGATGCGGTCCACCACCTGCTGCGCGGTCTGGATGCGCTTCTCGGGGTCCTTCTCGAGCAGATCCAGGATCAAGCTGTCGATCCACTCTGGCACGCGCTTGTTGATGGCCGACGCCTTGGGGGGTGGCTCGGTGAGGTGCAGGTCCATGACCTTGTAGGGCCGCCCCGTGAACGGCGGGGATCCCGTCAGCATCTCGTACATGACGATGCCGAGGGCGTAGAGATCGGCGCGGTGATCCAGCGCGTAGTCTTCGATGTACTCCGGCGCCATGTAGTACGGGGTTCCGATGCGAACGCCGACTGCGGTGAGGGACTCGTCTCCGCTGCCCGTAGACACTCGAGAGAGGCCAAACTCGAGGACCTTTACCGCGTCTTTCTGGCCGGCGACCTCGGCGACGAGCACGTTCTGGGGTGCGAGATCTCGATGGATGACGCCCAGATCATGGGCGCCGATGAGGGCCAGGGCCATCTGGGCGGCGATGTAGGCGCAGCGCTCCGGATCCATCTCCTCCACGTCCTCGATGACGTCGGAGAGCAGCTCGCCTTCGACGTACTCCATGACGAGGAAGGGCTGCATCTTCTGTTCGGTGCGGCCGTAGTCGAGAACGACGAGGGTACAGGGGTGGTTGAGTGTCGAGGTGACACGTGTCTCGCGCTCGAATCGCGCGATCGCCTCGGCCTCGCCGAACAAGCTCGGGTCGAGCAGCTTGACCTGCACGCGCTCGTTGTTGTCCGTTCGACGGGCGACAAAGATGTCCCCCATTCGGCCATGTCGCAGGAATCCCGTGATCCGATACTTCCCGTGGATCACAAGGCCCGTCACGTTGTCTGTACTCATTTCCTCCGCGCTCCACCTTGAGTCCCAGGCTACACCGAATCCTAGCCGCTCGCCCTACACTGCATAATGGGTTGAGATGAGTACCGACGCCGAAGCCAGAGACAAAGCGCTGGCCCTCCTCGAGAGCCATCACGACTTCCCCGGACTTTTCGAGTTTCGCGCGGTCGTTTTGCCGGAGTCAAAAGGTGCTGCAGTTGCCGCAGTGGCCGCAGCAGTTGGCGGCGAACACCTCGTCGAGCGGGTCACCGAACGTCGCTCGAGCAAGGGCAAGTATGTCTCAGTGCGCGTGCGCGTACAGGTCGAGAGTGCGAGCACGGTGCTCGAAGTCTACGAAGTGCTCAAGGTCGTCCGGGGAGTCATGACCGTGCTGTAGGTTACCTTTTCCCGGCGGGAGAACCACAGACTTGAGTTCGACGATTCAGCTCGGACCATTCGACCTCGAAAAGCCAATCGGCAAGGGGGGGATGGGCGTTATATGGTCAGCGCGCCACCGGGTTCAGGGCGTCGCCGCTGCGGTCAAACTCCTCACCCAGGGAAGAGCGAAGGATCGCGCGTTCCGAACCGCATTTCGCAAAGAGGTCCGGGCCGTCGCGGGTCTCGATCATCCGAACATCGTCATGGTCTTCGATCACGGAGAGGTCCCCCAGGGGTTCGAAGAGGTCGCCGCTGGACAGATCATCTCCGGAACGCCCTACCTGGCGATGGAACTCGTACACGGAGGATCCCTGATCTCCCGCCGAGGACACATGCGTTGGCACGATCTGCGCGACGTACTCCTCGCCCTCCTGGCCGCCCTCGCTCACGCCCACTCCCGAGGTGTGATCCACCGAGACATCAAGCCGGGCAATGTGTTGGTGCGCGACGACGGCACCATCAAGCTCACCGACTTCGGCCTCGCCCACGCCACCGAGATGGGGGGTCACCGCGCCGAAGAAGCCCGTCGCGGAGGAACCCCGGCCTATATGGCGCCAGAGCAGCTCCAGGGAGAGTGGCGGGACTACGGCCCCTGGACCGATCTGTACGCACTGGGCTGTCTGGCCTGGTCGTTGGCCACCGGGAGGCCGCCCTTCCACAAGGGATCCTGGCTCGATGTGATGCAAGCGCACCTCAGCCGCGAGCCGCCCGCCTTCGAACCGCGGCGACCGATGCCGACCGGATTCGAGGGTTGGCTGCGGCACCTGTTGGCAAAGAATCCCCATCGCCGCTTCCGGCGGGCGGCCGACGCGGCATGGGCGCTCCTCGCCCTCGGAGAGCCGAACGAAGCCACCTACACACCTCCGGCCGACGCCGACGAGGAACCCAGCGGTGCGACCCACACTCTCGATGGCCTCCGCGCCGCACGCACGACGCTCTTCTGGTCGGATGCAGAGCTGCCCTCGCCAGAGTTGCTCGCCACACCCATCCCGGCCGAGCGTGGACGCAGGTTCGATCGGCCACCGCTGCCGGCCAGCGCCCATCGCGCCGAGAGCGGCTCCTCCAACATGCTCGCCGGAGCTGGGCTGGGCCTGTATGGCCTGCGATCCATCCCGCTAGTGGGGAGGCGGCCAGAGCAGGATCGGCTCTGGAAGGTCCTCGCAAAGGTACACAGCGGCAAGGGATGCCAGCTGGTGAACATCGCTGGACCCCTCGGCTGCGGAAAGAGTCGGCTCGCAGAGTGGCTCTGTCAGCGGGCTCACGAGGTCGGCGCAGCGGCGGTGCTCAAGGCCACCCACGCCCCCGTCATCGGCCCTGGCGACGGGCTCGCCAGGATGGTTGCCAGCCATCTGCGCTGCGTGGGGCTCGACCGAGACGCCATCGCCAAGCGCAACAAGAACCTCCTCCTCAGCCAGGGGATCGAGGACGACTACGAGTGGCAAGCGCTCACCGAGCTCATCTCCCCCGGCGACGAGTCCTCCTCGCTCCGCCTCGGCTCTCCGCGTCAGCGCTACATCCTCATCCGGCGCCTGGTAGAGCGGCTCTGCGAGGAGCGGCCGGTCATCATCTGGCTCGACGACATCCAGTGGGGGGCCGACGCCCTCGGGTTTGCGCGTCACCTCCTCAAGCACCGCGCTGACCTGCCCGTCATCCTCCTCCTCACCTCGCGGGACACCGACACAGACACCGGCACCGGCCGCCTGCGCAGACTGATCGAGCGCCCCGAGACGGTTCGCGTCGACCTCGACCACCTCTCCCCCCGAGACGCTTCTGCCCTGATCCGCGAGCTGCTGGGGCTCGAGGGAGAGCTCGCCGACCGCGTCGAGGCAAGAGTCGAGGGCAACCCACTCTTCGCCGTGCAGCTCGTCGGGGACTGGGTCAACCGCGGCCTGCTCGAGCCCTCCGAGCGCGGCTTCCGCCTCAAGGCTGGTGCTCGGGCCGATCTTCCCGACGATCTGCACCAGGTCTGGTCCGACGCCATCGCCCCCATCCTGGCCCAGCACCCAGCCGGCGCCCTGATCACCCTGGAGCTGGCCGCAGCACTGGGTCAGAACGTCGACGCCGTGGAGTGGAAGACCGTTTGCGAGCAAGCTCGCGTCCCCCACCCCGCCGAACTCAAAGAGTCCCTCACCCGCGCCCGCCTGATGCGCTCGACGACCAGCGGTTGGGCTTTTGTGAACGCCATGCTCCGGGAATCGCTGGAGCGCACCGCTCGCGATTCACACCGTTGGGAGGTACATAATCGTGGCTGCCACGCCATGCTCCGCGACCTCTACCCCGAGACGAGCAACACCATCGCCGGGCGTATGGGGCGCCACCTGCTGGAGGCCGGAGCCTTCGCCGAGGCCCTCGAACTGCTCCTGGTCGGTGCCCGCCGCCAGGGAGAAGCCAGCGAATACCGGGCCGCCCTGGAGCTCCTGGACCTCCGCGATCGAGCACTCGACGAGCTGGATCTCCCCGCCAGCGATCAAAACAACATCATTGGCTGGCTCCTGAGAGGCCGGATCTACCTGGCTCAGGGGCGCCCACACCTCGCGCACGCCTGGGCCGAGCGCGCCTCCGCAGCTGCCGACAGCCAAGTGCAACCGGCACTGAAAGCGGAGGCATACAGCCGCCTCGGACAGGTGGCCCAGGCTCGAGGAGAGCTGGATCTGGCCGAGCGAAGGCTGCTAGCCGCCCTGAAGCTCTTCCGGGAAAAGAAGCTCTGGGAGGGCGTTGGCGACTGCTTGCACGGCCTCGGCAAGATCGCCGACAGCCGCGGACGCTACGCCCGTGCGCAGGAGATCTTCGAGGAGGCCCGTGGCGCATATGCAGCCGTGAACGCCCCACTTGCCCTCGCGCAGTGCATCGACGGACTGGGCCAAGCCGCGCGAAAGATGGGGGACATCGACCGCGCCGAAGTCCTCAACCAGGAGGCCCTAGCCCGGTTCCAGGGCCTCGGGAACCTCACCGGGGTGGCCACCTCTCGACGACGGCTGGCTCGGCTCGACCTACTCCGCGGCGACTATGCCAGCGCCGACCGCCAGACCCTGGAGGCCCTGCGCCTGTTCGAACACACAGGAGATCTCTCCGGGCAGCAGCAGTGCATCAACGGGCTCGCCGAGAGTGCACGTTTCCGAGGAGATCTCGAAGAGGCCGAAGCGGGATATCGCCGCGCCCTCGAGATCGGCCAGAGCATCGGAACTGGCGACAAGATCCTCCAGATCGCCAACCTGGCGCTAGTGGTCCTCGCTCGGGGGCGCTACCCCGAAGCCCGGCGCATGTTCCAGGAACTGAGCCGTCCAGTCGAAGAATCCGGACGCCGCGCGCTGCTGGCCGGATGCCACCTCGGACACATGGCCTGTGTGGCGGCCATGAACGACATCCCGTCCACCGAGAAGCACTTCCGACTCGCCCGCGCCCTGCTCGAGGAGACCGGAGCCGTGGATCCCGACAACGCGAGATCTGCCGAGACAGCCGCGGTGCTTCTCTGGGAGAACTGCCACCAGAGCTGGGCAAGGGCGTCCTGGGAGCTTGCACTGCAGCAGTGGGAAGCCCTGGGGCGCAGCGACGACGTGGTGCGTGTCAAGGCGCTGCTGCGCGAGAACTTCGGGTGAACGAGCGCACGGACGAGGCGCTCATGGTGGCCCACGTTGCCGGCGACAAAACCGCTTTTCCCGAGATCTTCGCGCGGTACGGAGGCGTGATTCGCGGGATCATGCGCCGAGACATCGGCAAGACCCAGGACGCCGACGAGCTGGTCCAGGACACGTTCTTGCACCTGCACCGGGCCGCCCGGGACTTTCAGCCAGAGCGCAAGCTGCGACCCTGGTTGATGACCATCGCCTTCAACCTGAAGCGGGAGTACTTTCGACGCAAGGGACGACGACCGGAGGCTCCCCTCGATCTGGACGGCCGCAACGATCCGTCCGAGGAGCCGCGGATCCTGGAACGACAGCACGCCGAGCGCCAGGTCTCCCGTGCGATGGCCGCGCTCTCCGACAGCCAGCGAGAGGTCATCGAGATGCACTGGTTCGCCGGTCTGTCCTTCCCCGAGATCTCCACGGCCGTCGGCGCCTCTCTGAGTGCGGTGAAGGTGCGCGCCCATCGTGGCTATGAGCGTATCCGCGCCCTCCTTCCCGAAGAGGGGGCGTAACCATGAGCGACCGCCAGACGTACACGGAGTCAGGGATGACCTGTACCGACCTTCGCCGTGCGCTCGCCAGTGGCCAGCCCTCCAGTCCGGAGGTTGAAGCCCACCTTGCGAGCTGCGCGCCCTGTGGAGAGCTCGCCGCCGATGACGGAGCACTGGCCGACGCCCTCGAGGCCGTGCCCGAGCCGACTGCCGATCTCTCGGACATGGCGGCAGCGCTCAGCGAAGCCATGGAGAAAGATGGTGCAAACCGGAGGATTCCCTCGTGGATTCAGCCGACCGTTCTGATTGGCCTCGCCGCGGCAGTCGCCATCGCCATGGCCCTCGGCAGCCTGCGCCCCGACATCGCGGCGTACCCGATGGATCTGATGGCCCTCATCCTCGCCGCCCTCGGTGGACCCACGATCGGTCTGAGCATCGCGGCGTCGAGGCCGCTGCACAAGTCTGCGATCCCGCGGGGCATGGTCGCGGCGCTGGCCGTGACAGCGCTGTCGATACCCCTCATCATCGCGGTGCTTCCGGCCCCTCACTCCGATCCCGCCTCGGACATCACTGGCGTGTTCCTGGCCGCGACGATCGGCTGCTTCGTGCTCGGTGTCCTCGTCGCCGGAATGCTCGTGATCGCCCATCGTCTCCTCGACAAGCGCACTCACGCCGATCGAGATGCGCTGCTGCTGGTCGCCCTCGCCGGGTGTGTGGCCGGCGCCTTTGCGCTCCAGATCCACTGCCCGTTCACCGACACCGCGCACCAAGTCATCGGACACGCGGGCCAGGGCGCCGTGTTCACGGCGGGGATCTGGGCGTTGTTCTGGCGCCATCGCGCGAGATAGGTCCCTCTCGGAGCTACCTCTTGCCACCGAAGCCGAAGCCAGCGCCCACCACGGCGTCCTCTACGGCCTTGGCATCGTGGTCGCCCTGGACTGAGAGCGCCTTGTCCTCCAGGGACACCTCGAACTCCAGGTTCGGTATCGCCGCCTGCAGCGCCTGCGTCACCGACGCCACACATCCCCCGCAGTTCATTCCATCTACTCGATAAGTCGTGGTCATTGGGCCTCCTCTACAATTGCCGGTCAAGTCCTGCGTCTGCACCCATGACCTGTAAACTGACGAACATATGTTGGTGAAACCTACACAATTTGCAGTTTCTCCCGACAGTCCTTCGAAAC
>PJEL010000676.1_pt1 | contig 39728 bp, 49 predicted proteins | sample 1853271 | NCBI WGS metagenome assembly PJEL01 (sample SAMN08108733, study PRJNA415343) | Invertebrate metagenome, whole genome shotgun sequencing project. | host: Globobulimina | place: Sweden: Gullmar Fjord | collected 2015-08
CTGGAGCTTCGACGGAAAGCTACCGGGCCGGACCTTCGGGATCGAAGCGGTCGCGGGTCGCAAGGGGGGCGAGAAGAAGATGAGTGGGCTGAGCGTGTTGCCTTAGTTGTAGAAGGTACCATGGAAGACGCTCCAGATAGAACGCCCCCAAAGCCACCAGAACCGCCCCCAAAGCCCTTCGATCCTAACAACCTCTATGACGTCATCAATAGTGGTCGTCTGAGTAATCTCCCGTCCACGCTGGTACAGTTTACCCGTGAGTTCTCTACGCGGGCTACGCAGGCCGTCTACGAGTTACGCCCTAAAACATTTGGGCGACCTGTAGATTATGTTGCGGGCCTTGCCGCAGCCCAAGACAAACTTAAGTGCACTATGGTTTGCTACAAGTGCAAGATGACTATAGACCTAGAGGTGAGTTTGGACGTGGTAACCGTGCGAGGTGCCACAGTACTTGACTTATTTAAAGATATGCTTGGAGAGCAAGGCTGCCTTAACTGTGGGGTCGACCCTGCTAGGCTGGTGTCCCGGTGCGTGTATAATTGGAAGGTTACAGGTTAATTTATAAAAGGGCTATTGCTTCTGGTTGCAGCATGCGTATATTAGAAGTGAGGCCCGACAAAACGGAGACTCTATGAGTCAAACAGAATGGGATAGGCGAGTACTCTTAATCCTCGGTAAAGAGGATGAGCTTGAGCCTAAAGATGCGCTAGGCGAGGAGCAGTCTGAGTACCTCAAATCTATTTTTGGGATGGCCGACCAAGGGCTTCTTAGCAGAAGCAGTGTCATGCAAATGATATATGGCGTGACTGCTACAGAGATGGCAAGCGTGAATGAGACGATGGCGGCTATGTCTGCTGCGTACAGTACAGCAGGAAGTGCTGTAGCAGCGTTTGGCGCAGCATCCTCAGAAGCAATGCAAAGTATGGCTCCCGAAGAGCTTAGGAAACTTGAAGTTAGTGATCCAGAAATCGAGCCGCAGAACTTTGCTTCTGATACACTACTGCCCCCGTACTCTCCTAAAGAGGAAAAAGTGATACGGCAGATGTATGAAGACGCCGTTGAAAACACCAATTTAGCGGAGGTGTTGGAGGGGGTGATGGTAAAACCACGTCGCCCCCTTGAAAATTTAAAAGTCACGTACGACGTCGACTTCGAGAAGATGGAACGAAGAATACTCGGCGTACCAGAAGAAGACGACGAGTAGCCCAATTATACCGGAGGTTTATAATGACGAAAGATAAAAACGCAAGCAGCATTATGTTTACCAAGACCAAAGAAGGGGAGAGTCCGGAAGAGGAGCCCAAACTCACTCCCGAAGAGCAAGCTGCAAAGGACGAGCAAGACCGCAAGATTGCGGACTATCGAAAGATGTCCAAGGAGGACATCAACAAGCTCGTGATGGACATCATCGAGAACCGAGTGTTCACCGACAGACACCTTGGTCCCGGAGCCGATCCTATGATGTGCTTCATGGGACTTGTATTTCTAAACGACGTACAGCGAGAAGCGATCCGAGACAACCCTCCTGGGATGGTCTACGCGTATTACTCAGAACAGGCTCCTAATTCGTGCAATGGATACCCGATCTTCTTCGGCTTCTGCATGATCAGCAAAGATGATACCGTCGCTGTATGGAAAAAGTACGACATGATGAAGAAAGCCATGTCGGACATTATGGAAGACGAAGATGACAGTACCAAACAAGAAGGACTGTTTAAGTAACGCCTCTTTCCGGCTTATCATAGTACTTTTCGTCACCGCTGCCCTAGCTCTAGGGTTTCTTTTCTTCTTTCGTTCGTGCCTCGGAATGTCCGCAGTCGACCGACTGCAAGTGCTCGAAAACAAGGTGAACCGTCTCGAAAACGAAGTCGAAGACTGCAAGGGTGCTACTAAGGACCAACGCAGACGTAGACTACGCAAGTGAGCAGATTTGATTGGATAAGAGCCACTGCACGCGCTCTGTTTATTACAACGCTGTCTTTTAGCTTAGGTATAGCGATAGCACTCCTGATGTGCATGTACCTCACGTACAAGCTAAGAATAACTCCGTGGATCTACCCCAGATGGTGGTTCTTTACGGTATGGGGAAGTGTCGCTCTCTCTAGTGTAGTTGTGTATTTCTTACGTCCCAGATATCCAGAAAAAGAGAAGGAGGAGAAAGAATGCAAACCACAGGGAAAGACCCAGACGGAAACGTAGTCGTTGAGGAAGGTCTCAACGAACCTATTAGCAAGAGTTTCCTCAAGCTTATCGCGCAGATGGCATCCAGCAACGAGTTGATAGAACTAGCCCTTAAAGAACTTCATCCCGGTGTTAAAGAGATGCTCAACACGCAGGACACCAGCTTCCTTTTGGGCTTTGTTAACTGCGCCCAATATTTCCACGATACTATTACGGGTCTTATGATAAACACGATCACCGAGAAGTATGGGCCAACGCAAGAGCTAGACAGCCGCGATTCTCAGACGATTCGTTTTGCGTCTATGATTGATGCTTCTGCGTACTACTGTGTCACTCTTCTTGCAGAACGTGGGTACCTTGATCTAGATGATGAGTCGAACTAGTTTACTCTCTGATGTGCCACTGTAAAACAGGTATGTCATAGACGAACTGGAGTTAATCATCTGATGGGACTTGTTCTTGGAATAGACACAGGGTTTAGCACGATGGGGTTGTCCCTCATGGAAGTGTCCAGCACCAGGGAGTACGTGCTTGGGGTAAGGACACTCACCACCAAGAAAAGTGCTAAGAAGCTCAATGTAAGAGCCTCTGATGATAACATGCGTAGGGCACGTGAGCTAGCGGTAGAGCTTAGGCGTCGGTTAGACAAATACGATGTCAACGCGGTTTGCATGGAAGCACAATCGTGGCCCCGCAATGCGAGTTCCTCAGCCAAGATTGGAATTAGCTGGGGCATCGTAGCTGCCGTAGCGGAGTCCAAAGGTCTCCCGGTTCTACAAGCAACCCCACAAGCAATTAAAAAAGCGCTTGTGGGAAGAAACAGTGCTAGCAAAGAAGAGATCATTGCGGCGATTAGAAAACGCCATCCAGAGATCAAGTGGCCAAAGGCAACTGGCAAACACGAACATATAGCTGACGCAACTGGTGCGGTAATCGCGTGTACAGACAGCGATATTATCCGCATGGTACGGCAACTACCCTAGAGGCAAAAACTTGTTCAAACCAATGAAGTTGGAGGCGGTGGAACGCATCGCCAAAGATCTTGAAAACGACCCCTTTGTTAAAGGAAGCCTACAATCAGTTCCAGAGGAGATACTAGAACTGCTAAACGACGCCGACGAGTCTTTCCTTCAAGGCTACCTAACAGGGATGTCTTACGACATGAACGCTATGTCCAGAATCCACAGGGCAATGGCTGAGCAAAAAATAGCTGAGGCTATGCAGCTTAAGCAATTTGGAAATACAATCCTCTACCTGCTCAGCAAGCGACTTCTGGAACCCGACTTTGACTTCAAAACGTTAAAAAAAGAGGCAGAACCTGAAAAGGGAAAGCTCATTGTACCAGGAGAGTAGGCACCTATGGCTAAGCGACCCAACGAGACTATCTGTGAGTATGTTGTTTCAACAGCCACAATGCCTCTTGATGAACTTACTAAAGAAGGGCTAGGGGAAGTTCCTGAGCATATCACGCAAGCTATAGATGAAAAGAGTTCCCCTTACCTAGCGGGCTTCGCTATGGGAATCAACATGGCTTCTCATATATTGGAGGCGTTTGTTGGCGAAGCTCTTCGTGAGGTACTTGAACGTTACGGCAACGAGTACGATTTTATTGCGGATCGAGTGGTCCGCACAGTATCCGTGTTCAAAGCTGTGGAGTACCTCTCCTGCCGCACGTTATTCGACCGAGGGTACGCAGTTGATGGAGAAGACAACTCCCCGAAAGTGGTACACTAACTGAAAGGAAGATGATGCCAGAACACAAGCTACATGATCAGTTGGTGACGCGTAACGAGAAAGACGTGTACACTTCTTTTAAAGAAGACCCTAACCAAATTTTGGTGTAGGTAAAAATAAACGACGAACAAAAGGAACACCTTACTAGCGGACTGAACAGACGATCACGCAGGCTGATCCCTCTTCCACTTCTTGCCAAGATGATTAAAGAGTACAATGCTTCTTTGTAAGAAATGCGGTTACCAAGTTCAGCACACAATCGGGGGTAGCTTAGGACAGAAAGTAGCTTGTACCCACCCCGACTGTTCCCTTATCCAATGCTTTACTGCTGAAGTACCACAAACTGAGGTGAAGCAATTCATAGAGAAGAACTGTGAAGTACTGAAGCTTGAAAACGTACTAGATCGAGAAGGGAAGATTAAAGACCTTCTTTGGTGGATTAGAGCTAGAAAAGAACTGATTGGTAGTAACCTGGCAAACGAGTCAGAGCATCCTGAGTTACTCTCAATAGCAAGTGCGATGGAAGAAATGATTGCTAATAAAGCACATCATATCGTAGTCACACTCAGGCCAAAACAAAATGATTAAACGCTTCGTAGAGTTTTTATACCGTGGGTTCTTTGGGGAACCAGAGGCCGCGCCTGTTGTACAGACCCATACTGTGGATACCCCTAATTTTGCGATGGTGCAGAAGAACATCACGCAGATAACACTGGTGCTTGACCAGGAGCTAGCTGGGATGGTTGAAGGACTTGCGGCAGATATGCAAACCAACGTTCATGACATCTTAATTCGTATGATTAAAATAGCTAATGTCATCAGAGTTGAGAAGCTCTATGGCATTCCTTCAGTAAGTGGAAACTACCTGGGCGTAACTAACCGCAAGACCAACGAGTTTTTAAAGATAAACCTAGACTGCGCTGTCAAGGGAGACGCACCGAAGGAAGAACTTCCTCCCAAGGTAAGTGATAAAAAGTGGTCCAACTAAAAAAGGGGCTTGACAACTAGATAGTGTACAGTATGCCGACTGAGCGTGTCACATGAAAAGCCTTTCCAGGGACAAGCGCGTCTGCTATAAACTGGAAGGGTTCCCAAAAAGAGTGATGAAAATGTACGTGCTAACTTTTGATCTACGAGAGGCGCATAATGGCTTATCCAACACTACTACTGAACATCGGTTATGAACCTATAAGGCTGATCGACTGGAGAGACGCTATCACCAAGTGGGTACTTGGAAAGGTAGACATTATTGAAAGCTACGAGCATCGGCTACTCAGGTCAAAGAGCATATCAATGCAGATGCCTGCAGTGGTCCGTATCAATCGTGGCTACCACAAGTATAGTACAGATGTATCATTTGATAGATATCATGTCTACGCCCGTGACGGGTGGCGCTGCCAGTATTGCGGGGAGCGCTTCTCAGAGAGTCATCTAACGTATGACCACGTGATCCCAAAGTGTCGTGGTGGTAAGAGAGACTGGCTTAACATCGTCACAGCTTGTGCGACGTGCAACAATAAAAAGGCAGACAGAACCCCAGCGGAAGCGGAGATGCCGTTACTGAAGCGTCCTACAAAGCCGCGCTGGATGCCGAACCTTCTGGTAGAAGCGATCCGTAAGAGCAACAAAGTGCCAGATCAATGGTCACTGTATATCTCTTGGATCGAGCAAGCAGCCCCTAACGACGCCCCTATCTTGTAAACCTGCGTGCATGTAAGCACACATTCTACCTTGCTTTCTAAAAGAAGGGGATGGTGAAAACTGTCCAATATTCAGCAACATAGGAAGAGTTACATGATCACTGGCTCCTCTAGTCCAAAGCAGCACGAAGACTTCATTGCAAAGTTCAAAGAGAAGTTTTTCGACATAGTAGAACAAAACCCTAGACTGGGCGCACTCATAGACAATATGGAGAGAGCGCTGGGGGAAAGCATCCCTGGTGAACAACAATCTGATGTAGCCGCAGTTGCGTTCAACTACGCGGTTGAAGTTTCCCTGCAGCAAGCCATCCCTGTTTTCCTTTCATTACTTGTCGAGGAAAACATGGACTTCGTAAAAGAGCTATCAGGAATCTTGGAAGTAGACTGGCTGGATACACATAAACTTATGAGAAAACAAAACCTCAACTAGTGCGGACCTCTTGACTCAACTCGGTATCGTGATTATACTTGAGATGAGGCACACTGAACGGAGGAATGCATGGCTCACGAAGTTATCAGTTACTACAACAAATGCCCCGACTGCGGGTGTGACCGAACGTTGGTAGACTACAACTACGTGGACATCGTAAAACAATTTGTAGGTAAAGGGGTTAGATGCGAATCTTGCATGACTCGTTGGCGTACTGCTAAGATTCTTTCAAAGGCGCAACGAAAAGCAAACCAGATTAGACCACATCTAGTACTGGTAGCTTAAGGGCATCGTTTAGGGCTAGTCACCGTCAACTTCCTCTTCCACTAAATGGACCGCTTCCCAGTCCTTTACTACACTAATCCCGAAAAAGTCATCTCGGGAAACTACCCTCACCGCCCCACATTTAGAGCATACCTGTTCTGTACTCTTGTTCCTAAAACGGAAGATGGAATGTCGGCAGGTTTTAGCTTGTTCCCTACGCTCAGCGTCCAAAGTGAAACGAGCATTATCCATAGAACGCTTTTTCCTGTGGTTACGTGGACCACGTTTAATAGGTATTTTTACCACAGCTACACCTTCCCCGCCATCCAGAAAGACCTCAGCGTACTTCGATCTATTGCACCGAGGAAGGCTTCAGCCGCCTCATTGTGGTCAAAGAAGTGCTTCATTACAGATTTAGCTGTTTCTGTGTAACGCGCCTTCGTTAGCTGCCCACTAACCAGTAACGTCCGAAGGAACAGCGCAGCGGTAAGCATCACGTCTATAGACAGGTTGCCTTCTATAAGATCGGTCTGTCCGTTCGCAAACTGCGTAGCGATTTGGTGTCCACTAGGAACTCTGGCAGGCAGTCCCACCATCTGAACGTAGGCAGCTAAGTTGGTCCCACCCACCAAACCGTAGTTGGTCAGCCAGTCCAACAGATCAGTGTGTACCGCAGAATTTTTCCCTCCTGTAGACTGGTACTCCTCAGCCAAGTAGGAAGAAGCGTCTACGCCATAGCGGAGAGCGTTGTAGACCATAACAGGTAGAGAGAATGACCGTCCCTTAAAACTGACCAGGTGGTATGGACCACCTTGTAGCTCTTCAAAGAAGAACTCTGTAAGCTCCCGCGACTCGTCTACCGATTTGATTGTCTTGCTCGTAATGATAACGTCGTCTTGGACGAGCGCTAGGACTACGGCAGATACTGGGATATGATGAAGAAGGGGAGGGAACCCGGTCCCTGTGTAACTGGGGCACACCGTGGCTATGTGAAATGCCACGTGGTGGAAGGGCGTGTCGGTCATGATAATGTTGCCTTTGCGTTAGCTTGTGATTAAAGAACGAGCACCTTTACTCCATATGCGTGCAGGGGTATTCTTCAACTCCGTTTTGATCCTAGGCTTGGTCAGCCCTAGGTAATCGCAGGCGGCTTTGCCGAGGCGTTTCAACTCACTAGAAGAGATGGCGGTCTCAGCACGAGAAGCCCAATCTGAAAAGAACTCGTGGTTCTCGGGGCTGAGTACGATCTCAGCGAACTCTCGGAGCTTCGGGGTCAACTCGTTTACAAGCTGCTGCCCTTCGTCTGCATCGTCTGTTTCAGCGTCCGTGCTAGCACACTCATCTGGAAGCTTATGGACAAGAGGCACACCCTCTTCATCAGCAGCCGTGTCTATTGAAACGCATGTCTGCTGAAACTCGTCAAAGGACTGCGGTGATAGGTCCACATAACACTGGCGCTTGCTGTATTTACCATCACGGCGAAGACCAGCGGCCTCCTCAGCCTCGTTGTGGGTTTCGTAAAGACGTTTGCAGTGTACTAAGAACAGGGACTCGGTTTCACAGTCTTGTACAAGAACGTAAAGGCTGTCCCCGCGCTTCACCCGAAGCTTGGGATTAGGACTTACCTTCACCTGACAGATGGTGAAGTCTTTGATGTTAAGATACCATACTTCTCGGTAGGCGTCTTTTTTACTAACACGCATCAGTGGACGACGTTTATCACGACCAAATGACTCAGCAATGTTAACAGAATGGTTCTGAACACCTACGACCACATTCTTAATCATATGGTCGTCTGTGATGTTTCGTACCTCGTATTCGCGGATCACCTTCACAGCTTGCGTACGAAGCTGCTCGATCAGGTCTTCTGCCCCCTCCATCATTGGGTCGTGATTGAATACGAAGGCAAGTTGCCGGTACACGATGTTCCGTATTATCGGGTCAACGTGCTTAATTAACGCGGCTATCTGGCGTTCTGAATACCTACCCGGAGCTTCGGCAAGTTCTCTAAGAGTGGCCTTCTCAGCTTGATTCAGGAACTTCTTTAAGGAGAGAAGGTCTTCCACCTCTACCTTACTCCACTTCGACACAGCCTTCAGAACATCCAAGGAACATTCGTCCTGAGTAGACAAATGGTGCGCTGACCTATAAAGGTCGTTCCGGTATACTGAATGGTCTAAATCGTCCTTCAGATCCATCAGCCCATTCTGGATATCTTTGTTATCCCCGAACAGCCATTTTACCGCTTTACGGTAATCTCTAGATCCAATGAACCTGCAACTGTATAGAATGGTTAGTCTAACCACTCTTTTATAGGACCTGTCATCAATAACATCCGGAGCCGCTGCCCTATGCACACGAGTGCACAAAAGTTCGTGCATGAACTCCCTCTCCTACAGTATTCTGTTGTTTAGACTACAGCCCATTACCTAGCGTATCCAAACAGTATACTGCCCCAAAACAGCCTGTCAACTTTTTTCTAATTGTCAGTTTTACTAGGGATGACGGATAGTTGGCTGGAAGTTGAACAATAAATAGGCAGAAAAAAATGAAAATTATTAGATTGTAGATCACCTCAAGTGACCGAATGACAACTTAGCTAAAATGTGGAAAACTTGTGGATAAGATTTGCTTATATAACAGAGGGGTGTTGGAAGGATGGATCTAGAGAGGCTACGGCTTTTTAAGACGCGCTTCGTCAGCAGGAACGTCCTCACCTGCTGGGGGAGAGCGGGTACTGGTGCCTTTGTCGGACTCTTCTGTGGCTTTCTGCATTAGCTTAAGTAGTTCCTTAGAAAACTCTTCTTGCGGCTTACGGTTACGGCGTTCTTCCACGTTCACCGCTGCCTTGTATGCTTCAGCCAACGACAGGTTCGCAGTTAGTAAGTCTTTGGACTTCTCAGTGTCCTTTGCGATCAACGTCTGATTGCAGATATTCATAGCCGATTCTAAGAAGTTCAGTCTACCGCCAGGCGATTTTTCAAATACGTAGAGTGTCTTGTAAGGTGCGTTTATCCCGGCAATTATATGGCCTGTTTTCTCATCGATGCCGTATTTGATTTCTCCACTGTAGGACTCATGGGAAGTAAGCTCGCGTACTTTACGTTCCACGCGAACCTTCAACGACACCTGTTTTTGAGCGGTTCCCTTTACCTCGTTTTCAACCTCTTTCATGAAATCTTTGTAATCATTACCAAGGTCATTAAAAAAGTTGTTGATCTTCTTCGCTTGAGTCTTGTTAAGATACTTGTGCTCAGCAAGCGCGTTGACCATCTCACTGACTTGCGTTAGATTATACCAGTCTTCTACTTCCTTTTTACTGTTACGGTCTACTCGGTTTTCCCAAAGCTCGACCATAACATCTTTTACCCAAGCGCGGAGGTCTTCTGCATCTGCGCTATCCTTTGGTATTTCAAGACGGCTCTCAGCGCGAACCTCATCAACACTCTTCTGTAAGAAAGAGACGGCCTCTAACAAATCGCCTACATACTTGTCCCCAGGTTCTGCTCCAAAGTGGTGGTCACAGAAGTTAAAGATAACCTGTGTCAGTGTGTACCCTTTGATGAGGAACGGGATCTTCAAAAGAAGAGAGTCTTTTAATTCATCCCAAACGTCTCTGTCTTCAGGCTCAGTCTTAAGTAGGTAGTCAAATATTACTTCAGGGTTGTTAAACGAACCATCAGCCAGGCCGCCCTCTTTCACAGAAAAAGCCAGTTCTACGCCGTCGCTATCCAGTCCTACGCTGGGCTCTTTTTGTGAAGATACAATGCCCGATTTATTTAGCATACCTGCGGCTTCTGCTGCCGCTTTCTGCACTAGCTTGTTGGCTAAGAGAACGTGTTCCGCAGGTTCGAGCAGCCCTTGTTCTTTAGAATCAGGAAGCTCGCCCTCTTGTGCTGGCGGCGTAGGCTCGTCCCCTTCTTCCTGTTGCTGCTGTTGCTGCTTTTTGGCATCCTCTACAGAGAACAGAGTTGTCTCTTCAGAAGGGACGTCAACTTGTGGTTTCTTCTTAGGAGGGTCTGCTGCTATTCTGTACAGCGCACCACGGAAACGTAGGAGTCTAGGGGTGGCCATAGCTTAGGACTCAGGATACTCAGTGCGGAAGGGGCGCTCAGTGCGGTAGGTATCTATATGGTCAAGGAATAGATCCAAGGTGGACTTCTGGAAAAGCCCAATTTCAACCATGTAGACAAACAGGTCGACCAACGCTTCCTCAGACAATGGGTGCTTCGGATCCTTTGCAAACATCTCTGCAAATTCTGAAACGCTGAGGTTGAGGTGCGAAGGACGCCCCATCAGCTTCTTCTGCTGCTTCAACACGTACTCCCGATAGAACTCAAGCGCGAGGTCTTCTTTCTTTTGATCGTGCTTGAACTCCTTCACCGCTTCCACACCAATATCGTAGACATGCGGGCCACTTTCATAAGGCAGCATGTCTTCAGGGTGCGGCACGAAGTCTGGTGTCGGGTAGTTCACATAGTCTTCTGGAGGCCAGTAGTTTTGAGTTCCTGGTCCCTGTTCAGGCTTGTGTGAGAAAGCTGCGGACTTGTCTTTATTATCGCTCATAGGTTCATCCGTGCTATAAAAGCGAATTGGTGTTTGACGTACAGTAGGACGCCAGACGGTGTCCGTGATGGTTGACGGGTAGTTCGGATTTTTGGGAAGGTACGTATCTGGAAGTACCCGAATAGTATGAAGCGAAGGGCTATCTAATCGTACTGGGTCGTAGACAGTTGGGGTAGGCACTTCCAAGTCGTCGCTGTCGTACCCGGTGTACGAATACGATGTTGGAACGTTCACCACCTTGGTCGTGTCTGAATCTGGAAGATAGAGAACCAACCGAAGGTTACCACCTTCTTTAGACCGTTCTCCGTCTTCATCCATTTTCAGTACGACAGCATTCTCGTCTCCAAGGTCCACACCTTCCAGGTCGGTGACTACCATCCCTGGTTGTAGGTTATCAACCGTGGCTGCTGTTTTATTACCAAACTCAGTTGTGATCTCAGCGTAGTCGCTGTAAGCACTACGCTGTAGAGAAGCAAATTCTTCTTTCACATCAACAAGCATTCTAGTATCTTGTGGAATCTCATCGGTAAGCGGTGGCCAGAGACGTGAGAATTCTTTACTGATGATTGCTTCTTTCTCAGCGTCCTCAAGACCAAGTTTACACATGCATACCTGTACGCGTTTTGGGTCGCCCTCTTTGGGGTCGTTGAGTTCTACTGTTACAGAAGGCGGCTCGATCTCAATCTTATCCCCGTACTTACCTGCGTGGATAGCAATGTCCACGATCTTGCCCGCTCCCAAGGGAGTGTCCACCGCCTGACCAACCTCTAGCAAAGAGATTACCTCATCGCTAGAAACATCAACATCCTCAGCGGCGAGCGTGTAGTCACCTTCCGCCAAACGGTAGACGTTGTTTCCAACACGAATGTAAGGAGGTCGCTCCATGCTATTTCCTCGTAGGGCGGAGTGCTGCTAGCTCAGCAATGGCAGCTAGGTAGTAACGCTCTGGTCCCTTATATAAAAGCTGCCTAATTTCCTTTGAAATATCGGCTCTTAGTTGTCGTACATTAGAAAGTAACTTCCACAGAGACTTCATAAGCACACTCGCGTATACCGTTTTTAAACCGGGCTTGAACGCGAAGGGGAGTGACATCACAATCTGCGAAAGTAGGATACCACATGAAAGTACAATAGCGCGTTTTGTGTTGTCAGACGGCGACTTAGCTTCACGTTCGATCTGTTGTGTCAGTTCACGGATCGACTTCCTGTACTGCCTGTGCACTACAGGATTTGTTTGAACAAGCACATCTTCTGTAGTAGGCTCAGCCAAGTTTGTTTCTACAGCCTTCAAGGTCGTTTACTAATGCCTTTGTAAACTTGACCGCGTTATCCATAGCTTTCTCAAGGAGCCCTCGTGCAGACTTCTGTGCAGGCGTCTCTTCTCCTTCAAGTGCGGACAAATACTTGTCCAGGTACATCTCTGCGTAACCAAGCCAGATAGCCGCCTGATCTTGTATATCAAGACGCCCACTTGGAGAAGCGGCTTCCACCAATTCGTAGCGGGCACCTTTGTACAAAACGGCAGCAGTTGCCTCTGCATATAATGGCTTGGAGTCCACGGGTCTATGAAGATCCTTATACACGATATGGCCATCGGGTTCCTGAAAAATCTCGTAGACAAAGCCACTTATGCGGATACGTTTAGGAGGTTCTTCGGTCGTTCCATGCTTGCGCCACTGGATCGCCCGCTCCTGCTTTTTGGCAGCTTCCTCGTCAGGATGTCGTCCTAACAGTCTATGCGGTTTTGAGTGTGTGTACAGACACACCTTTTGCTCAGACACAGGCCGGTCAGGGTCTAGGTCTTTTTTTCGACAGTCCTTGATTATAGCTGTTCTGAGCTTGCTAGGCATCTACTTGTCCTCACGGAGGTAGACACGTCCCTTGAATTTCAACTTCTCGGGACGATCCTCAGTGGCGCTCTCTTTTTTGTATGGGCTTTTCTTGCCCTTACCACGCCAGTAGGTAGTGTCCAATGCACAGTCCGCAAGACGTGCACAGAAGCCTTCGGGGTCTTTGGCCCAACTGCTTTTCTCAACACAGGCTTCAAAGTCACCGCCTACGGATTTGAGCCTCTTTTTACAAGCGTCTTGATCCCAGGAAGGAGAATCAGAAGACCAGTTGGTAAGAGGAGGAGCTTTTGCACCTTCTTTAATCAACCGCGCCCTGGTCTTCTCGGTATCCATTCGGTATAGACGTCCTGCTATCCGAATAAAACGGGGGAACTTTACAAGCTTGTAACGAGGTGCTTGGTGGGCAGACGCATGCGACTGCTGCGTCTTTTCTGGCTGGAGGGCCATATAGTTAGCAGACATAACAAGGTCTGCTATCTTGGCACCAACATCCCGTAGTTGCATCATTTTATCGAGGGTATCACTAAGCTCTTCAGCTTTCCCTGGATCCTCTGTAACAGTTTCCTTGGCAATCGCATCCCACTGGTGCATCAACGGGAGCAGCTTTCCAAGTGCGTCTACCGCTGAATCTAACTTACCAAGGGCGTAGCTGTACGCGCCGATAAGCTGAGTGCCTAGTGTGCTTCCATATCTACTAGGTTTGTCGTAGTGTGGATTTATTAACTCGTACTCGTCCGCTTCTGCGTCTTCCCGTTGCTCACGCGCTAGGTCGCGTCCGTGGCCCTCTTCAAATTGAATCTCCTCGAACTCACCAGTAAACGGACCAAGAATGCCTGCTGCCTCTTCCCAAAACTTCATGAAAGCTGGGAGCGCGTCCGCGTCTTCTGGATCAAGTTCATTTCCAGGCTGCGGGTCGTTCTTACGCGCTAGCAGGGTGTTTGCCGGTCCCAATTTAGCTTTATCGAGCGCATCCATTGCTTCTGAAGCTAAGAGGTGTACATGCTTAGTCACTTCATTAAGCATCGTTGTATATTTGTCTAACGGAGTCGACGCTAGAACGTACACGTTGTTACCGACACGAATTACTGGAGGTCGCATATTATCTCTCCTCTACCTGAGAAAGTAGAATGTCTTACCAGTGAGTCTTGCATTTTCCTCGTTTGTGACATTTCTGAGTGCTCCAATGTCCTTCCCGAAATCTTTGAGCGCAGTAAGCCATTGATTGACCTTTTGGGTATCATACGCTTTACGAAGCGCTTCCAGATGCGTGTTAGCGGCACGCATCCGTTTCTCTATTTCTTCTAAAGAAGGTTGCCCGTAAGCAGGAGGTACATCGGAAAAATTGTCATCGGGATCGTCTTCGTCCACATATCGGAGTCGGTGGGTGTCAACTGCCCGGTGCATCTTTTTGAGATTGCTACCACCAGCCGTAGGAGCTTCTGTCTGTACAAGCTCGTAGATCGAACCGGAACCGTCACCGGAACCTACAACACGGATTCTCTTTGGAGGTTTGGTGGCCATTACTCCATCTTCCCTCTTCTGGCTTCCCAGATAGCAGGATAGAACCCAGCGTTTTTAAACCACTCGTCAAGACCTAAGAACGTCTCAGCTAGCTGCGTGGCGTTCATACTCTCGCTTTGGTCTTCTACAATGGTCTCTGCTGTTTCTCTAGCGCGATCCAACGCAAAGTCGGGGTCCATCGCTAACTTGTAGACATGCTCGCCAACACGGATCATTTTAGGTGGTTTGTTCATAGCGGCTTCTCTCTTACTTTCGTGCTCGCCCCAAAATCTATCGGCGTTCTGGAGAGCAATCTCCATCTTCTGTCGCCCGACAGGATTGGCTGAGTGGACGTTCCAGACTAACCGTGGTAATGTGCCATCATGGGCTTTCGCCTCAATCCACACAGCTACATCGTAGCCAGTACCCACGTCTACTTCGGGGTCGTCCCCTTCCCCCAAATCGTGGTCTAGTGATACTTCTTCTATTTTTCCAGACTCTAGAAAACGGATCGCGTCTGGCGCGGTTTTGACATGGACGTCAAAACCGGGAGGTGAGGGGCGAATGTCGTCCAGCCATAACCGCATGGCATGCTCCCATCCGGCTTAGCCTTCTTGCTCTTCTTCGTCTAGCTTTTTAAGGCGTTCCCGAGCATCAGAAAGGTTAACAAGCTCTCGGAAGGACTTCTCAAGTTCCTTGTTGGAAGCGACAGGTCTGAACTCCTTAGCAGCCTTCTTCTTCTTCTCAACGTTCATGTTGAAAAGTTGTGGATCCAGAAGGTCGTACTGAGCAGCAATGTCAGCAGCCGCAGAAAGGTATTTCTGGATTACTTCAACATTCCCAAGAGCATCAGCAAGCTTTTTATTGAAGGTAGCGATCCTATCCCAAACCTGCTGCTTGGTTAGTTGCCCCTCCTCCACCAAGTCCGCGATGTCCCTAATACCGGTCTTGCGGAAGTAAGCTTCACCCAAATCGCGCTCAATGTCACCGAGAAGACCAAGCGATTCGTCAAGAGGCGTTAGCAGGGGCTTAAACCGCTTGAGTTTATAATCCCTCATCGCCTTCGAGCGGTATACGCTCTCGGGGGCTACATCGGCAAGGACATACTCCGCGCCACGAAACTTGATCCGGTAAGGGACCTTCTTTTTCGTATGGGCCATCATACCCCCCTAACTACATGGATTTGATGATGCCACCAAGCTCACCTAAAGAATCTAGGGCGTCACGCTTAAGAGCGCTCTTTGCGCCTTCGTCTAGATCTGGCTCATCAGATAGCTTTTTGAGGGAAGAATGCAGAACCTGCATCTCGCTCTGCAGTGCTACGTCAAGTGCGGCCAGCTTGTAAAGCACGCCACCAACACGAATCATCTTCGGAGGATTTTTGATTTTCTTTGCCATCGGTAGAGACTCCTTCTTAATAGAAGCTGTTTTGGCGTTGCCAATGGCAACGGTTGCTACTGATTTATCTGCCCTGTACACAGCGGTATTTTTATCGCTGTTCTTGGCTGTTTGGTAGGAAGCTGGTTTTATTCTTTTGCCGCCGCCACCAGAAGGGGTGGTTGGCAACCACATCTTATTGATCTCGCGTTCAGCAGGCGGTGCACCAGGAAAATGAGTAAAGGTTCTTTTCTTATCATGTTTAGACCGCGTTTCTTGTAGTGGAAAGCGGGATAAACGTCCAGAGGAGTCTGTAGGAACAGTGTGTACCGCTATAGCAGGAGAAACACCTCCAGGCATATCAGTGAGATCCAAAACACCAAGATACGCTACAGGTCTGCCTTCAACAGAAGTGTACACAGCATCAATAGAACGCAGGTTGTCCCGGATATTGTCTACGGTGCGCTCTCTGATAGATTCTTTTGTGTAACTATGCGCAACGGCCCAGTGGTCTAGACTACCCTCGCGCTTCTTGTAACTTTTATAGATAAATTCGTTCGAAGCTGATCTTCCAGTTCTTTGTACAAAAACCTGTATGTTCGGTAGGTTCACCCTATTAAGGGAGTTCATACCTATCAGATCTTGGTATAACGCTTGTATAGACTTCCCGTACGTGTCGTCTGTTAAACGGCTAAAGGGTACAGAAGCAAGACTGTACAGAAAACCTTTTACTTTTATATACTTGGGTATATTAGAGACAACTGTAGCTGTCTTCTTTGGCTTCCAAACGGGACGTTCGGAACGTAGGATCTTCATTGGATCCAAATCAAATTCCCAACGTTTGAGCATGTTGAGTATTCCCTCAACCGGAACTCCGTGGACCGTCTTGGAAACAAGCGTCTCCGCGAGAGATTGAAGCTCTTCTTCAGACATGTTTGGTCCGAAGTGGCTCCACCAAGGAGAATCGGGCTCAACGATATCTATATCGTAACCTTCGGTCATCGCTATGACTACATAAGGTTTCGCTTCCCAGCCCTGAGTTGTGGTGTTATCCACCACAATAGGGTCTATGCCCTTACGTGCTGCATCCCAAACGCGCCGCTGGTTCCACTTATGCGCCTCAACTATCTTGACTGGATCGAATTTGTATTCTTCCCCCTCCATGAAAAAATCATCGGTGGAGAAGATAGCGCCTGAACCCTGCAGTTGCTTGGCCCGAGTAGACTTACCAGATCCACTGACGCCACGCATGATATACATTTTCTTGGCAGCGTCTGCCAACTTGTACATCTTGCCGTCTACCTGTATGCGTTGCCGCCGACCTTTATACGTTGGAGAGGTTGCTTGCATAACTACTGTCTCAGCGTAACTGGCCCTTTTGTAAGATGACTCGCCTCTTTTGAAATAGCCTCGTAATAGGCAGCACGTGCTGCTTGCATACTGGCCAATGCGTCCTCAACAGCGCTCCACGCAGACTGGATCTGCACGATGTTGTCGGGTATGTCATAGGCGTACGAATCAGAGAAAGAGGCCACCATAGTATCGATTGCAGGCTTCAGCGCGTCCTTATCACTCAGGCCATTAAAGACTTTGTACAAACTACGCAACACTTCCTTATACGCTTGCTGATCTTTTTCAGGAGCATCCTCTCGTTTGTACAGTGCGTTATGAAACCTTACATACTTTGGAATAGTCATCTAAAGTCCCAATTGGTTGGAATGTTGAATCAGATCCCAGTAGAAGCTGGTTGAACAACCCAAAGAAGAAAAGTACCCCCGGAGGAATGCCCTCCGGGGGTACGGGTCAGACTCTACTAGGAGAGTCGGATACCCTTGGAAACGCCCCTGGAGTTGGCAATGATCGTTGCTTGACGCAAGAAAATGAACCAACCGCGAGCGGCGCGGCCCAGCATACGCTGGTCGACCACACTAGAGTTCAGTGCGATCATGTTTGCTTTGACACCCAGGGTTGCGGGCGAGGAGAGGAAGTAAACCTCTCCAGGCTGCAGAACCTGCAACGTGTCATAGCGGAATCCATCAGTGACCAACTCGATGTCAGCCAGACGGCCTAACTTACCTTCCACAGCCAACTCATGCTTCTCGATGGGAGAGTACCACTTGCTCCACTCGTCGTTGGAGAAGAGGTCATCCCACAGGTCGATTGCGAGCAGGCAATGCGGAACGGGGAGGCTCCACTGCCAGACCTGGTTACGCAGGGTAACTAGGACATTGGGAGTGAATGCGTTGAACGCGATGACGTCGTTGCTGGTGGCGGCTGCCTGATCCAGCAGGAACTTCGTGATGTTATCATCACGAACCATCGTGGCTTCCAGAGCATCGTTGTATTTCTCTTCGATGATCTGTGCGCCAGCCTCATGGATCTCGTCTTCGCCCATCATTACCAAGGTCTCAATGTTGTAGCCCTTGGGATAGATGTACTTCTGACGGATCAGAGACTCGACCGTGTGGCCATCGGATAGCATCAGCCAGGAAGTTACGTCCTTCTGACGGATACGTACACGAGCGGTTCCACCTTCGGCAACATCCTGCTGAGCAAGGATCTTGTTGGTGAAGCCCATGCGTCCCATGGTCTCAGAAATGCTGTCGGTGAAAACCTCGCCCAGAACCTGGAAAGGACCGGCTGCGGTGGGGGCCTTCTCTGCGAGAGCGGCCTGCACCAGGTGTCCTTCCTGATTCCAAGAGGCGATGTCGTCCATCGGGAATCCACCTGGATCCTGAACGATCTCACCTGCGCGAGCAAGCTTCACGAGACCGTCTACGATCTCCATGAGGTCTTTCTTGCTCCCAGCGTTGTAATTACCACTCGAATCTACCAGATCAGTAGCGTCCGAATGAATAACACTCCCCGTACGGGGGTTCGCCTTGAATGCACGCCCTTGAGCGATGTCATTTCCTTGACGATCCCGGAGAGAAGCCTTCTTGTACAATTTCGACATAGTGAATTCTCCTTTCACGCTAAGGTTTAGGCGGGTGTGATGTACTCAACGCCCAAGTAGGGGTCGCCTGCGGTTGCAAGCGAAATCACCTGGCCGAAAGTAGTTGACCCGGATTTAGAGAACACACCATTGGCGTCGAGCGTGAGCGCGTCACCAACTGCGTAATCCTCAGTGCAGTCGTACATGGTGGTGTAGACAACGCAGTGACCTTGAGCAACAGTGATCAGGCCAAACTGGTCCTCAGCACCACGGTTAACGTGCGACTGACGAAGAAGCTCATCACGCTCGATGGCGGTCAGGATGTAGCGGTATACCGCACGAATCTTGTCGCCTGCGCGGGCAGCATCAAAAGTCATCAGACCAGACGTGTCCGCACCCACAACTAAAGCTGCAGGAGCAGCCGCCACACCCAGGTATGCGGGAGTACCAAGGGTATAATCCCAAACGGCTAGCTCGGGAACACCAGCACCGATGTCGATCAGGGTGGTTTTGCTCAGGTTCAGCGTGTAAGGGGCAACAGTCGGAACTGTCATCTCTTGCACGTTGGTGAACGTTACCGCCGAGATACGAGATTGAAGCGAGATGCCTGCCGGGTTAAGGCTAGCAGCCGCTGTGCTTGGCTCCACCACTTCAGCTAGACCAGAAGGATCAGGCACGCGGATAAGAGCGGTCCCTTCTTCTAGCAAGTTGACAGTAGGCGCAACCGAAAACTGTCGCTTCCACTCAAAACGCGAACGAGTGTAGTCGACTTTTGTCTTTACAGACGCATTCGGAAGGATTGGCATTTTCCGTCCTCCATTAAATCGAGTTTCGTTTCAGGGTTAATACACAAAAACCAACGGGCAAAAATTGAGGTGAAAATGATAATGTTGATCCTCAACCCGAATGCTGTATCAGCTACCACCGTGATAATCCTGGTCGGTGTTAGTGACAGATGTATACAGAGTTCAAAAAAGCCCAATACCTAATGTTGCTGTTGCGCCGAGAGTGGTGATGTTGCTGCTAATGTTACAGACGCGTTTTTTGACTACTATAGTATAAGTAGATTCTTGGACTTGCGTGACAAATCCAAACTACTTATTGCTGGGTTTATCCCGACGATTCTTACCCTTACCTCCCCAGTAACGGTTAATCATCATAACCTTATGTTTGAGAGCATCTTTCTTACTCTTGAAGCGGCCACGGAGTCTTCCTTTGCCGCCGCCTTTCTTGCTCTCATAAACACAGTACTTCTGCTCCTCCAAAGGTTTGCTCTCATCGATGTCGGTCTCACGACAAATATCGACACCTTTCATATCCTCTGGCAGAGTGTACGCTTGTACATCTTGTGTGACTTCCGGGGTCACCAATGAGTAGACCGCGCCTTTGTAGACCACGTGCCCCTGTACTTTAGACCCCATGGAAATCTCCTTTAGATACTCATGCAACATGTTGATAAGGTCAGTTACAACGCCCAGATTGCTTCCGCGCCCAGAAGGTCCGTACAGATACTTTTTAGTAATTTCTGGGTGGGACGTATAGTTTTCGATTGCCAAGTCGAGATCCTTCGTGTCGATACCACACTCTTGAAGGTACTCAGTTGCTTGCTCTAAAAGGACGACGTTTCTCTCGCCACCAAAATCGACATCGACTTGACGAATATCTTCTAAGGCATCTCGAATACAACGAGATGCCTCTAGGTGTTCATCGTGCACAGACTCAGCAGACTTTTCTTTACGGTAGTGGCGTTTCAATTCAATTACCTCGTCCGGATCTGCATAGAAGGTCAAACCAAACTGACGGCCATTCCAACCAACTAAATAAATGCCGCCAGTCTTAGTCAATGTACTAGCCCGATTGAGAGGCCCTGTTACAGTGGAAGAAAGCTCATCGGCAATAGCGTCGAACACTTCGTCTACAGTCTTATATTTATCTTCCAACTTAGCAGGCGTACCCACCGCGTCCTGTAGGTCAAACCGACGTACCAGCTTCTTAGCGGTTTCAAATGTAGTACCACCACCTGCCCAGCGTCGAAGAAAGAGAGTAAGTCCACCCTGGCTATCCAGAACACGACTTCGCTTACGGCTCTTCCTTTTTGCAAGGCGCTTGAATACCACTTCAACAGCGTCATCGAAATCTTTGACATCTGGTACTAGGTCGGGACGCGCCATAGGAACTAGCGGGAGGAAAAGCCGACAGGCTTCGTGAGTCTGGAAGCGTAGATCACCTTAGGTGTTTTTGCGGCCTTCTGCTTCTCAATGTAATCGAGAGCCGCCTGCACCTTAGCTACGCCAGTCGTTGCACCTTTCTCTTTCCAGCGCCAACCGACCTCATTCATAATCAGATACCAAAGCTGGCCCTTTTCTTTGGCCTTCTCAGCTTCGACCTTCTGAGCAGGATTGAGCTTTGCGTCGATCTCTTCTGGAATAGAGCGACTCACCTTCTTGGAACCTTCAGGCAGTTCTTTGCCCTCACGACTCTTGACCAACATAACGATGTCAAATTCAACACCGTCGCCAGTGTAGAAGCGGTCGTCAAAACGGTCGCTGGCCTTCACTGTAGGTGCGGTGGATTTACGGCCACGTTTGCCCTTCTTTTTACGACGCGCCGCTGTGACTTCTTCAGCCTCAGCTAAACGGTAACGCTCACCGTGGAACTTGATGAATTTAGGTGGTGTTGTCATCGAAGATCTCCGCCTTGGTGGATGCTCCGTCTTGGGAGCAGCTACAGGATTTTTACGAAGTGCATTACGCAACCCGATTAAATTCTGTGTATCTAGTTGGGTTATCACATTCCCTGCAGGGTCGACTACCTCGTGCGAGGAATCATCCATAAATTCAGCAGTCAATCGGTAACGGCGATCCGTTGGATCAAAATCGAATGTCCACTGAAGGTTGAGTTGGATCGTGGGACGTACCCATTTTCCACTTCTATAACGACGCCCTGTTACAGTCGTAACGCCGTTACGTTTGGTAATAAAACCGCTATCTTTTTCGTCATCAAACTTCAGGACTGCAGACCAAACAAGTTGGTCCATATCTTGGATACGGAGTTTGTTAGAAGGGCCTATTAACATGGTGGTAACGGTGCCCCACAACCTCTACAGTTCATCTCATCGCTCTTGGGTGCGGTTCCGCAGTACAAACAGTTGCACTTTGTCTCTCTATCCAAAATGATTGGGATATTCTTTGTGTCCACTACTAGGCTCATATGTAGGTAAGTAGGACTGCCTCGATGGCGCATACGACGAACAGTGTTCACATGAGCAGTTGTATCGATACCATTCAGTGCAATAGGGATCGTCGCACCGGGGCGAATCTTAAGTGCCGAGTAATTGCTGTAAGGACTGGTATCAAAGTGCTTCTGGTAGCGCCAAGGGGTGGAGTAACCACTAGCGATACGAGCGCCTATGTCTGACAACTGGCTAGGAGAAACACGGGTACTTACTACAACACAATTATCAGGATGTTTAGAAGCTCGATGGAACCACACGATCCCATGGTGCTCCCGCATAAGATTAGCGAGACGCAATGAGTTGTGCGGGGACCACTGGCCCTTCTCAGGCCACAAGCCAACAAGATCTGGAAGAATGCTCCCAAACTTATTTTTGTGAATTGCTAAGAACATCCAACTCGGCAATACGGCTGACGGCTGCGGTACGGAGATTGTGCAACTGTTTGGAACGAGCAAAAACCTGCTGCACAGATTTTTTTGGACGGAACTTCCGAACGAGCCTAGAAGTGGGTGCCGCCTCTGCTTCGGCCTCTTCCTCTTCTTCTACAACCTCTTCTGCAGGTGCAGCAACGTCCTCTTCTTCTACTTCTTCTACCGGCTCAACGGCGTCAAGCTCTAGCTCTGGGATCTCTGCGCCTAGCAAATCTTCCCCGCCTGCACCTTCTTCATCGGTGTACTGAACAGAAAGTGTACTCACTAATCCGTCCAACGAGTTGAGCACTTCCTCCATACCAGGACCAAAGATGTCATGAACAACATCTTTCATCCAAGGGCGGAAATGATCGACCGACTCTTCGTATCCGTATTCACCCAGCTTCTGCTTAATGACATCACCCAACTCTCTGATGCCTTCTTCAAAGATCGTGGTGAGAGAGGCTTGGATGCTAGCCACTGATTTATCGTACATCTCGACACCCTTTTCAGAGAAAATCTCTGCAAGGGGATCGTGCATACGACGGCGTAGCTTACCAGAAGTCTCACCGGGTCGACGCTCGGGAGCCTTCTTTTCCTCTTTCTTGTCCTTCTTTTTCTTACGAGCAGCTTCTGTTAGAACCCCATGGATCTCAGATGTTTTGGGTCGGTACGTATCAGATGGCATGTCGCTTCTCCCTATCACTACTCGTTCGAGTCGTCGGTTAAATCTCCGCCTGTTTCTCTAACTTCTTCCAGACGGGCACGGAGTTTATCTCCAAGACTGCTTCCAGTAACTAAGTTGCCGTCCTGAAACTCCGCGTATACTTCTCGCCAGGTGAGGTACACCACCTTGTCTAACATGGTGGTAACAGGACGAATTTCACGTGCACCCCCGAACGCGAAAATACCTCCCAAACAATTCGCAGAAGGCTCTCGTCCCAATGAGATATCAAGCGTATCTAGGTGTGGGTATTTATCAGTAACGTTAGCAGTTAGGCGCTGAACAAACGTCTGTACTACGTTATCGGGAACTTCGTACTTCCACCCCACAACGTTAAAATGAGGCGCGTAGCAGAAGCCGCCTTTTATACGGTCTACTTTCTCTTGCAACTGCTCCTCCCTATAAGAAGGAACTGTAGCAACCCTACCTAGGTAAAGTCTTGGTCTAAAAGAGGAAGTTCTTTCTGGTAGAGATTTAGGAGACCATATTTCCTTCGCCTGCTCTACCGTGATCCCAGGTTTGCCTGCTTCACGCATAAGCGTAAGGAAGAATCGTTTGGCGTCCTCTTTTGTAAGTTCTAAAACCCTGTCCCCTTTATCAGAAGAAAACTTCGCAAAAAATCCCCCATCAACAGGGTCTAGGTAAAGAGCGCGAGTTTCATCGGGGTACTCAACCGATACTAGAAGTTCTCCCTCTAAAGGGTTCCCTTCTTCGGACATCAACGTAATATCATGCCCTTCGTGGGAGCGTTCTTTTATCTCTGCAAGTCGGTACTTGCAACCACGGTACTCGATATACTTAGGAGGGATAGTCATCGGATACTCCTTAGACTCCCCAAATTTGGTCGGAGAGGGCGATGGGGTAAGCGGGGTCTTCTACAGAAGACGACTCTACGAAGTAGTAGTCCAACATGCTTTCGTAGACCAGGTGCCCACGTTCAATGTTGCCTTTACCCGCACCATTTTTGATGTGGTCACAGGTGATGCGACCATCAGAATGGAAGCGGCACCATGGAAGGCTGCACTCTGTTCTTTCAACCAAAGCGCCCATACTATGGCCAATTCTGTCCTTCTTCTGGACAAGATTGGCCAGCCGAGAATCCTTTGATCTATCAAAGCCTTTCAGGATCTTAGCGTGCCACACACCCTGAAAGGGTACCAATGTGGCATCAAATATAATACCCTTTGCACGAGTTGGATCAGAGTTATCATGATCCATGTGCACAGGTTTTCCAATGAACGTTTGGTATGCTGCACGTCCAATTACAGGACGGAATGTAGTAAGTTGATCGTAAGTAAACGCATCCATGTTGCGGTTAGGAAATTCTGCAACTACAATCGGAACATCGACTAACACGTAATCAGAAATGTTGGAACTGGTGTGGTAGGCTTCTGCTGCGAGAGGCAGCCACGAGATATCTAAAAACCCACAAGCACAGTTTGCAGCTTGTTCAAGCTCTGTACTTGCTACGCGGATCCTTCCGTCAGAGTTGTTCACATCAAGGGTATGTCCCTCAATGATTACGGACTCATCATAGTAACGGTCTTTAGTGTACCGCCTGGAGAAATAAGTATCCCCTACGTGGAGCCCACGGCCCGCTGTAACAATTCTCTCAGAGGAAAGGTCGAGTAGCGACATAGAAACAGTCCCTGCTGAATAAGCGTTTCAAAACAAGGAAATGCAGGGGGAGGAATGGCCTCCCCCTGCATTAGCCTTTGTTACTTACGGTTCTTGACGTTTGCCAAGGACTGCTGCATGTGGCGTCCAGTGAGATTCATCTGGCGCTTCCAGTAGTCTTTGTCGCCAACAAATTCATTGGAGGGGGAAGGTGCTGCGGTACGAATAGGAACATTCGTAGGAGCCGCTGCGGTGACGGGCACATGGAAATCCTCAGCTACAGGAGCCTTGGGGTCTTCGTACATGGGGATGTCATCGTCATCGCCCTGGACATAACCGGGATGGCGATAGCTCGCTCCAGTGATTTCCTTGATGTGGTGGGCCATTACCTCTTCCGGGGCACCCAACCATTCCTCAGCCTTGTCGAGCATGGCGGTCATGTAATCGACAGCCGCTTCACGCCAAGCATCCTCGACCAGATCGATGGCGCTGTTCTCGTCAACCGAAACACGGCCAAGCTGGCGAACCAGCGCATCCTTGAGAGGATTGTCGGTGAGGTAATTCTTCATGGAGCCCTCAATGACAACAGCAGCGGTGCTGATGAGCTTGTCTTTGAGATCTGCCATCGAAGCCTTGTGCAGGTCTGCCATGTCGTCGGTTGCGGCTGCACGCATCTGAGTAGCGATGTCGCCCTCAAGTGCGGACGCGGCGTAGTACTTCGCGTTAACGCTATTGAGGGTCTCTTTGAGACCGAAGTTCTCAATCCCCTCTAAAACGAATTGCGGGTAGTTGTCGTCCAAGAACATCTCAGAATGCTCGGGGGAGATCTGTTGATCGGCAAGGGCGATCTTGGCAACGGGGTCGCCGTCTACCAGAACCACGTAATGTGGATTCTCGCCATCCTCGCCATGGAGGAAAAGGGCAACGTCAGAAATATCAGCACTTGCGGCCAGCTTCTCAGGGGAAATGGTTTCGTAGATCATTTGCTCTTCCTCTTTTTCGTCTGCTTCCTCCGTGCCCGCAACCGTGGTCACGTCATCAATATCTTCTGGAAGGTCGGCCTCTAAAGCTGCCTCTTTGGCACCCTCCTCTTCTACCGCGTCCTCGACTACCTCTTCCTCTGATACCTCTTCCGAAGTCGGTGCAGGTACACAACCAGAAGGACACTCAGAAACGGGCTCAACCTCTTCCTCGGGAACCTCAACAGGCTCCTCTTCCACTTCTTCTACCACCTCTTCGGCATCTGCAGCTTCATGGTCTCGGGCAGCGTACTCACGTCCACGGCCTTCTTTATCTCCGCAAGACTCGTGCGCTCGGTCGTCGTCCTCTTCCATTTCCTCGACTGCGTCTTCTGCCACTTCTTCAACAGCTTCTTCAGCGTCGTCTTCAGCGTACATCTCTACATCTTCATCGCTTACTTCAAGGATGGCATCCTCGTCGTCAGCGTCTTCTTCTACCATGGGCTCTTCGCCTTCTTCCATCGCGTCCTCGTACTCGTCGGCACCAGGGGCGATCTCGTCCACTGCCTCGATGACAGCAATGTCTTCGGGGTCTACGTCGACAATAGGAAGCTCTGCTTCTTGGTCCAGGTAATCGTCGGCCTCGTTACGCTTAAAACCCATTTCTTTAGGGGGCTTAGCTTCATGGCCACGATTGCCCTGCTCCAAGTTCATTTTCTCTCTAAGTCCTGGCATTTTTTTCAACTCCTTGTCGGGAGACGCTTCGACGGATCCTCCGCCAGAATCGCCACCACCAGTTTCTGATATCACATCGCCACCGAGAGCGCCGTCACCATGAAGAAGACCGGGAATGCCTTTCATGACTTTTTTACAGGCTTTACTTTTACCTTTGTAAGGGCAGCTAGGTGGTCCGTGTGGATACTTGTCCAGAAACTCTTTTGCAAATTCAGTAACGTGTTTCTGCACTTCGGGGGGTTCGAGTTCAAGATTTAGCGCTTCTTTACCACGATCCCCTTTAGAGTCGCCCGAGTCAGCAGGCCCGTCTCGGGAGTTGCGTTGTAGACGCAACTTCTTAGAAAATACCGGCATTACATCCTCCTGATGTTGCTATACGCCTGCCGTTGGTTGTTTTTAAGATAATGTCGCTGCGGCAAGCTGGGAAAAAGAGATTAGCGTCGGAGGTTAATCTCTTTTGCGTAATGGAAAATCTCATCCCACAGTGGTTGACTTCGATTCCACTTTTCAGTGGTGGAGAGGTCTTCTGAGTTGGTGACTTTGGATAAGCGTTCGACCATCTTGCCGAACGTTTCCCACATCACCCCTTCTACAGTTTCTGCACGATGATAGGTGTGCCCGTTATATACTAACTTATTCGGAATAGGATCACTCTTACGTTGAGACATTTTTACTACCTACCTAGCTGAGAGGTCAACCAGTCGACTAGCTGCCACAAATCGTTGAAGCCAGAAGAGCCTGTAATGTCTTTACGTTTATACTCGTAGGAACATTGCACAGGGTAACCCGTGGTCCCCTGTGGACGTAGTATCGCAGTAACAGTATCCATCTTACGTGGGCCAAGTCGGATATCGAAATAGAAATCGAAGTCAGTTGGCGATCTAACAATGATCTGTTTTGCACAAAGTCTGTTTTTTAGCTCCTCAGCTACAATGCCAAAGATTTGTGCGTAAGACTTAATGTGGGGTGGAAACTGACTTAAAAGAGTCACCTGTCCCACTGTGTTGTTAGACGTAAAGTTGTAGCAGGATAACGGGCAGTCGGTAGCAGTCATCCCACTACAACCACCAGAAGATATACCGCCTCCGAAAACCCTAGTCCAATTTCCAGGCATTGACACAGTCCTTTTAAGAAAAGCGCTATAATAGAATAACTAAGATGAGATGGTATCGGTAAATATTTCTATAGGTTGAATCAGTTTCCCTTCTGGGCTGACATAAGCTTGAAACTTGACAGGAACATCACCAAACTCTTCCAACAATGCAGAAGGTGTGCCTTGAGTGAATTCTACAAAGCCAACAATGTCGAACCCAAACTGGGGAGAAGAGTACGTGTTAGACACTTCTGGGCTGAGTAGACTAACCTGAACACCGCCAAGCTGGGTGCGGATAGCGCGGATAATTGGCTGTAAGTACTCACGCCAATCCATTACTGGCTGGTCTTCGATCTCCTGCACCATCTCGGCTTCGTCTGGCCGCTCCTCCTCAGTGTCCTCTTCAACAAGGACTTCTTCCTCACCCTCAACGGCTACATACAGTCGTCCCTTGTATAGAATTCTCCGAGAACCCATAGTATCACCTAGCCTTTGTTAAAGGGGCTGTCGTTAGGCATGAGACCGGTAAGCGTTTGGTGCTCTGGTAGATAACGCTCAAACGTTGGCATCATTTTTTGGGGATTAAATTTAGAAGAGGTATGTGAACGGTCTCTTCCACAAGCCTCAGATATACGGGACAGCATACGGATCTCGTGTGCCATCTTCTTGTTGATACCGTTGCCGTTTACACGATCAAGTACGTACTTCACTAAAGGTTCAAAAACTTCTGAGGGTAGCTCTACCGGAGGAACGATACCCATACGAGTTGCTACGTACTGTGTGGCTTCCGCTTGGCGACGGGTCAGACCTTCTTTACGTTCTAGGTCTATTAAGAGCCGTTTCGCTACCTTAGTGCGTTTGTGCTTATCGGGGTCGCTACGAAGGATGCGGTCTAAAATTTTGGCCATACGGCGTTGCGGTACACCAAACACTGTCTTGTTTTCGTCCCACAACGGGATCTGGTCTAGCTCTCCGATGAGATTGCGTACGGTACCTTCTTTAACACCAGCAAGTACCTGTTGAAGACGTGGACGGTCAATGTTAAACCGGGAACCTTCTGTGCTGGCTCCAAATCCTTCTTCTGGTGCGCCCGGTGCTTCTGGTGCTGCGGGAGGTGCTTCTTCCGCGCCACCTGCAGGCTCTTCACCACCAAGGTCTGCACCACCACCGAAATCCTCTTCACCACCAAGCCCTTCCCCAAAGTCAAAGTCTTCGCCACCACCTTCGGTTCCCGTAGGGGTACCGCTTTCATCGATACCAAACTGCTCGCGTAGAGAAGCTAAAGCGATTTGTTGCTCATAGATTCTCTTTTTAGTTTCGAGGTCGGAGTCAAAGGAGTCCAACGCTTTATCGATGTCAAAGCCTGAAACCTGGCACCGCTGCCGGATTGGGATTGGGATTCCTTTTTCTTCCAGGGCGTCGAGGATCTCTATGAAATCACGATCTGCGACAGGAGATAAAGGCTTGTCCCACTCGATTGTAGGGATGAGCAATGCGGGTTCATTGCGAGTTCTACCAAGACCGCCCCGTGGTCCACCAGTGCGTACCCTATGAGAGATCTCAGCTTTTGAACGTTTGACAAAACCATGCATACGCGCAAGCTGCGTACACATTTTTTCAATCAGGATCTTCTGGGTGAAGTGGTAACGAACAGCGCGGACCTTTTCCAAGAATGTGGAAAGGACTACCTCCATGGAATTCCAGTTAGCCTCACCGCTTAGGAAGGTCTCACTGATTCCAAGTGCACGCATCTTGGCTTCAGACAAGAAGGCCCATTCATCAGACAATTTCCAGAAGTCCCCAGCCCCGCCTCCAACCGGAGTGACTACGACACCTTCACGAGTGACTACCTTGCCACCGATAGGGTCTTCTTCCGCTGCAAAGAATAGATCCAATACCTCTGACATCTCATCATCGGTAGCGTCGGGCCACACAGTAATGTGCCATAGTGGCCCTGCACGACGACGAGCACCTGAGATACTTGCATCTAGAAGCGCCTTCTCGTAGATCTTAAATCGCATTATCCGTGTAAGATAAGAAGTACCATAGTAAGCAGTTGCGAAGGTTTGCCGTGGCAAAAACATAGTGTTTTCGGGGGCTAACGGAATCGGCTGCCCGGCTGCCATCATATTAATTAATACAGGGTCTATAGAGCCACGTTGGTCGATAACGCGTGGGTCGGAAGATGTTGCCCACATACGTTGGTCTTCTGTGGGCTGAAGGTCAATTAAGGGATCAAGACTGGGGACAGGAGAAACACTGATAGAGACATAGTCAAGATCGTGAGGGATCGTCTCTGTCCAGTAACCCTTCGATTCATCCATCAACTGATGGTAAACAAATTTACCAAAGGTGAGGTAGTCACTGAGGAGCATAGGCATCATAGGAAGGATGCCACTCCCGTAAATCGCGTCTTGGTAAAACTGAAGAACCTTCTCATCACCAATACCCGACAGAATCACATTTTGTGAGAATGCCAAGTCACGCCAATACTCGGTCGCTGGACCGGCGATGGCATCGAACATCATGAGATTTCTAAAGATTTTATTTTGGGTTTGGGGATCCGCTGGCAGAAAATCTTCGGCTAGTGTCGGATCTTCAGCGCGTTCAAAGACAGGGGAATACCGCTGGCTCTGCCCACCACCCGCCGCCATTGGGGCGGTTACGTTGGTCATCGCCGTACCATATCTAGTACGGGATCGTGGAGAAGAGCTATGCGTACGAGACATAGCCGCCGTTCGGTTAGATACCCTCCGTATTATTTTACCCTCAGTTAGATCATATCTGAATTTGAACATAGGTTGCCTCAGTACAGAGTGCTATTCGGGATACTAGTGCACTCCTGTACTAGTTTGTCCACACAGTGGTTCGACAACTACTGCAGAAGTTGGCTGCCTCGTAACGGCGCAGCTTTACAGGTGTCATACTTGTTTTACAACGCGGACACTTACCTTTTTTCATTAAAGCTTCTATCTCTAAAAACTTCTCCGAAGTGTTATCGGCAGCCACTGCGGTCGTCGCACCTGCTGCAGCGGTCTTCAGATTCTTATCTATGTAATCTTTGGCATATGCTTTGGCGAGATGTTTTCGATATGCTACAATTTTGTTCCGCACGATATCAGAAGCCAGCGAAATGTCCTTCTCGCTGGTAAGCTGCTCCGTAAAACCAGATACGCGTAGGCTACCTACTAGGCGCTCAACAAGCGCCGTCTCGTCACTTTGTGTAGGAATATCAAGATCAAAACCAGATAGAACTTCTCTAGCAAGCTCGGAGAGAGAAGGCGGGGTGGTTAGCCAAGAAGCCTTGATTCGTTGCTGTTCCATTATACTTTTCCTTATCCTCTTCCTGATCTGAAGGCCCCTACTGAACGTTCGGACATGCTACCGCCTGAAGAACCGCCCATCCCACCGCGTTGCCTACTAGCCCCACGGAATATTCCAACAGAGCCGCCCTCACCACGGCTGCGCCTTTTCCCATAAGCACTCTGCTTTTGGTACTCTTTCTTGAACCGATGGATGAAACTGTGAGCCAAAGCACCTACACGGAAAAGATCGTCGTTACCGTTATCTGGCTTATACAGACGTTTACCAAATTGGTTTACTGTCGTTAACTGCAACTGGAAATGCGCTCGGGGGAATTCTGCTCTCCGAGAGAGATCACGCATCTGAAGCAGGTTGTCTGGAGCTTCCTCTGGTTCAGGAAGCCAAACACGCATACCGCGCAACTCGTCTCTGAACACACCAAAGTCTTTCCACTTTAGACTATAACGTTGTGCGTCGACTTTTAAAGAGGGGTTTGTCCGTAAGTCGTGTACAGCGTAAGCGCTGTTCCAACGATCAAAACCGACGTGCAAGAAGTTGAAAGCGTTTACTAAGGGTATAATGAACTTATCGTAGCACCATGCCAGGTCCACGTTGTTTCCCCGAAGAGGCGCTACTTCGACAAATTCCTCAAACAGTACCCCGTCAATCTCGGGAAGGTATCGAGCAATGCACAGCGCAAACGAGTTGTTTGTTTCACCGTTATCGATAGCAAGGACCCTGGGGTTAACTGGATCATATGCGATCTCCCCCAATATTGGACGAACCCAACGCATACCGTCATCATCCTGCTGACGTTCCACATGGAATTTAAACAGGTTTTCTTTCCAGTCCGTGTGGATCAGATCCTGAACCAACCGATGATCTGGTAAGAACGGGCTCAGTGCACGTGGCGGGATAGCACAGAAGTCGCGCATGAATGATTCCATGTCGCCAGCCTTCTGCTCTCGAATCACATGCTCTTTTTCTTTTGGATTAACTTCCCATGTTTTATAATGAGTGTAAAACATCCTAGGTGCCCGAGTAGCTATTGCTGCCCGTTGCATGATCGGGTCAGAGATGGAAGAGGGGCTAGAGATGTTGAACATATAAGCGTCAAGGCTATTATGGTCACCCAACTCCGTTCTACGATAGTCTGCCTGTGTACGAATGGTAGTAAGACTGTTTGCTAGTGCGTTGTATACTTCTGTGCCGTCCTTCACACCCGCACGTTTCTTACCATCTTCAGTTGTATTAAACCAACCTAACTCATCCTGTGCAGCAAAGATTCGCGTACCACCGCGAAGTCCGCTGCTGCTGGCTGCCAACATGTGCACAGCAATGCGTTTGCTGGGAAACAACAGGAATGTGGTACCTGAGTGGTACAACTGAACTCCGGTGCGCTTTCCATCGTCTACAAGGTATTTGCGGAACTCTCGGAACCAAGGAGATTGGTCATAGATCTCCCTAAAAGGAGTCCACATGTATTTACTGATCTGGTGGAGTGTGGGTGCTACAAAAGCGGCCTCAAACACCACGTTGCTTGGCTGGTTAAAATATCTAGTAGGACTTGGCAGCGACAAGTAACGATGTAGAATATACGGAGCAGCAAAGGTGGCTACAGAGTACGACTTTCCAGAACGTTGGCCCCAAACACCTACGAACTCATTCGGAGGAACGGGCCGTATGTTCACGTTGTTGTCGAACTCGTTGTAGTTCCAAAAACGAGGGTCTCTCTGCCATTCGGTTAAAATTTCAGTGCGGTTACGTTGACACTTTGGACAGACGCCATACTGAAGAAGAACGAATCGATCTAAGACATCCCCAATGGAATCGTCTACAGGCACGTCATGAACGTAGTCGGTGTCGCTACAGAAGTGACATACATCAGAAAAGAAGTGCGCCATTACCTGAAGTTGCTTTGGAAACAGATCTCCAGTGAAGCCTAAGAAATCGGGATTGCGGCACCACTCAATAATATTGGGAGCAACATCGAATGCACGTTCAGTAAAGATAGAGGGGTCTAAGTCGGCAGAGATTGCCTTATCGATCATCGCTACCGGATCTGGTAGGCCGTCCTCATCGTCAAAGCCGTCGTTTCCAAAGGAAGACAGCAAAGCATAAACGTCGTTGCCCGCGTCAGGATCTTTATCGTCAGGAGGAGAGGGAGGAGCAAGGTCTACAGAATTATCAGATACAGAAGAGACGGCTACAGCACGGGTATCAGTAACAACTGACTGGGCCTTTGGCGGCGTCGGGGCCTCTTTTGAAACAGTGGTTTCCTCAGACACTTTTTTAGGTGCGCCGTCTGAGAACAAAGAAGACCCTTTTTTGCGCTTCTTGGGCTTGAACTTTTTAGCCGTCACTATTTTCATAAAAACCTTTAATTATTTGCTGATAACAGGTGCCTCGGCCATGTTAGCTAGCATCGTTTGAACTTTCTTACCCAACTTCATCACAAGAGAATCTTGCCTGCGCAGTTCCACTCCTGCCATATCTGCTTTACATGTGAAACTAACTTCATCGAAATCGTCGCAGTCGGCACACGCTGCACTCACCTCTGTACATCCCTCTAAATCACAAGTAACCTTACACAAGTTTTCGGAAGGTCTGGCATCTGGCATTGGTAAATCCTCTCCCCCTACCTGTTAGTAGCGCTGATGATAACACCCAAAGCGGAGACATCTGATTGTAATTTGTCCACTACTTTGATTAGCTTCTCCAGCGTTCTGTTATACTGGTCAAACCTGCCTACTACCATGTCGATTAGGTCAACCAGTTTGCTCACACGTTCGGACAGTGATTTCATGTTACTGCGTAGACCGACACTAAAATACCAAATTTTACCACTTGGGTCTTCTGGGTCGGCTACATCGTGCATATCGTACAGTCGTTCGACAAGCCGCGACGTCATCTCTGCAAATTTTGTAAGCGCGTCTATATCGTCATCGAGCCATTTTTTTAATTCGACAAAACGCTCATCTATTGATTTTAGGGTACGCCCTGAACCAAAAGCTTTGTCTACAACAAACGCAACAACCGCAGCGGCGGTCGCTCCGCCTGCACCAATACCGGCTCCACCCATTCCGTCTGGCATCACGGCCTCCTAACTAACGAGCTTATACTTAAATACATATCAAGGCCCGACACCCACATCCCCACCATCAACGCTAAACTCCTTGTTCGTGGCCAGTTCTACAAAATCGGATAGGAGACGCTGCGCTTCCTGTCCTAGTTCTCCTCCTTCTACTAACGTTTGTGCGACTGCATAGATAAAATCTTTTGTCAGTTCAGAGGTAGCCGACTGGTCCCCTGCAGCGCTACCTTTCTGTGCAAGCTCTGGTACTACATAGCTAAACATAGTACCGAGTGCAAAACCCTCACTGGGTAGTTTGCCTGCAACCTCTTCCCCATTCTTTAAGACAGAGAAGTCCACCCCATTATCAGTTATAATGGAATAGACACTATCGGCTACATGGATAGAGGCGTAAGGAAGGCTGCTGGGGATAGGCTCACCCTTCTCAGAAGTGCGCGTCTTTGCGTGTGTAACAATGAGCGTGGTCGACTTCAGGTGCTCCTGAATCTCAGAAGAAGCAACATGAGAAGAGGAAGTGATCATCCTATAGGTGAGACTATTGGCTTTTGTGTAGGCCGTAGCCGTTTTTCGGATTACACTTTTAACGTCTAGATCCGAACCAATTGGCCACTCAAATTTCACCATCGCAGTTGGAAAGAGTTCCGCTTCAATCCTGACCTGGTCTGCCAGATGGACCGTTGCGGTAAGTTGACAGTTATCCGGTATCTGTAAAAGCACCAGGTCTCTCAGTTCTCTACTGCAGTGGTGGATGTGCATGGTCGTCACAAGTATAGTACAAGCTTTTGGACAAAATTGACCAAAAGCTGTACACAGTTGTCCTATATAGAAGGGGCGCGTCAACGCGGCCCCTTTACTATATAGTAACCTTAATTAGTTGTTTTGTTGCTGGATTTGGGAGAGGCGGGATTGGAAGACACCTGAATAACAGTAGTCTTAGGAGGGACGGGCTTGGTGAGATCTTTGTAGTAGGAACTTTTGATCTTCGGGATACTGTAACAATAACGGCAGTTTCTCTTGGAACGGATCTTCCTACGAGCACCGTACTCAAAACAGGTGACCATTTTCCAGTAAGCAGCACGTCCTCGACACTTACGATGTTTTGGACGGCAACGTGCATACGCTTTGTTTTTCATCTCCATGCTCATGTCAGCCCTGTTGTAGATAGCCTGGCAGCGATACCAACGTTTACACTTCTTGGACGTCTTGTAGAAAGGCCCTTGGTTGTAGCGGTTTAAAACACACCTACGCAGTGGCCGATGATACTTGGCATGCTTTGCTGTAGTACACCAAGTAACATGTCGTGCTATTTCCTGTGCACTCTTGTAGAAGGATAACGCGTGGTTTTTACTCAGCTTTTTACAGTAACTGTACACGTATTTACGGCTACCCCGAACGTGGTGCTGGGTCATACCGCAGTCAGCGTAGCAACGCTTAGCCCGCCTGTACTTGCACGCTGTGTTGATGAGGATCAGCCCTCTGAAATCGGACTCCATCCTCGCCAAGGCAACCAAGAAAGTAGCGTCTACACCTGTCCTTTCCTCAGCGCGTAACGCGGCCTCCGCGATTACCGCACGACGTTTAGGAGTCATTCGGTAACGGTAGTAGGTCGTCTTCTTCTTGTGGTTCTTATCCTCAACTGCTAGTACCGATTTAGCAAGCTCCTTGATCCGTAATGCGCGTGCTTTCTTGTACGCCGCAGTGATCATGGTAGCTGCTGAAACAATCGGCTTTAGCTGCATGATGGGATCCGGATAGTTAATGGACCCCTTAGCCTTCTTGTAAAATTTACGGTCGCTGTCTAACACTTTCTTTAAAACTGCTGCTTTGCTTAGAGAGTCAACTCCTCCCACTGGTCCTCCACCTGCAGGGACAGAAGTGTCTGCAAGGGCGATGGTGCCGATCAATAATAAAAGTACGACCACCAATGTCAGTTGTGTTAGTTTGCTCATCTTAAACTCCTTGGTTCCTTGTTGCAAAAAACATGACGTTAGGCGTAGAGATAAAGTGTTTACAGTGCACGTCATGTGTACTACACGCACGTCTAGCGTTATAGCAAAAAAACAGACCTAATTTACAGAGATTTGATGGACGAGGTAGGGGCTGTTAAGAGCGGTTAAGGTAGGCATGTTCCCATCACTACTAGTTTATTTGTCCATCTGGGATGGGGGCTTCGCGGTTCGGGCCGTTTTCATTATCATCTAATTCGACCCGGTCGTCTACATTGAGGAGTTTTTGCAGTTTAGGGACCAGTTCTTTTGTGTCTTTACGCAAACGAACTGACATTCTTCTTAGATACTGCTTTACAGACCGATCCACCTTACGAACGTTAGCTGGATCGACAAATGATGAAATGTCCTCACGTAGCTTGTTACTTTCCTCTACAGACGTTACGACACATTGGTTAACAAGTGGTCGTAGTATCTTTGTTATAATCTCGCGTACCATCTCTTCTGATGGCCGCAGTTTTTCGCGGGATAGAATGGTAGCCCGCACTTCACGCATCAACGCGATGTATTGGTCCATCGCGTCTGCATTTAGAGCATTGTCGACGTACTCACGCTGCCGACCCTCTGCTGCTTGCTGTAAGTCCTGCAGCATCTGGTCAAGAAGCTCATATCCTGAACCCGCTACACGGTCTACACAGTCAGCAGAATGTAGGTCAACAGCGGCTGGAGTGGTACCGTAAGCGGTCGCTAACTGCATAAGAGATTGCTCTCCTCCCCGAATGTCAGAGTCCATCTGACGGACGGTACGGAGGGGCAAGTTTCTACACAGGTCACAGGACATGTACGCTACCTAGCAAAATGCTGGAGAGCCGACTTATCTGGGCCGCCTGGAACAGAAGCCTCAACGAATACTAGGTGTTCTGGTGCAGGAGGGATCATATCGTACCCCTCAAAGTCGTCCTCTGTAGCAGGACGCAGGCCAAACTGGGCGGCGTCCGCAGAAGACATAACTTCTCTAACAGGTAGCTCACCATCAGGGGAATGGAATTCTAAGTCGAGCATTTGCACTTGATCGACATCGCCATGGTGAGAACGCCCGTCGTTAACATCTTCAATGCGAGAATCTCGCACGAGCACGAAGGGGAAGTCCTCTTCGATGTTATCAGCGAAGTACCACTTCCCTTGCTTAAGATTCAGCTTGAATGCCTTCTTAATTTCACGTGGTACCTGCACTAGGAACGTGCGTTCACCGTGTACAGAGACTGTCATTCTATGCGACTTCGCGGCAGCCTCAATCTCAGGAAGGTGGCTATCGCGGACATCCTGAAGAAGGATTGTACTATCAGAGACCTCAACAACACGTTCACCAAGTACAGAAAGCGTACTGGCTACTGCTTCGATAGCTGAAGAGGGGCCTCGCAAAAGAACCGCTGTGTAACCTTGTTCCTGGCCTACTTCCATGTTCTTCATCGTGTTCTCCCTAAGCGCCGTTTATGAAACGGAAGCGTCGTCGTCAATGTGCCTATAAAACTTCCTGTACAGGCGCATAACAATCCGACGCTGACGAGCGCCAGTTTGGACATAACGGTTCTTTTCTAGTACGTGGCTGAAGACCTTGAATATCGTATCAAGCGCTTTTCCGTAGCCACCGGAATGAATAACGATCAGATTTATTAGTGAGTCCAAACGTGCCCAAAGGAATCTGGAAGACGCCTCTCCAGCAATCTTGTAGATGTTCTCACCCACACGGATCACGGGAGGAGGGAGCGCTTCTAAAACACTTCCTTCAATGTTGTACACTGGAGCCTTCTCGCGTTCTTTTAACATCCGTGCATCCTGTAGCTTACTGCTCATATCCTCAAGTTCAAACAAAAGAGCAGAGTATCGGAATTTGTTTATTATAGACTTAATTACAGGTAAAGGTAATTCTGTGGAAGCGAGATAGTCCTCTACGAAGTAATCGTTAGCCTCTTCTTCTAACTGCTCGCTGAATGCAGACGCTTCTTTCCAAATGTCGGCCTTGTTGTATGCTTTTACAACAGAGCGCACGTTTTTGTTGAGTACCTGCACGTGCTTACGTAACTCAAACAAGACCCCTTCACGGTCCTGTACTGGAATTGAAGCGAAAGCTGTTTTTAATACATTCCAGTAATAAGGGTATAATTCGGTCGACCATTTGGCCTTGTACAGTCTCCAACGGGCACGTTGAAGGATGGCATCTGCTCTCGCCATCTCGGTGATATCGGTAACCCGCTTTCCGTGCCAAGACCCTGTAGTCACATCGTAAAGCGGTCCAAAGCGTTCTGCCAACGCGGCAGCGCTAACGCGCTCTGGTACCAGATAGAATCTGACAGGATGCGTAGTTCTGGAAAGAAGATATCCCGATACTATGTTGGCGTCTTCACCATAAGCCTCTAGATCAGAGTCCGCAACGCGGACCAGAATATCGAGGTCAGAGGTATCCTCGTAGTAGTGTCCTACTAACTCACCAACTAAATAAACCGCTTTGGCGTTAGGGAACCTACGCGACATTTGGTGGTGCAAATGACGCCGTGTATTGGAAGCAAGCGTCATCTCATCAGAGTTCCAGATACTCCCGTCCATCAGACGTCTATGGTAATCAAGCACCTTCATAGTTATTGCCTAACGTACAGTCTACCTTGATAACGTACCACTGAAGCGATCACACTGGAAGACTTCTTCTTAGAAGAAGGTATTGCTGGTTTTGTACCCTCTTCATCAGGATCAACAGAGCGTGTAGGAGAATCATCCCGAGTACGTTCTCTCGTAGGCACATCCTCGGTTTGAAGCACCTTTGTATCTACGTCTTGTCTTCGGGCAGGCTTATCACTCTTTGGGAGTTTCCCCTGCTGCTGCAGCTTAATCATCGCTTTGGCATTCGCAGAAACAGCATCCTCCATCACGCCTTGAAGAACGTCATAGATGGTGCCATTCCAAAAGCGTTTAGCGTGCTCCCCTGCTGATCGGGAGATCAGAGAGGGATTATCTCCAAACAGTATAAGAAGCTCTGAAAGCTCCATCGACTGCAGATCTGGGCTATATTTGTCAACTAGTGCGACAACGTCAGCCTTGGGATCTTTTTTAACGATAGGCTGTAGAAGCTGTAGATATCCGAGTGTTTCGTTAAATAAACCCTCCCCTTTATAAGGAAGGTCTAGACCACTGGGTACTGCTGCCTCTCTAGCAATATAGAAGGACTGTATCCCAAGAAACTTGTACCAAGACTCGTTGGTTGAGGCCGCCTTTTCTTTAGGATGTTCCTGCTTCCACCAACGCTGCGCTTCCTTCATCAGAATGCGGTCAATAGCGCTGCTGGTCAGGTTCATCAACGACATGTGATCTGGAATTTGTCCTTTGTTTTCAAAGACTTCGTCTATAGCTATAGACCCGATAGCAGGGTTGGTCAATAAAATGTTGTGTATCAGGTCTAGGTCTGCATAGTCAAACCTAAAAGTGGTAAGTTCGTCTCTTATTTCTTTAGCGGGATCGGGAGCATCTGCAGGGATAGTCTGGAGTCGGTCGCTGATGAACTTCTTAATCAGTTTTTGTAAATCGCCACTGTACTGTAACGACTTACCTCTGGCGGATTCTTTTGCGCGGCTAGTGTCAGTCATCGGCATCCACTGCTTGTTACGAAGTGTAGGAGTATGAAACGGCGTAGACAGGCCACACCGTTTCATACCCTACACAGGATTTATGATGTCTCCCAAACTCGCAGCTAGCTGTTACACCCAAGCACGTGCGCCGAATGCACCGATAGCAGTCTGTACCGCTGGCACGGTGGTGTTATAGATCATGAAGCCCTCTGGGACGTCATCGGGATCGGGACGCAGTGCAGTGGTATACACTGGGACGGTTCCTAGAGACGTGGCGGAAGGCGCAACTACGGAATCGAAGTAATTAGGGTCAGTGACGCCAAGCGCGTAGTATCCCAAAGCTGGGTTGTCAAAAGACACAGAAATACTTCCCAGTTGCAGCAGAGCAGCCAGGGACTCACCGTAGCTCCAACTATCAGAGACATACTTGAGCGGGAAAGACTTTGTTTGCCCAGATA
>PJEL010000677.1_pt1 | contig 39710 bp, 33 predicted proteins | sample 1853271 | NCBI WGS metagenome assembly PJEL01 (sample SAMN08108733, study PRJNA415343) | Invertebrate metagenome, whole genome shotgun sequencing project. | host: Globobulimina | place: Sweden: Gullmar Fjord | collected 2015-08
GACGGGAAGCTTCTGCTTATAATATTAAAGGCCTGAAACAGGTACTTCTGACCCTTTACCCTTGTAAAGCTTGCAGTGTTTCCGATTATCGTTATTTCATCTGATATCTTCAGCTCAGGCCGGATGCCTTCTGTCTCAGGGTTGAACCTGTCGGTATCAGCGGAACTTGAGATGACATTTATGCGCTCTCCCTTTACCCGGTGCTCTATCATGACACCCTTGACCGTGCTGCTGATCGCTATAAGTTTATCAGGTATGCCGTAGATGAACTTTGTCAGGGGGTCACGCCCGATAGGGTAGATGTTATGTCTGAAACGTATCAGGCGCCTTCCGGTAAGTTTCGCGGCTATTCCACCTGCCCAGCTGTCGACAGAGCTGTGGGTTGCAACGATATCAACTTTTTCATTAACTATGATACGCATCAGTTTTGGGATAGTTGAAAGATGGGCCTGCTTGACCATGTTCACTTCATATACTTTTATCCCGGCTGCTTTTGCCCTTTGGGCAAGTACGCTCCCATGGTGACATGCAATGATGACCTTATGCCCCCGCTCCTTAAGTCCCTCAGCTTCACTGAGAACTCTGTTCTGTTCCCCTCCCCATTTTTTAAGCGTTTCTGTATGAAGTATTACCATATGGTCTAATGTCTCTTATAAAGGGATTCAAGGTTATCCAGCATTGTGTTATAGGAGTACTTTTCATTAACAAGCTGATTTGCATTTCTGCACATCTCTTTTGCTTCTTCTCTGTTTTGGAGCATCTCCAATATTTTGGATGCCATAGCCTCGGGATCATTCACAGGAGCAGTAAGGCCTGTAACCCCGTCTTTAACGATCTCTCTTAGCGGCTCCAGGTCTGACGATACGACAGGTGTATTCATCGCCATTGCCTGAAGCAGCGACTGTGGTATGCCCTCATTTGCATAGGAAGGGTGGACAAGAATATCAAGGGATGAGATGACAAAGGGAACATCATCCCTGTGTCCGAGCATATATACATGATCCCTTGCCTTTACCTTATCAAGGGCATCTTCAATTGTAGACCTGTAAGGGCCTTCACCTGCAATCACAAACCGGAGATCAGGTGTCTTATCCAGCATTGCAGGTATCGCATTGATTATATCCACATGTCCCTTCCAGCTTCTAAGGACAGATACCATACCGACAAGCGGTGTCCCCTCAGGCAGTGACAGTTCATCTCTGAGGTCATTGTTGGCTTTGTCAGGATCAAATATGTCAGTATCAACCCCCGTAGGGATTGATATGATTTTGTCCGCATTATAGCCGTTACTATTTATCAGTTGCTCTCTAATGGCATTGCCGGTTGTGATAACAAAATGAGGGAGCATGCTATATATGAGCCTGTTATGAATTCCGGTGTGCACAGGGGTGGAGAGGTGCCTTGTTCTGAGGACCATAGGCTTATTGGCTGCGATCCTGGCGGCAGGAAGGGCAAGCCAGCTGTCTTTTGAGCTGTGAGTGTTAACGATATCGACCTTGTCATCCTCTATAAGCTTTTTCATATATGAAATTATGCTTAAAAAATTACGCCTTTTGAAGACTATAGGAATAGTACGGAAGCCTGCTTTTTCAGCCTTTAGGAAAAGACAGCTCTTTGGGTCGGCAGCTATGATCATATTATGCCCGCGATCCTGCATACCGGATGCCTCGCGGAATGTCCTGATCTCCTGCCCGCCCCATCCAAGCGATGCCTCTGTATGAAGTATATTCATTTTATTTGAAGCACCTCAGGTAAGTTTTGCTTAACCAGTGTCTTGAATGAATAAAGAGTTTCTTATTAAGTGAAGAGGAGCTGATGTTGCCGATCACCAGCCTTTTGATCTTCCATGGCAAAGTCTCAGGCGTATTTGTACCTTTTTCAGTTGTGAAGAGAAGATCGTATCCGGCAGACCTTGCAAGGTCGATATACTCCTTGTTATACCTGCCCCAGGGCCAGCAGAGTGAACTGCATCTCTTATTCATCTTCTCTTCGATGATCTTTTTTGATACAGCCAGTTCTTCCTCTAGTATCTTATGAAGGTGTTCTTTATCAGTATACATGCTGTCCCATTTCTGGTGAGTATGTGTATGCGACTGAATATCGACTAGCCCGGATTCCTCCATCTCTCTCAATTCATCCCAAGACATCATGACCTCAGAACCCCGGCCCTCTTCTATAACATTCAGGCATTCCTTATGTGCAGGCAAAGCCGTGATATTACCTTCATCAGATCTTTTTCTGATGCCGCTCTCATAAATATGGGAGGTCATTACAAAGATCACGGCGTTCATGTTATATTTTTTCAGGATCGGGAAGGCAAAGAGCCAGTTGTCCAGCCAGCCATCATCAAATGTTATCATGACAGGTTTTTCAGGCGGTGCCTGTCTGTTGTTAATGATAGAGACCAGGTCATCAGTAAGAAGGGAGGTGAAGCCCTGCCTGCTTAGAAGACTGACATGCTCCTCAAATCTTTCGGGTGTAACATTTACAGAGCGGCCCTCGGGATTTACATGATGGTACATAAGAACAGGGATGCTGTATTTGTGTTTGTCCATGATCAGAAATTAAAAGGGGCAGTTCTTTCAGGCATCAGCAAAAGCATTATGGAGCTTCATGTAAATGTCGCTTTTTGCCATAAGCTCTTCATGTGTTCCGATATCTTTTATCTCTCCCCTGTCAAGGACCACTATCTTATCTGCGTTCTGAATTGTAGAGAGCCTGTGAGCAATAACGATCGTTGTCCGATCTTCCATAAACTTATCAAGGGCTTTGTGAATAAGCTGCTCAGAGACTGAATCAAGAGAGGATGTTGCTTCGTCAAGTATCAGGATCAGAGGGTTCTTAAGCACAGCCCGTGCAAGGGCTATCCGCTGCCTCTGACCTCCTGAAAGCCTGACCCCTCGTTCTCCCATAATAGTATCGTATTTTTCAGGTAACTCCATTATGAACTCATCAGCATAAGCAAGTTCTGCGGCATGGATGATCTCGCTTTCTGTCGCATCTTTTTTTCCTATGGCGATATTCTCTCTTACCGTGTCATTAAAGAGCATGATATCCTGGGTCACACTTCCGATCAGTCTCCTGAGCGACGGCAGGTCTGCTTCACTAATATTGATACCATCAATAGTTATTGTGCCGCCGGATGGTTTGTAGAAACCCGGGATAAGGTCCACCAGCGTTGATTTGCCCGCCCCGCTATGTCCCACAATTGCGACCACTTCACCGTGCCTTATCTCAAGGTTCAAGCCCTTCAGTATCTCCTGCTTGCTTCCGGGGTAAGAGAAGGTCACGTTATTGAATTTCAGTTCTTTGTGGAAACTTTCAACCTTCCTGTCACCGCTCTCCTCAAGCTTTGTATCAAGCAGGGTATCTATCCTTTCTACAGATGCCATCGCCTCCTGCAGGGATGTATAAGCATCACCTATCTTCTTGACAGGAGAGAAGAGCATATAGACAGCCACGAGAATTGATGCAAGGTCTCCGGGTGTGATCATCTCTTTCATAACAAGTGCGGTGCCGTACCATATTGCTACAGCAAGGCCGGCTCCAGTTGCTGTATTGATCATTAATCTGGTAAATTCCTTAAGCCTTATTACCCTGAGCATCTCCCTGTAGTACCCCTGGTTATCCCGCCTGAACTTATCATTCATGCCGGTTTCCCCGTTGAAGATCTTGATTATCCTCAGTCCAAGGACGCTCTCCCCTATCTTATGTGTTACAAAAGATATCCTTCTCTGGGCCTTCTTCCTCTTCTTTTTAACCCCTTTACCGAACTTCTTTGTGCTGTATCCTATAAATGGAACAAGCAGCAGTACTAACAGGGTCAGATCCCATCTTCTGTAGAAAGCTATACCCAGAAGGAAGATTGCTGTAGGCGCTTCCATGACAAAGGTCTTAATAACTGTAGATATCAGGTTCTTCAGCAGCGCCGCATCATTTATAACCCTTGATATGACTATTCCGGAAGATTCTTTACTGAAGTACTCTACAGGCATGTTAAGGATATGGTCATACAATCTGTTTCTTGTATCCTTTACAAGTTTCATTCCTGCGGAACTCATAAGGTATGTCTGCCCGAATTGAAGGAAGCCTCTTATGATAAAGAGCAGAAGGATCGCAGGAGGCAGAAATTTCATGTAATCATACTGCTTTTCAACCAGAATATGGTCCAGTGCAGGTTTAACAACCCAGGCTATCGCCGCAGTTAATCCGGATACCAGAAGGCTGAGAACGATACCGCCGAAAATCCTCGGCCAGTAAGGTTTTGTAAGGACGCTGATCTTTCTAATAATATGCATTGCTATAGTATACTCAACTTGGGAAATATTACAAAAGGGTTGGCTTCATCCTGTTGTTTTTGCTTGTTTTTTACTGTAGTATATTAAATTGTAATATATATTATATATAAATCAATACATGCTAATATGATCAAAGACTACCTGAAGAAGAAAAAAAAGATCGCAGTTGTGGGGCTTGGATATGTAGGAATGCCGCTTGCAAACCTTTTTAACAGCTATTTCAGTGTTGTAGGGTTTGACCTCAATGAGGAGAGGGTAGCTGAGCTTAAGAAGGGGATAGACAGGACCGGTGAGGTATCAAAGAAGGATCTGCTCTCTTCTGATATAGAGTTTACAAGCAGCCCGGAAGATATCCGTAAAGCTTCAGTCATTATTATTGCCGTGCCCACGCCGATTGATGAGTTCAAGATACCTGACCTCACCCCCCTGAAGTCCGCATCCGAGCTTGTTGGAAGTAACCTTGCAAAAGGTGCTGTAGTTGTCTATGAATCAACAGTATATCCCGGTGTTACCGAAGATATATGCGCCCCTATTCTTGAGGAATTTTCAGGAATGAAGTGCGGCAGGGATTTTAAAATAGGGTACTCGCCTGAGAGAATAAATCCGGGGGATAAGGAACACGGAATAGCCGACATAGTCAAGGTAGTATCAGGGCAGGATATAAAGACTACAGACCTTTTAGTTGCAATATACGGAAAAGCGGTGAAGGCAGGAATTCACAGGGCTGAGAGTATAAAGACAGCAGAGGCGGCAAAGGTTATTGAGAACATACAGAGAGACCTTAATATCGCCCTTGTAAATGAGCTTTCTATAATTTTTAACAGGATGGGGATCGATACAAATGCGGTACTTGATGCTGCTGAGACCAAATGGAACTTTCTTCCATTCAGGCCGGGTCTTGTAGGCGGCCACTGTATCGGAGTAGACCCTTACTACCTCACCTTTAAAGCTCAGGCTGTCGGATATCACCCTGAGGTTATCCTCTCCGGCAGAAGGATCAATGATAATATGGGCCGCTACATAGCTAAGAACACGGTAAAGGAACTGATAAAGACAGGACGCGCTGTAAAGAAGAGCAGGGTTTTGATCCTGGGCCTGACATTTAAAGAGAATATAGGCGACATAAGAAATACAAGGGTCGTAGATATTTATAATGAGCTTAAAGAGTACGGCATGAAGGTATCTGTGCATGACCCTCACGCTAATCATGAAGAGGTTATGGAGGAGCATGGGATCTCTCTCATTAAGACGCCTGAAAGCGAGAAGCCGTTTGACGGAATCATACTTGCGGTAATGCATGACGCTTACAGAAAATATTCGCTTAACAAGCTTGAGAAACTGTGCCGGAAAAATCCTGTACTGATCGATGTAAAAGCATTTTTTGACCAGAAGAAGGTAGCTAAGTCAGGCTTTAATTACTGGAGGCTTTAAAAGATAATTAAGTGACTGCAACACAGAATTAAAATATATTTACAAAGGATATGAAATGAAGACAATACTTGTAACAGGATGTGCAGGTTTTATAGGCTGGAAGGTTTCACATACACTTCTTAATAATAAGGTCAGGGTTGTAGGCGTTGACAATATGAACGACTATTATGATCCGAAGCTGAAGAGGTGGAGACTCGGAATACTGAAGAAGTTCCCGAACTTTACTTTTCATAAGGTAGATATAGCTGACTTCAAAAAACTAAGGAATGTCTTCAGAAAACATAAGATAAATGGTGTTATCAACCTTGCCGCAAGGGCAGGTGTCAGAGCATCTGTAGAAGACCCATGGGTATACCTTGATGCCAATACAAAGGGTACGCTTAACCTTCTTGAGTGCTGTGTCGAGACAAAGGTGAAAAAATTCGTGCTGGCGTCCACCTCAAGCCTATACGCTTCTGAGGAGATGCCTTTTAAAGAGACATCAAGGACAGACACCCCTCTCGCTCCTTATTCCGCTACAAAGAAGGGGGCTGAGGTCATGTGCTATGCGTATCATTATCTGCATAAGATCGATGTCAGTATTGTCAGGTACTTTACTGTATATGGACCCGCAGGCAGGCCTGATATGAGCATCTTTAAGTTCCTGAAGAACATTGACGCAGGCAAGGCTATACCGGTTTTTGGAGACGGCAACCAGACAAGGGACTTCTCCTATATCGATGATATAGCGGACGGCACAATAAAGGCGCTTAAGCCTGTAGGTTATGAAATATTCAACCTTGGAAATGACAATCCTGTAAAGCTCAATTATGTGATAGGTCTTCTTGAAAAGCATCTTGGCAAAAAGGCAAAGGTCAAGAGGCTCAAGATGCACATTGCGGATGTCAGGGCCACATGGGCCAATATAGACAAGTCACGGAAGACTCTTAAGTGGAAGCCGAAGACATCACTTGAGGATGGCGTAAAGATGACGGTCGACTGGTTCTTTGAGAATAAGAAGATGCTTGATAAGCTTGAGTGGAAGGATTAATCTTTCAGGCTTCTTTTTTAAATATAGCGGCCAAAGCTTTTTCAATCTCAAGATATTTAAACTCATAACCGGCCTTAATGATCTTTTCAGAAGATACACGCTGGCCTGCAAGAAGCACATCGCCGAATTCCCCTAGAGCAAGTTTCAGCATGAAGCCGGGCACAGGGAGGAGTGAAGGTCTGTTAAGGGTCTTGCCGAGTGCGGAACTGAACTCACTGTTTGTTATCTGCTGAGGGGAGACTACATTAACAGGGCCTGAGACATCTTCATTCTCCAGTATAAATTCAATTATTCCGACAAGGTCAGCCCTGTGCACCCAAGGGAACCACTGTTTGCCTGTTCCGATATGGCCACCAAGAAAAGATTTAAAAGCGGTCTCCATTTGTGCAAGCGCCCCTCCGCCTGCTTCCAGCACAACTCCGAATCTTGTTAAAACAACTCGCAGGCCAGACTCTTCAGCTTGCTTAGCTGCAGCTTCCCAATCTTTTGCAACACCAGAAAGAAAATCATTGCCCGGTGGGTCATTCTCAGTAACTTCATCATCATGAGGACCGTAATATCCCACAGCTGAGGCATTAATAAGAACTGTTGGTTTTTTCTCTGCAAGATCAATTGACTCTACAAGGCTGTTTGTTGTCTCTATCCGGCTTGCCCTTATACGTTTCTTTGTTTCAGGGGTCCATCTGTTAGAAAATATAGATTCCCCTGCGAGGTTTATGACAGCGTCAAAAGTTGAAATTATATCTGAAGCAATGAGGTCGGGAGGATTCCAGGTAAGTTTTTTCTTTGATGTGGTCTTTTTTCTTGTGGTAATAGTGACACCATGCCCCGCCTTTTCAAGCTCTTTTGTAAGTGCGGAACCTATGAAGCCGCTGCCGCCTGTGATGAGGATTTTCATAGAAATGATTATATCAAAATGTGCTGTCTTTCAAGTAAAGAATATCAAAACTTATTAAGTGTTTGTTTTTTGTATAATAACAAAATGTGGTCTGTTGATAATACAGGCAATTCCTGAACATTATTAGGTAAATCAATCAGTAGCTCATGATAATCTCACTGAAGAGCTTGAGAAGATATGTGTACAGCTGGGAATTCCTGAAAAGTTGAAGCTGCCGACGAGGGCAAAGTCGCAGTATAGAAAGGACAAGCGCAGCTATAGGGAGATACTTGATAAAGAGCAGAAAAACAGGGTTAAAGAATTATTCAGTGAAGAGATAAGTCTCTTTGGATATGAATTTTAGACAGCTGCAAGCCTTCTCAATTATAATTGTTTTTAAGGGTCAAATCCTGTTCTTTTCTGAAATCCGCAAAAGAACTCTGAAAAGAACAGGCATGCCCAGACGTTAGCTGAAAACAAGGAGTGTTGGATCTCTATATAAATAAAGGGGACAATGCCGGTAATTATCGTCCAAAGAAGCAGTGACCTAAAAAAACTCGTTTTTATTATGCCGGGCAAGAAGGTTCCAGCTGACATGCATGACCGTTGATAATAATACAAGTGTAATTGCAAAGTTACTCAATTGTAATATTCCTCACACTGAGTAGATTGAAAAAAAATATCAGACAAGCCTTTTCCTTATCCAGCCTGAAAGAAAATCAATTGCAAGAACAGCAACAAAAATTATTATAATTATTGTAGTTACTCTCTGGTACTTGAACATTCTGAACGAGGAGATAAGCTCATATCCTATACCGCCGGCCCCGACAATACCCAGCATGGTCGCCATCCTCACGTTCCTGTCAAGGATATATAGATTATAAGCAACAAAGGCATGAAGTATCTGAGGAACAACCGCAAAAACAAATATCTGCGGTTTCGATGCTCCGGTTGCAGCAAGCGCATCAATAGGTTCTGATGACACATTCTCCATTTCTTCGGCGTAAAACTTTGCTAGAAATCCCATTGTATGCAGGCTCAGTGCAAAGATTCCGGATATGGCCCCAAAGCCGACTGTGATGACGAGAAACATAGCCAGTATAAATTCAGGTATAGCCCTGAAGAAGACCGTTACAACTCTCGCTATAAAATATATTGACGGGTGAGGTGCTATATTCCTGGCCGAAAGGATGCCGAATGGAATTGAGAAGAGTATAGCAAGAAAAGTGCCCCATATTGCGATCTCAATGGTTTCAAACATTGAGATCACAAGCTCACCAATGGCACTTGTATCAGGGGGGAAGAGTCTTTTAATTACATCTGCAACATTCCTCCATCCATTAAGAATGACATCAATTATGTCGAGTTCAAGATGCACTGCTGTCAGTGTCAGCAGGATCGTTCCTGAAAGCAGGAACGCATATGTCTTCCATCCCCATTGAGGCCTAAGAAGCTTCTTCAGATCTGTTTTATCAGAATTATTCATTGATCGAAAAGTCCCTTGGTATATTTATAAAAAGGACCATTTATCTAACTTTTGTATGCCTGAAAAATGACCTCTGAGGTCAGCCCTTCAGCCGGGTCCTGGCATACGATCTTACCGTTAACAAGACAGATGATCTTATCTGCAAACTGAAGGGCAAAATCTACCTGATGCAGGTTACAGATAACAGCAATATTATCTTTGGTACAAATATCCTTTAAGAGGCTCATGACATCATAGGCGATAATAGGGTCAAGGTTAGAGATGGGTTCATCAGCAAGCAGGACAGACGGCTCCTGCATGATCGCCCTTGCTATGCCGACCCGCTGTTTCTGCCCGCCTGAGAGGTCTCCTGTGACCTCATACGCCTTGTCAAGCAGTTGAACACGCTCCAGTGCTGCCAGTGCCTTGAGTTTTAGCCTTTCAGGAAAGAGGTACAGCAGCGACAACAGCTGGTTTGTTTCAGCTAACGCACCGGAGAGGACATTATTGATAACAGTAAGGTTCTCAACAAGATTGTAGTGCTGAAATATCATGCCGAAGTTCCTGCGTATCGCAGTTAATCCCTTGTGGTCAGATATATGCTCTCCCTTAAAATGAAGCGTTCCGCTATCAGGGATTACTAGCCCGTTGATCGTGCGCAGAAGTGTTGTCTTGCCTGAGCCGCTTGGGCCAAGAACAACCACAAACTCACCGGCCTCTATCTCAAAGCTGACATCCTTCAGAACATCAAGCTCATTGTCGAATGTCTTGCTGAAATTCTCTATCTTTAACATATTCTTATCTAATGAAATAAAAGAATGGGGATTTGAGGTTAATTAATACCTCAAATCCCCATTTAGTGTTATTTATTGCCTTCAACTATCTTTCTAACATCTCTCATAAGGTCAAAATCCTTATCCTCAACAGAGACGTACTTTTCCATCTCGCCGCCCCAACCACCGATGGTTCCGTGATTGTGTGCATCGAGAACAGCAGCCTTGATCTTCTGCCTGATCTCGAGAGGCAGTTTTTTAGAGTATGCCAGAGGAGCAGGCGGGATAAGTGGAGAGGTATGAACTATTCTCACAGAATCAGGATCAACAGTACCGTCTGATGTCCTGCCGTCATAGTTATGGCTTGCCGTACCGCTGATATGTGCCTGGCCGTTAGCGACCGCCATTAGTGATGCATCATGGCTTCCTGAATATACAACCCGTTCAAAATGATCTTTGTTCTTAACATTAAGACCCGCCTTCAGCAGTTCAACCTGCGGGATGTAATCTCCGCTGGTCGAGCCTATACTGTTCAATGCCAGCACCTTGCCCTTTGCGTCTGCAAGTGTCTTTATGGGGCTGTCCTTACGGACAACAAAATAGGTGTAATAGCCCGCACTTTCTTTACCTTTAGGTATGCCGGCTGCGAATGCTTCAGCCTCAGCGATATCTGCAGCTATAACATATGTTGCAGCACCATACCATGCTATGTCAGCATGCCCAGCCCGCATCGCCTCAACAGCCGCATTGTAATCAGTTACCTTTATGAAATGAAATGTCAGTCCTGTCTGCTCAGAAACAATATCCATGAGTGACTGAAACGCGCTTGCATCGGCCTTTTCACTGGCCGGCACAAAGACCATGTTGAGAGTACGGAAAGCCTTTTCTGTCCCGGGCTTAGCAACTTTCTCCTCCTTGCCTTTGCATGCGACCATAAGCATAAAAACAGATAAAGTTACTAGTAAAAGATTTTTCATTATTTTAAATTTCTCCTTTCTCATTTGACCATAGTCCACGATTTTCTATAGTCCTCAAAAGTATCTATCTCAAACCAGCCGCCTAAAACATCGACCGGCGTGATCTTCTCTCCCTGCTTTATCAGTGCATTGAAGAAATCTACAAGTGAGACTTTTGAGAGACCTGCAGGGCCTGATGTCTCATCGTCCGATATGCCTTTTAGTTCCTCGTATAGTTTTTTTGCCTTTATTGCACCGTGGGCGGAAAATGCTGCAAGCCCGACAAATTCTCCATAGGCAGAATCAAAAGGTATATTAAGGCCCATACGGGATATGAGACCGTCCTTCACCTCCACAAGCTCTGCTTCGCTTATTGTATGCTGTACCCTATCATGGTAGTTATCTCTCCATGACCTGTCCACAACAACGGCATAATCAGCATTTGAATTGATAAGTTTTCCCACTATATCTTTATCAAAGAGAATATCAGCATATAAGAGGACCGTCTTTCCGATGATCTTTTCAGATGCCAGGAAGAAGGAGTGTAAAATTCCGGTTGTATCATATTCATTATTATCAATGTATTGAATACCCGGAAGATTGAACTCCTCTTTTTTATAGCCCCTTATGACCGTTATATCATCTATATTAAAGGTCTTTAATGTTTCTATCTGCCTCTCTATCAAACTTTTCCCTTTGATTTTGAGCATCGCCTTTGGAGTATTCTTGTTTATATCGGAGATGCGAGTATCATATCCTGCAGCTGCAATGATCGCGTTGATCTTCTGGCCTTTGGCCTTTATTCTGCTGATCTTGTCATTCAGAACAAGCTCAAACCACTCCTGCATATTAAAGTCAGGATTCTCCTTTAAGAATTTCTCCTGTTCTTCACTTAAATTCAGGTAAGTTTTCATAATAACCTCTATTAAAAAATGTCTCGATTAATTACTTCCACATGGTACCTGCAACCGCAAGATCCCTCGGGGTATCTATTTCAGCCCAGTTGCCGTTTATCTTGATAATATCAACCGTGATTCCACGGTTGATAAGCTCCTGATACATATCTGTCATGTATGCCTTTTGAAATGATTCTGCTTTATGAAAGGGCTCTTTAGGATTATTCAAATAATACTCTTTCAATTCATGAAAGACATCCCTCATGATCTCAGCACCCTTTTTACTGAAATAGGCCAGGCCCAGAAACTCGCCGATGCTATTGCTATGGTCAGCATCCTTGGATATTCTTGAGACGGTCTTCCCATCCTCTGAAAATACAAGCTCAGCCTCCTCAATAGGATGTTCGTGACGGCCTTCGTAGTAACCTATCCAGTCAGGATCGACCGCAACAGCTATATCTGAACTGGAACCAACCATCTGTTCAACAATCTCACCGTCATATAGAATATCACAATAGGAGAATATGAAATCTGAATCCATTGCATCCTCAGCATAAAATAATGAGTGAAGGATATTATTATTCTCATAGTCAGTATTCACAAAATATTTAAACCTCTTATCAGTGAACCATTCCTTTTTATAGCCTGTGACCACGCTGATTGCTGAAACCCCATTATTAAGCAGTGTATCTGTCTGACGTTTGAATATGGACTCTCCGCTTACCTCACACATACATTTCGGCCTGTTATTGGTAAACTCCTTCAACCGACTTCCCATACCTGCAGCAACTATAATAGCGTTCATTATTGCACTTTCTCCTTTTTGCCTGCACCCGCCGGGCTCATAGCCTCATCACCTTCCATAATGTCCATGATATACCGGGCACCAATCTTTGATGATTCTCCGAATGCATATATATATTTTTTCCTTAATTCGATTATTTTATCTTTGTAAGACTCCTTTTCAAGTATCAAATCGTTAATGATTCCTGCGATCATATCTAATTTATTTGGAGGATGAATTATTCCTATATCAGAACGTATAGCGAGTTCAAAAGGAGTTATCCCTAATTCTTCATGCCTGCTGTTCCGTACCTTATGCGGGACATCCAGAAAGAGCACCGGCCTTTCAGTGCCGAAAGCATATTCAAGTGCAATCCCTGAATGGTCGCATATTAAAACATCTGAGCTTAACAATGAATCATCTGTTGCAACGGATGCCTCATAGGTAAAATCAGGATTCTTGCCGAATCTGGACCTGATGCTTCTTATAACTTTTGGAGAACGGCGAATAGTCTCCGGATGCGGCCTGACTATTACTTTGAACCCTGCACCAAGCAGGATCTCAACAAGCTCCATACCACAGGATTCAAGTATATTCTTCTCCCCCCACGAAGGGGCTACCAGTATGGTCTTCTTACTCTCAGGAATAGGGCTTTCAGTCTTGCTATACTCTTGATATGCCTTATGAACTCGCTCTAAACGGTAGTATCCGGCTTTGACAAGGATCTTTCCCCCCAGGTTGTTGAGTTTTTCATGTTTGGTAATTTCCTCTAACTGATAAGGTCCAACACAGAGAATCGAATCATAATGGTCAAAAGCTCCATATCTATAAACCATATGTGTGCTGACAAGTGAATGGAATGCATAAACGTAGTGAACAGGATTGACAGAACGCTTCTGCAGGGGCATATTAAGGTCGGTCATTGTCATAACATATACTTTGCAATTAACAAAGCTCATAAAGATTGGGAGCAGTTTTTTTAAGTAGAAAGGTTTAATCTTTATATTTACCGATACTAAAACAGGGTCGTCAGGGTCAGAAGTTATATAAGTTAAAGACTGCTCGTGTTGGCCGGTCAACTTATCTATCAACCCTTCAAGGTAAGAGTAATAACCCTCGTGTTCGGCATAAAAAACTATGGTTTTTTCTGGTATAGGTGTTTTCCAGAAGAAATGAATGAAATTAGAAGTCTCTTTTAAAAAAAGTAAAATGGTTTTAAACATTGCAACAGCATAGTGGATTAACTAATTGCTTAAAGGTTACAGAAAACTTTGTAGCTTAATGTAAGTTATTATTTATTACTGTCTTTACTACTGCTGAATATTTTATTGAACAGTATTTTAATCTTGATCCAGAAGATCTTTATTGCGAGTAGAGCCCCCACAAAAGCTGTTATGAGAAACTGAAGAATATATGTTCCTGTGCCAGGGTCAAGGGAATATGCAAAAGCCTGTCGGGGAGAGGTAACAATACAGGCAGAAAGAACAAACATATAGATAAAATATTTCATGATAACTCCTATCAGGACAATCAGGTAGATTATTAGCGAAACTAATTTCTAATCATAATAATATAATTTAACAACATATATTTTCAAGCTATGGACTCAATGATTAATAAAATCATAAAAAATATTATACCTACTATATATAATGAAGCAGTATTTAGTTTTTATTGAAATTATCTTTAAGAACAGCGGTATGCTCTTTTTTAAAGTTTTCAAAAGTTTCGCTTTCAATAGCGTTGCGCATCTTTCTGAAGAACTCAAGATAGAAGTACAGGTTGTGACAGGTATTTAATCTCATTGAAAGTATCTCGCGGCTCATATACAGGTGCCTCAGATATGCCTTTGAGAAGTTGCGGCATGTATAGCAGCTGCACTCAGGGTCAAGCGGTGACGGGTCCTCTTTGAACTCCTCACGCTTTATGCTCACTCTTCCCCTGCTTGTAAAGAGGGTACCATTCCTTGCGTTCCTTGTCGGCATGACGCAGTCAAAGATATCTATGCCGCCAGACACGGATTCCAGAACATCATTCAGGTCTCCTATCCCCATCAGATATCTTGTCTTGTCATCTGGAAGAAACGGAGTGGTGTAATTGACCATCTCATACATAAGCTTCTTTGGCTCACCTACGCTCAGGCCGCCGAGAGCATAGCCGTCAAGATTCATGTTGATCAACTCTTCTGCGCTCTGTTTTCTAAGGTCTTTATATACGCCGCCCTGAACAATACCAAATAGCGCCTGGTCATCATTCTTTGCTTTAAGGCATCTCTCAGCCCATCTTGTTGTAAGCTCAAGTGACTTGAGGGTGTATTCTTTTGTTGCGGGATAGGGCGTGCACTCGTCGAATGCCATTGCGATGTCAGAGCCTAATGCTCCCTGTATCTCCATGGCAAGTTCAGGGGTAAGAAAGTGTGATGAGCCGTCAAGGTGTGACCTGAACTCAACTCCCTCTTCGGTAATCTTTCTCAGAGGCGACAGACTGAAGACCTGAAACCCCCCGCTGTCTGTAAGCATTGGGCCGTCCCAGTTCATGAACTTATGAAGCCCCCCGAGATTCCTGACTGTCTCGTGGCCGGGCCTGAGGTAAAGATGGTATGTGTTTGAGAGTACTATCTCCGCGCCGATATCCTTAAGTTCATCGGGATTCATGGATTTGACAGTTGCGAGGGTGCCTACAGGGATGAATGCTGGCGTGTTTATGATCCCGCGCCGTGTATGGATCTTCCCGAGTCTGGCGTTGCCGTCAGTTTTGATTAATTCGTATTTAACATGCATAGCGATCTAAAAGTATGAAGTATCAATAATGTCCGACAACTATACCTGCAGCAACAGCGCTGAAGCTGAGGGCCAGCACGACCCAGTGAAAGACTGAAAGCCTGAAGAATATCTCTTTGGTATTGAGCTCTTCACCTGAAGGTTTGGCAAAGATCTTCTTAAAGAGGAGCTTCTCTAAAAAGAAGAGGAGTGAAGCATAGACTGCCCATACAGAAATCATTATCCAGACCCCGGTACTGAAGCCCTTAAAGCTTACCAGATAAAATCCTGAAAGCCCGGCAGTTATCACCATCGCCTTTGCAATCTTAGAGAACCTGTGTTCTGTTCCCTGAAACATCATGACCTGCTCCAGCGAATTCTCTGTCCTCTGTATCATGGGGAATATTATCATCGTCACAAATGCTACGCCGCCTATCCAGACAACGATCGAAAGCACATGTATTATCAGAGCTGCTATGTACAGCATAATTATTCTCCAGTCTTAAATAATTATCTTAAACTAAATACCAAAACAAGGCTGAAATCACAAAACACAAGCACTAAATTACAAATAAATCTCAAATCCTAATTACCTAAAAAAGCTATTTACTTGTTTTGATATTTGAAAATTGGAATTTATTTGAGTTTTGGAATTTGTTATTTGGATTTTATAGTTACTACATTCTTTCAGGAGCGCTTACACCCAAAATGCTGAGACCTTCCTCAAGCACTATCTGTACAGCTTTGCATAGTGAGAGGCGGGCGATGGTCATGCCGCTGTCATCATCGGAGAGTACCCGGTGTTTGTTGTAGTATGAATGGAATGTTCTTGCAAGTTCCTGAAGGTAATAGGTGATCCTGTGCGGCTCATATGCGAGAACAGCAGCCTCAAAGATCATAGGGTAATGAAGCATCTTTTTTATAAGTGATATCTCATCATCTTCCGTGAGTATCGTTATGTTTATGTCATGCAGTCCTTCATTGCTGAAGCCCTCAACATTTCTTTCAACAGCCTGTCTGAAAATGCTTGATATCCTTGCAAAGGCATACTGTACATAGAAGACAGGGTTTTCAGATGATTCTGTTTTTGCGACCTCAATATCAAAATCCAGATGACTGTCAGACCGCCTGGTAAGGAAGATGAACTTGGCTATGTCAGCGCCAACCTCATCCATCACCTCACGAAGGGTTATGAACTCACCCGACCTCTTGGACATCTGTACGGGTTTCCCCTCCCTGAGCAGTGAGACTATCTGCACCAGTATCACCTTGAACTTCTCCTCGGAAAGGCCGAACGCTTTGAGCACCGATCTTATTCTCGGGATATAACCGTGATGGTCAGCTCCCCATATATCTATGATCGTCTCAAACCCCCTGTCAAGCTTATCCTTGTGGTAAGCGATATCAGAGGCAAAGTATGTATATTCACCGTCCTGCTTCAGCACTACCCTGTCCTTGTCATCACCGAAGTCAGTGGATCTGAACCAGTCAGCACCGTCCTTTTCAAATACCAGGTTTTTACCTTTAAGGCTCTGCAGGGCAGCGGTCACCTTGCCTGTATCGTAAAGATCCTTTTCACTCTGCCACCTGTCAAACTCAACGCCGAAGTCCTTAAGATCCTCTTCAAGGTTTGTAAGCATCTTTTTGTATGCAAAGTCGATAAAGAAGTCACTGCATTCTTCAAAATCCTTCTTCAGGAATTTGCCGCCATGAGCAGCCTTTATCTCTTCAGATACGTCCTTTATATAGTCACCCTTGTAGCCGTTTTCAGGAAAAGGGATATCATTGCCGAGCATCTGCTGGTAGAGGGTATAGACCGATAGTCCAAGAAGTTTCACCTGCATGCCGGCATCATTTATGTAAAATTCCTTCTCAACATCAAATCCTCCGGCTTTAAGAAGGTTACACAATGCATTGCCTACTGCGGCGCCTCTGCCATGCCCGATATGAAGGGGTCCGGTAGGGTTAGCACTCACAAACTCAACCTGCACCTTCTTGCCTCCGCCTATATCTGTCCTGAAAAAGTCATGCTTCTCTTTGAGCAGTTGCTGCAGCTTCTTGTGGTAGTATTCTTTATTGTAGGTGAAGTTTATGAATCCGGGACCGGCTATCTCGACATTCTCAAAGGGGCCTGGCTGCTCCATTATCTTTGAGACTATCTCTTCTGCTATCTTTTTCGGCGCCTTCTTTAGGGGTTTTGCAAGAGCCATCGCCACATTGGCTGCCACATCACCGTGAGATTCATCCCTTGGGATCTCCACCGCTATGTCAGGAACCTCTTTAATCCCCCATTCAGCCTTCAGGCTCTCCAGAGCGTTCTTAATTGTCTTTATCGCTTCATTCTTCATTTTCAGTAGTTACTATACATCAGAAATCCTGACAATAAAAGATTTCCAGTCATTATAAATGACTTCGCTGCTGCCCTCAGGCAGGCCCAGAAGCTTTATAGGGGTTTTGTGACCATCCATTTCATTGAAGTAGCGGTGGCTGCCGACAATATACTTTGCTCCGTCTTGTATCTTATCACTGACATAGGCGTCATCTATATCACCCGGAGTTGCAAACCACCCTTTACGGTGGGCAAGATACATTAAGGTAGGGTCACTGCTATTAAAGATGCTTATTATCAGCGCCCCTTCTTCAGTATTCTCTCTAACAATCTCAGCAAGTTTATATACCTCCGAGCTGGCGGTGTCTTCACGCTGTATATATGAGTAATAACGTAACTGGCTGAAGACCAGAATAGAGAGCAGGCATAAAAGTAGAGCTGCTGCTGCTATTTTCGTACGCCTGGTAAACCACCTTGCATATACTTTTCCCATGTAGACTACAGCAGGAATCATGAACGGAAGTTGATAGTATTCATGTACATAGTTTCCCTTTGCGACAATTACCATATATATGAGAACGGACAAAAGCCAGAAGTCAAATACCCTCTCCTCCTTTGCCCGGCGTTTCACAAAGAGGCCGATAAGGAAGACAAGCGCACCGCCCCATGTGAAGTACCAGCCTGCAAGATTATTCAGGAATACCTTCTCGATAAATCCGGCTGAAAATGCAAGGCCCCAGTTTCCCCACTTGTCTGACCCGTACTCCCAGATACCGAATGTATTGCCGTAGGTTAAAAAAAGCTGATGCGCGTGATAGTACCAGAGGCCGACAGGTAGCAGAACAAGCGTAAGGTAGAACCATAATGCTTTTTTCTTTAAAACATTATTTCCATGTTTAAGCCATGCAAGATAAAGAAGGGGTAATCCTATGTACAGGCTGGGTATCTTTAGCAGGCAGGCAAGTGAAATGAAAACGGCTGAAACAAGAAAGTCTGCTGTTTTGTCCGAAGTCATCCACCGGGAGAAGAAATATGTCCCAGCCACCAGTGACATTATTAGGGCCGACTCGGGCTGTATAGTTCTTGAAAAGAAGATGTTAAGAGGCAGTACAGAGAAGAAGAAGGCCGACCAGAGCGCCGTGCTTTCGTCGATATGCTTCTTAACAAAAAGATAAAGGAAAAATATGGCCATCAAAGAGAAGAAGATCGACATCATCCTTCCATAAGACTCTGAAACTCCAAAGGCCTTATATGTAAGGGCGATAGCATAAGAGACGATAGGGAACTCGCTCTCTACATATCCCGGGCCACCCTCTCCCCAGTCTATCTGCGGGTAGAGGAACCTGTAACCGTTCTCATGATAGTTCCTTGCTATCGCTGCTGTGTCAGCTTGACGCCAGGCATGAACTCCTATTACAGGTGCATCAACATGCTTGACCCTGAGGGCAAAAGCCAGCGCCAAGATTAAGAATATAGCGTATGTTTTTATATACTTATTTATCGGGGGTGATTCGTTAGGGCTTTCCATGAAATATAAGTTTAAATATATGAGGAAGCTAAGTCAATCAGCTATGCTTTAATTGCATTAGTGCCGGCCCATTAAGTAAAATAAATTCCACAGGATAATTATTTGCCTCATGAAAAGCGGGTCTTTTTTGTTATTGAAACTTTGATATTATGTCATTGAGAAAAATAGAGAAAAAGGTTTTTACAGGGAAACGCCTTACCACTGAAGATGCACGGTTTCTTTTTGAGAGCGATGATATCTTTACACTAGGCAGGCTTGCTGCACATGTGGCTCAGCAGAAGAACGGCGACAGCGTCTACTTCATTCAGAACCACCATATAAATCCTACCAATATCTGTGTTAACCGCTGCAAGTTCTGCGCCTTCAGCCGTTCAAAGGGTGATAAAGGTGCTTATGAATTAACTGTAAAGCAGATAGTTAACAAACTAAAGGCACAAAGGCACAAAGGCACAAAGGCACAAAGAAAAGATAAACACCTTAACTCTTCACTCTCTTTTAATGAGGTCCACATAGTAGGCGGGCTTCACCCTGACTGGCCGCTGGACCTTTATCTTGAGATGCTGAAAAAGGTGAAGCAGGCTCTTCCGGATATACACATAAAGGCCTTTACAGCGGTTGAGATAGACTATTTCTCCAACATAAGCGGTCTCTCTGTAAAAGATACACTAACCTCTCTGAAGAATGCGGGACTCGGCTCCATGCCCGGAGGCGGCGCTGAGATACTAGGCAAGCGGGTGAGAGATAAAATATGCCCTGAAAAGATAGACGGCACAAGATGGCTCAAGGTGATGGAGACCGCCCATCGTGCAGGTATAAGGTCAAACGCCACAATGCTTTACGGGCATGTTGAATCATACAGGGATAGAGTTGACCATCTCAACCGTCTGAGAAGACTTCAGGACAAAACAGGAGGGTTTCAGGCATTTATCCCGCTTGCATTCCATCCTATGAATACAAATATAGAGGGTGCTCAGTATACATCCGGAATAGACGATATTAAGACCATAGCTGTTTCACGTCTCTTTCTTGATAACTTTGATCACATAAAGGCCTACTGGGTAATGCTCGGTGAGAAGATCGCCCAGCTTGCGCTCATGTTCGGGGCGGATGACCTTGACGGGACTATCGTTGAGGAGAGGATCACCCATTCTGCAGGTAAGCTCTCAGCAGATGCCATGACAAGGGCCGAGCTTGTAAACCTTATTGAAAAGACAGGCAGGAAGCCGGTTGAGAGGGACTCGTTCTATCAGAAGGTAAAGAGATAATATGAAAAAAGCAACGAAGCCGAAAAAGAGGGCACCGGGCTCTGTAGATTCCCCGCGCATAACAAAGAGGGAGGGGCTTCAGCTTCTAAAGAAGGCCGACCTTCTCGGCCTCGGCATGATGGCGGACAATTTAAGAAAAAGCCTGCACCCTGAAGGCGATGTCACCTTTATAATCGACCGTAATATCAACTATACGAATGTCTGTATCAATAAATGCACCTTCTGCGCTTTCTACAGGGAGAAGGAGGACGCGGATGCATACATACTCACCAGAAGGAAACTTTTCAGCAAGATAAGGGAGACAATAAAATGCGGCGGTACACAGATACTTATTCAGGGAGGGCTGCACCCTGATCTTGGCATTGATTATTACGTTGACCTTCTGAAGGCTATTAAGAGCAGGTTTGATATCCATATTCACGGTTTCTCCCCGCCGGAGATATTCTATATGGCCGACAAGGCCGGACTTTCATTAAAGGACACTATAGGCATATTGATGGATGCCGGGCTTGACTCCATCCCGGGAGGTGGGGCGGAGATACTCTCAGACAGGGTGAGGGAGAGGATAAGCCCTAAAAAGATAGGTTCAAAGCAGTGGCTTAAGGTTATGGAGGAGGCTCATGAACTCGGCATGAAGACTACCGCCACAATGATGTTCGGGAGTGTTGAGGAGCCGGAGGACATAATTGAACATCTGGATGCTGTAAGAAAGCTTCAGGACAGGACAGGAGGCTTTACGGCATTTATCCCATGGAGTTTTCAGCCGGGCAATACAGAGCTTAAAGAAAAAGGCACAAAGGCACAAAGGCACAAAGTAAAAAATGCATCCGCAATGCTGCCAGCTACGGGAGTCGACTACCTGAGGGTTCTTGCTCTCTCGAGGGTATATCTCGATAATGTGCCTTCCATTCAGGCATCATGGGTAACTCAGGGGCTGAAGATGGCACAGGTCTCTTTGAGGTTCGGTGCAAATGATTTTGGTTCTACCATGCTTGAAGAGAATGTTGTAGCCTCTACAGGGGTAAAGCACAAGGTCTCGATCACAGATATACTGAAAGCCATAAAAGGCGCCGGATTCAGTCCTGCTCAGCGGGACATGTACTACAACGTTATCAATCGTGATTTATAAGCCTTTCCGCCCTCTTTCGCGCCTTTTCAACCCTGCTTGATTTAAACTCTAAAGAATGGCATAATTATCAATTCTCAGGGAAGGTTGTTTCCGGGATAGACTTATACACTTCTGCTTACTTAATTATCAGCAAGGCTATAAATGAGAAACCCATTATCATTACTTCTAAAGACCACCACCTTACTAATACTTGTCGTATGCCTCTTTATTCCAGAAAAAGCCTTAAGCGCCGTATTCCTTGACAGGGTAGTTGCAACTGTCGACGGTGAGGTCATCACCTGGAGTGAGATGATGGATGTTATCGAGGTTGAGGGAGCCAAGATGCTTGAGGGCCTCAACGGTGATGAAAAGGGGAAGAGGATAAAAGAGCTTGAGAATATCTTTCTCAACAGCATGATAGATGTCAAGCTGCAGCTAATGGAGGCCAGAAGGTTTGGACTTAAGGTGTCTGATGGAGATATAGAGGCGGCAATGGCTGATGTCAAGGTGAAGTACAACCTCTCTGCAGAGGCCTTTAAGGAGTCTCTTGAGACTGAGGGCTTTACAATGGAGGAGTACAGGACGAGGCTTTCTGAGCAGATACTAATTTCAAAGATCTCAGGGTTTGAGGTCAAGAGCAATATTCTTATAACAGACGCTGAGATAGAAGAGTATTACGAGGCAGCTTCAGGCAGCAGTATAAATGATGAAGTAAAGATACGGCAGATATTCTTCGCCATACCTGATGATGAAACGAAGAAGACTGAGTTAGAGTCCATGGCTATGGAGATAGTAAAGAGAATTAAAAATGGAGAGAACTTCGGTGCACTTGCAATAGAGTTCTCTGAGGGGCCGAGCAGGGAGTTTGGCGGTGATCTCGGTTTTGTCGGCCATGGTACGGTGCTTAAAGAGGTAGAGGATGTTGCATTTGCACTTGATATCGGTGAGGTGAGCAGCCCTTTCTGGAGCACTGCAGGCCTTCATATAATAAAGGTTGAGGAGAAAAGGGAAGACAGGGAGCTTGCTCAATCCAGAGATCGAATCAGAGATGCCCTTCTCCAGAAGAAATATATTGAAAAGTATGACCAGTGGATAAAGATGCTTAGAGAGAAGGCCTATATAGAGGTCAACTTATAAACTGCAATTAAAAATTTAGAATGAAGAATTAATAATTATTGAACTTGAATTCCTTAATTTTTAATTTTACATTGTTAATTATAAATTTGTTTTTTTGAGGGGTGTAGATATGCTGCAGGATAATGTAAAGATGGGGCTTACTTTTGATGATGTTCTTTTAATGCCGGCAAAGTCGAGTGTTCTGCCGAAGGGGGTTGATGTAAGCGCTCGTTTTACAAAGAAGATAAAACTGAACATACCGCTCATAAGTGCCGCTATGGATACTGTTACTGAGACCAACCTTGCAATAGCGATAGCCCGGGAAGGAGGCATAGGCATCATCCACCGTGCCATGCCGATCACGAGGCAGGCTTCAGAAGTTGATAAGGTAAAAAAATCTGAGAGCGGAATGATCCTTGATCCTATAACACTCAGGCCTGATGACAAGATATCAAAGGCTCAGACTATCATGAAGAGGTACAGGATATCAGGTGTGCCTATAACCATGGGGAAGAAGCTCATCGGCATCCTGACCAACAGAGACCTGAGGTTTGAGACGAACCATCAGAGAATGGCTAAAGAGGTGATGACAAAAAAGGGACTTGTGACAGCACCTATCGGAACTAGTCTTAGTGATGCTGAGGATATACTGCATGAGCATAAGATCGAGAAGCTTCCTATAGTTGATGATGATTTCAACCTTGCGGGGCTCATAACGATAAAGGATATAGAGAAGAGAAAGAAGTACCCTAACGCGTGTAAGGACAGCCTTGGAAGGCTCAGAGTGGGTGCTGCTCTTGGTGTAAGTGAAGATACCATGGCCCGTGCTGAGGCCCTTGTAAAGGCAGGAGTTGATGCGATGGTCGTTGATACAGCCCACGGCCACTCTACGCTCGTGATCGAGACGGTCAAAGAGCTTAAGAAGCGTTTCAAAAATATGGAGATCATAGCTGGGAATGTTGCAACAGCAGCAGCTACCAGAGATTTGATAAAGGCAGGCGTAAGCGCAGTAAAGGTAGGTGTGGGTCCTGGCTCAATATGCACGACAAGGATAGTCGCCGGAGCCGGTGTTCCTCAGATGACTGCTGTAAAGGACTGTTCAAAGGTAGGAGATGATGCAGGCATACCGATTATAGCTGATGGAGGCATCAAGTTCTCTGGTGATGTTACAAAGGTGATCGCAGCAGGAGCAAGCTCTGTCATGATAGGCGGTCTCTTTGCAGGCACTGATGAAAGTCCTGGTGAGCTTGTCCTGTTTCAGGGCAGGAGCTACAAGGTCTACAGGGGAATGGGTTCTCTTGGCGCTATGGAGGCAGGTTCAAAGGACAGGTACTTCCAGTCGGGAGTCGAGTCAAAGAAACTCGTTCCTGAAGGAGTTGAGGGCAGGGTTCCGTACAAAGGCCCGGTTGCAGCAAGTGTTCACCAACTTGTCGGCGGGCTCAGGTCAGGTATGGGTTACTGCGGATGTAAAAATATTCAGGAGCTTCGCAAAAAAGCACGCTTTATCAGAATAACACCTGCCGGCCTTAGAGAGAGCCATGTGCATGATGTTGTTGTTACAAAAGAGGCCCCTAATTACAGTTCGGAATAAGGTCATGCACGAAGAGAACATATTAGTACTGGATTTCGGTTCACAATATACACAGCTGATCGCGCGGCGTGTCCGCGAGGCCGGTGTCTTCAGCGAGATCCATCCCTATGATATGGATGAGGATCTGCTCCGAAAATTATCCCCAAAAGGTATCATCCTCTCAGGCGGTCCTGAAACGGTTATTGAAGGCAGCACCCCGCGGGTGCCTCAGGCGGTCTTTGAACTCGGTGTGCCGCTGCTCGGTATCTGTTATGGAATGCAGGCGATGGCATCACAGCTGGGTGGCAAGGTCGAGGCTGCATCACGTCATGAGTATGGATATGCGAAGGTCCGTGCAAGGGGACATTCAAGGCTGCTGAAAGATATTGAGGATCATGCGTCTCCAGAGGGGTATGGCCTGCTTGATGTGTGGATGAGCCATGGTGATCGTGTTACAGACCTTCCCGAGGGCTTTACCGTTATTGCTGAGACAGATAACGCCCCGATGGCAGGTATGGCCGACGAATTACGAAATTATTACGGACTCCAGTTTCATCCCGAAGTGACTCACACCCGGCAGGGAGATAGGATAGTAAACCGCTTTGTCCACGAAATATGCGGCTGCAGCTCTCTCTGGGACCCATCAAGCATAATTGAGGAAAGCATAGCCCATGTGCGTGAAGAGGTTGGAGATGATGAAGTCCTTTTGGGCCTCTCCGGCGGCGTTGATTCATCTGTCGTGGCTGCACTGCTGCACCGTGCGATAGGCGATCAGCTTACATGTGTCTTTGTCGATAATGGCCTGCTGCGCCTGAATGAGGGTGACCAGGTAATGGAGACATTTGCCAGGCATATGGGGATCAAAGTGATACGTGTCGATTCTGAGGAACGTTTTCTGAATGCCCTCTCAGGTGAGGCCGATCCAGAGATAAAGAGGAAGATAATCGGGCATAACTTTATAGAGGTCTTTGAAGAAGAGGCAGGTAAACTGGAAAATGCCCGCTGGCTGGCACAGGGAACTATCTATCCTGATGTCATCGAGTCGGCGGGAGCAAAGACAGGTAAAGCAAAAGTGATCAAATCACACCACAATGTCGGCGGTCTTCCCGATCATATGAACCTTAAGCTTCTTGAACCGTTGAGGGAGCTTTTTAAGGATGAAGTGCGCAGGATAGGTGTTGAGCTTGGACTTCCAGCAGATATGGTCTACCGGCATCCTTTCCCCGGCCCCGGCCTTGGCGTACGTATTCTTGGTGCAGTGAAACAAGAGTATGCCGATCTGCTTCGCCTTGCCGATGACATATTTATCAGTGAGCTGAGAAAGTGGAACCTCTATGATAAGACTAGCCAGGCATTTGCTGTTTTTCTGCCTGTAAAGTCTGTAGGTGTGGTTGGAGACAACAGAAGGTATGAGTATGTGGTGGCCTTGCGGGCCGTTGAGACCGTTGATTTCATGACCGCACGCTGGGCACAGCTTCCCTATGACTTTCTTGACCATGTGTCACGCAGGATCATAAATGATGTGGAAGGGATCTCCAGAGTCACATATGATATCTCCGGTAAGCCCCCGGCTACCATAGAGTGGGAATAGGCATTAACGCCCTGTTTTTTAGTAGCTATTTCATAAAACCTTCACACTTCTCCCATAATATTTATATCGTGAAAAGCTCAATATATCCACTGCCTTGCAGATATGACTTATAGGTGGTATAAAATAAAGTATAGAAAGTGATCAGTCTGTAAATAATATAAATTTAAGAATAGTTCAGGAGGATATTATGAAGAAGATAATCTCATTGATAGCGGTGTTTGCATTACTCTCATTGACCGTTGCCTGTACACAGCAGCATACCAAAGGTGCCGGTATGGGTGCTGTAGCGGGTGGAATTGCCGGAGCTCTTCTTGATAAGAAGAATCCCTGGAAGGGTGCCATTATAGGTGGTGCAGCTGGTGCTGCTCTTGGGTCTATTATCACAGAAGCAACAATTAATGATGTATCAGCTAAGGGTTCAAGGGAAGCAGCTGATACAGGCAAAACCGTGTGGTATAAGACGGATGATGGACGCGGTGTATATCAAGCTGACCATGAAGAATACAATGCGCAGACCAACTGCCATAAGGTTCGAGAAAGAGTATGGGAAGATGATCAGCTCATAACGAACCGGACTACTGAGGTATGCGAGGGAGATAAGACAGAGCAGACGTACTGATTTTCACCTAGACAGAATATTAGTATTTATGAGGGCTGCGGAGACGCAGCCCTCATTTCTTATTGTGGCAATGGTAAGTATCTTTGTGATAAGATTAATGTCGATTTTATAATTTAGGGGTAGTTATGGAAGAACGTCTTCAGAAGATCATCTCGCGGGCCGGCATAGCTTCAAGAAGAAAGGCTGAAGAGCTGATCACTGAGGGCCGGGTTACTGTAAACGGAAGTGTTGCAAGCCTTGGAATGAAGGCGGATCCTGACAGGGACCACATAAAGGTCGGGAAGAAGCTTCTTCAGCTGTCAGAATCTAAGGTGTACATGGCTCTCAACAAGCCGGTTAAATGTATAACCGCCATGAGCGACCCTGGGCGCAGGCTTACAGTAAAAGACCTCTTGAAGGGAGTGAAGGCAAAGGTTTTTCCGGTCGGCAGGCTTGATTATGATTCAGAAGGGCTGCTGATACTTACAAATGACGGTGAGCTTGCAAATGCGATCCTTCATCCTAAAAAAAGGGTTCCAAAAACCTATCGTGTAAAGATCAGCGGATTTCTTTCGGATAAGGAAATAGAAAAGCTTCAAAACGGCATGAAGCTTGAAGACGGCAAGACAGCGCCTGCCAAGGTGAAAAGGATCAGAAAGGCCGAAACCAGCTCATGGGTGGAGATGACCATACATGAAGGCAGGAAGAGGCAGATAAGAAGGATGATGGAGAGAGTAGGCCACGATGTTATGAAGCTTCAAAGGACAAGAATTGCCGGCCTTGACCTAGGCAGACTTCCTAAAGGTGAATTCCGATACCTTAAACCGGATGAGATAAAAAGACTAAAAGAGGCAATAAAAACATAAATTACAATTATCAAATTACAAATTCCAAATAAATCCCAAATCTCAATAATCAAAAGTTTTCAAGGTTTTTAATGCCTCTGTTTTAGTTTTGGAAATTGAAGTTTATTTGATATTTGGTGCTTGTTATTTGAGATTTAATATGTATTGGCTATAATTATTCAGACAGAATGTATTAATGGTAAGGATATAAATTATGCGGACTAAATATTGCGGAGAGCTTAGAGCAGAAGATATAGGCACAGAGGTCACCCTGACCGGATGGGCCAACAGGTGGCGCGACCACGGCGGTGTGGTCTTTATAGATCTGAGGGACAGGAGCGGGCTTGTGCAGCTGGTCTTCAACCCTGATACTGATGCTGAGATCCATAAGGCAGCCCATAAGATAAGGAATGAGTTTGTGCTCCAGATAAAAGGAGAAGTTATAAAGAGGCCGTCTGAGACAGAGAACTCCTCTCTTCCCACAGGACAGGTAGAGGTGATGGTCAAAGAGCTGAATGTTCTTAATGAATCAAAGCCTCTTCCATTTATGGTAGAGGACGACACCGACGCATCTGAGTTCCTGCGCTTCAGGTACCGTTACCTCGACCTCAGAAGGCCGATCATACAGAAAAACATCACATTAAGGCACAATGTCACAAAGACGATCAGAGACTATCTTGATTCAAACGGTTTTCTTGATATAGAGACACCTATTCTTACAAAGAGCACACCTGAAGGAGCAAGGGACTACCTTGTGCCAAGCAGGCTGAATCCCGGGCATTTCTTTGCGCTTCCGCAGTCCCCGCAGATATTTAAGCAGATACTTATGATATCGGGCCTTGAGAAGTACTACCAGATAGTCAGGTGTTTCAGGGACGAGGATCTGAGGTCGGACAGGCAGCCTGAATTCACACAGCTTGACCTTGAGATGTCCTTTGTAAAGAAGGATGATGTCATGGGCCTGATTGAGGAATTGCTTAAAAAGATAATGAAGGATCTGAAGGGCCTTGAGTTTGAGGAGCAGTTTCAGCGCCTGTCATACAGCGAATCTCTTGAGAGGTACGGCAGCGATAAGCCTGACCTGAGGTTCGGCCTTGAGCTTAAGGATGTAAGCGACATTGTGAAGGACTCATCCTTCAAGGTATTTTTAAATGCCCTGAAAGGCGGTATTGTAAAGGCTGTTAATGCCAAAGGCCTTGCAGGTTATTCAAGAAAAGAGATGGATGACCTCACTAAAGAGGTGCAGTCCTATGGTGCAAAGGGGCTTGCATGGATAAAGGTGAAGGAGAAGTTTGAATCTCCTATAGCCAAGTTCTTTCCTGAAGAGACGCTTAAGGCTCTTGCTGAAAGGCTTGAGGCTGAAGAGGGAGACCTTCTGCTGTTTGTCGCAGACAGCGTAGATGTAACAAATGCTGCACTTGCAAAGCTTAGGGATGAGCTTGCCAAGAGGCTCAGCCTTATAAAGGAAGATAAATATAAATTCGTCTGGATAACAGACTATCCATTATATGAGTGGGTACCGGATGAGAAGAGATATAATGCCATGCACCACCCGTTTACCAGCCCAATGCAGGAGGATATTGATATCTTCCTCAAAGGAAATGATGATGATATACCCAAGGTCAGGGCACAGGCATATGATATCGTTCTGAACGGTTATGAGATTGGAGGCGGAAGCATCCGTATCCACAGAAAAAACATTCAGGACAGGATGTTTGAACTTCTTAAGATAAGTAAAGAAGAGGCAGACGCTAAGTTTGGCTTCCTGCTTGAGGCGCTTGAGTTTGGCGCTCCCCCACACGGCGGTATAGCTCTCGGCTTGGATAGGCTGGTCATGATACTTGCCGGTGCTTCATCTATCAGGGATGTCATTGCATTTCCAAAGACCCAGAAGGCCGCATGCCCTCTTAGCAGTGCCCCGTCAGGTGTTGATGAAAAACAGCTTAAAGAGCTGAGCATCAAGCTTGATATTGTTGAATAGCCTGCTTATTGGAAGGAGATCTCAAAAAGACTAGTTAATGGTCTGGATCATTTTACCGGCTTCTTGCCCCTGAAGGCTGTTCGGGTTCAGGTCAACCGCCGTTTGAAGTGCTGACTTTGCTTCTTCGTTTCTTCCGGATTGTGCAAGTACGTATCCTAGACTCAGCCAGATATTCTGATAGTTCGGGTCTGCTTCAGCACCTTTTTTAAACATAGATACCGCCTCTATTGACTGACCGGTATAGTGGAGGGCCAGGCCGAGGTCATTATATGTGTCTGCATCCTTGGGATTCAACTCTAACACCCTTCTGTAAATATCAATTGCCTGTATATAACGGCCGCTTTCAAAGTACTGGTCACCGATCTGTGCCAGAGATTCAGGGCTCTTCCCGTCAAGTTCAAGCTTTTCCATAACGCTGCCGCCCTGTATGCCGGAATCGATAATTGGCCCGGTCAGGGCATTGCTCTGCTGGGGTCTTTGCCTTGTATTATCAGGTTTGTCGCAGGAGGCAGAAAAGAGTGATAATGCAAGAAGCAGAAGCAATATGCATTTAAATGACAAGATGTTATGTTTATTCAGCATTGGGTGCTTATTTTTTGATGTATTTAAGTAACTTATTGAATCCAAACAAGATTATTGAATATCCAGCCTTTATCCCCGCCCTCATACATGACATTGACCCATGAGTCTTTTGTCTTGAGAACCTTCAGGGATTCGTACTGGTATAAAGGACTTAGTATCGTTTTTTTATACTGGGTTCCGGGACCGCTTCTTACATTTGCCTGATCAGCCTTGATGACGGCGCACTTGAACTTTTCAGTGATAAGTTTATAGTAGATCCAATGAGTATCACCGTCAACATCCTGAACCTTATACCAGTTCCCCTCTTTAGAGACCTTCTTAAGCGGCATGTACTTGAATACCTGCCAGCTCTTTTCGTGATTTGTACCGGGGCCTGACCTCAGATTTGCAGTGTCAGCGGTAACACATAAGGAATATACATTATTATTAAATATTAATAATACGAATAAAAATAACGCACAGAAAAGCAGTTTTTTCATTATTGATTTCCTTTTTATTACAGGATTGAAATTCTATATATATTGTTATATATTCGCCATTAAGTCAAGATGCAGCCCCAATCCATTGATTTTTAACAATTATTCTTAAGTTCAGGGTAATCCGGCAGGCAGAAAGCAATAAATATAAGCAATCATTATATTTCAATTTAAATTTTTATATTGACTCAGAAATCCCCTCTTGAATATTATATCCACTCGTTACTCTACATTTGAAGTTTTTGGATTTATAATCTTTAGTTACAAAGAACAGGGGGTCCATAATGAGGTTAGTACTACTAGGCGCACCCGGTGCCGGCAAAGGTACTCAGGCAAAGAAACTCATTGAAAAGTATGGCATTCCTCAGATCTCAACCGGTGATATCCTTAGAAAAGCTGTTGCAGACGGCACGTCGCTTGGAACAGAAGCAAAGGCTTTTATGGACAAAGGTGAGCTTGTGCCGGATTCTGTTGTTATTGGACTTGTTAAGGACAGGCTGGCACAGGATGACTGCAAGACAGGATATATACTTGACGGCTTTCCAAGGAACACTTCTCAGGCCGAAGAGCTTGACAAGGTCCTTGCTGACATGGCACCGCTTGACCTTGCATTAAGCGTGGATGTTGATAAGGATGATCTCATGAGAAGGCTTACCGGCAGAAGGACATGTAAGGGCTGTGGTCAGATGTATAACATATATTTTTCTACTCCGATGAAGGGCAAATGCGATAAATGCGGCGGAGATCTCTACCAGAGGGATGATGATAAGGAAGAGACAATTAAGAACAGGCTTGATATCTATGATGTACAGACAGCACCGCTCATTGACTACTATTCAGAAAAAAACATTCTTAAGAGCATAGACGGCTCAGGAAGTATTGACGATATATTTAACGGTATCTGTGAAATAGTTGATTCACTAAATAATTAAGGAGGAATAAATGTCACTAATTAAACCACATGGTTCAGACGAGCTGAACCCACTATTTGTATATGACACAGCTGAAAATGATGCCCTGCAGAAAGAGGCGGAAGGTCTGCCTTCTATTCTTGTAAGCTCAGCTACAGCGGCTAACGCAGTAATGATGGGCGGCGGTTACTTTAATCCGCTGACCGGCTACATGAATAAGGCTGATGCGCTTTCTGTTGCTAAAGATATGAAGACCACTTCAGGCCTCTTCTGGCCTACTCCGGTCTTGAATCTTGTTCAGGATGCAGGTTCTATAAAAGCCGGAGACCGTATCGCACTTAAAGATCCTAACGTAGAAGGCAATCCGATTCTCGCTGTTATGGATGTAGAGGCTGTTGAAGAATTCAGCGATGACGACATGGCGCTGATGTCTGAGAAAGTATATGCACCAAGCCCGGACGAAGCTCACCCAGGTGTTGAAGCATTCAATGCTCAGGGTAAGGTCTGTCTTTCAGGTCCTATCAAAGTTTTAAACTTCTCTTACTTCCAGAGTGAATTCCCAGATACATTCAGGACTGCTGTTGAGATTCGTAACGAGATCGCTGAGCACGGCTGGAAGAAGATAGTTGCATTCCAGACCCGTAACCCGATGCATCTTGCTCACGAGGAACTCTGCCACATGGCGATGGACCGTTTAGGCTGCGACGGCCTTGTTATCCATATGCTGCTTGGTAAATTAAAGCCTGGCGATATACCTGCACCTGTCCGTGATGCAGCTATCCGTAAAATGGTTGAGCTCTACTTCCCGGCAAACAGTGCAATGGTTACCGGTTATGGTTTTGATATGCTCTATGCCGGCCCTCGCGAAGGTGTTCTGCATGCTGTATTCCGCCAGAACATGGGCGCAACCCACTTCATCATCGGCCGTGACCACGCAGGTGTTGGTGATCACTACGGTGCATTTGATGCTCAGACCATCTTTGAGAATGATGTTCCTGCCGGTGCTCTGGAGATAGAGATCTTCAAGGCTGACCACACAGCTTATTCCAAAAAGCTTAATAAGGTTATGATGATGTGTGAAGCTGAAAATCATACAAAAGAGGACTTTGTTCTTCTTTCAGGCACAAAGGTTCGTGAGATGTTAGGCAAGGGCATTGCTCCTCCTAAAGAGTTCTCACGCCCTGAAGTTGCTGATATACTAATCGGTTATTACCAGAGTATTGCAAAATAAATTAATGTCTTATCAAAGGCAATTAACATAGACTTATTAAGTCTATAAAATCCAAAGATATTTTGGAAAGGAGGAAGTAAATATGCCAAGTTTTGTTATTGCTGAAAAATGTGACGGCTGTAAAGCCCAGGACAAGACAGCATGTCAGTACATCTGCCCTAATGACCTTATGGCCCTTGACAGGGATGCTATGAAGGCCTACAATCAGGAGCCTGAACAGTGCTGGGAATGCTACAACTGTGTAAAGATCTGCCCACAGCAGGCGATTGAAGTCAGGGGTTATGCTGACTTTGTTCCATTGGGAGGAGCTGTTATCCCTCTCAGGGGAACCGACTCAATTATGTGGACTGTAAAGTTCAGAAACGGAACACTCAAGAGGTTCAAGTTCCCTATCAGGACAACAGAAGAGGCTTCGATCGATTGTTACAGTGGCAAGCCTGATGCAGACATGTCAAAAATCAAAGAGTCTGGTTTCTTTAATTATGAAGCCAGAAAAAAATAAGGAGGGGGATAAAATGGAAAAAGAGACTTGTACATTTTCATACTGCGAAAAGCCTGAAATTGTAGAGCACGATACTGACCTGCTCCTTATCGGCGGCGGAATGGCATGCTGTGGCTCTGCTTATGAAGGCACCAAATGGGCTGCTGCCGACAACTTAAAGATCACAATGATTGACAAGGCTGCTGCAGACAGAAGCGGCGCGGTCGCAATGGGTCTGTCAGCTATCAATACATACATTGGTGAAAACACATGTGAAGACTATGTCAGGTACGTAAGGGCCGACCTTATGGGTATCACAAGGGATGACCTCGTATATGACCTCGGAAGACATGTTGATGACAGTGTTCAGCTGTTTGAAGAGTGGGGCCTTCCGATCTGGAAAAAAGGCGACGATGGTTTCTCAATGGACGGTTTCCAGGCAGGTGCTGCTGGCAAAGCTTCATTAAGAGACGGCGGTACACCTGTAAGATCAGGTAAATGGCAGATCATGATCAACGGTGAGTCCTACAAGGCGATCGTTGCAGAGGCTGCTAAGAAGGCGCTTGAAATAAACAGGGAAGCAACAGGCGTTGACCAGAACCTCTTTGAGAGGGTCTTCATCGTAAGGCTCTTCAAAGATGCCAACGATCCTAAAAGGGTTGCAGCAGCAGTTGGTTTCAGCGTAAGAGAGAACAAGATGTATATCTTCAAGGCAAAAGCGATGGTTCTTGCTGCAGGTGGAGCAGTTAACTGCTTCAGGCCCAGGTCTGTCGCCGAAGGTCAGGGACGTGCATGGTACCCGGTATGGAACTCAGGTTCCGGTTATGCGCTCGGTATGCAGGCTGGTGCTGAACTGACCCTTATGGAAAACAGGATGGTCCCCGCAAGGTTCAAAGACGGTTACGGACCTGTTGGCGCATGGTTCCTCTTCTTCAAGTGTAAAGCTACTAACAGCCTTGGTGAAGACTACTGTGCGGACGAAGGGTATCTTAAAGATGCAAGGGAAAAATACGGTAAGTATGTTGATGGTATGGGTACAACTATCAGGAACCATCTGATGCTGAATGCCATGAAAGAAGGTAAAGGTCCTATCATGATGAGGACTGATTTGGCAATGCAGACAATAAACAAGAAATTCATCGACGAGCTCGGTGAAAAAGAAGGCAAAAAGAAGGCCAAGCACCTCGAAGCAGAGGCATGGGAAGACTTTCTTGACATGTGTATCGGCCAGGCAGGACTCTGGGCTGGTAAAAGTGTTGATCCGGCTAAGGAACATTCCGAGATCATGCCGACAGAGCCGTATCTCCTTGGTTCACACGCAGGCTGCGCAGGATTCTGGTGCTCAGGCCCAAGCGATATTCCGGGAACTCCTGATCACTACCACTGGGGTTACAACAGGATGTCAACAGTTCCTGGCCTCTTTATGGCTGGCGACATCTGCGGCGCATCAGGCCACAAGTTCTCATCAGGCTCTCATGCTGAGGGCAGGATAGTTGCAAAGTCTGCAATAGCATTCATCCTCGACAACCCTGATTTTGTTCCAACACCGAGGAAGACAGCTGATGAGATGGCAGCAGAGCTTTACGCTCCGTTTGAGGTCTATGAGAAGAATAAGACATACTCAACAGACCCAGAGGTCAATCCTCACTACATCAAGCCTCAGATGCTCCAGGCAAGACTGCAGAAGATCGGTGACGAGTACTTCGCAGGGATCTCAACATACTACATGACATCAGAGACCATGCTTGCAGAAGGGCTGAAGCAGCTTACACTGCTCAAGGAAGATTCCGCCAAAATGGCCGCATCTAATTACCACGAGCTCATGAGATGCTGGGAGCAGTACCACAGGATACTTTCACTTGAAGCACACGCTCGCCACATTCGCTACAGAGAAGAGACCAGGTACCCTGGCTACTACTACAGGGGTGACTTTAACTTCATTGATGACGATAAGTGGAAAGTATTCACATGCTCAACGTATGATATTGAGACAGGTGAATTCACCATGTCCACCAGAGAACACAAGAACATATTCCCTGATTAATTGGGAAACAGGCAGAATATTCTCGGGGCGCTGGAGACAGCGCCCCGAGTTTTTTTAAGCTATTAAAATGTTTTGAGCTGTTCGGGATTGCTAAGGCCTTATAAGAATTTATTATTTCATCATTTTTGCCTTAAAATATCTTGAATTATTTTGAGGTAATGTTATAAACTCAATCCCAATATATTGGTAATAGTTTTAAAAAACTCTTAAGTTTCAGGAGGAGTAAAATGTCAGATCAGGCAAATACAATTCTTGTTGTCGGAGGCGGAATAAGCGGCCTCACGGCAGCTACCGAGGCGGCTGAGGCAGGTTATGACGTAGTCATGATCGAGAAGACGCCCTATCTCGGAGGCAGGGTTTCAAAGATGAACAAGTACTTTCCCAAGCTCTGCCCGCCGTCATGCGGACTTGAGATCAACTACAGAAGGATCAAGTTCAACCCTAAGATTATCTATTACACACTTGCTGAGATAGAGCGCATTGAGGGAACTGCAGGCAACTTCAACGTCTCTGTGCAGCTTAACCCGCGCTATGTCAATGACAAGTGCGTTGCATGCAACGAATGTGTTGATGCATGCCCTGTCGAGGTTCCCAATGATTACAATGCGGGCATGGACAAGAGGAAGGCCATATACCTTCCTTCAGAGCAGTCATTTCCGTTTCAGTATGCGATTGACACAGGTGCCTGTAAGAAGGCGGAATGCGGTAAGTGCGAAGAGATCTGTAAATATGACGCTATTGACATCAATATGAAGCCTGAAGTGGTTGAGGTCAATGCAGGCGCGATAATACTTGCAACAGGCTGGAACCCATATGATGCGACAAAGATAGACAACCTCGGATTCGGCACAAGTCCGAATATCATCACAAATGTGATGATGGAGAGGCTGGCATCCGGGACAGGCCCCACAGGCGGCAAGCTTTTAAGGCCTTCAGACGGCAAAGAAGTAAAATCAGTAGCCTTTGTACAGTGTGCAGGATCAAGGGATGAAAATCACCTTGAATTTTGCTCAGCAGTCTGCTGCATGGCATCTCTTAAGCAGGCAACATATGTAAGAGAGCAGTACCCCGACTCAAAGGCAACCATGTTCTATATAGATGTTCGTACACCGGGAACAGCATATGAGAGGTTCCTGAACAAGATAAAGGAAGATGAGAATGTCACGCTTGTAAAGGGTAAGGTAGCAAAGGTGGAGACAGACCCTTCAGGCGATATAATAGTCACTGCTGAGGATATCCTTGCAGGCGGCAAGGTCAGGACACAGGTTGACCTCTGCGTGCTTGCAACCGGCATGGCACCTGCAGTCGGCAGCGTCAAGCTTCCCGATACTGTCAAGATCAATGAGAATGGATTTATTGCTCCAGGAGGCGATGAGCACGGCATCTTTGCTGTAGGCTGTTCAAAGAATCCTGCAGATGTAGCAAAATCTGTGCAGGATGCTACAGCCGCCGCGCTTAAGGCCATTCAGACAATAAGGAGGAACGCCTGATGGATAAGAAGATTGGATTATATATATGCAAAGGCTGCGAAATAGCCGATGCTGTCGAGATAGACAAACTCATTGAAGTAGGTGAGAAGGAGTACAAGGTTCCTGTAATAAAGACACATGATGCTCTTTGCAGTCCCGAGGGTATTGAGATGATAAAGAGCGACATCAGCGGTGACGGCGTAAATACCGTGGTTGTCGCTGCATGCTCACCTCGTGCGAAGCACAGGGAGTTCACAATTCCAGAGGTCGTGGTTGAGAGGGCAAACCTGAGGGAGTTTGTCTCCTGGACCATGGAGCACAAGGCAGAGGAGACACAGGAACTGGCTGATGATTATATCAGAATGGGTATCGTTAGGGCGCAGAACAGTGACCCGATTGAGCCTTTCCTGCTTGAGGAGGGTGTCATAAAGGCTATCCTTGTCGTAGGAGGCGGTATCACAGGCCTCTCATCAGCGCTCGGCGCTGCCGATGCAGGTTACAAGGTAATGCTCGTTGAGAAGGAGGCAGAGCTGGGCGGCTGGGCGGCAAAGATGCATAAACAGCTTCCGCAGAGCTCTCCTTTTGAGATGCTTGAGGATCCTGGCGTAGGAGCAACCATTGACAGGGTCAACGCTCATGATGATATCGAGGTATTCCTCTCATCTGAGATCGAGAAGATAGCCGGAGTCCCCGGTCATTATGACGTTTCTATAAAGACTTCCGGAGGCACAGAGCAGAAGAAAGCAGGCTCTGTTGTCATGGCAGCAGGCTGGAGGCCTTATGACGCTAGCAAGCTTGACCATCTCGGATACGGCAATGCTGATGTTATAACTAATGTTGAGATGGAGGCTATGGCAAAGAGCGGCAAGATCACAAGGCCTTCTGACGGCAAAGAGGCCAAACGCGTTGCATTTATACAGTGCGCAGGCTCACGTGATGCAAACCACCTTTCATACTGTTCAAGCTACTGCTGTCAGACATCGCTCAAGCAGGCGGCATATGTAAGGGAGAATAATCCCGATGCGATAGCATACATCTTATATAAGGACATCAGGACACCGGGACAGTACGAGCTCTTCTACAAGAAGATGCAGGAAGACCCCGGCGTGATGCTCACAAAGGGTGAGGTGACCGGAGTAAGCGAGGTTGGCGGTAATCTTCATGTCGATGTTAAGGATACTCTCCTTGGCGCGGATGTAAAGATAGAGGCAGACCTTGTTGTTCTTGCAACAGGAATGGTGCCTAATACAAGGATTGATGCAGAGGATCTTGCATCATGGAAGACCAAATTTGACGAGGAGCTGACGGCATCAGGCGGCAAACCCGACCCGAATGCAGTCCTTGAGCCTCACAAGATCCCGAATATACTTAAGCTTGACTACAAACAGGGTCCTGAGCTTCCGATACTTGAGGAGGCCTACGGCTTTACAGATTCCAACTATATCTGCTTCCAGTATGAGACCAAAAGAACCGGGATCTATGCAGCAGGAAGCATTAGACAGCCTATGAATATGATGGGCAGTATTGAGGACGGCCTCGGCGCTACCCTCAAGGCTATACAGATCGTTGAGGCGACTGAAACCGGTAATGCAGTTCATCCAAGGGCATGGGATCAGACATATCCGGAGGTAAATCTCCAGAAGTGTACCTCATGTAAGAGGTGCACAGAGGAATGTCCATTCAGTGCCATTGAAGAGGATGAGAAGGGAACGCCCTTCCACAAAATGTCCAGATGCAGGCGATGCGGCACATGCCTCGGTTCCTGCCCTGAGCGTGTAATTAACTTTAAGGACTTCAGCATCAAGATGGTCTCTAATATGATGAAGAATCTGGACGTTCCTGATGAGGGTCTGAGGATTATTGCACTTGCTTGTGAGAATGATGCATACCCGGCGCTTGATGCGCTTGCAAAGCAGAGGAAGAAGCTTCCCTCATCTATGAGGATAATACCTGTAAGGTGCCTTGGCAATCTTAACCTTGCATGGATAGCCGATGCCCTCTCAAGGGGTATTGACGGAATGATACTTCTTGGCTGTAAATTCGGTGAGAACTACCAGTGCCACTTTGTAAGGGGTAGTGAGCTTGCTGATGAGAGGCTTGGAAAACTTCAGGAGACGCTCGGAAGGCTTATGCTTGAGCCTGAGAGGGTAGAGCTGGTACAGCTTGCGATATCAGACTATGACAAGCTTCCTGAGATCCTTGATGAGTATATAGAGAAGATGGAAGAGTTTGAGCCGAACCCGTTTAAAGAATTTTAAAATTAAGGATTCAAGGGGCCAAGGGGTCAAGGGTCCGAGTGAAGGAGTTTATTTACTTGAACCCTGGAACCCTGGAATCCTGGAACCCTTTTTTAGGAGGAATAAATGTCAGACGCAACATTAATAAAACCTGATCTAGATTTTGTAAAAGGTGTGATGGCCTCAGGGGGCGAGTCACTTAAGAAGTGTTACCAGTGTGCGACCTGCTCGGTCGTATGTAATGTTACACCTGACCAGAACCCGTTTCCCCGTAAGGAGATGATCTGGGCGCAGTGGGGTCTTAAGGAAAAATTTCAGGGTAACCCTGATGTGTGGCTCTGCCACCAGTGTAATGATTGCACCGCTTACTGCCCAAGAGGAGCAAAGCCCGGTGAGGTGCTTGGTGCTATAAGGAGACAGACGATCTCCCAGTATTCTAAACCAGCCTTTCTTGTGAACCTCGTCAATAACAAGAAGATGATGCCGCTTCTCTTTTTGATACCGGCTATTATTCTTATGTTCTTTGTGAAATGGGGTGAGCCTCTTACTGCAGAAAAAGGTTTTAAGGCATTTATGGATGTTCATTATATCCAGTACATCTTTGTCCCGGCATTCTTCTTTGGCGCAATAGTAGGGCTGCTAGGGGTAAAGAACTTCTTTGGTGATATGAAGAAGGCGCATGGTGTGACCTCAGGTGATCTGGTAGGAAGTATCAAGGCTATGGCAGTAGACATTATAAGCCATTCCAAGTTCAAGACATGTGATGTGAGCAGTGACAGGTACACTTCTCATATGCTCGTCTTCTTCAGCTTCATCGCCCTTGGTATCGCTACAACGTTTGGTGTGGTTTATATTGATATACTTGGCGTTGAGGAACCTTTTTCACTCTTTGGTACAGGCTGGATAGTTAAGATATTCGGCCTTGCTGGCGCAGTCGGCCTTCTTGCAGGTGTGGCGCTTATGATCAAGAACAGGTATGCAAATGCTGAGAAGGTCGGTCTTGGAAGCTACTTTGACTGGCTCCTTATCGGCATAATAGGCGTGATAATGGCATCGGGTATCCTTTCATGGGTAACAAG
>PJEL010000678.1_pt1 | contig 39663 bp, 67 predicted proteins | sample 1853271 | NCBI WGS metagenome assembly PJEL01 (sample SAMN08108733, study PRJNA415343) | Invertebrate metagenome, whole genome shotgun sequencing project. | host: Globobulimina | place: Sweden: Gullmar Fjord | collected 2015-08
TAATCTGTTTTGAATATAATTTATCTTTTAACGTTTGTCAAATACTAATTGACAAAATATAAAAATAAATATAATTTAGTATTAAATCAATCAGCATCAACAACTAATTATGAGGAATCATGCAGCTAGAAGAAGTACGGGAACAATTAAAAATTTCCAACTGGAAAGAAGTAGCGGAGGCGACGCAAATAAGTTACTTTGTTATTCGCGACATTGCTACAGATCGGACAAAAAAGCCGAGTTTTGAGAATATTACTGAAATTATTAAATATTTGGAGGGATTGGGGGATGAAAAAAGAAACCTGTAAAAGGTGTGAATATTTAGCAACAGATAGTCATTGCGATGATTTTTGGTATATTTGCGAATATGGAGAAAATGAAATTGAAATAAATTATGATTTAGAAAAACCGGATGACTGCCCTTTGGGAGATAAAGAATGACAATTAAAATAATAGATGAGCGGGAAAAAGGTAAGGAAGTGGGTTTTGATGAATTAAAAATAGGGGATATTTTTGAATTTAAACATCACAGAGATGTTTGTGCGTATAGAATATGTGTAAAAATAAATAATGTACATGACAAAAATTGGATGAGTTTATCCAGGCCTGGATATTGCGGATTGTCAGAGGACGGGGTATTGGTTTGTAAACTAAATATTGAAATTAAAATTGTGGGATAATTATGAAAATATTTAAAATATCAGATGGGGCGGCGTGGCTTTTCGTGATTGCTGAAGATGAAGAGCATGTTTTTAGGAACCATGAAGTTGTTGAATTTTTTATTGACGTGCCTAAGGATGAAATAGAAATCCAAGAATGTGGAAAATCTAGTAAACTAGAATTAGTATTTGAAGGTTTATATATTACGTTAACAGCCACAGAGTGGATAGCTATATTTAATGTTTTGCACAACAGTCGTGTTATTGTCAGTAGCGAGATTTAATGATTAAACTAAAACCAATACCAGCACCCACCACAACCCTAGAATATGCCCTGGTCTACGCTTCATTTGGTTGGTCTGTATTTCCTGTTTACGGGATTTCTGACCGTGTTTGTGATTGTTATTTAGGGAAGGATTGTGCAAGGGGAAACGCTGGGAAGCATCCTATCATATCTAATGGTATTCTGGGTGCTGTAAAAAATATGGAAATAATAAAACAATGGTGGACCCGTTGGCCTAACGCTAATATCGGAATTGCAACCGGGCGAGCCAGTGGGCTAATTGTAATAGATATAGATACAGGCGGAGAGTTGCCAATCAAAAATACCGATATTCCCGATACATTGGAAACTATAACGGGCAGTGGAGGGCGGCACATTTTACTTAAGAGGCCTGATGATGATAAAAAATATAAAACGTGTACGCATGTTTATGATAATGTTGATAGTCGGGCTGATGGTGGTTATATTGTGGCTCCACCAAGTAATCATATTAGCGGTAATACATATGATTGGGATCTTAGCGGCGATCCTTTCGAGGGTGCACAATTGGCTAACTGTCCGGAATGGTGGTTGAAGGAAATTAAAGAACGAAAACGTGTATCTATTATAGGTCCCGTTATTAATGTTGAGTTTTTACCTGATAATATTGAAGAAATATTAGAACATATCCCTGCGGATAATTATGACATTTGGTGGAAAGTTGGGTTGATTATATATAGATGTGACCCGGCCGGCCTGGGATTATTTGATTGGTGGAGTCAGAAAAGTCAAAAATACGATGAAAAAGCCGTCATAAAAAAATGGGATTCGTATCGTGGAAATACACGCGATGTCCAAATCGGAATGGGGACATTACGACAAATGGGAGAAGCGCACGGATGGACTGACTCGGCTATTATCAGCGGTAGAGAAATTGCTAGCAATTTAATCAAATCTGATCAACGTCGACAGGCGGAGTTAATTAAATTAGCTAAAGAGCATAATTTAACTGTCCCAGAGATCAAAAAACCTGAATTAATGCCATCCGACAACAACAATCTGATCTGCAGGATTGCAAATAAAATATTAATACATTCAATGCATAAACAACCTGATTTAGCAATTGCTGCGGCTATTAGTTTAATCGGTGCTATTAGTGGCCAGAAATATGAAACAGAAACAGGATTAAGGAGCAACGTTTATATGATTGGACTGGCTGAGCCTAGTAGCGGTAAGGATTGGGCACGGAAAGTAATAAATAATATTCTACAGGACTGCAAGGCGGGTGAATATTTGGGAGGAGACGATGTAACAGCCGGATCGGCTTTTATGACCGCCATGTCTGCATTTCATAGTCGATTGTTTTTGTTAGATGAATTTGGGCAGTGGTTAGCCAAGGTCAAGGAGGACAAAGCTAAAAAAGATATCATGAAAGTTTTGTTACAATTTTATTCTTCGGCTAATTCTGTATTTAGAGGCACCGAATACACTAACCAAAAAGAAAGGCCCCGGATTGACATAATTGAACCTAATCTTGTTATTTATGGCACTTCGAACCATGAAGATTTTTATAAATCATTGAGTAGCTCAGAAGCCGTAAATGGGACAATGGCAAGGTTATTATTTGTTGAGGCTGGGACGCAGAGGCCAAAAGCCGATAGGGATTTTATTAATTATGCTAAAGATCCCTCTTTGTGTGATGCCGTTAATAACATTATCAAACATCGAAATGGTGGAAACCTGGATGGAATATCTACGCCTGGGGCTAAGACCATGAAAACAAAGACGGTTTGGATGACCAAAGAAGTTAAAAACTTGTTTTTTGATTTAGACGATTACGCTTACAGTTTGGGAACCGGTACCTCAAGCAGGTCAATTTACGGTCGTGTGGCTCAAAACGCAAGCAAATTATCTTTAATATATGCGATTGCTCAAGATTATATCAACCCTAGAATAGATTTAGACGCCTTTGCATGGGGTAGAGATTTTGCTTTTTACAGTGCTAACCAAATAGTTAGCAAAATAAAGGATCATGTCTCCGATAATGAAGTTGAGGGAAATTATAAAAAAGTGATGGTGGCGATTAAGAATTCTAAAGATCGAACTATTAACAGAAATGTCCTACAAAAGAATGCGGGCAGAGCAATCAAACTGCGGGAGTTCAACGAGATTCTTACTAAATTAAAAGAATCTGAGTTGATTGTCGAAGAGAATTATAAAAGTTCTGAGAAAGCTAAGAAATCAGTTAAACGATATATTTACGTGGGGGAATGAAAGTGATAACATATGAGCAAGCCTATAAAGATCATTCATATTTATGGGTAACAATTGGTGCTGCTTTTGACATGACAGGCGGATATGTTGATCAAGACGATTTGAATAAACTATTGTATTCTCCAACAAAAAAAACAGCCAAAGAATGTTTGTGTGGGCAAATAGCATATTGGTTTGATGTTGGGATAGACGAATATCGGCAAATATCATTTGAGTCAATTCTTAGGGAATATCCTGAAATTGAAAAAATAATGGAAAGACATAATATATTGAGGCATTGGTGAAATTGTAAACATAAACCAAAAAAAAACAGCCTATCATAATTATAATGAGTTTTAAAATGGGTAATAAAATTGCGGGTAGAAAAATAATTTGAAGAAAAAATTATTAAATTAATTAGAATATCTAATTTATAAATATTTTATTTAATTTTTATTTTACACTTGACTTAAATTTATGATTTTTGTACCTTAAGTCAAGTAATTAGGGACTTCACAACCATTTATTTATAAACGACGATGATAAACGACGATAGACAAATTCAATCAAAACAACAACTTACATATAAACGTCGAAAACGACGAAACGTCATATCGTCGTTTATATCACTCCAAAATTCATCAATTTCAAATACTTACAACTTCATTTTTATAAACGACGAAAAAAACACACCCCCCTATTTAAAATAATACATAGTATATATAGGGGTAGTGTGACGTATTCGTCATATATATATATTATATATATATTATTATATAAGTTACTATTATTATTATTCTTTTTCAAAATTAAAAACGTCGAGATAAACGACGATGCTAGTGCGACGTTTACGTCGTTTATAAAAAACACTAAAAAATAGGGGGTCAGAATGAAAACAAAAATTGTTAAAGGGAAAATTTGTGGCACTTGTAGATTTTGGGGACGTGATGGGAAAAATAATAAAGCAATTCTTCCTAATTCGTTTGCTTCCTGTGATGTTCATGTAGATATTCCGAAAGATGCACCATTGTCACTATTAAAAAAAGGGATGTTGTGTATGGATGGACGTGATTGTCCGACTTGGGAAAATTGTGGTTACGAAGTCAGGATTATAAAATGAATTCTAAAATTAAAAATCCATCATTGTCAGAACACAAAATCCAAGTATCATGTATTCAATGGGCTAGGCAGAATGAACATATCTATCCAGCTCTTGATAATTTATACGCTATTCCAAACGGAGAGGAGAGAGCAAAGCTGGCGGGAATGCGATTAAAATTAGAAGGAGTGCGGGCAGGTGTTTGGGATTTATCTCTAGATTGGCCTTGCAGTGGGTACAATGGGCTTAAGATTGAAATGAAAAAGAAAGGAGGGTCGTTGAACCCTAAACAAAAAGAATGGAAAGCTCGTTACATTTTGGCAGGCTATAAGACGAATGTGTGCTATAGCCTGGATGATTTTATTGGTGCTGTTTTGGAGTATTTAAACCCAAGAAAATAACTAATTCATGTGGGCCGAAAGTACCATGTTGAATTCTATTTTTTAATTCTTTTAAAACAACTTTTTCAGGCTCCCACTGATTTTCTAATCCAAAACAAAAGCGATAAGAGGAGCCATGCACTTCATTTATATTTAATTTTTTTCCGAGCAAATGACATACATATTTAGATTCGGGAAACTTCCACCGGGGCATAACCCATGAATTGCTTCTTCAGCGCAGTGAAATATTCCCCTTTTAACGAGTACCAACGATTCTCATACTTTTAACTTTTTTATGTTACCTTTTGTCACACCAACCTCCTCAATTCTTCAACGCTTTTGCAATTAAATTTATCACAAACAGCAGTTACATATTTTTTAGTTCTACATGCAGCCATTTCGGAGTAAGGATAAGATCTCGAAGGCCTTCTAACATTAATTAAATCTGGATGCTCTGCGTACCACCTTCCGCTTGGGTCGAATTCGCCAGTCGGGTGGATCATTCTTCCTTTTAATTCGTGGTAAATTTGGATGATTATGTTTTTCTTTTTTTCTTCAGTCATTTTATTTCTCCTTATAATCCCCTGTCTATGCAGGGGGTTTGTGGTTTAATATTTTATTCTGCGTCGTCGGCTTGCTTCCATTCCTGGCTACGTGCGTCATAAATAAAACGTCTGCCATCTTGCAATTGGAATTGGTCGCTTGTTGGCTCGTCTGTGTAGTCACAATCTTCAAGGTCATAAAATTCAATAATATCGCCCCAAACGTTGTCATTTATTCCTTCTGGAATATTTTTTTCATTCTCATATGCATTTAATTCTTTTAAAATTTCTGTTGATTTTTTCATTTTATTTACCTATCATTTAGGTTGAAATTTATTTAACAGTGCTTAATTGCTACTGTTAATATTATATTAATTCATAAACAATTAATTGTCAAGTTTTATTTTGTTTTATTTTGTTTTATTATGAACTTTAAAGAACATTTTTCCGGCGGAACAGCTGCTAGTGCGTTTGCGGGGGTTGGGGCATTTGCATTGACAGGTAATATTAAGCATGCTGCTATTGTTTTTGCTTGCACCTTGGGCGGTTCTTTATTTCCTGATTTGGACACTAAGTCGAAACCCACCATGATTGTGGCTGGGGTGCTGTTTGTGTGGCTGGGGTGTGCGATGTGGGTTAAAGAAATAGACCAAACGTTACCAACAATTTTAATGTGGATATTTACAGGCATCCAAGCGTTAAATCACCGGGGATTGACGCATAAATATACTTTTGTTTTGGTGTGGATTGTTCTGGGGCTGGCATTTAAGTCATTGTTTATGTTGGGGTTTAGTATTGGGCTTATTACTCATTACATAATAGACTCCATGTCTCCATTGGTTTGGAAACATTGGAGAATATTTAAACTTAGATAACTTGATCACCTCCTTTATTTTTACAGAATTTTAAATCTTTTTTTATTGGGTTCATTTTATTCATCTACTTTTTCTCCAACCAGGGTTCTAAAAATTTAGTAATTAGGCTACCACGGCTCACGTTGTGGGTGCTGCAATAAGCATCTATTAGAATCCATAATCGTTTTTTTATGCTCACAGTTTTACTAATTATTTCGTTATTCGTATTTTTGAGTTGCGGCTTTGGCCCCGGCTTTGATTTTTTATGTTTAGTTGTATAATTGTTTTTATTATACTGATTTCGTTTTTCATTAATACATAGTTTGCACCTGCTTTTATTATATTTATTAAACTTTTCCTGATCAACTTCCCCACAATGTTTACATATGTTCATGTTCCCCCATTTCTTTTAGTGCTGATATTGCCGCGTTTCGCAGCTCGATCGCAGTTAGATTAAATGCGCTGAGGATAGTTTTATACTCGTATGCGCGTTTTATAATTTTTTTTACTTCTTCGGTATTGAAGTTTTTAATTATGTGTTTTTTAATCATTTTTTCAAATGTTTAGTTAAGTTATTAAATTTAATTCTTGGCATTAAATCCGGAATAACTCCATTATCACTTTTCGCTAAATGGTATTGTTTTAAAAATTCCTTTAAACTATTTTCATAATATCCTTCTGTTGCGTTAGCTCTGTGTAGTGCTGTTGCGAGATCTGTGTATTCAGATATTATTTTTATTATCAATCCATTGTCAGCTATTTCGCATAGGATGAATATTATTTTTTTGCTTTTAATGAAGTACCATTTATATTTTTTCATTTTTTTAACCCCAACTCTTCTACAATTTCATCGATCAGATCTAGTAAACTATCACACATTCTGTAATCCTGGGCTGTATCTAATCCCCAGCGCTTAATGCCTTTGCCGTGTTTAACATCTACAGCATGCATATTCAATCTATGCCATAAATCGCACAATTCCTCTTTTGATTCGATTGAAATTTCTAATCTAATTGGTTCGAATTTCGGTTTATTTTTTATTATTTTTGCTTTCATCACTATTTTCCCAAAATTAAAGATTTAACCTTCAATAAATTTATCTTGCATCGTTATTTTCCCAAATTAATTCATAATGTATATTGTCATGAGTTCTGGCTACCCCAGCCATGAATAGCGTGTTTAGCGCAGCTTGACCGGTTGAATTTTTACTATATAGGATGGTGCTGTCAGGATATAATTTATAATATTCTACGCACATCATCATTAATGCGTCTATTAGCATTACACGTTCATTTGATTGTTCTTGATTCATAGTTGTCTCCTAATAAAATTTTATTTTTTTACCTAGCTCAATTATGTTCATCTTTAAATTCCAAATAAATTCTTAATTCTTGATATTCTATCTCTTTTCCATCACGATTTATTTTTCCGGCGCTTAATAAATATGCTTCTGTGCATTCACAGTCAGTAATATGTTTTAATTTCGGTAAATATTCTTTTTTAATTTTATGTGTCCATTTCTTATAATGTTCCTTGTATATTAATTTTTCTTTCATTTTTTATACTCCTCGTAATAATTGATGTAGACTCCGAAGTCTTTATCTTCCCAATAATTGTAGACATCGAAACCTGCATGCCCTTCTTCAACATTAACAAATTCTATTCCTTCAAATCTGACTTTTTTGGCTGATAGGGTGTATCTTACGCCACAGCCACTGCGATCTACACCACCGTAATAAACCGAGAAACTCCCGTTTTTTTTCTTGATGACGGTAAGGCTCATGATTTCGCTAAATTTTGTTTTTGTCGAAAGTTTAAGTTTTCCTTTTTCAAATTTTATTATCATAGTTTTCTCCTCTGGTTACAGGCATTTTTATAAAAACCCCCGGGTTATAAATTAATTTCCTCAACAGCTATCAAACTCATACAACCGCTGTTTTTCCTCGTCTGGCAAATCAAAAACTACTTTTGTAATTTCCCTACCAAGTTCGAATATTCGTTTTTTCACAATTGATATTGCTTCTAATTTGGCAGACTGCATGTCTGTTGATTTTAGAATTTCAAAAAAATATCCCAGCTCACCGGAATTTAAATAAAATATTTTTCCACCATGTGGTTTGTTTTTGCTGCTAACCATTATGGTTAGCTCGTTTGCACGCAATATGTGTTTGTCATTAGCTATCCATTTCCAGGTCATTTTCACTGTTCCCCCACAAATTCACCAAATTCATCATACAATTTTATTTTTCCACCACGTTTTAAATATTCCTTGATTCCTGCTTTTATTTCTGCTAGAGTGGGAATTCCTAGTTTTGGCCTTTTCGCTTGATTCATCATTTGCACAAAGTTTGTTTTTTCTGTTCTATTTTGAAAACCATAGTTTATATTGTCTAATTTTCTTAGATAATTATTTATTGTTTGCATGTTACCTCTTAGGTGGTAGTATTTCATTAATCTCATCCCATGCCGTCCAGGAGAAAAGAATAATTAACATAACAGAGTTAGCATTAGGGGAATTAATTAATTTAACTAATTCCCAGCTAATAATCATAATTGATGCAATAAATGATAATATTTCAAATATTGATTTCATTTTTATTGCGTAAATAAATAATCAATTAATTCTTCAGCTTCATAATCATTTTTAAGACAACCATCAATTTCGTAAAGATACATTTCAAAATGCTCAGCACTTGCGCGAACCATATTGTCTTCATGGTCATATAATTCGGATTCTAATTTAATTTCTTTTGTTTTTGGATAATAGACAATACATGGATTTGTAGGGGTATTTGTGTTTTCTCTTAATGTGTCATAAATTTTTTTTATTTCTGTTTTCATTTTTAGTCTCCGTTTGGGTTAATGTTTTCACTGTTTATATATATATAATAATTCATAAACAATTAATTGTCAAGTTTTATTTTGTATTTATTTTATTATTATCAGGTATATTTTTAAATATTGACAAAAAAATGATTATGTTGCACTATGTGAGGAAAAATTAAATTTTATGGGTCTAGTGTGCGTATATTATTCATTATAATTTTTATATTTCTGCCCCTCCAAATCTTTGCCAGTGATTTATTCGTTGTATTTGTTGACCTCACGCCCTGCAATTTAGAAAAACAATGTATGTTTAATACTATGTATAGTGTTATTGAAGATGAAAAACTTGATGAAAATCTATCTATATATATGTTGACTAAACGGTTCAAAAATAAATTAGTAAAATCAGATAGCACGGTGGGGGAGTTGCTGAAACGTAAAGAAGAAATTAGAGAACGTATTTTTAAGGGGGGAAAGAAAAAATGAGAATTATACTTATATTGATTTTTATACCTATATATAGTGTGTGTTCTGCCGGTTGGTTGCCTGGGACATGGCTTAATGACGGAAAGGCGGATTCTGTTAATAGCAACAGTGGTAACCAGGGAAGCGGCACACAGGTTGTGATTGGTGGTACCAGTCCAGCGATTGGGGAAGCCAAAGCACATAAAGAGACGCAAGTTAATTTTGACATTGATATTGTTCCATATCTCCTCCCTGATCAGCCTGGTGATAGGCAAATTGTTAATGATGCGTTAATCCTAGGTACAACGTATAAATTTAGTGATAAAATTCATCTTTGGGCAAAATATGTTAAATTAAAATTCCCCGGGAAAGAATTTGAGGGAGTGGAATCCGAGTGGAGCCATGAACATTATGTGGGGGGTGCTGGGTTTAGGTGGAGTGCTGGCAATAATAAAGAAATTCAATTGAATTTCGGGACGTCCACAAGTTCGGTTATCGAAACAAAATCAAAACAGAAAATAGAAGATATGGAGAACCCCTTTGCTTTTGAATTCCGTTATTATTGGGCTTTTGATAATCTACAACTTGGCGTTGTCGCTTCTATATTGGATATTAATAGCAAAGCTCAAACAGAAATAAGTTATAAAAAAGCGGGTTATAAATATGTAGCACTAACATTACAATTTGGCATTCCGGATTTTTAATTATGACTACAAGTTTAATAAACGCTGTTGAAAAAGAAGAATTAACAACGGGCGTTAATGACAATACTACCAGCTCCAACCCGCTCTTAAACCATCTTCATGAGGAAACTGCACCCGGTGAAGAAGGAATTAATTGCACGGGAGACACGGTTATTGGCACACATACCGACGGTAAGATATTAGCGGTAGGAGAAGGGAAAAGCTATACTGAAGGGATGATCGTGTTGACCACGCCGGATGGTATAGCTTTTACCGATTATACTACCGAGGCAACAAGTTCAACCGGGAGTACGTTTTCCACGTTTGGTGGGGTAGGGGTAAATGCAGCGTTTTACTTAGGCTCCGATGTGCCGATTAATGGCATGGTGTTAAAAACCGCAACACTGGTAGACCCTGGAATAGGAACAGTCGCAAGAGAATACTGGAATGGCTCAGCATGGGCAGTATTTACAGGTATGGCGACCGCAGATGTTGCGCCACATACACAACGGGCAGACGATATAGGTACGGTAGTAGGTGCTGAAAATGTACGCTTTGGCAGTGTTGATGATCAGGCGCAAACTAATGTGGATGGCAATACAAAATATTGGGTACGTTTTAGGATTGCGGCAGAGCTTAACAGCAATGGAACAACAGAACAAATAAAATTGCATCCGAATGGGTACAAAGTCAGCGCTAACGGTTTTACTGAGTATTTCGGTGATTCGATTTATCCTACGGAACTTTTGATGCACTGGGGGCTGTCGGAGGAATTATCCGGAACTAGTCCACTAAATGAAACAATTGTTTTTGCTGATAATATATCTTTGGTTTATTTAAATAATCGATTACGTGACGGATTTACAACTGGTCGAGGCGGCTATGTTAAAATTCCGGAAGGGCTGGACACATCGAAAGGGATAACCGGTGAAGTATTATTTAAAGTATTGACTAATAATGCGGGGGATATACTATTGAGAGCGGATACACATCAAAGTAAGGTGGGGGACCCGCTGACCGCAGCGAATGTGTCAGTTACTCAACAAGCAGCTACACCGATAGTGGGCAGCTCGCAAGATGATCTTTACCGCGCACCATTTACCGTTGATGCTCAAAATCTGTTACCAGGTGAGTTTTTAGCGTTTGGTATTAAGCGAGTAGGCGGAGATATATTGGATACATTTGTTGGTGATATAGCAATAATTGATTTACGTGCAACTGGACGATCGTGGAAACCATAGGGAAATATGTCAAATACTAGATATGCATTTACGGAATTAGCGACCGCACAGGCTGTAGGTACATTTTCAACGGGAGTGACTGTCACGATTGCTTTATATGACGCAGTCGACGGCTTGGCCGAACCGTTGGACAGTGCTGCATGTACTGAAATTGGGACAACAGGCATTTTTAAATGGCCGCTGTCTAATATCACTACAACTCCAACTGCATTTAAACAATTTATTTATATCATGACCGATGATAGTCCTAGTCCTGTCATCAGGCGGGAAATGGTTGATGTGGGCGGTTGGGTTCAGACATTGCCAACTAATTTAGGGCCAGCAACCACGTGTAAGGTTATTTTATTTGCATTTGAGCAAACAGGCGATTGCCCCGTTGATGTGAGCAAATTATGTGCTGATTCATTTGCACAATTGACAACTGCGTTTGTTGATGCATCAGGACGGTATTTTTCGGTAGACCAATATAAGCCTGCATATGATAGGCTGACGGGCGAAGTTTATTGGGTGCTACCGCAGGGTTCAACGGCTGAATTTATAGTGCCAACGCTAGGTATAGAACCAATAGGTAAGATAATTCCGGCGGAAACAACGAAACTTTATAAAGATTTAGTAGATGTATAAAAAATAAAAAAAACTTCTTTTTCTTTTAATTAATACTTGACAACTAATTGTTTATATATTAATCTATGACTATAAACATTTAAAACATTAACTTAAATGGAGACTAGTCATGGAAATTTTAAGTTGATTCTGCAATATAAAGGAGAAGTGAGGTGGAGTTTAAAGTATTAGATTTTGGACAAATAGAGCTTGATTTTGATGTTGATTTTAAAATTGATGATAATTTATCTATTAACAGCAGAATCCATAAGCCAAAATACTATAAGCCGCTAAAAAGTAAATATATCAAATATGATAATGCAGTAAAACTTGCAAAAAAGATAAATCTGTCTGAGAGGACAAATTGTATCCTTTCAGGTAATTTTATTTTTGGAGATTTTATAGAAGCGCTGGCAGTTGAAAAAAATATGCATATTGAAAGGCTTGTTATATCAACTTTGTCAATATCTCAGGAAAATGTTGACTCTCTTAAAAACTTGCTTGTAGGTGATTATGTTGATAGGCTGGATTTGTTGGTGTCAAGCTATTTTTGGAGTCATGAGAGATGGAAACTTGTACCGTACATTTTTAAGGAGCTTGATATTGATAATAAATTTCAATTAGCGGTATCTGCGAACCATTGTAAAATAGTTTTAATAAAAACTTATAGCGGTGATAATATTGTCATTCATGGTTCATCAAATTTAAGATCCTCTGATTGTTTAGAACAAATCAGTATTGAAAATGACAAAGATTTATTTGATTTTCATATGGATTTTTTAAATACGATTGTTGAGAGGTTCCCGACAATTGATAAGGAAATTAAAGGTAACAGGGGGAAAAAATTATGGCAGACAGTGGAACAAGAGCACAAGGAAAAGCAGCGGGCATAAAAAGATTTATTGCAAAGAAAACAGCGGCAGCAAAAAGAGCTCCAAAAAGGACATAAATAAATGGACGGACTGCATCCCGATGAGTCGCTTTTCAAAAAAATACAAGCGGACTTTAAAAATAAAACAAAAATCAAAGACATAATAAAGAAATACGAAATATCAAAGTATATTTTTAACACATTTTATCGTGAGCCTGACATTATAGAAAAAAAACTAAAAAGTGAAAAAGCAAAAGAGGAAATACAAAAAAAGCAAAAAAGTAATTTTTTAAAAGTTATTAAAAAATTAATGGGAAATATATCACAGTCATGTGAAAAAGTTGGAATCACAAGGCAGGTTTTTTATCAATGGCTTTCTGAGGATGAAAATTTTAAGCGCAGTTATGAAAATCAAAATGAATATGAGATAGATTTCGCTGAATCAAAATTAATGCAAGAAATCAATGATGGCAACATCACAGCAATAATTTTTTTTCTTAAAACTAAAGGTAAAAAACGTGGATATGTGGAAAATAATGTTGACACTTCTATTGTTGTAAATAACCAACCAACCACAATAGAAATCATAGGAGTGGACCCCAACAGCGATGAATGCCCAGAATAAAAATGTAGCTCAAATATATTTACCGAAAAAAATAGCTTGGATACATGCAAAACCTAGTAGATATAAAGGGGCGTGGGGTGGTCGTGGTTCGGGAAAATCTTTAAATTTTGCACAGATGGCAGCGCTTAGAGGGACGCAAAAACCTATTAGAATCTTATGTGCAAGAGAATTGCAAAATTCAATAAAAGACTCGGTTCATCACGAAGTTGTTAATGCAATTGAAGCAAGTCCCTACCTTGACGCTCGCTATGAATGTGGCGTTAGTTATATTAGAGGTAAAAATGGGACTGAATTTTTATTTAAAGGATTGAGGCAAAATTATCGAGACATAAAAAGCACTTCCGGCGTGAGTATATGCTGGGTCGAGGAGGCCGAAACGGTTGCGGAGGAATCTTGGAGAGTGCTGACACCTACAATTCGTGCTCCCGGATCAGAGATTTGGTTAACATGGAATCCCGAAAGTGAAGACAGTGCAACGCATAATAGATATATTCTTAATCCTCCTGATGATTTTCGAGTGTCCAGGGTCAATTATCAAGACAACCCCTGGTTCCCTCCTGAATTAGAGCAGGAGAGATTGAGGGATTTAAAACTTGATCCGGATATGTATCAACATGTCTGGGAAGGTGAGTGTATTACCCGTTCAGACGCTCAAGTAATGTCAGGGAAGTGGATTATTGATGAGTTTAAAGAGCCGATTAATGCTAATAATGAAAGATTATATGATGGCCCCTATTATGGCTCTGATTTTGGTTTTTCGCAGGACCCAACGACGCTAATTAGGTGCTATATTTATAGCAATAAATTATTTATTACACACGATACTAGCAATTTGCATGGGAGAGAAATAGAGGCTGGCATTGGTGTTGATTCCAATGAAATTGTTAGAAAATTGTATAGTCGTATCCCTGAATTTGATAAACATAAAATTAGAGCGGATTGTGCGAGGCCTGAAACTATCAGCTATCTAAGAAAAGAAAATGGTCTTGACATTATTGGTGCCGATAAATGGAAGGGATCGGTGGAGGATGGAATTAGTTTTTTGAGATCGTTTGATGAAATTGTTATACATCCTAGATGCCGAGGCGTAGCCAGAGAAATGAGACTTTATAGTTATAAAATAGATCGCTTGTCAGGAGATGTTATGCGTGATATAGTCGACGCTAATAATCATTACATAGATGCGTTGAGATATGCGTTAGATCCTATGATACAGAGCAAGGGCGGTAGTTTTAGTTTATTATCTAATATGGATATTTAATGTTTGAAAAAATTATAAGTTTTTTTGCGCCTAACGTAGAGCCGGGAAAATCTAGTGCAGATGCAATAGACCCTAATAGCGCAGGCTGGCAAAATCAAGATAATGCTTTTGGTTTTGACACCGACCCAACATTCTCTACAATGTTCCGCACGAGAAATGATTTAACTCATATATTTCTTCATAATCTTTATGAGTCAGATCCGCTAGTCAATGCCTTCGTGTCTCTGTGGAAGAGTGATGCAACAAGAAAAGGTTTTGAGTTAGTTGATAAAGAAAATGCAGATTTAGCAAATGAATTAAAAAAAGAGTTACAGACCAGATTTAACATTTTGGGCGTACTATCAAAATCTGTAGGGATCGACAAACTATTTGGTGGTGGGGTTATATTTGCTGACATAAATGACGGGCGCGAACATCACGAACCGCTGAATGAAAATAGCATAAAAGAAATATTTTCATTCAGAGCTATTGAGAGAGAATATGCTAAACCACACACCTATGACGATTTAATTGGTACCGAAACGCCAGGGGAGCCATTGCATTATAATTTGCAATTAATTTCCGGTGTTAAGTCTGAATTAATAACAGTGCACAAGTCAAGGATAATTAGAATTCCCGATTTTAAGAGTGACGATAGTTTGTCGCAAATAGCAAAACAAAAAAGGTTTTCTTGGCCAGTTTCTAGGGTTCAGGTTGCGTATGATGCCGTCAAAAAACATGGCATAGGGGTTCAGTCGATTACGCAGCATCTACAAAATATGGTTGTAGATATATTTAAAGTTTCAGACATGGGAAAATTAGATAGTACACAGAAATTTTTAGCATACATTCGAAATCAGTGGAAACTTAAAAATTCTATGCGAGCTAATGTAATTGGATCGGAAGAAAGTCTTGAGCGCATAGGCACGCCAATCGCAGGTATTGAAAAAATATTAGAATTTATTAATCAATACGTAAGTATGTCTTTTCGAGTTTCACTGTCTATATTATTTTCTAACGAATCTGGAGGATTGGGCGGGGATACTATAGACGGTGATAGGCTAGTTTGGTTTGATCAAGTTGTAAGTTATCAAAAAAATCAATTGGTTCCCGCAGTACAAAGAATTTTGGAGCTATTGGGATTTGAAAAAAAAGTTGATGTCAGTAATATTAGTATAGTATTTAATGATCTGCATGAAAAAACAGAAAAAGAAAAACTTGAAAATAGAAAATTAGCTTTTGAGGCTGATGAAATTATAGTTGGTATGGGCTATCCGGCGATATTTTTATTCGAATCGAGGTTTTCAGGTGATGAAATAGATTTAAATGCTTTTAATTACGATAAAAATTTAGTTGCTGAGTTTATAGAAGAACGTGAACAAATGTTTCAAGAAAATGAAAATGAAAATGAAGATGAAAATGAGGACAATAAAAAACCCGCTAACTAGGCGGGTTTTTTAAGGAGACAGAAAAACATTTATAAATTTAATATAGGTAAATAGATATATTATGTCAATAAGAAAAACTAATACAAGAATTTTGGCCGAATCAATGAGGATATTAGCAAGAGATATACAAACTGATAATGGGATAGCTAACATGGCTATCCTGGAGGCAGCCGAAAGATTAACTGAACAATTAGAAGCAATTACACATTATAAAGAAAATTATGAACAAAATAAAAAATCAAAACAATCCTAGCATTGAAAAAATAGAATATGGTAATGATTTTTCGAATTTAGATTTTTCGAATTTAGATTTATCTTCCATGGATCTGTCTGGAAAATTATTTGAAAGTTGTAATTTTAACAATACTAAGTTTTATAACTCCAATGTCCACGCCGCTGGGTTTATTAATTGTTCTATCGATTTTGCAAAATTTAATAAATGTGTAGGTATCCCGCTTATAAAAAATTGTACTAAAGAGGGGGCCTTAATCGAAAGATTTGTTTTTGTGGCTGACCCCACTAATTGGGGTGCCGGATTTAAATGCATAAAAAATAAAGAAATAATTTATTATCTCACAGATTTAAATGGCTATGAGCGTAAATTTAAACAACCTACAAAAGGTATTGAGCGTGCGCTTGTCCAACTTCTAAATGATATGTAGTTTATGCCAAGAATTAACAACGCGTTAATTGGAATTGATCTTTTTGGAGATCTTAAAAAGAAAAATGCTAGTGATGCTAAAATAATCAAGCAGGAATTGAGTATGTTTTTTAAAACTTATTCACATTCATTTGATGCAAACGAGCATTTATTTAATCCCCTTGAACAAACATTGTCACAGTTAGGCCAAAGAATATTGGGGGGTACAGGCGCGGTTAATTCCATTCTTCAACATGCGGTTTCAAATTCAACAAGATCCATTCTCACAAAAAACAAAAAAGATTTTCAGCGGGTTGTCCCGTCGATCCAAGATGTATTTGAAGATCGCCCCCGCGAACAAGCTATTCTCAATCAGCACATCAAAGAAAATGTAAGATTAATCAAAAACGTCGATAACAGAATGGTGGATGACATAACCACCATTGTTAATAATGGCATTCAGCGAGGCGACAAACAATCCGATATCATAAAATCATTACAACCGATTTTGAAAAGAACAAATAATGGTTATAAATTAATTGCTCGGGATCAGGGCAATAAATTATATGCGTCGATCACCGAGGCTAGAGCGAAAGTCAATAATTGGCAATTTTATGAATGGTCAACGTCTAAAGACGTTAGGGTTCGTGATTTTAGTAATTCAAATGGATACTCTGACCATGCTAGGTTGGATGGCAAAATATTTAGATTTGATGATCCGCCAAGGACAGTATTTAAGGGGAAGCGGAGCGGAGAACGTAATAACCCGGGGCAAGATATTAGGTGTAGGTGCGTGGCTATTATACTTTTTGAGCCTCCGTCAGCATTCAAAAAAAGTAGTGGTGGTAGTTATAGACTGCTTAAAGATGAAAAATAAAGCTTGCCTAAAATATAGGCATATGGTTAAATTGTAAGCAAAAATTAAAATTGAGGATATGTTATGGATATATTGAAAACAATTACTGTCACAAAAAAACTTCAAATTATCCCTTGTGACACCTCTGGTATTTATGGCACCGACACAGATGTCTATGCAGAATGGGAGGGGATTGACTTCTTGCCAGATCCCAAGGTGGCTGAAATTCACAAAGGGGCGATAAAAATCGAATCAGATCCACGATGTTTTAATTATCATGATTTGACTCTTCATATTTTTAGCGCAGAAAACACAGTTACACAAGTTATTGCAGAAACAAAAGGTTTTTGGTCAAGATTGGCCCCTGTCACAAAAAAAATATTAAAATATACATTGATTACAGTGTGCACAACGATACTCGGGGGGATGCTGATTTACGCAGACAAGAAGCACAACAACAGCAAGGTTGGCAACTGGTATAAGTCTATCTCGGTTTTTGGTGTAGGTGAGGTCGTTGAAAGTACTGTCAAAGTTGTAACTAATAATTATAGGGTTTATGAATCTGAGGATTTTCTTGATTTAGCTAATGATATCAAAGAAATGCAAGACAAAACATATGAAATTGGTGAATATAAATATAAATATAAAAATCTGAAAGATTATTACACCCACACCGGCAACGGGCTGTTCGCATTTAAAAAATTAGTTAGGGATGTCACGAGTATGATTGTTAAAGTTGATTTTGATGATGCTTCTAATTTTTGCAACACACTAGGCGGGGCAGTTCCTAACGAAAAAGAATTAAATCAAATATTATATGGTAGTGTTGCAAATGTAACCGACTATGTCACCCCGATTGAGTCCGAGAGAAATAAACCTGAATGGACAAGAGACGAGCTAGACGGCGACTATTATTTATTGTACATGAAGGGGAGTGCTGACATCCCAGCGGGAGCAAAAATAATAAATGGCAAACTGGGTGGTGAGGAGGATGATAGTAAAATAGCTTTTCGATGTGTCATGTATGAATCAACCTTTATCGATGCAGATTAACTTGAATAATGAAACTACTAAAAAAATTATACACTGGATTTATTAGAATCTTCCAAGCTCCGGCTGATATACATCGTGTGATTGTAGCGGGTGTTTTGGGTGTTTTATCATCACATGTTTTTTATCTAATTTACGAATCTAAAATACCATATATTCTCACTAAAGATCAAAAAGTTTTAGCCTCCATTATGGGGGTGCTGGTAGTATTCGCTTTGTGTTGGTCGATTTTTAGTAGTGAGTTAAATATTATACTTTATGGCAGGCAAATTGTTGTGATTGGGTGGGTGATACTAGGGCATAGAATATTCTATGGAGTTGAAACGTTGGGTTCGTTGTTCGTTAGCATCATGTTATTTCTTGGTTGGACAATCTGGATTCCATTTGCATTGGCAGAAGTCAAGCCAGGAGAGCTTATCGATAAAGTTAGAAATTGGCAAGATAAAAGAAAAAAACCTGTTTTGGCTGTGGTTGAACGAGAAGAAGAGCGAAAGGGGGTTTATAATGTTTAAATTAGATAAAGAATCCGAAAAAACAGCAAAAAAATTAAATTCAAAAGAGATTAAAAAACGAGTTGCTAAGACTAATAAGATATTTAAATGTTGTAGGATAAAAAAATGATAGGCGAAACACTAGAACACACCGCAAATGCATATGCGACAGTGATTGATGTTAATCATAAAATAGAATGGTGGGCTATAATTATGTGTAGTATGATAATTATAGCCGTCCTCCGTTTTCTAAGAACATCAATATTTTTAGGAATGATCCCAGGATTACAAATGACAGTTGCGTTGTTTTTAAAATTTGTTATGCTGTTTTGCTTATTACTAATCTTAATACAATTCGAACCATATTGGATGCCACATATTGAGAATTTATTTAATTGGGTAGGGGGTTGGTTTTGAGAGATCTTGTAATTAAAGGCTATTCAAATGATGCGGTTTATGAAGAAGACGCGAATGGAGCTATTCGCGTGTCTGCTCGTGTGATGAAAACCGGATTGCTAAAATACACTGATCCTAGAGGAGTAAATTATACAGCGAATATTAGCGAGCAAGAATTAGAAAATTCTATTTCAACAGCCGGGCTAAAACCTATAATACATTTGCATGGGAAAGATATGATTGATCCGGATAATTACAGGGATCAAATGTCTGAGCGAGGGGTTGGGACTAGTGCTGAAAATTTCAGGGTTGAGGAAAAAGACGGGGAACAGTGGTTGGTGGGTGATTTTGTCATACAAAATAAAGATGAAATTGAGCTAGTAAAAAAAGCCAAAGTAGAAAATAAAAAAGTATGGGTGTCGTCTGGATATTATAGGGACCCGGTTCAAACGGGGGCATCTTCGTTTGATTTTAAAAATATAAAATTCAACCATTATGCTCTTAACGTAGGAACGCCAAGAGCCAAGGGCGCGTCGTTAGATTCTATAGACGCAATTATCGGGGAAACCCAAAATAACAAAAATGAGGTTAATATGAAGTACGTATTAGCAGATGAAATGCCCGTTGAGTATGATGAAAAACCGAGCGGGGCAATTGATATATTTAAATCTCGTGAAAACAAACTAAAAGATGAAGTGCAGTTGCAGCATAGCATCATCGCAGAAAATAAAAAATCTATGGATGATGCAGCCGGGAAAATTCAAGGTTTTGAATTGCAGATTGCAGAATTAAACAAAAAATTAGAAAATACATGTAGCATGGATGATCTTGATACCAAAGTACAGGAATTGACAGATGTGAAAGCGGATGCCACTGAGCGTGGTGTTGATATCAAAGAGTGTAAGAACGTTTTCGAGGTAAAGAAAAAAGCAGTCGAAACGGTATTTGATAAATCTTTTGATGATGCACTAGTTGAAGGTGCTTATTCAGCACTTCCAGCAATTAAAGACTCAAAAGATATAATTAAATCAAAAGAAAAATTAACTAATGCCGGAAAAAAATCAATGGATTCAGTGGTGTCTATTTCTAGAATGTCGCCGAATGAAATTAAACATAGAATTAAATATAGAATAAGGAGGGGGGCATAATGGGACAAAGTTCAACAGCCGTTAATATTTCAGTTGGGCAAGCCGGGCAGCCTGCTGACTCTAGCGCAGCTAAAAGTTTTGTGAAAACTGGACGTGTAGAAACTAATATATCTCTCGTCCCCGGTCAATTTGTTGTACAAGGTACGGCTGACGGCGAGGTCGCGCTACCTGCCGCAGCGGGGGAAACATGGGTAGGGTTAATTAGATTTTCATCTGACAGGAAACATGACATCGACACCGGCGTGCCTGAGCCATACGGCCAATACGATCTTGTATCGTTAGCTCGTGAAAAAGAATGGTATGTAATTACCGAAGAGGCTGTTGCGAAAGATGAGCAAGTTTTTGTGCGACATACAGCAGGCGGTGGAGGTTCTATTTTGGGTTATGCTAGAAACGACGCAGACACAGCAAGCGCGGAAGCTATAAACGCAAAATTCGCGGAAACTACTGCGGCGGCTGGTATCGCTAAAGTTGAACTTCTTTTAGCACAGGTGTAAAAAATGGATATTATAGAAAATACTTTAGATTACATAAAAAATAGTTATGAAGTTAGACGTCAAATTGAAAGCGGACAAGCTTCATTTGACTCATTATGCAACGTGATTGAGGACGGAGTGGCACGAGCAAAATTTGAACTTAGAGGCTTAAACACAGACGGTGTAAAAGTCAATCAAATGCTGGGCAAAGAGTCGTTCGACGATGGCTCGAGTTTTCAAGTTCCTGATACTGTTCATTTCGATCAGATATTCAGGGAACAAGAATATGCGGATATTGATATTTTGAAAAATCTACAGCAAACAAGTACGATCCCGGTTGGTGCGGTGGAATCAAGATTTTTTATTGATGACTATGTGGGTGAATACAAACGTGCTAAAGCTTCAGCTACCGATCTGCCGACAATCAGTTTGAAGGGAACGCCTTATCCAATAAATGTCGAAATGGGGCACGGCTCTATCAATTGGGATCAAAATGAATTGGATCAAGCTGCTTTTTCAGGTCGTCCGCTGGACATGATTCGGGTGAGAGCGATACGGAGAGCTTATCTTGAAGATATTTATAACCTTGTTATCAACGGCAATGAAAAGTTAAAAGGTTTGCTTTCTGGTGATATTACGATTTCACAAGTTGCTGACACAGTAGCAAATCCAAAAGCCGTAGCTGGGGCAGCGTTAAAATATTGGATCAATAAACTAGGCCGTGAAATTGTAGGTGATTTAATCGCAGCCAGAAAGGCAGTTGCGCTGGCAACCCAATCTAGGTGGGGTGGGCCTATTGGTAATTTTAACACAGGCGTTGAAGGTAATCCAAGTGCATTTACTTGTCTAGTTTCGCAAAAAGCATATTTTGTGCTGTTAGAACAAAGAATGCACTCTGTGGATGGCGGAACAAATCTTTCGGTGTGGGCGCATTTACATTCCCCTGACGGAATACTGGAAACGGGAATTGATAGATATGTTGTTGTGCATGATTTTGACAGTGCTTTTAACTCGGGCACGGATGCGGGTTTTATGATTCTCCCAAATTCATCAGACGCGTATAGCTTTGAAAAGCCTCTTGATTTGACTGCCAAGCCGGTACAATTCAAAGATTTAATTATGAAAGTTCCTTATTATGATTATTTTGCAGGATTAAAATTAATCAGAGACGGTGCACTAATTGGCTACAGAACAATAGCACCACAATAATAAGGAGGCAAGATGGCAAAGATACTGATTCAGGGAAATAAAGCCGGGGTGGCGCAATATGGTGAGATTTTCTTGAAGCAGGGTCTAAACGAATTAGACTCTAAACAATATGAAGAATTAAAAAAAGATGCGGGTTTTTGCAAATTAGTTCAAAAAGGTCGTTATACCGAATTATCAAACGCTGAAATTAAACAGGATAATAAAGTTAAAGATATTACGACTAATTTTGAAGCTGAAATTAAAAAACTTAAAAAAGATCATGCGGTAGAAATAGCAACTTTAAAGAAGGATTTTGACACAAGATATAATAAAGATTTGTCAGAAAAATCTCAAGAAGCAGCTATGTATGCTAGTGATAACAACAAGTTGCAAAAACAAGTTGATGAACTAACAATTAAATTAAATAAATAAAAATTATGGCACTTTTTTTATTAAAACAACTACTAGTCACATTTGATGATTTAATAAATGGTGCTATAAAATCAAGAGCTAAGCTACTTAAATTTACATTAGCCGAACAAGAAACGTGTTTGCAATATATACATGATTTTTTTGTCTTTCCGAATAATGATGCAACTTATGTATCTGATTCGGAATGGCCTGATCATATAAATAGACAACTGCAATTGGCAATAGGGCTGCATTATGCCTCATTGCAAATGGATACTCCAGCAGGGACTGGTTCGTTATCCAATAAAAGTATAGATAGTTTTTCCGTCAGCAATACGATGGCAAAAAATAATGCGCCATTCGATGATTGGCTCAATATGACTCATTATGGAACTCGTTATTTGGAATTAGTCAGAAGAAACGATTACGCAACTAGATTTGCAATATAATGGCAAAAAAAAAAAAAAACAAAGAATTATAGATAAAGGATGGAAAAATTATATCAGTGAATTGCGTAAAGATCCGCAAGAGGTGGTCATTGGTGTGCTGGCAGAGGTTGGTGGTAATATGGATGAGGGCGGAGAGGGTATAACTTTGTATGAAAAAGCGATTACTAATGAATTTGGAATAGGAATTCCGAAAAGGCCAGCTTTTAGAACAACTTTTGAGTTGCATGAGCGTAGTCTGATTATGTTGGCAAAAAAAATGGATAATGCTGTTTTTCAGCAACAGTTAACAATTAATCAAGCGTATGATAGAATTGGGGAAACACATAAGGGGCAAATACAAACAGTAATGTCCAATGGGAGAAAACATTTTCAATTAAATTCTGAAAATTGGGCAGAAATTAAAGGTGGGACTCCTGACTCGGTAACGCCTTTAATTTGGACAGGGCAATATAGAGGATCTATAAATCATAAAACCAGGAAACGGTAATGGGCAGAGTTGCAGAAATAGCGGACATGATTAGGGGTGAAATATTTGAGGACCCTAATTCGCCCTACACCGTACAGCTTAAAACAGGTAAAGAAGGGCGTCACGGCCAAATAAAACTTAAAACAAAACAGGTATTGGCTCTTTCACAACCGACCAGCGAGCAAGATAGACGCAGACTTGAGGAAGGGGACCAGTTAAAAGAGTCAAGATTTTGGGCAATGGTTGATGATAATTTTGTCGAGCGTGGAGATAGAATTGAACATAAAAATAGATCTGGGGTAGTTGAATTATTTGAAGTTAAACTTATTCAAGACTGGCTAGAAACTTTAAAGGCAATTGCGGTCAAGGTAGGATAATGGCAATAACAATTACACAAATTACGTCTCAAGAAACTATTGAAGATGCGATTGCTAGCTTTATGGAAAGTGCTAATAATTTGACAACTCGATTTGCTGGGTTTGATTTTACCAGGACGAGACCCTACCAAACTTTAATGCCTACCAGCACCAAAAGAGCTGGGAAACCCTGGCAGGTGCAAACAATTAGCGGGATTGCTACAACGCAATATAAGCAAACGATAAAAATGATGGTAGATTTAGATGTATTTACAGACACTTACGATTCTAAACAAAAAGCGATTCGGTTGAATCCACAACATTATTCGGATATGATACTAAATGCAATGCATATCCCGGAAGCGCGAACGGATTTGGATGCGATTAATTTAAAATTGCTGAGTGCAAGACAAATGATAGCAACTGCAAATGTAAAAATTGATACTGATAAATGGATAAAACAAGGAACGACGGAATTGATGTTTTCTTATGTCGCGACTTTTCAAAAAGTTGATGACGATACAATTACAACTATTGATCTACCAACGATCAATATCACGGAGTAATAAAATATGACAGATGCTGAAGTCAATCAAAGAGTTACCGTAACCGCTAATGTCTCGGACTCCGTTTTAGCAAGACCGAGTTTTTCAACTTTGGCGATATTAGCGAAGCATGGAAATTTAGGAATAGATCGCGTTACCACATATACGTCATTAACTGCCGTTAATGCGGTTTTTGCTTCCTACACACCCGTAGGGGTCGCAGCAGGATTATTTTTTGGGCAAGCTCGAGTCCCTAATATCTTTAAAGTTATTTTTCGGGGAGACGCTGAAACAGTAGCTACGGCTATGGCCGCAGCTCTTTTAGTGGATGAAGATTTTTATTTTATTGGGAGTGCTGACAGGGACAATACATCTATTACCGATTTACAAGATTGGGCGCAAACTAATAGTCGACTAAATCCTTTTTCCACAGAAGATGCAACAGCACCAACAGCGGGGACTAGCGATCCAATTTACTACGGGTTTAATTTAAGCTATAATAGAGCGGCTGGATATTTTAAACGTAATGCGGGTTTTGATTTAGTTGTTGATGATATAACGGTTGTTTCTACTACAGCAACTGCAACTACCACTGGGGCTCACGGGGTTGAGGTTGGTGATATCGTTTATGTTTGGGACACAACGTCTACCGGGTCACTAGGAAAACATACAGTTTTAACAACCCCCCTAACAACGACATTTACGTTTGCTGTTGCTGCGGGGACAACAAATGATGCGGCTGGTAGTATAAAAGTTTTAGTTTCAGGCCAAATGTTAGAATTCGGGCTGATTGGGTTGATGGCGTCAACAGAACCTGGCCGAAGGACGTGGGATCTCCAGACAGTAGCCGGGGTTGGTGCTGATAAATTAACAGATGGGGAAAAAGGTTTCATTACAGATAAAAATGGTAATTATTACAATTCACTAGGCGGTACTCCTATTACATCCGGTTTAAAAGCTAACGGGTTCGGCGGTAAATTACTAACTAACAGAAATATAGATTTACAATGGTTTCTTGATTGGTTTTTAACCAACGTGCAATTAGACGTTGCACAAGTTTTAATCAACGCAGGGGGAGAACTCGGGTTTGACGCGCCAGGAGTGCAAAAAGTTCAAGCTGCAATTGAATCCAGATGTCAGCAAAGTTTAGATAATGGAGCAATTACAACTTTTGTATCCGGGCCTTATATTGGTAGGAATTTTGTGGTTACAATGCCCGAACTTGGAGCAATTACCAGCACAGATAGACAAAACGGATTATTGGGTAATATTGTGGTCGATATGTTTTTTAAATCGAAAATTAAAGGTGTCGAAATTGAAATTAATCTTAGTGTGTAGGGGTAGAGCATGAGTGACAAAGTTTACGCCATGGATGAACATACGTTTTATGTCACCAACCATGATGATAAAACAGTGGCGTTTAATGGTGGTGATGACGATTATATAAGTGTAGCATTTGAAAATGTTTCTGTTACCGGTGAAGAAAGTGCCAAAGGCGCAGTACAATGGAATAGACGAGTAACACGTAAAGGTACAATAACAGTGTCACTACAATGGGGGTCGAATGAAAATGACATTTTAAATCAAATGTTTTTTGACCAAAGTGAAGGTAATTTGCTGAAATCGTCATCCGTCAAAAGAATTACTCAAACAGAAAACACAACTCTCTATTCGACAGTAGGCCGTTTATTCATCCAAAAAATACCAGACGATAGCCTGGGTGCTGAGGGTGGATCTAGAATTTGGATATTTGATGTTGAAAAAATGACTGCTGACGAAAGAACAGCTGTTCCGGGTTAAAGAATGAGCGATCCCTATGTTTATACACCTGATGAAGTAACTGCCACTTTTGGCGTCCCTATCACTATTCCCGGAATACTTGACGCTAGTTTTCAAATTGAGGATTTTGAAACAATTTCTATAGTGCACGATTTAAAATTTTCCTTAAAAATGGGTGTGTTTAATAATCCTAGCATTAATGCACGTCGAGTTAATTCTGCAACTGTTAACTTTAGCGTACTGTATGGCTCAGAAGATAATGAAAATTTTAATCGAATAATCAGAGCGCAGGAATTTGGAATTGCTGGATTGCCCTTATATATTCGGCACATCACACGGGATGATGAGCAAAGACAGCGCCCTACTCACATTTGCGCCGTTGCGCTGTTGACAAATAGGCCAAAATTCGATTATAAAAAATTAAGTGAGCCTAAGGATTATAGTTTTAAAATTCCATATATTCAGACAATTTTTTTATAGGTTACAATGATAGGCGAAGTAAAAGAAATAATAATATTGGAAGAAATTTTTGAAATAAAAAAAGGCGGTGTCAGTAATGCGCTAGAAGCGCAAGGTTTGTTCAACTCAATTTTGGTTGCTTCCGGGGTCAACACTAGTAAAAATACAGACGATAAAGATTTTGCCATGAAAATGGTAGCGGGCCTGACAGAAGATAATTTAGAAAAAATAAAGAAAGTTATCATTCGTCATGTTAGCATTCCAAAGCTCGATAATAAAAGTTATGAAAATTTAGATTTTAAATTGATAATTCCTTTGTTCATGGATATTTACAGTTTCCATGTAGAAAACGCTTTAAAAAAAAATACAAAGCTGAGCGAATCAGAAGGCATCCCGATATTGGAACCAGAATTAAAGAACTCGAAAAATTAATAAGTCCGTGGAAATGGGTAGGCATATTTGCAGGACATTTTAATTATGACTTTGTAAAAGTTCGGAACGAATGGGATTATGAAGAATTCGAAGAATACAAAATTGCATGTATAATTAAGGCTATGTATGACAGTAGTAAGAGAGTTAGTTAATTTAGTCAGTTTTGAAACGGATCGATCTAGCGTAAGCGCAGCAGAGAAAACATTTACCAGGTTAGCCAAAAAAGCCGCTTTGGTAGGTGCCGGTTTGGTAGGTGCCGGTTCACGACTTGCAGTTAAAATGGAGGAGGCTACGGCGCAAGCTAAGTTTTTTGGATTTAGTAGTGAGGAGGTAAATAGGATTATCAATAAACAGGCTGAAGGTGCTTTTTCAAAATTAGAAGTTGGACAAACTATTTCTCAATTATCAGAATTAATAATTACTAGCAGGCAGGTGGACGAGGCTATAGGTTTTTTGAAAGATATTTCTATTGCTAGGGGTTTTACGGATGGATTAAAAAATGTTAGCGGGTTTTTTAAAGCGTTTGTCGAGGGTGCTGATTTAGATGCTCTTAAAGATTTAGCTGGAAATAATAAAGAATTAGTAGAATTATTCAAAAGAACTGATTTACAAAGTGCTTTAAAACTACCAACTCAAAAAGATCGAGTTGAATTTCTTCTAAAGCAACTTAGACTTAATGCTGATTTTATTAAAGAATTGGCAGATGAGCAGCGCAAAACGGCTAGTTTTGCGCTCGATGAAACAGCGGCGGCCGGGTCAGACGCTCTTTTAAAAATAGGTAAAGGTTTTGAGCCGGCATTGATAGAGATTTTAAAATTGTCAACGGAATTGTTAACAGCGTTCGAGGACTGGGAGGATTTTTGGGAAGGCTTCGACACACTAATTAAAGGAACAGTAAAAACGGTTAAAGGATTCAGTAACTTACTTAAAAATGTTGGAGTATTACCAAAAACTGAAGCGGAAAAAAAACAAGCCGGGGGTCTAAAAGTGTTACCCGGCGTCGAAGAGACATCATTTGGTAAGCAGCTAGAAAGTGAGCAATTTGAAAAAGAATTTCCAGGCACTATATTTAGTACTCAACAAGGAGAACAGGCAGCTCTCAACGCTAATAAATTAGAAGTGGAGATTTCTGGAAATATAAAAGTTGGTGGCCAAGAAATAGCACCTGCTGAAACCAGAAAAATAGTAAGAGAAATGCTGGGCAACACATTTTCAGTAATAGGCTCAAAAACAGGCAATAGGTCTGTGGATTTTGCCCCTGCACCGGTAAATTAATTATGGCTGATTTTAGATTTCAAAACCCAATTACTATACTACCGTCGTTTGGTGCTGTGTCAATACCATACACAGAACGCATGAGTGAGACATACACTAATTTAATAACAAACAATCCTATTGAGGCTAGTGCCCCGGCGACAGATCACATAATCCCCAGGTTGACTACTATCAGTTTTATTGGTGAATTTTCAGATTACCCTTCCACAAATTTAGTTGGAGCATACACCGCAACATTAGGAATTGCAAAAACTCAATTTGATAGATTGCTTTCTTTGTCTGTGAGTGGGAAAGATTTTCCTGTTATGGACGGGATTCATTTTTTCAAAGCTATGCAGTTTGAGAGTTTAAATCTTATTAAAGAAACTGATGATTTTACAATTCGCTTTGAGGCTACCCTAAAACAAGTAAGAAAAATTGCAGCAGATGTAGTGACGCAGGGAACGGAGGCGTTAGGAGAAAATGTTTTAAGAGCGGCTTTTATGGTTCCCTCCATACTTATTACAGGATCTATTGCAACCGGAGCAGTTTCAACTTTAGGAATACTGGCATGATACAATTTAAATTATTACAAAATATTCCTAATTATCAGGCATCAATTACGTTGGATGGTGCTGTATGGCAATTTACATTTAGGCATAATCAATATGATGAATCATGGTTTGTCAGTATAGACGATGTGGTTAGTAATATAAAAGCGGTTAATGGAGTGGATATATTAAAATTTGTACGTTATTTAAATGTTCCACCTGGGGAATTAATAATTCAAAGGTTAGCAGGTAAAAAAAGTAAACCCGGGTTCGATAATTTTGGTGCTGATAAAGAAATGACTCTTTCATATACACCCGTCGCTGAGGTGGCATAGATGGGTTTTTATTTTGGTAGAAGTTGGGATTTTTTAATACGTAACCGACTGACACAATTACCTATTGCCAATTTAACAAATGATAGACCACTGCGGATAGAATTTAGTTTTACAATTACCCCTGATATTTTTTTAAATTTTGGGACTGTTAAATTTTATAATCTTTCTCAAAAAATTAGAGATTCAATACACTTTAGAGTCCTAAAGAGCGGTATTGCAAGTGGAAATCTTATTGATGCGGGATTAGGTTATCAAAGCAATAATGCAAGCGTGTTTTCCGGGGCAATACACAATTGTTATTCCCAGCAACAAGGCGCGGATATTATAACCATTGCGGAGGTTGGTGTGCAAATTGGAAGTGTGACACGGGTCATCCCCCCAACCCAAAAAGAAGCTTTAAATAGTGCCCAAAACATAGCAACGGCCGTACAAAATATACTAACTACTGCATTTACTGACCCTATAACTGGTCCGACTATTGCTTTAAGATCTGATTTTTTAGCCAGATGTGAAAACGCTTTAACCGCTTCCGGGGTTTTAAGATTAGATTCAGCATTAACACCAACGGGGACGCTTAGCAATATTTTAAAATATTTAAGTCAACGTTTAAAAATACGGTTATATCGAAATGCTCAAAATGCAATAGATGTTTCAGCGTTGCCGACAACCAGAAGTCCTATAATTGACACTACAACAACATTGGTGAGACTTAGCACATCAACCGGAGTAATCGGCACCCCTATTGATTACCAAACTGGTGTGCAGTTTAGAACATTTATGCGGCCAGACTTAAGAATTTTTCAACAAGTGCAATTTGAAAGTAAATTTATATCTCGCACTTTAGTAACCCAAAAAATAACAATTTCGGGTGACACACACGATGATTCGTGGTACAGTGACGTTGACGGAATTAATGAAGAGGTATTGAATTGACATTAGACATAATAGAAGCGTCTTTACGTGCAGTGATTCAAGATGAGATTGATAATTTATTTAAAATTCGCTTAGGGCAGTTTTTAAATTATTCAGTTGAAGAAACTGTTTCATTAAGACGAGCCGACGTGCAATTATACAATATGGAAAATGTGACACCGCCACAGCCACAAACGTTATATGATGTACCAATAGTTATGTTTGGCACTAAATTAAGTCAAGTAGATTTTAATTTGACCGCAGGTGACGAATTATTAATTTTATTTTCAGATCGGACAACAGACAACTGGCGCACACCACAGGGGCAAAATCCGGTAATCCCCAATCGGGAAGACACCCACGCTGTCGATTTCGCTATTGCTGTTCCAATTGTTACAATACATCAAACACTTACACAACCAGCACCAAACGTGCACCAAATTAAATTACAAGCTGCTCAAAAATTACAATTAGGAATACAGGCCGGGCCTTTAGCTGCGACGCCTTTTACAATTGAACTAATACAGGAACTCTACACAGCATTAAATGGGTTGGCTGGATTAACATTCTCAGACGGTGATACGTTGGCAACAGCTTTTGCGACTTGGCAAACTTCTATTTTAGCACCTGTGTTAACTAAATTACAAACTTTGGGGGTGGTTGTTTAATGCCTGATTTTAAATTAAAAAAAAATCCAGATACTTTACAATATGATATAGTTATTAGTGCCGGGGATTATGAAGTTGTCAGTGAGAAAGAAGAAATTTTACAACGTAATGTAATAAATCTTTCAACCTTTAGAGGTGAAAATTTTGCTGACTCGGAGGGAGGAACAGACTATTATAATAATATATTTCCATATTCTGCGGAAGATATTACATTGCAAGATGAATTTAAGTCGAGAATCCTTGGGACAAGGGATACATTATCGATTGATAATTTTTTAGTCACGCAATCGGACAACACATTAACAGTAAGTGCAAATCTTACCACGGAAAACGGCGAAATTCAACTTGATTTTGAGGCAGTATAGTTATGTCAGGATTAGATTCAACGGGATTTACCCCGAAAACATTCGCAGAAATAAAAGCAAGTATTGATACAGTGATGAAACCTACATTGGGAGCGGGAGTTGCAACCGATTCTGATTCTCTTTATGCAAATATTAGGAATGTATTTGCTCTTGAATTGGCTTTAGCGTGGGAAGCACAAGAATCTATCTATAATCAACGCGGCATTAATCTTGCTGAAGGTGTACAGCTTGACAATGAAGCAAGTGTTGTAGGGGTTCAGCGCGTGGGGGCTTCTTTTTCTGTGGTGGGTGTTGACGTCGAAGGATCTCAGAGCACTGTAATTCCTGTAGGCACTCAATTAAATGTTTCCAGCACAGGGAAAATATTTCAAACGACAACTGAACATACTCTACCGGCCGTTGGCTCACAACCATTAGCTATTACAATGCAAGCTATCGAAAAAGGGGCAATTGTTTGTTTGTCCGGAGAGCTCACCGGAACGCTCCCGATCGGTGTCACATCAATGACAAACCCACTGGACGCGACGGTGGGTGACGCTCAAGAAACCGATGAGGAATTTAGAGTAGCCTACCCTACGAGACTGGCCAGAATTGGCGGTGCTTCAATACCTGCTATTACGGCAGAATTGGAAAGTGTAGCAAACGTTACAAGCGCATTGCTCCGTGAGAATGTGACTGATATTATTGATACTAATAATTTATTACCACATTCATTTCAGGCAATTGTCTCGGGGGGGACGGATGAAGATGTAGCACAAGCCTTGTTTGACAAAAAAGCGGCTGGTATTGCTACTAATGGGGCTGAATCAGAAGTTATTGTTTTTAATGGTCAAAATTTTACTCTTAATTTTGACAGACCAACAGATATATTGATTTACATTACTGTTGATATATTAACAGTTGATAGTCTTTTATTCCCGGTCAATGGGAATGTGGTAATAGAAGATAATATTTTGGCTTATGGCGATACATTAGTTGCCGACAATGATGTATTGTTAGCAAAATTACAGCAGTCAATAACGTCCGTTCCTGGAATTTTGACATATACTTTAAAATTTGATACAATTACTCCGCCGGTCAATCAAACAATTAATATTGCTATTGACCTGGATGAGGTGGCAGATTTTGACTCAACTCGAACTATTGTTAATATCCCGTAAACTGATATGGTTGATGAAATAAAAGATATAGATTTTTTAAATGGTGAACAGCAAGGTGTTGAGTTATTGCCAGATTTTTTACAACGTGGTGAAAATATTAAAACTTTGGTCAATGCTTTTCAAGCTGAAATTCAAGAGCTATACAATGCAACTCAAGAGATTAGTGTTAAATCAATGCTGTCTGTAGCCATTGGTAATATTTTAGATCGATATGGAGAGCGGGTTGATTTGGAAAGAACCCCCGGGCAATCTGATGATAGTTACCGGGTTGCAATTCAGGCACAAATAAAATCGACAGCAGCTCATGGATCGATTCAACAGCTTATTGAATTGTTGAATACTTTAATAGGGTCAGATAATGCGATACTTACCGAATTATTTCCGGCGGCAGTTCTTTTGTTGGCTGTTGTAGATCCTTTAGATTTTGATATGTTCGATGAAGTTTCTATCTATAATCAAATGCAGAAAGCGAGAGCTGCGGGGGTGAGGCTTGACGTAGGGGTGCAATCGTCCGAAACGCCTTTTACTTTTACGAGCCTTAGTGATCCGGTACTCCCAAATCAAGGTTTTTCATCCGTGGCAGCGCCAAGCGTAGGTGGTAAATTTGCAAAACTTTTTAATCCTCCGCCCAGTGGCGTCGTACCTTTGACACTAGTAACTGAAAGCGGACTAGTAATTCAAACCGAAAGCGGGTTAACTTTAATTGCGGCAATATAATGACGACTATTTTAACAACAACCTTACCACCATCAACAACCCTAACTGAAATAATTACAAATAGTTCAGGCGTTACAAGCCGTGTGGCTTTAGCAAATTTACATACTGAACTTCTAAAATTAAATAATGTCGGAGGGATATCGGTTGAGGGCAACACAGTTGCGACAACAATCAATACGGTAAATGTTTGGGAGCAGGTGGCAGTTTTCGGAACCAACAACCCGGATAACGGCGGAACTGTGGCCGATCATACGAACGATCATATTACAGTAGGTGCAACGGCTATTTATCACGCTTCTTTCGGCGCGTCGGTGCTCTTGCCGTCGGGGACGAATAAAGTTTTCGAATTCGAAATGAAGACGAATAACGGTGTGATATCTCATCCAAACATACACACCGATAGAAAAATATCCACATCAGGAGATGTCGGGTCTTTACCCGGAATAGGTATCGTTAGCCTAACCGCTGGCGATACCGTTGAATTGTGGGTAAGAAATAAAACAGATAATGCAAATATAACTTTTGAAACCGTAACATTGTCAATCATTCAAGTAGCTATCACTTAAGCCTATGCCTAGAAAAATATATGGGAATAATCCCGCGCAAAGAGCAACAATTCCAGCCACTATCACACGCGAAGGCGTTGAACCGCCCGATAGTTTCCCGGCCGAATATATGAACCAATTTCTTTTCGGAGAATCTCAAGATCATGCGTTAGGCTCAGCTAGTCAATTGGCCTTGAATGATTGCACAATGAAATGGAATGGTTCGAATTTTGTTGATAAAGACGACGTTATTACTACTTTTTCCGACTACGACAGATTGGTAATTGTGGGTAGCGACACCTTGACCGGAAATATGACATTGCCGACTAATGACGGATTGATCTTAAAAAGTCTTAACGGAGCCGAACTGCAACTCGGAGATGCGGGAAGCGGGGAACCGTATAAAATAATCTATGCCGGTGACAATCCGCGAATGGATTTTAATACAGATAAAGAATTTTCTGATCTAGGAAGAGGCCTGACTAATGACCAAAAAAGATATTTGGCATTTCAAGGAATTGGTGGAAAAATTAAAATCAATGGTCAGGTTTGTTATGATAAGGATAAATCTGGGAAACTGGAAACATACGATGTCACGCCGGATAATCCTTATTTGATCCGGATGGATGGAAGTGCCGAACATTTTTCAAGCCATGCGAGCAATGCAAATCTAGCTTGGTTTCGTCAATTAAATAAAAAATTAAATGGTTATCGTGATGGTGCTGAAACTCAAAGTAGGTTTACGTTAGAAGCATTAATCGCCTCACTTCCACATAAATTTCAGGGCAATGTTATGCGACGTTTTCAATCGGATGCTTCAGCGTTTGATTTAAATTTGCATACTCGTACAAGTCCGACTTTGGCCATAACTACTCCGACAGCTACTTTTGACGGGACAGCGGTTGTGGTGTTTTCGACAATTGGGAATATTAAGAATGGTATGAGGTTGCAAGCTACGGGAGTACCTGGGGGCAGTGCTAATACCACAATCCTAGTAGATATTTCTAGTAATTCTGCGACTATGATCGATTCAGTTACGGGCAATGATGTGACTGTGGCTGTGGCTGCTGGGGTTGCAATTGTTGTTGATAATTCCGGAAACGTCGGTGGTTCGGATTTAGATTTTAGTTTTCAAGGCTGGCAAGCAGGCATGACAGAGTCACATAATGCAGTTGCTGGCCCATATTACGGGGCGGCTGGAAATAATTTAAATCGAACAGCTTCCATCGGCGACGCCGCGAACATAACTTACCCGGTATTTCAAACTACATTCCAGGGTGATACCGACAGAATACAAGCACTATCAGACGGCACAAACGGCACAATAAAACAAGGATTAGAAACAACTCCCCAATCAACTCAAACTTTTACTTATTACCGAGCATAAAATGAAACTATATAAAACTAATAGAATCCCGAATGAGACATTTGCGCAACAAAAAATTGATCAATATAACAGTTGGATACAAAATGGATGCTGTGGCGGTTCCCCACTAACTGGATATTTTGAATTAATGCCATATATCAATGAAACAATTGAATTCATTGATGAAACTGAAACAGATGAAAAAAATAGATTAGCTCAGGAAGATGAAGAATTAAAATTAATGACAGATCTTGAGCATTTTAGATTCGAAAAAGTTAAACCAAAAGTATTAGAAAAATTAAGTCTTTGGATAGATAAAACATATATTCAACCTTTATATTATAATTTGACATCGGAGCAAAAAACAGAACGAGAACAAACACGATTGAGTCTATTGGGGTTATTAAATGTTACAGAATATATGACAGATACAGAATTAGAAGCTTTGGTTGAGGGGGTGAAACCAAGCTATATTTAAAAATTACCCCATGGTTTGGCCTAAAATTAATAGGCTTTTATGCATGGGGTGTTATAAATTATTCAATAACTTCTTTCAGCACATCAAGATGATACGTATTAACTTGTCCAAATCTAGGATCTGATATTTTACCAACATCATAATCGAGTTTTTTCGAAAGTTGCGTGCATTTTCTTCCTAATTTACCGGCTTGGGATATGTCTATTTTTCTATTTGTCAATGAACAATATCCAGCAACAGTAAAAAATTCCATTTGACTTGTTTCTTGTCTAGCTTCGATTAATTTTATTCTTTGTTCCTGATTTTCTAACATTTGAATTTGTTCTTTTAACACATCAAATATTGATAATGATTTATTTTCAAATGATTGCAATTTCTTTTCTCTATTGATAAACCACCGTCGCGCTTTCATGCCTTTTTCATTATGTTCAACCATTGACAACTCTTTAGCCATGTCAATTGTTAAATGATATTCTTTTATTGTAGCTGGATTCGTTTCCATTTTTTTATGGAAGCAAGTAAAATCAATGTCTTGGACAAAATTGTATTTTTTTATTCTTGCTTTTATCCAAGTGGAAAAATCTTGTTTACTCTCCAAAAATTCCCATAATTCACGTGCATTTACTGTCTCTTTCTCGTTAACAATTTCTATATTAATTAATTCATTCACTTTTTAACCTACAAATAAAAAAAACCCACAAAATAAAGTTGCATCATTAAAAAATTTAGGTTTTTTAATTCTTTATCTTGTGGGTTCTTGAATTCTTTAATGATGCAATTTAATAATACTAAATCACATCATCATTGTCAATTCCCCTGTGCTATAACATCACATCCGCTAGTAATCACAACATTAAAACCAACTAAATTAGCATCTGTTATTCTGATTGTTTCGTAACTTTGGTTAATTAAATTTATTCCACATGCCAGCACCACATTGGAATCAGAACAAGCTATTTGTGTTACTTGGTGGGTTGTTAAGATGTCTCTAAATCCTGGAATTGGTTCGTTTATGTATGTTAAACGATAGCCTTCAAAATCTGGATGTTGCCCATAAAAATATAAATTATCATTACTTACACACGCTCGAACATTTGACCAACTATCTATGTTGGGGTGTCCATATGGGATTAAGTCAAGCGTTTTTAAATCCTCACCAACTCCACCAATTTTATAAATCTTTCCAGAAATTAAATATTTACCTTTCATCACCCCCGACGTTCCAATTGCAGCCATTTCTAGCGGCACCCCACCAACTCCACCGCCATCAATCCAAGCTTGAAAAGCAACGGGGTTAGATCTTAAGCCGGTCACAATATCCCCATTGTCATCAATAGAGGCATATTTGGCTCGATCATCTGAGTACATCAATCCGTCAGTGTTCGGGAATGCATCTTTCCCGGCAAGTCCCTGGATCTCCACACTTGACCCGTCCGCCTTATTCATTATAACAACATCGCCGATTGTTAAAAAATTCCTACCGTTAGCTTTATTAATTTCATAGAATCTTCGTATGTTGCCGACAAATTTTGTCGTTTCAGCGCCGGTTACTAAATGTTTTTCAATCACGTTGCCGTCATAAATATACATTGCTTTATTATTTATAATTTGCACGTCAAATGCATTTGCAAATCCATTTCCTTGGGAGGGCGGGTGGTCAAAGTAATGAATATTTCCAGCCGGATTTTTCATTGCGAAATAATATATAATAGGATCTGCATCAATTATATGATAAGAAAACCAAACAAAATTATTATTAATGACTTTCCAGGTGTCAAAACAAACACCTGGATTTTCTGTTTCAATAGCGGTGTACGTGTCTGAGTCAACTACGCCAAGCTCTAAACACGTTTCAGCGGCGTAGGCATTAAATGGATTAAACGTATATAAGGATTTATTCCGGAGCACAAAGCTCTGGTTTGTGCCGGTATCAATGGTGGTGAATTTGGTATGGATTAACGGTTCGTCATTGGATTTTTTTCCGTCCGGTTTGTTGTCATCCTGCGGATCAGGAGAGCAAGCAAAGGATGAAATTAGTATTAGTATTAGTATTATGTTTTTCATAGATTCCTTTTGTTAGGTTTTGGGTGTTTGCCTTTTAGTATAAAAATACAGCGTAGTAAAATTATACCAAAAGGACTTTTTTAGCTTGATGATTTTGGGATATTGTTCTTACTTCCTATAACTCTTTTTCAACGCCATCTGAGTCAGGGAGGGTTCCCAGGCTTCAAGCGAGCCTTAGTTCTTGGTCGGGACGGCTGGATTTGAACCAACGACCTCGTGCTTCCAAAGCACTTGTCCTACCTGGCTGGACGACATTCCGACTTTTTTCTCTGACCGGCAGCTAGGATTTTAACCCAGCTTAAGCACATTCTACTCATAGGAATGTTGGTGCCATTCTGCGGAAAGATAATTTTATAATAGTAAAATTATCTTTCACCATAACCGGTCTTTAATATTAGTATTAATATTATAATAAATTGTTTCATGATAAGTCAATCCAATTATCAACATACTAATCAATATTTTGATTGGCAGTATATTATAATGATTCAACAATATAATTAATGCCGTCCAATTTGCAGACCATATTTTAATATCTAAGATATATAATATTATGTTTTTAATCGGGTTCATCTAGCCCTAATTCGCTAACAATATCCTCCATTAAACAATAAATATCGCATTCAAATTCGTCTTGATTGCATTTTTTTAAAATATCATATGCAGTTTTTAATAAAACATCTCTTCTTAGATCCTTGATTGTTGTTTCAAATTTCAGATATCTATATATTTTTATTACATCCTTAGTAGCTCCAAGCGCGTTTAATTGCTCACCCAGATACTTAAGTTTTCCTTCAATCGTAAGAAGATTAAATTTCTTTCCGTTCCAGAATATTATATGTTTTTCCATGCTCCACCCCTATTCCATAAGCCCAAAAGACAGCACCACACATTATTAGTGCTGTTACAAGGGCGAAGATTATTGTTATAATTTTTATTTTCATAATTTAATATTAGAAATGAACCCTTCTTTTAAAGTTTCTTTTCACCATTCCAACACCGGCAATTCTGGCAAGTCAGCTTTTTGAAAGTGCGGCAATACAACGTCTTTTTTATACACAATTTTGCCATGTGCAATATACGCCATGTTATTATTAGAAGCTTTCAAAACTTCTATTAACGCAAATTCCGGACCGAACTTATGCCCATAAAGATATCCATAAAACCAATAAAACCCTGGCTCTGTGGGGAATTCTTCTGTCCATTGTTTTTTAATTTCCATAATCATAAATCATCATGAATTTTTAAAATAATTTCTTTTTCTTTTTTCCAAAATTTTAAAGCTTTTTTTCCATCCATTTTTAAAATTTCTTTATCTGTAAAAGATTTCCAGTTTTTATATGAATGAACTTCACATCCTATTTTAATAATTCCTTCAAATATCCAACAATAATAATCACTTTCCGCATAGTATGATCTTTTATTGTTTTTTATAATTAATTTATCTGAAAATTTAGCATTTTTAAGATTTGCATCTTCAAGATTTGCATTATAAAAATTTACATTATAAAAATATGCATTTTCAAGATTTGCATTTTTAAGATTTGCATTATAAAAATTTACATTATAAAAATTTGCATTATTAAAATATGCATTTTCAAGGTTTGCATTATTAAAATATGCATCTTCAAGATTTGCATTATAAAAATATGCATTTTCAAGGTTTGCATTATTAAAATTTGCATCTTCAAGATTTGCATTTTTAAAATTTACATTTTCAAAATCAACATTTGCAAATTCATCTTTATTCCCACTATAATTAGAACTTTCCCACAATTCTAATATTTCATTTATTTTTTCTTGATTCATTTTTATCATACAATTCTCCATTATCATGAATTTTTAAAATAATTTCTTTTTCTTTTTTCCAAAATTTTAAAGCTCTTTTTCCATCCATTTCTAAAATTCTTTCATTAGAAAAAGATTTCCATTCTTGATAAGAATGAACTTCACATCCTATTTTAATAATTCCTTCAAATATCCAACAATAATAATCACTTTCTGCATAATATGATCTTTTATTGTTTTTTATAATTAATTTATCTGAAAATTTAG
>PJEL010000679.1_pt1 | contig 39367 bp, 31 predicted proteins | sample 1853271 | NCBI WGS metagenome assembly PJEL01 (sample SAMN08108733, study PRJNA415343) | Invertebrate metagenome, whole genome shotgun sequencing project. | host: Globobulimina | place: Sweden: Gullmar Fjord | collected 2015-08
GGTCATTTCTACACGACTGAAAAGAACAAGCGTAACATGCCTGAAAAGATGGAAATCAAGAAATTTGATCCAGTTATTCGTCAGCACGTTATGTACAAAGAAGCTAAAATCAAGTAATTGCTTGATTCTTACTTCGAGAAAGCCCCTGTTTCAGGGGCTTTTTTTTGCCTGTTTTTCTATGTTATGAACAAATACTTTTTGATTGTTACTCAATAAAAATTCATATTGCACACCTCTTGTTTGCCTACTATTTATTTCCATTCTCTCCTGTTTTTAGTTATTTACCCCATATTTCGCAGTGAAAATAAATGCTTTATTATTGCATTAAAATGCAATAATATGGTTTTATTACCATGTCATACTTCAAATGACTGCATATTTGATGAATTAAGGTGAGATATTACTCGTGCGTACCACTGAACTCGTTGATGGATTTCGTCATTCTGCCTCCTACGTTAACTCTCATCGGGGTAAGACTTTTGTCGTGATGTTAGGCGGTGAAGCCTTGGCCCAAAATCAATTTCGCTCGATTATCAACGATATTGCCTTGCTGCATAGTTTAGGTATTAAGATTGTTCTGGTGCACGGTGCCAGACCACAGATCGATGAAGCGCTGGCTGAGAAGTCCATCACTCCTGAATATTATAATGGAGTGCGGATCACCGAAGAGGATGCTTTCAAGGTTATCAAGCAGGTTGTGGGTGGTCTTCAACTCGATATTACAGCAAGGCTTTCCATGAGCTTGAGTAATACGCCCATGCAAGGTGCTCAAATTAATGTGGTCAGTGGTAATTTCGTTATTGCTCAGCCCTTAGGCGTCGATGATGGCGTGGATTATTGCCTCAGTGGCAAAGTAAGGCGAATCGATGTTCAGGGACTTAAGGCTCAGTTAGGCAATGATGGCATAGTGTTACTTGGTCCGGTCGCGGCGTCGGTAACGGGTGAGAGCTTTAATTTAACTGCGGAAGAGGTCGCGACTCAAATTGCGGTCAAACTGAAGGCCGACAAGATGATTGGCTTTAGCTCTCAGAAGGGGATTCTGGATAATTTTGGTGAGGTGTTGGCCGAGTTAATGCCAAACGAAGCCCAGCAGATACTCAATAATATTAATCAGGAATCTCATGTCTGCTTGGGGACCAAGGCATTTCTAAAAGCCAGTATCGATGCCTGTCGAAATGGTGTATCCCGTTGCCACTTTGTCAGCTATCTCGATGATGGCTCCCTGCTTCAGGAGTTGTTCTCCAGAGATGGCGTGGGTACGCAAATAGTTACCCAGAGCGCAGAACGTTTGCGCCGAGCGGGCATTGGTGATATTGGTGGCATTTTAGACCTTATCCGTCCGTTAGAGGAGAAAGGTATATTAGTGCGCCGCTCACGTGAACAGCTGGAGATGGAGATCGAACAGTTTATGTTGATTGAGCGTGATAGCTTAGTAATAGGCTGCGCCGCCTTCTATCCGTTTGAAGAGGATAATGCCGGTGAATTTGCTTGTCTGGTCGTGCACCCTGAGTATCGCGATGCGGATAGAGGAAGTATTTTACTCAACAATATCATTGGCCAGGCGAGGGTTAGAGGCTACTCACGACTCTTTGCATTGACGACCAGAAGCATTCATTGGTTCCTGGAGCATGGCTTCGAAATCGTTGAGGTCGATGAGTTACCGGATAAAAAGAAGCAGTTATACAATTATCAGAGAAAGTCTAAAATACTGGCTCTTGAGCTGTAAACGGGCAAAAAAAGGAGGTGTTATCACCTCCTTTTTTATGTCTGGAACATTTATGCCGAGAGTCCATGGATGGAACGCTATCGGCTTTATTGCCTGTAGCCCAGTGTCACAGATGAGACAGCCTTAGTTAATCTTGCCGTTAAAACAGCATCAGAGAAAGTTTCAGGACTCTCTCAGAGGCTTTTTACGCTTATAGAGCATATCGATGCTAAACAGGACCAATGCGCTCCAGATGAAAGCAAAGGTGATCCCTTTCTCCAGATCAAAGGGTTCTTTGTAGAGCGTAACTGCGAGAATAAACATGATACTGGGGCCGATATATTGAAAGAATCCCAGCATGGAGAGCGGAATTCTAACCGCTGCTGCGGCGAAACAGAGTAACGGTATGGTTGTGACTATACCCGCTGCCATCAAGAGTAGATTGTTAGGTAGGGTATTGGTCATCAGATTAGTTAGTGCGTCCCCCATATTGGCGAACAGATAGATCATAGCGATAGGAAAGAGAATCGCGGTCTCTACTAATAGCCCTGTCTTGGCATCGACATTGACTTTCTTTCGTAATAATCCGTATAAACCGAAAGAGAAAGCCAGACCCAGTGAGACCATGGGAATCGAGCCGAACGAGATTAACTGAACCAGCACTCCGGACCCGGCTAAGGCTACGGCACACCATTGTAACTTTCGTAACCGTTCGCTAAGAAAAACCATACCTAGCATGACATTAACCAGAGGGTTGATGAAGTATCCAAGACTGGCATCCAGCATGTGGTCATTATTCACTGCCCAGATAAATAGCAGCCAATTTCCTGCGATCAGGACGGATGTCAGTGTGAGTACCGCCAGCTGTTTCGGGCGTTTCAATACTTGTCTCAGCCTGGAGAACCCACCAAAGATGAACATGAGTATGGTCACAAAAACAAATGACCAGATCACACGATGGATCAAAATTTCAGTCGCTGAAACGTGATCGAGTAATTTAAAATAGAGGGCAGCAAAGCCCCACAAAGTATAGGCACAAAGCGCGAATGCGATGCCTTTGCGGTGTTCAGAGTCAAGCATGAATATAACTACAAAAGAAGAGAGAGCCCTATTGTATGCGTCATGACTAGCGGGCTCAACTTCATCGGCAATATATGTCAGAAAAAGTGAATCTAATTCATGTCTCGTAAAAGTGACACAAGGAAACTAAAGCTGACACTTTTACTCCTTTAAAAGAGGGATAAGCTCGCTTTAGGGCTTGCCAGGTCAGATAAGAGACTCAGTTTGCTCAACTGACAAGCATATGCCGACATTACCCCACCATGTATGTTCCTGTTCCGAAAGCAATATGAGAGCCTTGCTCATTGTGAAGCTCCATACGACAAACGGAAACTCGGTTGCCTGCACGTATCACAGTTCCCGTGCCGGTAAACTGCATCCCTCTCCCCGGCCTTAGGTAATCGACACGCAGGTCTATGGTGCCCAATGTTTGCAATCGAATTTGCAGGTCTTCAATGCTCCAGTCATCCCGGCTGGCAACCAGACCCGCAAAGGCTGTGAGACCACCGACAACATCGAGTACCGTTGCGGTGACTCCGCCATGAAGTATTTGCTGATGAATATTACCGATGAGCTCAGGCTTCATGTTGATAACGACCTCGACGCCATCGAGATCATAGCGCTTGATATCGAGCCCCAGCAAATTATGAAAGGGAACCTGTTTATCGAATACCTCGGCGACTTGATGAAGTGTCTGCTCTTGAATAGGGTTAGCCATAAAGTTCCCTCTTAGACCTGTTTGTTATTAGAGCAATTAATCTATCGCTTATGTATGCTGAAATGCAAATTTAAATACCGATAAGGGCAAAAAAGTACTGAATTTATTGGAAATTAACTTAGGGTGTCGACTGGGTATATGGTTATAGCTAGTTAATTCTGCTATTAAATCAGCCTGAGCATCGACGAGGTTATGCAGTAAAAACTGACGATGATAGCGCTGGTCTATCGTTATTTGACAAGCAATTTTATCTGATTGGTATTAGAATAGGCCCCCCAATTTCTGACTCTGATGGCCAATGGAACAAGCGATAGACGAACCTCAATTAGATCCGCTCTCTTCTACTCTGCAATCTGTTTTCGGCTACCGGACATTCAGAGAGGGCCAAAGAGAGGTGATAGAACAAAGCTGTTCGGGTTATGACTGTTTAGTCATTATGCCAACGGGCGGCGGAAAGAGTCTTTGCTATCAGCTTCCTGCTCTGCAACTGCCTGGATTAACCATTGTCGTGTCACCGCTTATCTCCTTGATGAAAGATCAGGTCGATAGTTTGACTCAGATGGGGGTTTCGGCTGCTTATCTTAATTCATCTCTGCCCAGAGAAGAGAGCGCCAAAATCTTACAACAGATGCACAAGGGCGAAATAAAGCTCTTGTATGTGTCGCCAGAGCGCCTCTTACAGGGTCACTTTATCGACAGGCTTCATGAGTTGCATATTTCGTTGTTTGCTATCGATGAAGCTCACTGTATCTCTCAATGGGGACATGATTTCAGACCCGAATACGCCGCCTTGGGAAAGCTTAGGGAGGTTTTTCCTCACGTGCCGATCATGGCGTTAACGGCTACGGCTGATCAGGCAACCAGAAAAGATATTTGCGATCGTTTAACCATCAATCCATTTTCGCTGCTTACCAGTTTTGATCGTCCTAATATTCGCTATACGGTGGCGGAGAAGCTCAATGCAGCGAATCAGTTGCGCCAGTTTGTTACGGATCAAAAAGGGACCAGCGGTATTATCTACTGTAGCAGTCGCCGCCGGGTCGATGAGGTGGCCGAACGACTGAGATTGCAGGGACACAACGCAGAAGCCTATCACGCAGGGAAGACACAGATAGAGCGAGCCGATGTTCAGGATCGCTTTCTTAAAGATCAGCTCGATATTGTGGTCGCTACCGTGGCATTTGGGATGGGGATTAATAAATCGAATGTGCGTTATGTGGTTCATTACGATATACCCAAGAGTGTTGAGGCCTATTATCAGGAGACCGGCAGAGCTGGACGTGACGGTTTAGATTCCGAAGCGCTGATGCTATTCGACCCCGCCGATATCGGTCGCGTTCGTCACTTGATAGAGCAGTCTGAGCCCGGGCCACAACAACAGGTCGAGTTCCATAAACTGAATACCATGGCCGCGTTCGCCGAAGCGCAAACGTGTCGTCGTCAGGTCCTGCTGCATTATTTTGATGAAAGTGCGCTTGAGCCCTGTGGTAACTGTGATATCTGTTTAGATCCCCCCAAACGCTATAACGGAATGCAAGATGCACAGAAGGTGCTCTCTTGTATCTATCGATTGGATCAACGCTTTGGGATCAATCATCTGATTGAAGTCTTGAGAGGTTCTAAGGCTGCTACAGTGCTCGAACGTGGCCATGACAAGTTATCGACATGGGGAATAGGTAAAGATAAAAGTCATGAATTTTGGCTCAGTATTATAAGACAGATCATACATTTAGGTTTTGCCAGCCAAGATATCACCCGTGGTTCTTCGGTGAAGTTGAACCCTTCGGCCCGCTCAATATTGAAAGGTGAAGTTGAGCTGTTACTCGCAGAGCCGAGGATCGTACTGCAAACGACCAAACGAAGAGGGAGCAGTACACGCGCGCCACTGAATTATGACCGCAAGTTATTTGCCCGACTTAAACAGCTAAGGCGTCAATTAGCCGAGGAGTTGGATGTTCCACCTTATCTGGTTTTTAACGATGCCTCTTTAGCTGAAATGGCTGCCATGATGCCTACGAGTCCGGGAGAGATGCTGGCCGTGAACGGTGTCGGTGAGCGTAAATTGAGCCGTTTTGGTGGTGAATTCCTTGATGAAATTGCTAACTACTTAGCCGATAGTTAACCGTATCATCCTGTCGGTTCTTTATCGATTTTAGTTTGTCTGAGTTGTTGTATATGGGCACGTTTTATCAATGAGCTCAGGCCGTCATGTTGTTGCATGCGAGCATAACCAATTTTTGTTTTATTGCCATTCAATAAAGGCGTGATGATCTCCTTTATCTGCTCGATAACCCTTAATGTACCACTCTCCTTAGTATGGGGAAGCAATAGCAAGAGTTCCCCATCCTCTCTGTTTATCACCAAATCCTGATCTCGCAGTAAGTTCTCGATTCTGGAGATGAGTAGTGGAAGATCGGTTTGATAAACATCTGCAGTGTGAATGACGATGAGGCTTAGGGGATATCCACCCTGTTTACTATTACTGATTAACCGCTCGATTTTATGTTCTCGGCTCAGTGGTTCAATGACTAGTGGAGCCTGGATTGTTCTCTTTTTGTACCTGATAGTTATGACACCTAAAATAAAGCCAAATAACAGTGTCAGTAGAATTGCGATATAGCCGGACTTAAACCCGAAGCCAACGTTCATCGATGAGTTGCCTTGTAATAACTCAGTTTTAAAGACCTGCTGTTGTCTGCTTACTCTGGCATTTAACTGAAGCAGGCGAGTATCTTTGATGAAGTTAAACGAGTTCTCAGAGGCATCGAAACGCTTTAGTTGGTATTGGTGAGCCTGTTTAAAGTCTCCAATACTCGCATAATAGCTGCTTAATACTTGATAGCTGAGTATCAACTCTGCGTAGTGAGATGTTCGCAATCCTGCACTTATTGATTTGTTGATTAACTTTAGTGCTTTATCTGCGTTACCGCTTGCCAGCAACACTTCCCCTAATAAGCGCTGTGCTCTTAACTCCTCAATGGTCTTTTTCTGTTTTTTAAAGGTATTCAGGCTGATCTCGAGTAATTGAATCGCACGGATGAAATTTTTTCTCTTATATTCGAGTTGGGCCATCTCTGTGTAACTGATTGCCAGCTCAAACGCAGTGCCTAATTCGGGAAGTAGCGTTTTGGCTTGCTGAATTAAGTCGTCACTCGAAGAGTATTGATTCAACTGTGCCATCTTAGCCATGTGGGTTGTAAGCACGACCCGGACCTTGCCTTGAAACTCCTTTGAGTCTGCGGCGCGTTCAATAATCTCAAAAGCTTGTCTGATCTTACTCTTCTTTGCCAGTAGCTTACTGAGTGGTAGCTGAATATAGATGAGAGGAGGCAGAGTCCAACCCTGTTCTTGATTCAGTGCATCAGGGTAAATATCGATAGCCAAAGTTAGATCTTCGAATGCGCTGCTATAGCTATCAACTTGTGTATCTATGACGCCTCTCAACCTTAGACCGTTGACTAAAGATTGTGGCTGTTTGAGCTCTCTGGACAACAAAATTGATGAGTCGAGTATGGGAAGGGCTTGCCTGAAGTCGCCGTAATTCGTAAATGCCCCCGCCATACAGTTCAGAAAGTAAGGGCGTGCCTGATCGAGTTTAAGGATCTTTGCTTTGGCTTCGCTGATCCTGGCTAGATTAATCGCGGCCTCGTTCTCACCTAGCTGTAAAAAGGTTTCACACCTGAATAGGGCAAGTCTGAGCTTTTCTGTTTCAGAGAGTTTTACCGGAGAGGAGATGGCTTCGAGATCGTTTATCTCAATTAACGCTGCACTTGGATATTGATAGAGGAGGGTATCGATCGTATCGAGTGGTACAGATGTACTCGCCCACACTGGCGCGAGCCAGAATGTCAGGCTTAGCACGACGATACGAAAATCCATTTTTGCCAGCTCCGGTTTATTTTTTAGATATCCATGAAGTATTGCATTATACCGAATTTAAATAAGATGTTGCATAAAAATTCAGCTGAGAGTGATTGATAGATACTTGATTACAAAAATGGTGGTTCAAGGATGATAAATGGTTAAAGTCTAGTGAAAGCTATGGTATGCAGAGATTTTGGTGATATTAAAAATCGACTTGTCTGGTCTAATCTGTCGTTATTGAAAAGAATGGGGTTGACACCGGGAGGCTCACACGTTAAAAATTAAGTACTCGAACGATAAATGAACGCATACCTAGTTATGCTTATTTGATAAAAAATGAAAATTAAAAGTGCATTACTCAACCTCCTCATTCTCATTCTCGCAGATTCTGCGCGGAGGATGTAGTGTTGCACGCTCGATAGAAGTACCAGCATTCACAAACCCCGCGCTAACAACCGCGGGGTTTTTTGTTTTATAAGCGCCAATAATATAAGTATCCACGGAGAAAACAGATGTCTAACCGAGTGATTATTTTTGATACAACCCTACGAGATGGCGAGCAGGCTTTAGCGGCGAGTTTAACGGTTAAGGAAAAGCTACAGATAGCACTCTCATTGGAGCGTCTTGGCGTCGATGTTATGGAGGTCGGGTTTCCAGTTTCTTCTCCCGGCGATTTTAACTCGGTGAAAACGATTGCAAATACCGTTAAGAATAGCCGGGTGTGTGCCCTTGCCAGAGCGCTTGAAAAAGATATCGATGCTGCGGCGCAATCATTATCCGTTGCCGATCAGTTTAGAATTCACACCTTTATCTCTACATCAACGATTCACGTAGAGAGCAAATTGAAACGCTCTTTCGACCAAGTGCTTGAGATGGCTGTTAGTGCGGTTAAATATGCCCGTCGATTCACCGATGATGTTGAATTTTCATGTGAGGATGCAGGTAGAACGCCTATCGACAACCTGTGTCGCATGGTTGAAGAAGCCATCAAGGCGGGTGCGCGCACCATCAATATTCCTGACACCGTAGGCTACACGATACCTAGCGAGTTTGGCGGTATCATCGAGACATTGTTTAATCGAGTCCCGAATATTGATCAGGCGATCATCTCTGTTCATTGTCATGATGATCTAGGCCTTTCTGTCGCCAACTCGATCACGGCTGTGCAGCAAGGTGCCAGACAGATTGAGTGTACCGTTAACGGTATCGGCGAACGAGCGGGTAACTGTTCACTGGAAGAGATCGCGATGATCTTATCGACTCGTAAAGATTCACTGGGTCTTGAGACCGGGATTAATGCCAAAGAGATACACCGCACCTCTAACTTGGTCAGCCAACTTTGCAACATGCCTGTTCAGGCTAATAAGGCGATAGTCGGTGCCAATGCATTCACTCATTCATCCGGTATTCATCAGGATGGTATGCTGAAATCACAAAATACCTATGAAATTATGACGCCTGAAAGCATAGGCTTGCATCGTAATAATTTGAATATGACCTCGCGTTCGGGTCGCCATGTGATCAAGCATCGTATGGCAGAGATGGGTTACGGCGATAAAGATTACGATATGGATACCCTGTATGAGGCCTTCTTACAGCTTGCCGATAAGAAAGGGCAAGTGTTTGACTATGATCTTGAAGCGCTGACCTTCATGGAGGCACAGGCTGAAGAGGAAGCCGATTATAAGCTGGAACAATTGGTCGTTCACTCAGACTCAACCGAAGATAATGCCACGGCAACCGTGAAATTAGAGATCGACGGTAAGACGGTCACTGAGGCTGCGACAGGAAACGGTCCTGTCGATGCGGCTTATAACGCGATTGCCAGAGCGAGTCAGTGCGAGGTGAATATCACCAGTTATAAGTTGAGTGCGAAAGGCGAAGGGCAAAATGCGCTGGGGCAGGTAGATATTGAGGCTAATTATAATGGGCAGAGCTTCCATGGTGTAGGGCTTGCGACTGACGTGGTAGAAGCGTCGGTTCAAGCGCTCGTACATGTCATGAACTTGACTTCCAGAGCCGATAAAGTGGCTGACTGTAAAGAAAAAATACAAAAAGACCGTAGTGAGCTGGGTGGTGTTTAACCCCTACGTGCCAGAATAGATAAAATTATAATTGAAGAGCAGGAGTTAGGTGTCGTATGAGTTATCAAATAGCGGTATTAGCCGGAGATGGAATTGGATCTGAAGTGATGGCCGAAGCGCGTAAAGTGCTGAGTGCTGTAGAGGAGCGGTTCGAGCTTGCTATTGAATATAGTGAATATGATATCGGTGGCGCAGCTATCGATAATCATGGTTGTCCGCTGCCCGAGGTTACTTTGAAAGGGTGTGAAGCGGCCGATGCCATCTTATTTGGATCGGTCGGAGGTCCTAAATGGGAGCACCTGCCACCCAATGATCAACCTGAGCGTGGTGCATTATTACCACTTCGTGGTCATTTTGAGTTGTTCTGTAATATGCGCCCCGCAAAATTACATGTAGGTTTAGAGCATATGTCGCCGCTACGCAGCGATATCTCAGAGAAAGGTTTCGACGTGCTTTGTGTTCGTGAGTTAACCGGCGGTATCTACTTTGGTAAGCCCAAAGGGCGTCAGGGTGAAGGAGAAGAGGAAGAAGCGTTCGATACCATGCGCTATAGCCGCAAAGAGATTAGACGTATCGCAAACATCGCCTTCGAAGCGGCGCAGGGTCGTCGTAAGAAGGTGACCTCTGTTGATAAAGCCAATGTGTTGGCATGCTCGGTGTTGTGGCGAGAAGTTGTCGAAGAGGTCGCTAAAGACTATCCGGATGTCGAGCTTGAACATATCTATATCGATAACGCCACCATGCAACTGCTTCGTCGCCCTAATGAATTCGATGTCATGCTGTGCTCTAACCTGTTTGGTGACATTATCTCAGATGAGATCGCCATGTTAACGGGCTCTATGGGGCTGCTTTCATCCGTGAGTATGAACAGTAAAGGTTTTGGTTTGTATGAGCCTGCCGGCGGCAGCGCTCCCGATATCGCCGGGCAAGGCATTGCTAACCCTGTTGCTCAGATCCTATCAGCTGCATTACTGCTTCGTCATAGCCTGAAGTTAGAAAGTGCGGCAGTGGCGATTGAAGCAGCCGTAGGTAAAGCCCTTAGTGATGGTTATCTAACCGGAGAGCTACTGCCTGCATCGCAGCGAGCCAATGCTAAATCGACCTCTGAGATGGGTGATTACATTACCAAGCTGGTAAAGGAAGGTATCTGAGTTATGGCAAAGACATTATATGAAAAGGTATGGGACAGCCATGTGGTGGTTGAAAATGAAGGTGAGGCACCCTTAATCTATGTGGACAGACATCTGGTTCATGAGGTGACGTCTCCACAGGCATTCAGCGGTCTGAAGGTCGCGGGTCGCAAATTGCGTGCACCGGAAAAAACCTTCGCTACCATGGATCACAATACTTCGACTAAGAGTGCAAGCCTCGATGCATTGAGTCCCATGGCCCGAATCCAGGTTGAAACCCTGCAGGATAACTGCAAAGAGTTTGGTGTTCGCCTGTATGACATTCATCATAAAAACCAAGGTATCGTCCATGTGATGGGGCCAGAGCTTGGGATCACTCTGCCTGGCACGGTAATCGTGTGTGGTGATTCCCACACCGCAACCCATGGTGCATTTGGTGCCTTGGCGTTCGGTATCGGCACCTCTGAGGTCGAGCATGTGATGGCGACACAGACATTGCGCCAAAACAGAGCCAAGACGATGAAAATCGAAGTGCGTGGTCATGTCGGAGCTGGAATTACCGCTAAAGATATCGTGCTGGCCATCATAGGTAAGATTGGTATGGATGGCGGTACTGGCTATGTGATCGAATTCTGTGGTGAGGCGATTGAAGCACTTTCTATGGAAGGCCGTATGACGGTGTGTAATATGGCTATCGAAATGGGAGCCAAAGCCGGCATGGTCGCTCCGGATGGGAGCACTGCCGAGTACCTTAAGGGTCGTGAATTTGCACCTAAGGGAGACGCATGGGAACAAGCTATTGCCGCATGGGCCGAGCTTAAAACAGATGAAGATGCCGTATTCGATGCAACTGTGGTACTTGAGGCATCAGATATCGCTCCTCAGCTCACCTGGGGAACGAATCCGGGTCAAGTTGTCGCTATCGATGGCTTAGTACCAAACCCAGAAGATGAGTCTAATGCAACGGTTAAGGCCAGCATAGAAAAGGCACTGAAATATGTGGCGCTTAGTGCTGGAACTTGTATGACTGATGTGAGCATTAACAAGGTCTTTATCGGTTCATGTACTAACTCTCGTATCGAAGATCTGCGTGATGCGGCTCTACACGCCAAAGGCCGTAAAGTGGCCGCGGGTGTCACTGCGATAGTCGTGCCTGGATCTGGTTTAGTGAAAGAGCAGGCAGAAGCTGAGGGATTAGATAAGATTTTTCTGGAGGCAGGGTTTGAATGGCGTCTGCCGGGTTGTTCTATGTGCTTAGCGATGAATGATGACAGATTAGAAGCCGGCGATCGCTGTGCTTCTACCAGCAATCGTAACTTTGAAGGGCGTCAGGGGCGAGGCAGTCGTACTCATCTTGTGAGCCCTGCTATGGCTGCAGCTGCGGCAGTAGCCGGTCATTTCGTCGATATTCGTAAAGCATACTAGGAGCATCAGAGTCATGAATCCATTTACTTCACACACCGGGCTTGCAGTGATGATCGATAGTGCTAACGTCGACACCGATCAAATTATTCCTAAGCAGTTTTTATCTAAGGTGACCCGAGATGGCTTTGGGGTTCACCTATTTCATGATTGGCGCTATCTCGATGAGGCAGGCGATGAGCCAAACCCCGCTTTCAGCCTCAACCTGCCAAGATACCAAGGCGCCTCTATCCTGATCTCTAAAGAAAATTTTGGTTGTGGTTCGAGTCGTGAACATGCGCCTTGGGCATTAGCCGATTTTGGATTTCGAGCCATCATAGCCCCGAACTTTGCCGATATTTTTTATGGTAACTCCATCAATAACGGCCTGCTTCCGGTTCGTCTGACCGATGTTGAAGTGCAGCAGTTGATGGATGAAGTCGAGGCGAATGAAGGCGCAGAAGTAACCGTCGACCTTGAGGCTCTCACGGTTACCTCCCCATCGGGTTCGGTATTTAACTTTGAGATAGCCGGTTCGGCGAGGCATAACCTACTTAATGGCCTGGATGCTATCGGTTTGAGCTTGGCTTGTGCGGATCAGATAGCCCGCTATGAGGCACAATTACCGACTTGGAAAGCATAAAGAGTTTTAAGCGTACGTTTGTACAAGCTTGTTAAAACCGATAAGCCGAATGGATTTTTGTCCATTCGGCTTTTGTTTTAATTGAGTTGGCATGGATTTTAAGTAATTGAAAAATAATGGGATAACACTCTTGGTGTTGACATTGTGTGACAGCGTGAGACCTGACTAGTTATTTGTCCTGTGGTTTTAACTCTATTTTGGCGAACACTTGTCTCTATTATTTTTCCGTATTAAGCATTGATATATAACGGCTTTGTAATAAACATGATCTTGTTCAAATAATTTATGGCGACTCTTACTTCATAAGTGTTATAGCAAAAAACGTTTTAAAAGTCATTTGCTCTGTTCTGTCGTTGGTTTTTGTTGCAACCCTAGTGTTTTATACCGTTTCACCTTCTTTGCTTGCAAAGATATGCTGCATGGGTACACTCCCGCCCACAATGGTTTTGAGCTATTGCTCTAAATAACGCCAAGATCAATAAATTCAATAATGACTTTGAAAATGAGAGAGACAATGAACAAGCGCATTTTATCTATGGCCGTGGCTGCGGCGATTGTTGGATCGGTTACTCAAGTTCAGGCTGCAGGGTTTCAGTTAGCAGAATACTCAGCAACCGGGCTCGGCCGTGCATTCGCCGGAGAAGCTGCTATGGCTGATAATGCCGCGGCACAATTTCGCAATCCAGCCATGATGACTTATCTGCCTGGTACGCAAATGTCTGCGGGTGCGATCTTGGTCATGCCAAATATCGATATTAATGGAGAGGTGACTTTCATCGATGGCACAAATGCCACCTCTGCGACCGATATTGCCGATGATGCCGTTGTGCCAAATTTCTATGTGACTCATCAGCTCAATGAGCAGTGGTTCTTAGGCTTAGCCTTGGGCAGTAACTTTGGTATGGCAACGGAATTGGATGACAGCTTCCGGGGCACTCAGTTTGGTAATGAGGCTTCTGTTACTACCATAGAGATCAATCCAAATATCGCATATCGCATCAATGAGCAGTTCAGTGTCGGTGCGGGTGTTCGCTTCGTTATTGGCGAAGGTAGCATAGGGGCTAAGAGTTCTGCCGATTCTGTATTGCCAACGCCTATGGGGAACCTGCCGGTACCTAAAGGAACCACGCTAAAATACATGGAAGGCGATGATACGTCTTGGGGCTGGCAACTCGGCGGTGCTTGGCAGATTAATGATAGTAACCGTATTGGCGTGAACTACCGTTCTGCCGTCGATCAAAATCTGGAGGGTGAGGCCAACGGTCTAGCCTTCAACCCAATGGATCCTAACTTGAAGTTGGATGGCGCCATGGAGTTATCTCTGCCAGCAACCGCTGAGCTTGCTTCTTTCCATCAGGTGACTGAGACGTTAGCCATTCATGCCAGCATTAACTGGACCGATTGGAGTTCATTTGAAAAGCTGGAAGCCGTTATTCCTGCCTTATCTGAGCCTACACAGCTGGTGAAGCAGGAAAACTGGAAAGACAGCTACCGCTTCGCTCTGGGTACTACCTATGATTTGAGTTCAAAATCGACCCTGCGTGCGGGTATCGCTTATGATAAATCAGCTGTCTCTGACGCCAACCGTACCCTGACTATTCCGGAGATGGATCGTTTGTGGTTGAGTGCCGGTTATGGTTACCACTATAGCGATAATCTCGACTTAGACTTCGGTGTGACATACATCTTTGCCGATGAGTCGCCTGTGGTTGAGCCTCGTCCAGGGATTGAGTCTGATCGTTCTTCAGCACTATTTGGCGGCACATTCAGTGGTACTACCAGCGGCAATATTATGCTGGTGGGGGTACAGGCAAGCTACCGCTTCTAACTGTATAGCGCTTATTGAATAAAGGGGTCAGGGCTTATGTTCTGGCCCCTTTTTTACACCTTTAAAGTACCTTCTCTATCAGCGAAGTAAATATTTTGTTAGCAAAATGAACTTCATAAGATTATATTCATCTAATGGATTACCCTATTAGCTAAGCACTTTAGAGCTTTATCTACGCTTTAAAGTGCAATACGTGTGTCGGACTTCATTGGGCCGATATGCCGTAACAAAATATGAGGTGTACAATGAGGTCTTATCTACTCGCCGCCAGTTTAACTTTCCTATCCTTTACCTCACAAGCAGCTCCGACCCCCACTGAAGTGGTCGAAAGCTTCATTCAGGCCTACAACAAGCATGACGTTGAATTAATGGTGCAGCATACGAGTGAGACTGTACGTTGGATGCATATCACAGGCACCAAAGTGGAGGTGGAAACATCAGACCGAACCGAGTTTGGTGCAGCGATGACTGACTATTTTGAGACACTTAAAGATGCCAATGCCACCATTCTCCAGATCATCAATTCAGGTAGTTATGTTAGTACGGTCGAAAGAGTGACCTGGGATAACGACGGTGAGCATCTTAGCCAATGCAGTATCGGTACATTTAGGGTTAAAGCTGGAAAGTTAGCCGAATTTTGGTATTTCCCAGCCCATGCTTGTGATGAACAACCCCCACTGGAGACGATTGAAGAAGATGTTGTAGAGCCCGAGATCGGTGTTTTGCAAGAGACTCAACAATAATCATTTTTCAGGCCGTAATATTGACGGTAAAAGTGCGCGCAGTAATAGGGATCAGTTGTGGCTAAAAAGTATGTGGTGGCATTAGATCAGGGGACAACAAGTTCAAGAGCGATCATATTCGATCATGATGCCAATATTGTTTCTGTATCACAGCGAGAGTTCCCTCAGATTTACCCTCAGGCCGGTTGGGTCGAACACGATCCCATGGAGATATGGGCCTCACAGAGCTCTACCCTTATCGAATTGCTTGCTCGGTCCGGGATCCATGGTAGTGAGGTCGCTGCGATTGGGATCACCAATCAACGTGAAACGACCGTAATCTGGGATAAGTTAACCGGTAAACCAGTTTATAACGCTATTGTCTGGCAGTGTCGTCGCAGTAGTCATATCTGTGATGAGCTAAAAGCGCAGGGGCTGGAAGATTATGTGCGTGAGACAACAGGCTTACTGCTCGACCCCTATTTTTCAGGAACCAAGATTAAGTGGATCTTGGATAATGTTGCGGGCGTCAGAGAGAGAGCTGAAAAAGGTGAGTTACTGTTTGGCACTATCGATACCTGGTTGGTTTGGAAGCTGACAGAGGGAAAAGTGCATGTTACCGACCCCACCAATGCCAGTCGTACTCTGTTATTTAATATCCATACTCAGCAATGGGATAGTAAATTACTGGAAGCACTGAATATTCCAAGGTCTCTGCTTCCTGAAGTTAAGCCTTCTTGTGCGGTGTATGGTACGACCCGCATTGCAGGTGAGGGCGGCGAAATCAATATTGCAGGTATTGCTGGCGATCAGCAGTCTGCCTTGTTTGGACAGCTCTGTATCGATGAGGGGATGGCGAAAAATACTTACGGTACCGGTTGTTTCTTGTTGATGAACACGGGTAAACAAGCCGTCAAATCTACCCATGGTTTGCTCACCACTGTCGCGATTGGCGCCGATTGTGAAGTTAATTATGCCTTAGAGGGTGCCGTTTTCATGGGAGGCGCGACGATTCAATGGCTCAGAGATGAACTGGGCCTTATCAGGGATGCGCAGGACACCGAGTATTTTGCCTCAAAGGTGGAAGATACTAATGGAGTCTATTTAGTCCCGGCTTTTGTTGGCTTAGGCGCGCCATACTGGGATCCCAATGCTCGTGGTGCTCTGGTTGGGTTAACGCGTGGCTCGAATCGTAATCATATTATCCGCGCCGCTTTAGAAGCTATTGCTTATCAAAGTCGAGATCTGCTCGATGCAATGGCCAAAGATAGCGGTGTCATGCTCAAACAGCTAAAGGTTGATGGTGGGGCCGTCTCTAACGATTTCTTGATGCAGTTTCAGGCTGACATCACTAATGTAGAAGTACAGCGGCCTGTCATTACCGAAACTACGGCTATGGGGGCCGCATTCCTGGCCGGATTGGCCGTGGGATTTTGGAGCTCGACCTCCGAGTTAAAATATAAAGCAGATATTGAGCGCACATTTATGCCATCTATATCAACTGAGAAGTGTGATGAACTGTATTCGGGGTGGAATGCTGCTGTTGCTCAAACGATTAAAGCTTGATGTTTTTACTCGACAGCCGAGGAAACAGACGACTTTAAGCGTATATCAAATCTGTGGTTTATTCGTGAGTTAAACATCAATATCGATATGGGGAAGGGGAGACTCGATGGCTTCTTGCTGCGCTTTAGCTAACTCTTCCTCTTGCTCTTTCTCCTTTTCTTTTTGACCACGGCGATCGCCCCGCGGTGAGTCGCGTCTGTCTTCAATTGCGTGGCGACGTTCAAGGTTTGGTGGAAGTTGTGACTGAGGGGCCTCATGGCTGTCTGCCGCAATACCTTTGATGTATTCTGTCTGTTCTACGACCCGCTTGTGCTTTATCACTGGCGGAACGGGGCGAGCCAGCATGGCGTATAGACTGTCTAAACCAACCATATTTCCTCCTTTCTCTTAAGTATATATTCCTTTATCGGCAAGCGATGGTCAATATTTATACCGCACTGTATGATTTTTAGTTAATTTTTAATGAGTTCACAGAATAGGAGGGGAAGGTATTTTAATTCCTGAACAAATTATGTCAGATCAGCAAAATCTGGGAATAAAATGGGACGCTATCACCACTTAAATATTAATTAATGATAAATAGAGTGTCGCACCTGTCTATTTTTTCTACTTTTTAGGGATGTAGATCCACTTTCTCCCCTCATTATTTCCTGTTTTTACAATATTTTAAATTTGCTGCTAACCCGCTTGAATGCTGGATTTATAAATAGTTCGCGCCCTTGACAAGGCTTGCGTTCTATCTCTAAACTTAGGTCTTGTGGGAAATTGTGGATATTTGTGGATCGCTTACTGTTTACGGCAAGGATAAGCTAACGTGTTTCGTGGGGCCAGTGCTATTAACCTTGATACAAAAGGACGGATCGCTATTCCAAAGCGCTACCGTGAGCCCCTGCACGCTGAATTTAATAGCCAAATAGTGATAACCGTTGATTTTCAATCTCCCTGCCTCTTGCTCTATCCATTCGATGAATGGAGCAAGATCGAAGCAAAATTACTACTACTCTCCGATACCCGGGCTACAGAAAGAGCCATGAAAAGGCTACTTTTGGGCTATGCCCATGAGTGTGAGCTCGATGGGAACGGTAGGATATTACTACCTCCACCGCTTCGTCAATATGCCAATTTAGAGAAGCGAGCAATGTTAGTGGGGCAGTTGAATAAGTTTGAACTTTGGGATGAAACTGCTTGGCAGAAGCAGATAGAGCAAAGCCGAGAGACGATTCAAAGCGAAGAGTTTGCTGATAATGAACGTCTTGCCGATTTCTCACTGTGATCAGTGAAGCTAAATAGATAGAAGAGAATGATGAGCCAAGAATTTGCACACTTATCGGTACTGCTAACTGAAACGGTAGCAGGCCTAAATATTAAAGAAGACGGTATCTACATCGATGGCACATTTGGCCGTGGTGGTCATTCTCGTGAGGTGCTTAAGCATTTGGGCGAAAATGGCCGTTTAATCGCTATCGATAGAGATCCTCAGGCGATTGCTGCAGCCGAACAGTTTGCCGATGATGCAAGATTTAGCATCGTTCATGGTGGCTTCGGTCAGCTGGCCACCTATGTGGAAGATCTTGGCTTGAAAGGCAAGATCGATGGCGTGCTGCTGGACTTCGGCGTCTCGTCTCCGCAACTCGATGATGCCGAACGTGGGTTTAGTTTTTTACGTGACGGTCCACTCGATATGCGAATGGATAACTCTCAAGGTGAAACGGCTGCCGACTGGATTGCTCGTGCAGAGATAGAAGATATGGCTTGGGTATTTAAAACCTACGGCGAAGAGAAGAACTCCAGACATATCGCTCGTTGTATCGCCGCCGATAGAGAAAAAACGCCCTTCTTACGGACCAAAGAGTTGGCCGATTTGATTGCCAGGATCAGTAAAAATAAAGAGCGCAACAAGCATCCTGCAACTCGAGTGTTTCAAGCGATTAGAATCTATATCAACAGTGAATTAGAACAGATAGATCAAGCTTTAGAGGGGGCATTAAGCGTGCTTGCTCCCCATGGACGTTTATCTGTGATCAGTTTTCATTCTTTGGAAGACAGAATGGTCAAGCGCTTCATTCGCAGACACTGCCAAGGTGAAAGCGTGCCACATGGCCTGCCAATAACAGAGGCTGAGATCAATAAAACCCGTTTACTCAAAAGTATAGGTAAAGCAATCAAACCTTCTGAGGAGGAGGTTGAGCGTAATACTAGAGCTCGCAGTTCTGTGTTACGCATAGCGGAGCGATTGGAGTATTAATGGCAGGCGAAATAGCAGTTTCATTGCTATTACCTTGCTTATCCAGACTCGAGGCTGTCGATAGAGGGAGCCTGATTTGAGTAAATCTCAATTGAATCTGCCTCGAATCGTTTTACTGGACTTGTGGCATCACAAGTGGGTGTTGTTACTCGCAATAGCCGTAATGGTGAATGCCATTGCCGTTGTATACACAAGCCACGTGAGCCGCAAGTACATCACTCAGTGGGATCAGATGCTGCAAGAGCGGGATAGGTTGGACATTGAATGGCGTAATTTACTTCTTGAGGAGCAGTCTCAGTCTGAGCACAGCCGGATCACGCGTATTGCGAGCAAAGAGCTCGAGATGAGCCGACCACTGCCTAAAGAAGAGATTGTGGTAAGAGTACCATGATAGATTCTTAATAAGAAAGTCAAAGAAAAAGAGTTGGTTAGCTCCATAAAGTTTAATGTGGAGTGTTGTTGAGGGTATAATGAGCAAACAGGCAAAGCGTAAGCAGAAACCGCAGTTAATCGAATGGCGTTTATATGTCGTTGTTGCCTTCGTATGCCTGCTGTTTACCAGTCTTATCGGTCGTGCTGCTTATATTCAAATCATAGAGCCGGAAAAGCTACGTCATGAAAGTGATATGCGTACGCTTCGTACCACCAGTAGAGAGGTACAGCGTGGACTGATCACCGACCGTAACGGTGAGATGTTAGCCGTGAGTGTGCCGGTAAAGGCGGTATATGCCGATCCCAAGGTCGTCCACGACCGTAATGGTTTTGTCGATATGCGGCGCTGGCAAGCGTTGGCCGATATTCTTCATGAGCCTAAAGAGAAGATACTGAAGCGGGTTCAATCAAATCCAAAGAAACGTTTTACCTATCTTAAACGTCAGGTCACACCGGCTGTTGCGGAATATATCAGTAAGTTAAAGCTACCGGGTGTCTATCTGAAATCTGAATCCCGCCGCTACTATCCAACCAGTGAAATCTCGGCTCAGTTAGTGGGGATCACTAACATCGATGATATTGGCATAGAAGGTATCGAGAATTCCTATAATGACTGGTTAACCGGTACCCCCTCTAAACAGAAAGTACGTAAATCGAGAGATGGTCATGTCGTCGAACGTCTGGATATCGTGCAGGATGGAGATAGTCCAAACGACCTCGTGCTTAGTCTGGATCAGCGCATTCAGCAGTTGGCATACCGTGAGTTGAAAAAAGCGACGGAGATAAATCAAGCGACCTCGGCTTCTATCGTTGTTCTCGATGTACACACGGGGGAAGTATTGGCTATGGCTAATACACCATCTTATAACCCTAACTCCCGAGATAATCTTCAAGCGTTCAGAATGCGAAACCGAGCACTTACCGATTCCTATGAGCCAGGCTCGACAATTAAGCCTTTTGTTGTTGCTGCCGCACTCGAAGCCGGAACCATCCAGCCAGATCAAATCATTAAGACCTATCCAGGCCGAATGAGGATTGGTGGCAAGGTTGTACGGGACTCCAGATATTATGGCGATCTCTCGCTTGCCGATGTGCTGGTGCATTCGAGTAATGTCGGCATGGCCAAAATTTCGCTTTCAATGCCAGTTCAGGAGCTATTGGGCGCTTACCAGACAATGGGACTGGGTAATTACTCCGGTATCAATCTTGCGGGTGAGAGTGCCGGGCTTATCCATGATCGCAGGCGTTGGTCTGAATTTGAACGTGCGACGCTTTCATTTGGTTATGGGCTTATGGTAACACCGCTTCAATTAGCCAGGTTGTATGCCACCTTAGGAAGTAAAGGTGTCTTATACCCCGTCTCTATCTTAAAGCTCAAGCAGCAACCCGAGGGAGAGCAGGTTATTTCACCTGAGATTGCACAGAGCGTGATGGAGATGCTCATCGGTGTCACTGAAAAAGGCGGCACGGCGACCAAAGCCCATATTGAGGGCTATCCGGTAGCAGGAAAAACGGGTACGGCCCGTAAAGCGGTTGCCGGTGGTTACGGTGAGGATTATGTTGCCATTTTTGCGGGTGTAGCCCCTGTACATAGCCCTGAATTAGCGATTGTTGTCGTTGTTAATGAGCCGAAGGGCGACAGGTATTACGGTGGTGATGTTGCCGCTCCTGTGTTCGCCGCAGTTATGTCGGGTGCTTTACAGATGCTTAATATTGAACCTATTTCGTCGAGAGAAAAGGTACGTCTAGCGGGTACAACGAGGAGAACTGAGTGATGCTATTACGTGATTTGTTAGCCCCTTGGTTCCATTATGCGGGTTCAGAAAGCTTCAATAAGCTGACTCTGGATAGTAGGGCTGTGGGCCCGGGGGATCTTTTTATTGCCATCCCCGGTCATCAAGCCGATGGCCGAAAATATATTAGTTCTGCCGTACAGCAAGGTGCTGTGGCATCTCTGGTTCACACCGATGATCCCGAGTGCCATGGAAAACTTGTCGATGATGAAGGAAAACAGATCTTATTCTTCCAGCTTAATCGCCAATTATCAGCTCTAGCGGCTCAAGCATATCCACTTAACGCAGAACGTTTAAAGCTGGTCGGTGTAACAGGCACTAATGGCAAAACATCGATAACCCAACTTATGGCCCAGCTGGTTGCCTTATTGGGAAAACAGAGTGCGGTCATGGGAACCCTGGGCAATGGCCTTTGGGGTGACTTAGTCGATAGCGGTAATACGACAGCCGATGCAATCACCATGATGGCTCAGCTTCAGGAGTTTGATGCTCAAGGCGCCGAGTTATGCGCGATGGAAGTCTCGAGTCATGGTTTGATTCAGGGAAGAGTCGAGGCTGTTCCCTTCGATGTGGCGGTATTTACCAACTTAAGCCGTGATCACCTGGATTATCATGGGACCATGCAGGCTTATGGCGATGCGAAGAAACGATTATTTAACTTTCCCTCGTTAAGCTCTGGCTTGATCAATCTTGATGATGAGATTGGTAAGCAATGGCTAGCCGAACACGATACGGGGAAATATACCAGTTTCAGTATTCATGGTGAGTCGGCTTCAATTGAAAACTCAAAAGCAATCTACACCCAAAATAACCATTTCCATCATCAGGGGGTCGATGCAAGATTAGTCTGGCCTGGTGGCCACGCCGATCTGCGCTCACCACTATTAGGCTCATTTAATCTGTCGAACCTCATTGCCGCGCTGGGAGCCTTGTATCTGCTTGACTTCGATATGCATGCATTAGTTTCCGTGGTGCCTAAGTTACAAGCCGTTGCAGGACGCATGGAGCGATTTACGACTCTGGGTGATGTCACTATTGTCGTCGATTATGCACACACCCCCGATGCCATCGAGCAGGCCCTTAAGGCATTAAGAGGTCATTGCGACGGTGAGCTTTGGTGTCTGTTTGGTTGTGGTGGCGATCGTGATAAAGGCAAGCGACCATTGATGGCGCAAGCCGCAGAAAAATATGCGGATAGAGTGGTGGTGACCAGTGACAATGCCAGAAGTGAGCAACCCGATGTCATCATTAACGATATTCTGGAAGGGTTAACCGCACCCGATAAGGCGTTAACAGAGGTGGATCGTGAAGTGGCTATTCGTCAAGTGGTGGTAAATGCCAAGGCGGGAGACTTAGTGTTACTAGCCGGGAAAGGGCATGAAACCTACCAGGAAATGGCTGGAGTTCGCCGGGAATATGATGAGCGTGCGCTGGCACGTGAACTTGCCGAGGCTCAAGTATGATCCCGTTAACGTTATCGCAATTGAGTCATCGATTAGATGCGCGCCTCATCGGTTCCGATACCGAAATTGCCCATGTTTGCAGTGATAGCAGAACCATTCCGTCCCAGACTTTGTTTGTTGCACTGAAAGGCGAGAGATTCGACGGTCACAACTTCGCACATCTAGCGGTCGAAAATGGCGCTGATGCGCTTCTTGTGACTCATGAATTACCTCTGGATCTCCCCCAACTGATAGTGAAAGACACTCAGAAAGCCTTGGGAGAGATAGGGGCATACCTTCGAGAGGTGATTCAGCCTAAGTCGATAGCGCTCACTGGTTCAAATGGAAAAACGAGTGTGAAGGAGATGGTTGCGACCATCCTATCCCAGAGACACAAGGTGCTCTACACTGCCGGCAATTTTAATAATGAAATTGGTGTTCCCCTTACCCTGCTCCGTTTGGAGGAGGGAGATGAGTTTGGTGTTTTCGAACTTGGGGCGAATCATCGCGGCGAGATCGACTACACCTCGTCACTGGTTAAGCCCGATGTTGCTTTAGTCAATAATGTTGCCTCGGCTCACCTCGAAGGCTTTGGTTCATTAGCCGGAGTCGCTGCTGCCAAGTCTGAGATATTTAATCATCTCAGTTGTGACGGGACGGCAGTGATTAATGCCGATGATTCATTCGCTCAGGTGATGAAAGAGGCGGCAAGTGAACATAAGCAGCTAAGTTTTGCTATTGAAGCTGCAGCCGATCTGCAAGGCAGCGAGCTCGAACCCGATCTGCTGGGTCGCTATTGCTTCAAGATGAATTACCTGACCCAACAAGTTTCAGTGACATTGCCCTTGTCTGGTCGCCATCAAGTGAGCAATGCACTTGCCGCCGCAGGGATCTGTTTAACCTTGGGCCTACCTCTGAGTGAGATCGTTTCAGGCTTGTCTTTGCTCGAGCCGGTGAAAGGTAGAATGTTACCAACTCAGCTCGGTCGGGTGCGAGTGATTGACGATAGTTATAACGCAAATCCTGCATCGGTTAGCGCTGCAATTGACTGGCTTCAAGAAATTGATGGATATCGCTGTTTAGTGCTGGGTGATTTGGGAGAATTAGGCGACAATGCGTCCCTTTTGCATACTGAGCTGGGTGAGCTTGCAAAAAATAGCGGGATAGATGCGCTGTTTTCATTGGGTGAACTAAGCGAAAATGCCAGTACCGCCTTTGGTGGTGTTCATCATCAAGAGTTTGAGCAAATAGTGGATAATTTAGTTAATAATATTAATCGGTTGCAAGGTAATGTGACGGTTTTAGTCAAGGGCTCACGCAGTGCCAAAATGGAACGCGTGGTTGAGGCCTTAATAGTTGCCTATGGGCGCGGGGAGTTTGTTTAATGCTGGTCTATCTGGCGGAGTATTTAACTCAGTTTTATTCTGGGTTTAACGTTTTTTCTTATGTAACGTTTAGAGCCATTCTAGGTCTGTTAACTGCCTTGATATTTAGTCTTTGGTGGGGACCGAAGATGATTGAACGTCTGCAGATGTTACAGATTGGTCAAGTTGTTCGCAATGATGGTCCGGAGTCTCACTTCAGTAAACGTGGCACGCCGACCATGGGCGGTATTCTGATCTTAGCCGGAGTATTTATCAGTGTGTTGCTTTGGGGGGACCTTGCCAGTCGGTATGTGTGGGTCGTGCTATTCGTGCTTGCAAGCTTTGGCTTGATTGGCTTTATCGATGATTATCGTAAAGTGGTTCGAAAAGATACCAAAGGTTTGATCGCCAGATGGAAGTATATCTTACAGTCACTTGCCGCATTGATCATCGCATTTTATCTCTATGCATCAGCGGATTTAGTCGGAGAAACCCAGCTTGTAGTGCCTTTCTTTAAAGATATTATGCCTCAACTCGGTGGCTTCTTTATCGTTTTGGCTTACTTCACCATCGTGGGGTCGAGTAATGCCGTCAATTTAACCGACGGGCTTGATGGTTTAGCGATCATGCCTACCGTTATGGTCGCCGCGGCTTTTGCGTTAATTGCCTATCTTTCGGGTCATGTTCAATTTGCAAATTACCTACACCTGCCGTACCTGCCTGGCGCCGGAGAGTTGGTGATTGTCTGTACCGCAATCGTCGGTGCCGGCTTAGGTTTTCTCTGGTTTAACACCTACCCTGCACAGGTGTTTATGGGGGATGTAGGCTCTCTGGCGTTAGGGGCTGCACTTGGTGTGATAGCCGTATTGGTACGTCAGGAGATCCTGCTGGTGATCATGGGGGGTGTCTTTGTTATGGAGACGGTGTCGGTCATCTTGCAGGTTGGTTCATACAAGTTACGTGGACAAAGAATTTTCCGTATGGCCCCCATTCATCATCATTATGAGTTGAAAGGTTGGCCAGAGCCTAGAGTGATTGTTCGTTTTTGGATTATCTCTCTGTTTTTAGTTTTACTTGGCCTGGCCACGCTGAAATTAAGGTAGTCGGGTATGGATTTAGATAAGATATTGCAGTTTGTTGCTGAACTTTGCATCGTCAGAAAAGGGTAGCTGAATATGGTTAACCACAAGTCGCACCTGATATTGGGATTGGGAGCCACAGGCCTCTCGGTTGTGCGTTATCTGCATGGTCAAGGGATCACTCCCTTGGTTATGGATAGTCGTCAGAATCCTCCTGGTGCGGATACGTTGGCGGCTGAGTTTCCCGATGTCGAGTTGATCAGTGGTGGTTTCGACTGCCGATATCTGGTGCAGGCTACTCAGATCATTGTCAGCCCTGGCATCGCTATCGATACACCGGAAATCCGAGCCGCGATAGATATGGATATTGAGGTTATCGGCGATGTCGAACTCTTTGCCAGAGCGATCAAAGAGCGGGACGCTTGCGTTATCGGTATCACGGGGTCGAATGGAAAGTCTACGGTTACTACCTTAGTGGCTGAGATGGCTAAGGCGGCGGGTATCAATTATGCCGTTGGTGGCAATATTGGTATTCCTGTTTTAGATCTACTCCAGAGCGATATTGAGCTGTATGTATTGGAACTATCTAGTTTTCAATTAGAAACAACTCACAGCCTGAACTGTATTTCGGCTACTTGTCTTAATATCAGTGAAGATCATATGGATAGGTACAGCGATATCGAAGCGTATCGGCAGGCTAAGCTGAGGTTGTACTCACAAACCCGGTTTGCTTTGTTTAACCGTGAAGATGAGCAGACAGAGCCCAAAGATCCGATGAACCAGAACAGTTTCGGTTTATCTCTACCTGACAATGATGAGTGGGGAGTCTGTGAGGGCAAGATAGTACACGGTAATGCCGAGATTATCAGTCTTCAGGATGTTGCTCTGGTTGGCAGTCATAATCATGCCAATCTGATTGCGGCTATGGCGCTGGCTTATCAAGCAGATATAGAAAAAGCGGCAATGGTTGAGGTTGCTTCAAAGTTTACCGGGCTCGAGCATAGGTTTGAGACGGTCGTTAACCACAATGGTGTTGCTTACATTAACGACTCTAAGGCGACAAATGTCGGTGCTACTGTGGCGGCTATTGAGGGGCTGAGTCAGCATCTGGGAGATATCATTTTAATTGCCGGTGGTGATGGGAAAGGAGCGGATTTCAAACCTTTGGTGCCAGTGTTAAAAGCGGTGAGCCATCTCATTACATTAGGTAAAGATGGAGATAAGATCGCCGCCCTGTCCGAACACTCGATTAGGGTTAATTCAATGGCCGATGCGGTCAACAAAGCTGCCCAGTTAGCCATAGCCGGTGATATTGTTTTGTTGTCTCCGGCGTGTGCCAGTTTGGATATGTACAAGAATTTTATGGAGAGAGGCGATGATTTCCGTCAGCTAGCGGAAGGGTTAAGCGCCGAGGCGTTAAATGCGTAGCGAAGAGAGGCAACTCAACTTATTTGGCACCAGTGTGAATTGGAGTTGGCCAAATTTGTTCAAAGAGCGAGAAGCTCCCGGCATGCAGTTATATGACCGCAGCTTGCTGTTTGCTGTTTTGTCTCTGATCTGCTTTGGGTTTGTGATGGTTATGTCAGCTTCAATGCCTGAAGCGCAAAGCCTGACGGGTAACCCTTTCCATTTTGTTATCAGGCACTCTGCTTACCTTGTGGGCTGCATTGTTATCGCTGCAGTGGTATTGCGCATCGAGATGTGCCGCTGGCAACAGTTTAGTCCGCTCTTGCTATTGATCGTTGGCATCATGTTAGTCGCCGTACTACTTGTTGGTACGTCGGTGAATGGTGCGACCCGTTGGTTATCTGTGGGACCGATTAGAATACAGGTGGCTGAACTCGCTAAATTTGCCTTTACCATCTACATGGCAGGTTATTTAGTCAGACGTCATCAGGAGATCAGGGAAAATGCCAAAGGTTTCTACAAACCGATTGCCGTATTTGCGGTTTATGCGTTTCTGATCTTGATGCAACCCGATTTAGGTACTGTCGTCGTGTTATTTGTGGGAACGGTTGGCTTACTTTTCTTAGCCGGTGCCCGCTTACTGGACTTTTTTGCCTTGATATTGACTGGTGTGATGGCATTTGTGGCCTTGGTGCTTTTAGAGCCCTATAGGATGCGTCGAGTCACCTCTTTTATGGATCCCTGGCAAGATCCTTTCGGTAGCGGTTATCAGTTAACCCAATCTTTGATGGCTTATGGACGCGGCGATTGGTTCGGACAAGGTTTAGGTAACAGTATTCAGAAGTTAGAGTACCTGCCCGAAGCACATACGGACTTTATCTTTGCCGTTGTCGGCGAAGAATTGGGCTTTATTGGCATCATTGTGGTGCTGTCGGTGCTGCTTTTTGTTGCCCTTAGAGCGATCAAATTAGGCAATTTGTGTATTGAGATAGATAAGCCTTTCGAAGGCTACCTTGCTTACGCCATCGGTATTTGGTTCTGTTTTCAGACCGTAGTGAATGTGGGTGCAAGTATTGGAATGCTACCAACGAAGGGACTCACTCTACCTTTTATTAGTTATGGAGGCAGTAGTCTCTGGGTTATGACCGCCGCAGCGATGATATTGATCCGCATCGATCATGAGCGACGTTTAAGCTCTATTCAAGCTGTGCAGGGGAAAAAAAGTTAATGACAACGGTGAATACTGATAAACGTATTTTGATTATGGCCGGAGGTACTGGAGGCCATGTATTTCCTGCGCTAGCAGTCGCAAAATACCTTTGCCAGCAAGGCTGGCAAGTCAGGTGGTTAGGAACCGCTGAGCGTATGGAAGCAAGGTTAGTTCCTAAGCATGGATTTGATATCGATTTTATCGATATCAAAGGGGTGCGTGGAAACGGATTGCTGCGTAAGCTGGCTGCCCCCTTTAAGGTGATACGTTCGATCATGCAAGCCCGGGCTGTGATTAAAGAGTTCAAGCCTGATGTGGTCTTAGGCATGGGAGGCTTTGCCAGTGGACCCGGTGGTGTGGCTGCCAGACTATCGGGGATCCCCTTAGTATTGCATGAGCAAAATGCAATACCGGGAATGACCAATAAAATTCTTGCTCGAATTGCCAGTCAGGTTTTATGTGCCTTCGAAGATACGTTTGACAATGTAGAGGCTGAGGTTGTTGGAAACCCGATAAGAGAAGAGCTGATCGCCTTGGGCGATAGCAATGTTGACCCGGTTACCGATGACGCATTAAAGGTATTAGTCGTTGGTGGAAGCTTAGGCGCTAAAGTGTTTAACGACCTGATGCCTAGTGTGACAGCAGCGGTGAGTAAGACGCACTCGATTACCGTATGGCACCAGGTAGGTAAGGGTAACCTTCAAGGGGTCAAGGGTGAGTACCAACACCTTGGACAAGATGGCAGTGTTAATGTTGCCGAATTTATCGATGATATGGAAGCGGCGTACCGCTGGGCCGATGTCGTGCTGTGCCGCTCTGGGGCATTAACCGTCTCAGAGGTGGCAGCCGTTGGCCTACCGAGCCTGTTAGTGCCATATCCACATGCCGTCGACGATCATCAAACCAAAAATGCGCAGGTTTTGGTGCAGGCTGGGGGGGCATTTTTGCTGCCGCAGACAATTTTAGATGCAAATAAGCTGATTGGAAAGTTGCAAATTCTAGCCTCTGATAGAAACGAATTAGCTCAGATGGGCCTACGAGCAAAAAGTGCAGCGGTATTGGACGCAACACAGAAAGTTGCGAGCGTCTGCATCAGATTAGCTGGAAAGGATTGAGATGAGTAAGAATCAAGAGAAGTATTCACAGTTAAGAAGCATCATCCCGGAGATGAGAAGAGTTAAGCATATCTACTTCGTCGGAATCGGCGGTGCGGGTATGGGCGGAATTGCTGAGGTACTCGTTAATGAGGGGTACAAGCTATCCGGTTCCGATATCGCTGAGAATACTGTGACACAAAGACTTGCCTCTCTGGGTGCCAAGATCCATATAGGGCATCGAGAAGAGCAGGTACATGGCGCAGACGTTGTAGTGGTATCGACGGCGATTAGCGCCGATAACCCTGAGTTATTAGAGGCTCAGGCGTTGAGGATCCCGGTTGTCCAGCGGGCAGAGATGCTTGCCGAGTTAATGCGTTATCGTCATGGTGTCGCCGTTGCGGGAACCCATGGTAAAACCACGACGACCAGTTTAATTGCCAGTGTTTATGGACAAGCTGAGCGCGATCCTACATTCGTTATTGGTGGCCTGCTAAACAGTGCCGGTACCAATGCCAGATTGGGTAGAAGCCGTTACTTGATCGCCGAAGCGGATGAGAGTGATGCCAGTTTCTTACATCTGCAGCCTATGGTTAGCGTTGTAACCAACATTGAAGCGGATCATATGGACACCTATGGGGGAGATTTTGAAAAATTGAAATCTACCTTTATCGATTTCCTGCATAACCTACCTTTCTATGGCGTAGCAGTAATGTGTATCGACGACCCAGTTGTGCGCGAGTTACTGCCTAGGGTAGGCCGTAAGATAGTGACTTATGGTTTTAGCGATGATGCAGACATTCAAGCCCTCGACTTCGTGCAAGAAGCGTATCGCAGCCGTTTCATGCTAAGAAGAGCTGGAACTGAAGATATTGAAGTCGTGGTGAACTTACCCGGCCAACATAATGTGCTCAATGCGTTGGCTGCGATTGCCGTTGCTACAGAAGATGACATTGAAGATGCGGCAATTATACAGGCACTCGCAGATTTTCAGGGGATTGGCCGCCGGTTTGAACAATTAGGCTGTTTCGATACCAATAAGGGTGAGATGGTGTTGGTTGATGATTATGGTCATCATCCGAGTGAAGTTGCTGCGACGATTAAAGCGGCTAAATCCGGTTGGCCGGATAAACGTCTGGTCATGATTTATCAACCTCACAGGTATAGCCGTACTCGGGATCTCTACGATGATTTTGTCGAAGTCTTATCTCAAGTGGATTGCTTGTTGTTACTGGATGTCTATGCCGCGGGAGAGTCTCCTGTCCCCGGAGCCGATAGCCGTGCATTATGTCGGTCGATACGTCAACGAGGTCAGCTCGACCCTATTTTTGTCTCCGATAGTGAGCAACTGCTCAGTTTACTACCGGATGTTCTCCAAGCGGGAGATCTTGTATTGACTCAGGGAGCAGGAAATATCGGAACGATAGCTAAACAGTTATCTCAATCTAGCTTAGGTTTCGATTTAGCGGCTTCAGGAACGGGTAAGGAATAAATTTGAAAGATATCTCATTGCCGATGTATCGGATTTTGACCCCACGAATAAGGTCTATATAATGGCCGGTTTTCTGTGGTTCATTAGTATATTAACGTTTTCGTTAAAATCTAGATTAGGGTTGAATATCTGTGTCTTGGGCTGAGATAGGTCAAAGGTGGAAATTGAGGCTGGTGCAGGTCGATTGGTATCTGTGTCTTGGGCTCCTGTTTTTGCTCTTGGTAGTACTCAGTTTATCAATGGGAGCTTGGAAACTTAATCTGATTGTTAATGACGCCGAGGCATTGCCTATCGAGGCGGTGGCAATCAGAGGAGAGCGTGCCAGAACCTCTGATGAAGAGATACAGGTCGCACTGCAGGACTTAATGAAGAGAAGCTTTTTCTCGGCAGATGTCAATCAAGTGCAGGATGCATTAGAGGCGTTGCCATGGGTTTACCAGGCTTCGGTACGGCGTGAATGGCCTGCAAAGCTAAAGGTTTACCTGGTTGAGCAACAAGTCGTCGCTCATTGGAATGGAGATGCCTGGCTCAATATTCATGGGCAGGTATTTGATGCACCTAAAAGATCTGATACTGGGCCTTTGCCTCTGCTTGCTGGCCCGGAAGGGCAATCGAAAGTGGTATTAACCACATATCGGCAAGTTAGCGAGTTGTTGAAGATAAATGGTTTCAAGTTAGACAGTCTAAGTTTGAGTCCGAGACATGCATGGCATGGTTCATTGGATAACGGAATTATGCTCGAATTAGGCAGAGAAGATAAAATGGCAAGGATACAAAGATTTATCAATGTGTATCCGACACTGGTTAAGCAGCCAAAGCCAGTTGCCAAGGTAGATTTGCGCTACGACACCGGATTAGCCGTAGGTTGGGAAAATGCACAGAAAGAGAGCCAGTAAATAATGACCAAGAATCAAGATAGAAATCTGATCGTTGGATTAGACATAGGAACCTCAAAGGTTGCTGTGATCATAGGTGAAGTGCTACCCGATGGTGAGATCAGTGTTGTCGGGTTGGGGAATCATCAGTCCAGAGGCATGGACAAAGGTGGTGTAAACGATCTCGATTCTATTGTGCGCAGTGTACAGCGAGCGTTAGATCAGGCCGAGTTGATGGCCGATTGCCAGGTTTCATCGGTATATTTGGGTATTTCTGGTAAACATATCGATTGTCAGAATGAAAATGGTATGGTCTCGATCAATGATGAAGAGGTCACGCAGGATGACGTCGACAATGTGATTCACACGGCGCGTTCGGTAAAAATTCCTACTGAGCGCCGCATATTGCACGTGTTGCCACAAGAGTATGCAATTGATGTACAGGACGGCATTAAGAGCCCTATCGGTATGTCAGGCATGCGTATGGAGGCGAAGGTTCATATCGTGACATGCGCGAATGATATGGCAAAAAATATTACCAAGAGTGTCGAGCGATGTGGACTTAAGGTCGATGACTTAGTGTTTTCTGCCATCGCCTCTGCGGACTCAGTTTTGACTAATGATGAGAAGGACTTAGGTGTCTGTCTAGTCGACATCGGTGGTGGGACAACAGATCTGGCGGTATATACCAACGGTGCATTGCGTCATTGCGCTGTGGTGCCAGTTGCCGGTAATCAGGTGACTAACGATATCGCAAAAATTTTCAGAACACCACTTTCTCATGCGGAACAAATTAAGGTTCAATTTGCCAGTGCTCGTAGCTCCATGGTTAGCCGTGAAGACAGTATTGAAGTTCCTTCTGTCGGTGGACGGCCATCCAGAACCATGTCCAGACATACATTGGCAGAAGTGGTTGAGCCCAGGTATCAAGAGTTATTTGAGTTAGTGCTCAAAGAGTTAAGAGATTCAGGATTAGAAGATCAGATCGCAGCTGGTATCGTCCTAACAGGTGGAACATCCTCCATTGAAGGGGCGGTAGATGTGGCTGAAGCCACATTTGGTATGCCAGTGAGAGTAGCAACACCACTACCGGTGAAAGGGTTATTTGAATATGTGGATCAACCTATCTATTCGACAGGGGTAGGCTTGTTACACTACGGAGCAAGAAGGGTCGTCGAGCGACAGTTCGAGCGTCCTGAGCGTCAAGGGGTTACCAGTCTTTGGAATCGGGTTCAAAGCTGGTTTAAAGGTGAGTTTTAATAGTTTAAGAAGATGAGCGACAGGCTTAATCGATTAACTATTTTACATATAACGCAGGCAAAACGGAGAGAAGACCATGTTTGAGATCATGGATAGTCATACTGATGAAGCGGTGATTAAGGTCATCGGTGTCGGTGGCGGCGGTGGCAATGCCATCGAACATATGGTTAAACACAACATCGAAGGTGTTGAGTTTGTTGCAACCAATACAGATGCACAAGCATTAAGAAAATCTTCAGCAGGATCAACCATTCAACTTGGACGTGATATCACTAAAGGGTTGGGAGCAGGGGCAAATCCAGAAATTGGACGCCTGGCAGCCGAGGAAGATAAAGAAAATATCAGAAATGCCATTAAAGGTTCTGACATGATCTTTATTGCCGCAGGTATGGGTGGCGGTACGGGTACAGGTGCTGCGCCAGTTGTTGCTGAAGTTGCTAAAGAAGAAGGCATCTTAACCGTTGCTGTTGTAACTAAGCCTTTCCCATTCGAGGGAAAGAAGCGCATGTCGTATGCCGATCAAGGTATCGCTGAGCTTGCCAAGTCTGTGGATTCGTTAATTACCATTCCTAATGAGAAACTACTTAAAGTATTAGGCCGTGGTACGTCATTGTTAGATGCTTTTGCCGCGGCAAATAACGTATTGCTAGGTGCAGTCCAAGGTATCGCAGAGCTGATCACTCGACCTGGTTTGATCAACGTGGATTTCGCAGACGTGAAAACCGTGATGTCTGAGATGGGTAATGCCATGATGGGTACGGGTGTAGCCAGTGGTGAAGACCGTGCGGAAGAAGCAGCAGAAGCGGCTGTTGCCAGTCCTCTACTGGAAGATATCGATCTTGCCGGTGCTCGTGGTGTACTTGTTAACATTACGGCCGGTATGGACATGAGTATTGAAGAGTTTGAGACAGTGGGTAACCACGTTAAAGCTTATGCATCTGATAATGCTACAGTCGTCGTGGGAGCGGTAATCGATCCTGAAATGAGCGATGAGTTGCGTGTGACCGTCGTTGCTACCGGAATTGGCGGAGAAAAGAAGGCTGATATTCAGTTGGTGACTAAACCTGCTCCGCGTCCAGAGCCTATCGTGACACCAGAAGTTCGTCCAGAGACAGTATCTGAAGAATTTATAGCTCAGCCAATGGCGACAGGAAATGTTGTGCCAGTTGCTCAAACTGCACCAGCACCAAAAAATGAAGCTGATTATCTGGATATTCCTGCATTCTTGCGTAAGCAAGCTGATTAAATGTAGTTTTGGTGTACAGCTTTTAATTAAGCAGTCTACGTTTTGCTAAGGCGACTTTTTTCAGTTTCGCGATGGTGATGGGTAGTAGAATTTTGGCTAATTTGCAAAGATATGTTAGCATATCCGACCAGCCGCGCCTGTATATAGAGAACTATCCTATACAGGTTTGAGCTTTTTTGTTGAGATGAACGGGTAATAGAATGATTTTTCAAAGAACTGTTAAAGAAATGGTTAAAACCACTGGAGTCGGATTGCATTCCGGCAATAAGGTGACTTTGAGCATCAAACCCGCACCCGTTAATACAGGGATCGTACTCGTGCGTACCGACCTTGAACCTGCAGTGACTATTCCAGCCAAAGCAGATTTAGTTCGTGAAACGACTATGTGTACGGCACTTGTCAATGATGACGGTGTACGTATCTCAACAATTGAGCATCTGTTCGCAGCACTTGCGGGCCTAGGTATCGATAACGCTGTTATTGAAGTCGATGCCCCGGAGATCCCAATCATGGATGGCAGCGCCAGCCCATGGGTATTCCTACTTCAATCAGTTGGGATTCAAGAGCAAGCGTCGGCTAAGAAATACCTAAGAATCAAAAATACTGTGCGTGTTGAAGATGGTGATAAATGGGCTGAACTAAAACCCTTTAAAGGTTTTAGAGTCGATTTTGCAATCGACTTTAATCACCCTGAAATCGCCCGTAGTCAACAACACATGGTAATGGATTTTTCTACTTCAGCATTTGTGCGCGATATAAGTCGAGCGAGAACATTCGGCTTTATGCGTGATATCGAATACTTGAGAGCTAACAATTTAGCCCTGGGTGGAAGTATGGAAAATGCAGTTGTGCTTGACGAATATCGTGTCCTCAACCCCGATGGTCTGCGTTATGAGGATGAATTCGTTAAACATAAGATTTTAGATGCTTTCGGTGATCTCTATGTTGCTGGTTATGCCATTGTTGGTGAATTCTGTGCATTCAAAACCGGGCATGCGTTAAATAACCAATTAGTGCGTGCTTTGTTAGCGCAGCAAGATGCCTGGGAACTGGTCAGCTTCGAAAAAGACGAAGCACCTGTGAGCTTCTCTGTACCAGCAGGTGCAGTGTTCGCTTAATCGATAGATTAAAAGAACTCAGAGTTACTTAATTGCTAACGCTAAGATTGCCTTGAACGGCTGGCTAATGCAGCCAGCCGTTTTAGTTTCTCTGCTAAAGAACCCTCCGTATGTTCGGCCAATGCTTCAATATGGGAAGCTGCTGTTTCACTGATGTGATGTTGAGGGATTTTGGGCTTTGTTTCATACAAAACCAGACTCGGGTTGACTTTAACTTCGATAGCGGAGAGCATGGGTAGCGTTTCGGCTTGTAGCTGTTGTAAAATTTTGGCTTTCTGGAAGTTTATTCTTGCGGCCCATGCAGCTGAAGTCGTTTCAATAACAAGAACACCCTGTCGAAGATTCGCAACTTTTAGTTGCTGCGACACCGGACCTGCTAACACCTGTTTCACGTAATGATTCAAGTGTAATAGAAGTTCTGCTTTTTCAGCAAGATTAGGCATTTGCCCTTGCTGATGCAGTAATTGGCTTAGGTCCTGCGGGGGCTTTTTCATATGATAACAAAATGGCTTAATTAGGCTATGAGTGTAACAGTTTTTATTCAAGGTCGAAATGGCGCCTCTCGATGGCAGCCTGGTAAACGTTGGCTGTTGTTACCTGTTCTATTAATAGCAGCAGGTTCAGGTCTATACCAGCACAGTGCCAAACAAATTCTGCAACAGCAGACCAATGTCGATAATGAGCGAGTTGCGCGTGAAGCGCAAAAAGACGAGCTCATAGAGCTTAAAGGTGCGACTGAAGCCCAACTGGCTATGCTCGTAACCCATGTTGCCCGCATACAAGCGAAGGTGACGCGTCTTGAGGCTCTCGGTCAGCAAGTTGCAAAAAATAATCAATTAGAAGATCAATTTGATTTCTCTTCCGAAGTCGGTGTGGGTGGCCTGAGTGAATTAGGCGCCAATATCGAGCTCGACCAGCTTATCTCAGACATGGATAAGTTAGTATCACGAATAGATAATAATAATGTTCAGCTTTCAATACTTGAAACAGTATCATCTAATCTCCATATAGATGAAGAACGTTATATATCTGGGCGGCCCATCCAAAAAGGATGGTTATCATCGCCCTACGGTTTACGAAATGACCCTTTTAATGGGCGGAGAACTGTGCATAAAGGCATCGACTTCGCCGGAAAAGAGGGAACCAATGTGGTCGCCACCGCTGGCGGTGTGATCACATGGGCAGGCAGAATGTTTGGCTATGGTGAGCTTGTAGAGATAGATCATGGAAATGGTTTACGAACTCGCTATGGACACAATAAGTCTTTGTTAGTTACCGTAGGTGATGTCATCGCCAAAGGCGAGAATATCGCCAAAATGGGAAGTACCGGGCGCTCGACCGGACCCCATGTGCATTATGAAGTGTTGCGGGGTGGACAGCAGATAGATCCGCAGAAATTTGTCTACCGCAAAGCAGGTTAATATAAAATTAGGCTTTTGACTCAATCGGGACTTGGCCAACAACATAAAAAGTGGTTCAGATGTTTGGTAAAATACTGACAAAATTATTTGGTAGTCGTAACGATCGCACACTTAAATCTCTTGGCAAAAATGTCACACAGATTAATGCACTTGAAGATGAATATGAAAAGCTGACTGACGAAGAGTTAAAAGCTAAGACTACTGCCTTTCGTGGTCGTTTAGAGTCTGGTGAGACTTTAGATGATGTGATGCCTGAAGCTTTCGCCGTTGTACGCGAAGCGTCTAAGCGTGTTTTTGAAATGCGTCATTTCGATGTTCAAATGCTGGGTGGTATGGTACTTGATAGTAATCGTATTGCTGAGATGAGAACGGGTGAGGGTAAAACTCTTACCGCAACACTACCGGCTTACCTGAATGGTTTGACTGGTAAAGGTGTTCACGTTATTACGGTCAATGATTATTTGGCACGTCGTGATGCTGAAAATAACCGTCCGCTTTTTGAGTTTCTTGGACTCTCTGTTGGTATTAATGTCGCGGGTCTGGGCCAGCAAGAGAAGAAAGCTGCCTATGATTCCGATATTACTTATGGTACCAACAACGAATTTGGTTTCGATTATCTCCGTGACAATATGGCCTTTTCGCCACAAGAGCGTGTTCAACGCCCACTTCACTATGCGCTGATCGATGAAGTCGATTCGATTCTTATCGATGAAGCCAGAACGCCATTAATCATCTCTGGTGCCGCAGAAGACAGCTCTGAGCTCTATACCAAAATTAATACCCTTATTCCGCATCTTATTCGTCAAGACAAAGAAGATACGGAAGAGGAGATCGGCGATGGTGATTACTCTATCGACGAGAAAGCTAAACAAGTTCACATGACTGAACGTGGGCAAGAGAAAGTTGAAGTCCTGCTTACTGAACGCGGAATGTTGGCCGAAGGCGACTCCCTCTATTCAGCTGCAAATATCTCTCTACTGCATCATGTGAATGCTGCGCTGCGTGCTCATACTCTTTTTGAAAAAGATGTCGACTATATCGTCCAGGATAACGAAGTTATCATTGTCGATGAGCATACCGGTCGTACTATGCCGGGTCGCCGTTGGTCTGAAGGTCTTCATCAAGCGGTAGAAGCGAAGGAAGGCGTTCATATTCAAAATGAAAACCAAACCCTTGCATCTATTACTTTCCAGAACTTCTTTCGCCAATATGAGAAGTTAGCGGGAATGACAGGTACAGCAGATACTGAAGCGTTCGAATTCCAACACATCTATGGATTAGATACGGTAGTTATTCCGACTAACAGACCTATGGTTCGTAAAGACCATGCTGATCTCGTGTATTTAACTCCTGATGAAAAATACACTGCGATTATTGAGGATATTCGGGGCTGTCGTGAACGTGGTCAGCCAGTGCTTGTGGGTACCGTTTCAATTGAACAATCGGAACTACTTGCACGCTTAATGCAGCAAGAGAAGATCCCTCACGAAGTATTGAACGCAAAATTCCATGAACGTGAAGCCGATATTGTTGCCCAAGCGGGTCGAACCGGTGCGGTAACCATTGCAACCAACATGGCGGGTCGTGGTACCGATATCGTGCTAGGTGGTAACTGGAACATGGAGATTGAAGCGCTCGATAATCCTAGTGCTGAACAGAAAGCTAAGATCAAAACCGATTGGCAGATTCGACATGATGAAGTTGTTGATGCTGGGGGATTGCATATCCTAGGTACAGAGCGTCATGAGTCTCGCCGTATCGATAACCAGTTACGTGGTCGTTCTGGTCGTCAAGGTGATGCCGGTTCTTCACGCTTCTACCTTTCAATGGAAGATAGCCTGATGCGTATCTTTGCTTCGGACCGTGTTTCTTCAATGATGAAGAAGTTAGGTATGGAGAAAGGTGAGGCGATAGAGCACCCTTGGGTTTCTCGAGCGATTGAAAATGCACAACGTAAAGTTGAGGCACGTAACTTCGATATTCGTAAGCAGTTACTTGAGTTTGATGATGTAGCTAACGATCAGCGTCAAGTTGTTTATGCACAGCGAAATGAACTGATGGATGCTGAGACTATCCAGGACACAATCGTTAATATTCAGGCCGATGTGGTTAATGGTCTCGTCGATCAATATATTCCTCAGCAATCTGTTGAGGAGCTATGGGATGTCCCTGGATTACAAACGCGTCTGGAGCAAGAGTATGGGTTGAAAATGCCTGTACAGGAATGGCTGGATAAAGAAGACGATCTTCATGAAGAAACGCTTCGTGAGCGAATTGTCGATACTTGGGTGAAATCATACCAGGCTAAAGAAGAGATGGTTGGCGAGCCAGTTCTGCGTCAATTTGAAAAAGCTGTCATGCTACAAACACTCGACGGTTTGTGGAAAGAGCATTTGGCTGCCATGGATCATCTGCGTCAAGGTATTCACCTACGTGGTTATGCACAGAAGAACCCTAAGCAAGAATACAAGCGTGAATCTTTTGAGTTGTTCCAGCAGATGTTAGAAACGCTGAAACACGATGTCATCAGTGTTCTATCTAAGGTTCAAGTACAAGCTCAGTCAGATGTTGAAGAGATGGAGGAGCGTCGCCGTCAGGAAGATGCCAAAATCCAACGTGATTACCAACATGCTTCAGCAGAGGCTATAGTCGGAGCTGAGGAAGCGGAAGCTTTGTCTGCACACACTCCCGTTGTACGGGAAGGTGAAAAGGTTGGCCGTAATGATCCTTGTCCTTGTGGTTCAGGCCGTAAGTATAAGCAATGTCACGGCAAGCTGACATAAGCATCTCTATTCGATAGAAGATTATGAAAGGCCACTCAATGAGTGGCCTTTTTCATTTATCAGACTAGCGCATGAGCGGCATGTATGAATAATATTAACTCCACGCTCCATATGTGCTGCCGTTTACCAGAATTTCACAGTATCTGTAATCCTGCTTGTTTGCTGGTTATTTCGACTGATTCAAGGTGTTCTGTGGATAAGGTTGGGGGTAATTGGTGGGTATTATGTGGCTATCTTAAAAGATCGAAAAAATATCATTTTTTCGATAAAAAGGGGTTGTGCTCTGCTCTGAGATCCCTATAATGCGCAACCACTGACACGGCACAGCAGGCATACAGCCTACATCTCGTAAGAGAGTGCAGTTGAAGTTGAGTTAACTTTTTAAC